>Ga0256404_1000410_pt1 | contig 112626 bp, 98 predicted proteins | sample RumenRJG_01DNA_FD_185990 | JGI IMG/M metagenome (GOLD analysis project Ga0256404, IMG submission 185990) | Bovine rumen microbial communities from Lethbridge, Alberta, Canada - RJG_01 | ecosystem: Host-associated > Mammals > Digestive system > Stomach > Rumen | place: Canada: Alberta... | reverse complement strand
ATTTTGTGTACATTCAACAGACATACACTTAAGCCGAGATGTCCGTCTATGACACACACTTTCATAATTCCTTTATCTAGTGCAAGTAAATGCCGTCATCTGCAAAGTCTATTACGGTGCAGCTAATCAAACGCGCTTCGCTTGAACGGTGATTTACTGCACCGCCCTTTTGCATCTGACGGCATATAACTTGCACACGATACGTCATAAATCAAGTGTGTGGCACAGACGAACACATCGGTTTTAGTGTATGGCATTGAATGAACTCAAATAATCAAAAGAGCCGAAAAAGATATCTACAAATTAGCAATTCTAACAAAAGTTTCGATATTTATATATGCAAATTTACTTAACACAGATAATTAAGTTTTATGAAAGAGCTAAGTCTGGGTAATTTATATATCCTGCGTACTTATAAGCAGCATATTGTATAGGTTATACCATACTTTACTGCGGATATTTTCTTCAAATTTATTAAGGTTATTATCTGAATGTTCAATTTCTCTTGAATAGCTGTATACTAATTTAATCTGCTCATCTTTGGTAAAGTTTCTGCCATTTTGAAGCCATTTTGCAAAGCCAAGTATTTTAATCATTAGCAGATTAGCGGTTGAGAATCTAACCATATCGTAGGCTCTGTTAGCATACACAGCACCAAGATAATAGGTTGACAGAAAATATATGATTAATTGTTCGTACTCATACTCTCTGTCTTTCATATATTCTGAAAATTGTTTATATTCATCATAGATATTGTCAATTGAATTAATTGTTATAAGTGCTTTATCAAGAATATCCTGCCATGATTGTTTCAAATGTTCCATTGCAGATAAATCTTCAATATAATTAATGTATAGATTTTTTATTATTTCATCTATGCATATTTTTTTAGTTTTGGAATTTATTATATCTATTCTTCTATTCTTAGAATGGTTTATACGATTATTTTTATAATCTACATATTTATTATATCTATCTAGTGATAGGTTTTTATATTTATTTATATAAGTATTCTTATAATTTATAAACTTCTTAGCTATTTTATTAATAAATTCTTCATTGCTAAATTTATTAATTAAGTCGTCCCACTCATATAATCCATAATTGTTTAGATCATGACTCATTGCCAGAACGGATGATATTCTCATTGAAAATGATAGCTTTCTGTTTTGTAGTATCTTATAAAAGAGTTCTCTTGTCTCCTGAAGCTTTGTAAATAGAATATAGTCAAAGTCCTCATATTCTTCTTCCGTACTCTTTTGAATATGACTTTTAAATGATACTTTATCCTTTTTATTAAGCAGAATTCTTGCAACTTCAGGACAGGATACGGATAATGTAACTTCTCTGAGATTTTCGAATTCTTCATAATGCCTTGGATATCTTCTACAGGTCTTGCAAAGCATATCCTTGCCTGCTTCTATATATAAATCGCATAAATTGTCTTCATTTAAGAATACACATGCTTCTTTATATCTTCTGATTTCCTTATTCTCATAATCAATTGAGTTTTGAAGTCTGGCTGAAAAATCTCCCTTGAAATTTTTATATTTTCTAAGAGATTTATCGTCCGGCACAATTATCCATTGCGCACAACATGTAGCCTCGCATTTATCTGCTATACAATTAAATTCTTTATAATAATCCGGATATATATATTCCATTTAATTCATCTTCCTGATTTCTGTTTCTTTTAATTTTTCTGATTTTAAACTTATTGTCTTATATATTAAAGAGTATAAAATATTTATAGCCTTTACAGGGACTAACCCTGCCAGTTTGATACTCTGATTTTTATATCTTATTAGTATTTAATATAATATGACAAAAATGCTTAAAAACTGATTAAATTATATAAAACCAGGCTTGTTTTTGCAAGTATACCTTTTGAATTTTAAAGAAATTGTGTTATAGATTTTTTGAATGAATTTATGACGATTAACAGGATTAAATCACTAAAAATTTATAATTCTATTATATTTCTATGATTTATAATTCTACGATTAGTTTCATAGTTACATTTATTAAATATCGTGATATACTATCATTATCAAATACGATTTGGGAGAAACATATGATTGCAGAAAATATAAATGATGTTAAAAATTTTATGTCCACATTACTTATTAAAGATTCTTTTGATGAATTTCTTGTTACTGATGTAACGATTGTCACATATAATACATTTCATATTGACGGACATATTAATAAGGAATTCTATACTAATGAAGAATTCGAAGATATTGATTCACTGCTTCTATCAAGCTGGGCAAAACTCAAACCATTTTGCTTTGACATTATAAAAGGTAAGAAAACTCCTCTTTATTTTAAGATTATTTTCAGCCTGCCGGAAATGATGATAGAAAAGCTTTTACAGGATAATGATATTTCGTTAGCTAAAGAAAATATTGCTAATTTATTTCTGAATATTAAGTATGATAAGGGAGTTTTATCATATACAACAGGCACTTCACTTAATATATTTACCCTTGATAAATCGCTTGAGAAAGCATTTGATTCGTATATTTCTAAATTTATTAGCACTCTAAGTTGATGAGTGCTAATTTTTTCTTGACATTTGATTATTACAGTATTAGAATTAGGTTTAATGAATAAATACTTATAGATACAGGAGGTAATTTAAAATGTCAAATACACATGGAAGTCTTTCAATTAACAGCGAAAATATATTCCCTATTATAAAGAAATGGTTATATTCTGACCACGATATATTCTTCAGGGAATTAATCTCAAATGGTTGTGATGCCATTACTAAGGTCAAGAAATTAGATATGATGGGTGAATATACAATCCCTGATGATAATGAATTTAAGATTAAGGTTATTGCCAATTCAGAGGACAAAACTCTTACATTTATAGATAATGGTATTGGTATGACTTATGATGAGGTTAATGAATATATTAACCAGATTGCATTTTCGGGTGCCGAAGCATTTTTAGCACAGTACAAGGATAAGACAAATGATGACCAGATAATCGGACATTTCGGTTTAGGTTTCTATTCAGCATTTATGGTAGCTGATAAAGTTACTATTGATACACTTTCTTATAAAGCTGATGCTAAACCTGTTCATTGGGAATGTGACGGTGGTACGGAATTCGATATGTCAGAAGGCGATAAGGCAGAACGTGGTACTACTATTACTCTTTATCTTAACGAGGACAGCTTAGAATTTGCTAACGAATATCGTGCAAGAGAAGTTATTACTAAATACTGTTCATTTATGCCAATCGAGATTTATCTTGAGAATCCTAATGCAGAACCACAGTATGATACTATTGATGCAAGCGAAGTTACTGATAAAGATACAGTAATAGAGAATATCGTTGAAGAAGCTAAAACCGAAGAGGTTGAAAATGAAGATGGTACAAAGGAAGTTAAAGAAGTATCACCTGCTAAAGAGAAGGCTAAGATTCTTCGTCGTCCTGTAGCACTTAATGATACTAATCCACTTTGGACAAAGCATCCTAATGAATGCAGCGAAGATGATTATAAAGAATTCTACAGAAAAGTATTCAATGATTATAAAGAGCCTTTATTCTGGATTCATCTGAATATGGATTATCCATTTAATCTTAAAGGTATCTTATACTTCCCTAGACTTAATACACAATATGATACTATTGAGGGAACAATTAAATTATACAACAATCAGGTATTTATAGCTGATAATATTAAGGAAGTAATTCCAGAATTCTTAATGCTTCTTAAAGGTGTAATCGATTGTCCAGATTTACCATTAAATGTATCAAGAAGTGCATTACAAAATGATGGTTTCGTTAAGAAAATATCTGATTACATCACTAAGAAAGTTGCTGATAAGCTTTCAGGAATGTGCAAAACAGATAAAGAATCTTATGAAAAATACTGGGATGATATCGGACCATTCATTAAATTTGGCTGCTTAAAAGATGAGAAATTCTGTGAAAAGATGAATGATTATATCTTATTTAAGAATATTGATAAGAAATATCTTACACTTCCAGAGTGTCTCAAAGAAAATGAAGAAAAACATAAAGATACAATCTTCTATGTAACTGACGAAATACAGCAGAGCCAGTATATCAATATGTTCAGAAAAGAGGGTATTGATGCCGTAATCCTTAATCATAACATAGATGAACCATTTATCACTCATCTTGAACAGAAGAACGAGGGTGTTAAATTCTTAAGAATTGACTCTGACTTAAACGATTCTTTCAAGGAAGAAACTAAAGAAGATGATGAAGAGTTCAAGACTACTACTGATACTCTTACAGAAATCTTTAAAAAGGCACTTAATAATGAGAACTTAGATGTTAAAGTTGAGAAATTAAAAGATGAGAACATTTCCTCAATGGTTACTCTTTCAGAAGAAAGCAGACGTATGCAGGATATGATGAAGATGTATGGAATGAGTGGAATGGATCCATCAATATTTGGAACAAATGTAACTTTAGTTCTTAATGCTAACAACAATCTTGTTAAATACGTTCTTGAACATAAAGATGATGAAAATACTAATATGATTTGTGAGCAGTTATACGATCTTGCATTAATAAGTCATAAACAGCTTTCACCGGATGAAATGACTAAGTTTATTGAACGTAGTAATAAGATTATGATGATACTTACAAAATAATAAATAATAATGTCCGTCTATGTACACACTTTCATATTCCTTAATCGGGTGTGAGTAAATGCCACCATCTGTAAAGTTTATTACGTTGCAGCAAATCAAACGCGCTTCGCTTGAACGGTGATTTACTGCAACGACCTTTTACATCTGATGGCATCAACTCACACACACGATACGTCATAAATCAAGTGTGCATCATAGACGGACATCTTTTATTTAACATTTCTAAACGACGATATGAATTAATTTATATATAGTATATAAATATCTATTCGTATATTTAGTATAAAACCTTATACATTTATCAGAATCGAATTTCAGGATAGTAACAGGACATTCCATTTGTACACATTATACTTCTATTCTCAGGGAAAAGCATTTTGTCTAAGTATTCTTCTCTTGAATTACATTGTGAGGCAATCTCGATATTCTTTCTTATAAGCTTTATATCTTCGCATATTGAACTACATTCATCACTTCTGCCAACAACTTTTCCGGCATTAATATTCAGCCTTATAAAATCATATATAGCACACATTCCGCAAGAAAAGTAATGAAATTCATCTCTTAACAGATTATCTGTACATTCCATACTGCTTCTGCTCTTGAAATTATCATCAACTATATTAATTTCGTTATTGCATTTATCAAGATTAGCACATATTGAACACATTTCCGTCCTATGGAAACCAAGACAGTTTGAGTCAGAAAATTTGCAGCCGTTTCTCATAATAAATACTTCATATTCCATATTTCTATCATTATTAATAATAGTATCTATTTCCTCCATACTTAAATCTCTAGGAAGAATTATTCTCTTAGCACCCTCTTTCTTATAGAACTGTACAATATCCGAATTATAGACACCTGCAATGGTGCTTATTACAATAGGTAGTCCCTCTTCTTTAGCTATACTCATCACATCAGGATTAGAAAGAATAATGCCATTTGCATTAGTACCTGATATAATTTTAAAATATTTCCTTATGAATTCTAATTCATCATCTGAATATGATGCCGAATTAAATGTTATAAATATATCTGCATCACTTTCTTTTACAAGATTAATTACTTTAGGAATCTCATCAATTGACAGACAGTTTGCTCTCTTACCATATCCTGACATTCGATTAATATCTGAATAATTTCCAAAGGTTTTATTCCATTCTTCATCATAGAATCCCATATAGAATTCACTTGCGCCTGCATTAATATAATCTTTTAAAAATTCAATGTTATTAAGTGGAACTAAAATATTCATCTTTAATTACATACCTTTCCTATTATTTCGTTAAGTGGAAAATATATTAATCTTTCTTTGGAATCTCTGTTTATATTCGATAATTTGAAACAGTTATTTTCAAAAAATATAGTCTTACCTATTCTTATCCATTTCCTGTTATCATTCATATTGTATTTAATATAGACATTATTACATTCGGTATTGCAGGGTACTGAGGGCCTGAATTTCTTAGTTATTTCTTTAAATTGTGAAGCATATTCACATATTTTACCGGTAGTCATATAAGTGTAGGGTGTATGGATACCGATTATTATTCCATCTATATCAGGAAGAATAAATGATTTGTGTGTTACATCTGCTTCAATTGATTTAATATTATATTTCCTGATGGTTTTTCGCAGATAACTAGTGTTATATTTGGGCGTATGATCTGAATTAAAGTATTCATCATATCTTGGGTCCCTGTAATCTTTAAAGAAAATTCTTCCCATATTTATATTTAATTCTAATTGCAGATTAGTATTTAGAAATTCGTACATATATTCTAACATTCCATAATCATTAACCGTTATTTCGTCGATGTTATTACTGTATTTATTAAGAATATTATTTACAGAAGTTTTTATATCTTTAAGATTTCTTTCAGTAGGCACAGGAACTACAAGTGTTATGTTTATATCTGGATTAAAAGATTCAGTTAACATATCTATTAATTCATCATAATTACATTTCAGAAAATAATTTGCACAGAAATACGAACCAATATAGATTCGTCTTATTGAATAATTATCTTTTATTTCGCTTATAATGGTCTCTATATCCGGAAATCTACATATTTCACAAAGATTAAGGCAAGTTGTGGTCTCTGTTATTATCATAATTTCTCCATTTCACAGCTAAAATTTATAAAATCAGATTTTATATATGTTATTATTTACAAAATGCTTTTAATTATAACAAATTTACACACAAGGTTAAAAATATATGATATAATGTTTTGCGGTAGTTTTTGACTATTATTATTTTACATATAGAAAGGCAGGAATTTTACATGAAATTATGGGGCGGACGTTTCACTAAGGAAACAAACCAACTGGTACATAACTTTAATGCATCAATTTCTTTTGATCAGAAATTTTATAAACAGGATATTCGTGGCAGCATTGCACACGTAACTATGCTCGCTAAACAGGGAATCCTTACAAATGAGGATAAAGAGACAATCGTTAATGGATTAAACGGAATCTTAAATGATATAGAAAACGGTACATTAGAGATATCTCCTACTTCTGAAGATATACATAGCTTTGTTGAACAGACATTGATTGAACGTGTAGGTGAAGCAGGTAAAAGACTTCATACAGGAAGAAGCCGTAATGACCAGGTTGCTTTAGATATGAAATTATATACAAGAGATGAAATCGTTGAAATAGACGGACTTTTGAAAACTCTTCTTTCATCTTTACTTAAGGTTATGGAAGAAAATACTGAAACATATATGCCTGGCTTTACACATTTACAGAAAGCACAGCCTATTACTCTTGCACATCATTTCGGAGCATATTTTGAAATGTTTAAAAGAGACAGAGGACGTTTACACGATATATATGAACGTATGAATTATTGTCCTCTGGGTTCAGGTGCATTAGCAGGTACTACTTATCCTTTAGACAGAGAATATTCTGCTGAATTACTTGATTTCTATGGACCTACCCTTAACAGTATGGACTCTGTAGCTGACAGAGATTATCTTATTGAATTATTAAGTGCTTTATCAACTATTATGATGCATTTAAGCAGATTCTGTGAAGAAATAATTATCTGGAATTCTAATGAATATAGATTCGTGGAAATTGACGATTCTTATAGTACAGGCAGCAGCATTATGCCTCAGAAGAAGAACCCTGATATTGCTGAATTAGTACGTGGTAAAACAGGCAGAGTATATGGTGCTTTAATCTCACTTCTTACAACAATGAAGGGAATTTCACTTGCATACAATAAAGATATGCAGGAGGATAAAGAGCTTTCATTTGATGCAATTGATACTGTAAAAGGCTGTATAAGCCTTTTTACCGGAATGATTGATACAATTAAGTTTAATAAAGATGTTATGGAAGCAAGTGCTAAGAATGGCTTTACTAATGCTACTGATGCAGCAGATTATCTTGTTAATCATGGTGTACCATTCAGAGATGCCCATGGTATCGTAGGTCAGCTTGTTCTCTTCTGTATTGATAAGAATATTGCCTTAGATGATATGACAATTGATGAGTTTAAAGCAATCAGCCCTGTATTTGAGGAGGATATATATGAAGCAATCAGCCTTAAGACTTGTGTTGAGAAGCGAACAACTATCGGAGCACCCGGAAAAGAAGCTATGGATAAAGTAATTGCAATATATAAGGATTACTTAGCTTCTGAACAGTAGATAAATTCTAACAATAAAAATACCCTTAATAAATATACATTTTATATTTATTAAGGGTATTTTATAATGTTAATACGTTTATTTTGATTTATATTGCTTATTATATATATTAGTTATTAGTTTACATTAGATGTTATTTTATATTTGCATTAGAATCTTCTACATGAACAACTAATTGGTTAAATGGAATCTCAATGTTATTAGCATCTAATTCATTCTTAATTGCTTCTGTTAAATCGAACTTAACTGTCCAGTAATCAGAAGTTTTAGCCCATACTCTTAATCCTAATGTTACCTGACTTGCATCGAGATTAGCTACATATGAAAAGATTTCTTTATCTTTAATTACTAAATCATTCTTCTTAGCTGTTTCTTCAAGTATTTCTCTTGCTTTTTTAATATCTGAATCATAGCTTATTCCAATTTCGAAATCAACTCTTCTGGTATCAAATGCCGTAACATTAGTAAGGCTTGTATTTGAAAGATTACCATTAGGAATAACTGTTTTCTTGTTATCAAGTGTAATTAATGTTGTATAAAATAAATCAATTTTATAAACAGTTCCTTCCTTTCCACTACCGGATTCTATAATATAATCACCGACTACGAAAGGCTTAAGTATAAGAATTAATACACCACCTGCAAAATTCGAAAGGCTTCCCTGAATGGATAAGCCAATAGCAAGACTGGCTGTTCCTAATACTGCAACGAAAGATGTAGTCTTAATTCCTACAGTTTCTAAAAGTACACTTATAAGTACAATATATAAACCAACTTTTATTAAAGAATTCAGGAATTTACTTACACTGACTTCCATCTTGGTTCTTTCAAAAAATCTTTTGCATATCTTAAGAACAATATTAATTAATACTTTACCTATCCAGAATATAATGAGTGCTATTATGACATTAATTCCGAATTTGATTATTGATGGAATCAAATTTTTTAATTGTTCAACTAATGCGCTTGCTTTCTTAATTGTTTCTTCAGGATTCTGCAACGTCATATCTGTCGTTTCAGTAGTTGCAGCCTCTAGTAAATAGTTCATTAAAAATCACCTCGTTAGTTTTATTTTTTTGATGAAACTTTTGAAGTTTTTGCAGCTGTCTTAGTGTCTGCTTTAGTTGTAGACTTAGCAGGAGCTTTAACCTCTGGCTTAGAAGCTGTCTTAGTTGTAGATTTAGCAGGAGTTTTTACTTCTGCCTTTGCTACCTTGTCAGTTTCTTTAGCTTCTGACTTAGAAGTTTTACTAACTGCAGCATCAACTGATTTTACGGCTTCATCTACTTTTTTAACTTCTGCTTTAGCACTATTAATAGTAGTTTTAGCTGTTTCTGGTTTAGTTTCTTTAACTTCTACTTTAGAAACTGTTTCAGCTACTGTTTTCTTTACTTCTTTTTCAACTGGTTTTGTTGTAGGAGCTTCTACTTTTGTATTTTTTTTAGATTCAACTACCTTTTTAGCTGTTGTAGTTTTTTTAGCTTCAGCGGCTTTAGTTTCAGCGGATTTAGTTTCAGTAGTTTTCTTAGTTCTTGTCTTTTTAGCGGCAGCAGTCTTCTTAGCTGAAACATTAGCTTTAGCGGCTTTATTATCTGTCAATTTCTCATCCGCTTTTGAGAATTTAAAGATAGAAATACTTAAAGCAGGAACATTAACCCTTATAGATTCTTCTCTTCCATCACACTCATCTGTTTTTGACTGTTTAAGTCTTGAGTTAACGAAACCATTTCCACCATAATTCTTATTATTACTGCTAAATATCTCTTTATACTTACCTTTCTTTGGTACACCGATTTTATATTCTTCTCTGTCTACTGCATCAAAGTTACATACAACTAACAATATATCATTCTCGTCTGTGCCTTTTCTTAAGAATGTAAGAATACTTTCGCGGGCAGAGATATTATTAATCCATTCAAAACCGTCAGGATTATTGTCATACTCAAATAATGCTTTCTCAGATTTATAAAGCTCATTTAAGTCTTTAACCATTGCATTGATATTCTTATGTTTATCAATTTTTAAGATACTCATATCTAATGTACTGCCTGGAAGCCATTCAGCATACTGAGCCATATCCTGTCCCATAAATAAGACTTTCTTACCAGGGTGTACATATTCATATGCAAGAGTTAATTTCATATTGTCAAATTTTCTCTCTTCAGTATCACCAGTCATTCTGCCAAGTAATGATGGATTGCCATTGATGAATTCTGCTTCCGGATAGCCGACAATATAATTATCACTATATTGATATACCATACTGAGAGATAAGTCGTTATAACTCTTTTCACGCATATAAGCAGGAATACTTATATAATTTAAGAAATCTTTTCTCCATTCAGTATTAAGTTTTAAATCAAAACCGAGACAGGTTTCACTTACTTCACCTGTTAATTCAGGATAACCTGATGTATCATCGGCAATTGTGATGATTCCCTTATGAAGTTTATGGATAATTGAGTTAAAATGCTTAATAAATTCAATTGCTTCTAAGTTCTCAACACCACCATATATATTAGGCTCCCATTCGCCAGGCTGTTTATCATAGTCTAAATATAACATTGAAGCAACATTTACTAATTTAATTCCATCAAAATGATATTTATTAATCTGCATAAATGCATTAGCAATAAGATAACTTGTTACCTCAGGTCTGCCATAGTTATATAAATTAGCCTTGTTCTTATAATTGTAGCCTCTCTTAGGATTAGCATGCTCAAAAAGTGATGTTCCGTCAAATGCAGCTATTCCCTGTTCTTCAGAACTAAACTGATTAATTGCTAAATCAATTATGACACCTATATTTTTAGAATGTAAATAATCTACAAATGCCATTAAATCTTCGCATTTACCATATCTGTTAGTTGGTGCATAGATAAAATCAGGTTTATATGCATCATTATAATATTCTGCCAAAGGCATAAGCTCAACGTGTGTATATCCAAGTTTAAGGACATAATCTGCAACGTCTTTAGCAAGCTCTTTATAATTCACATTACCATCGTTATCCTTTGAGAAATTACCGACAGACATCTGATAAACAGATAAAGGTGAATTATTTACCTCGAATTTTGCTCTTGATTTAAGCCATACATCATCTGTCCATTTGAATTCATTTATATCCTTTACAACACTTGCAGAACCACCGTTTTCTTCCATCTCATATGTAAATGGATCTGCCTTAAGAATATTTTCGTTACCTTTCTTCTTTATCTCATATTTGTAAAGCTGTCCCTCTTTAAGTTCAGGAATAAAGATTTCAAAAATACCTGTGTCATCTATTCTTGACATCTGGTGTATTCTTCCGTCCCAGTTGTTAAACTCACCTACAACACTAACTCGCATTGCTTCAGGAGCCCATACTCGGAATCTTATTCCTTCAGTTTTATTTATTGTACATTTCTTAGAACCCATATAATCGTAAGCATCATAATGAATTCCTGCATTAAATTTTCTTAACTCTTTTAAATCAGTTCCGATTTCAAAAGCATAAGAATCGTATGTTTCATAAGTATTGCCGTCTTTAGTAATTACAAATTTATAATTATCTATAACTTTCTTAGAATCAATAAATACAGCATAGAACCCTGCATCGTCCATCTTATACATATCAATAATTTTATTAGAGTACTTAACCTTAACATCATCTGCTTCAGAAATAAATGTCTGAATCAGCAGTCCCTTGTCAGTCATATGTGGACCTAATAATGTATGAGGGTTATCAATATCTGTATATTCTATTCCCTCAATAAGTGGCCAATTCATTATTTCATATAAATCGTTATACATATAATTCCTCCATTCTGAGATTTTCTAAACTCATATCTTAATTATCTCATATAAATGTCTTTTTTTCAATGATTTTAAGACTTGTATTTCATTGTATGTTCTTTTTCTTTACTTAGAATCATTTTCGTGTTAAAATCTAACATATATTTTGCCATTAATAGGAACACTATATCAGAAATCTATGCTGATTGTGTTCTTTTAATTGCGATATTTTTGAAACGGAGGACGTTATGAATTGATATCCGAAATTTATTTTATAATAAAAGGTTTTACGAACAGGCTTAAAGATGACCATATAAGTGCATTCTCTGCACAGGCGGCATTCTTCCTTATAATGTCGATAGTTCCATTCCTGTCACTATTGCTTACACTTATTAAATATCTGCCAATCAGCCAGGGAATGTTATTAGATACGGTTATTAATGTGACACCTGTTCCATTCGAACCACTCGTTACAACAATTCTTGAAGAATTATTTGCTAAAAGTAATGGAGCAATCTTATCGGTATCCGTACTTGTTGCAATATGGTCAGCGGCTAAAGGTGTTTTAGCAATCGTAAGAGGATTACAGGCTGTATATCATGTTAATGAAAGCAGAAATTATTTTGTTCTCAGATTTATTTCAGCGATATATACGGTTATCTTTGTTACAGCAATAATACTTACATTATTATTGTTAGTATTTAGTAATCAGATATATTATGCATTGAAGAAGGATTTTCCAACGGCAGCAGATTTTATTTCAGTATTTATCAAGCAGAAATTCCTTTTGGCGTTATGCCTGCTTACATTATTCTTTTTAGTTGTATATAAGTTAGTAAGACGTTCTAACAATTCATTTATCAGTCTTATACCGGGTGCGGTTATTGCAGCTTTAAGCTGGATTGTATTCTCATATGCATTTTCAGTATATATTGATAAATTTAGTGATTTTTCATATACTTACGGAAGCCTTACTACTATCGTATTATTAATGTTGTGGGTGTATTTCTGTATGTATCTTCTGTTTATAGGCGCAGAAATAAATTCATATTTTGAAGTGTTTATCGAAAGCAGCAAACATAAATTCCTTAAGAAAATAAGAAAATCTAAATAAATCTAAATAAATCTAAATAAATAGTTCTATACATTAAAAATACAATTAATTATAAAATAAAAACTTAAAAAGTCGCAACATTAGTATTATCTTATGAAAATAAATTACTAATGTTACGACTTTCTATATATTATAACTTATGCCTCTTTTGATTCCATAGCAACTTTTAAGAACTGTAAGCCTAAGATAATTACGCCACCAATTATGAAGTATATAATGCTGAATGACGAGAAATTAAGCATTTTAAGGTTCTTAAGATTGCCCTCTGAATCTCTTAAAGTTGTTGGTCCCATTGCAATTGAATATATTGAACCAATCATCATACCAATTATAAAATGAACTGTATGTGCGCGGAAGAATTCTAACAGTTTCTTTATGAGTTTAACAACTGCTAAAGCTCCTACTATTACGCCAATACCAAATATTGCAAGTGCAGGTACATACTCAAATTTTAAATGTAAAACATCTTTAATTGCTGTGGTTATTGGTACATAGAGTCCGAAAATCATAAGAACTGTCGAACCTGATATACCAGGAAGTACCATTGCGGAAATTGCAACTACTCCGGCAACAAATAACATTATGCCGACACCTACGTTGAATTTACCAGCAGCTAAATTAACACCATCTGAGAAAAGGGTTGTTCCTGAGAAATATGATATGGCACATACAAAAATCACACCAAATATTTCAAATATTATAGGAAAATATTTTCCTTTCAGACATTCTTTTTCTTCTTTAACAATAATTGGAATTGCGAAAATAATAAAACCAATAAACAATGAACTTATCTGATAAATATGGCTTTCAAAAACCGCTGTTATAAATAATATGGCAAGTGCCATACCAACAATCCAGCCTATACCAATTTTCAAAAGGAATTTAACAGCTTCTTTCTTCTCTTCTTTAGTTCCGCTTATGATATCATTTAAAGAACCAATAAATTTGTCATAAAAGCCAAGTAAAAATGCAATTGTACCACCACTTACACCCGGTACACTATCGGCTAATGCCATACAAAAGCCTTGAATAAATCTAATAATCATCTTACCTTACCAATTGTATCAATTCAAATGAATTGCCTTTCTATAAAATAATATGCACATAAATATATGCAACGTTATCATACTAACATAACAAATATTTATGTGCAATCAATTTTTTGTAAAATCTTCCTGTATTTTATGTAAAATTGAATTGTTAAAATTTCTACAAAGCTAAGATTATAATGATATACCCGATATGCCTATGAATTATTGCATATCGGGTATATCATATAACCTTTTAATATTATTTTAAATCTGATTATTTAACAAGTAATGATTTTCCTGTCATTTCAGCAGGCTGTTCTAATCCCATTAACTCTAATAATGTTGGAGCAATGTCTGCAAGGCAGCCATTTTCTCTTAACTTGTATGCAGGATCAGCATTTACAAGGATAAATGGAACAGGGTTAGTTGTATGTGCTGTATAAGGCTCGCCTGTTTCGTAATCGATAAGTTGTTCAGCATTACCATGGTCAGCGCAGATGAATAACTGTCCGTCAACCTGTTTAATGAATTCAACAACTTCGCCTACACATTTATCTATTACTTCGATAGCTTCTACTGCTGATTCCATAACACCTGTATGTCCAACCATATCAGGGTTTGCAAAGTTACAGATAATAACATCATATTTACCACCTGTAATTGCTTCACTTAATTTATCACAAACTGTATAAGCACTCATTCTAGGCTTCTTATCGTATGTTGGAACGTATTTAGGTGAATCTACAAGAATTCTGTCCTCACCCTCATTTGGTTCTTCAACACCACCGTTAAAGAAGAATGTAACGTGAGCATATTTCTCTGTTTCTGCTATTCTTGCCTGTTTTAAGCCTTTAGCTGCAAGGTATTCACCAAGTGTATTTGTGATTGATACTTTCTTGAATGCGATTGATTTATTAGGAATTGTAACATCATATTCTGTAAAGCATACAAATGTAACATCTTTTCTGTTGCCTCTGTTAAATCCTGTGAAATCATCCATACAGAAAGCTCTTGTCATCTCTCTTGCTCTGTCAGGTCTGAAGTTAAAGAATACGATAGAATCTTTGTCGTTAACTGTTGCAACAGGTTTACCATCTTTCTCAATAACAACAGGAATTACAAATTCATCTGTTAATTCCTTAGCATAAGAATCTTCAATTGCTTTAACAGGGCATTCAGATGTCTCACCCTTACCATTAGCGATTGCATCATATGCTTTCTCAATTCTATCCCAGTTGTTATCTCTATCCATTGCATAATAACGTCCGGATACTGAAGCAACTTCACCAACACCGATTTCTTTCATCTTATCACATAATTCTGTCATAAATTCTTTACCTGATGTAGGAGCTGTGTCACGTCCGTCTAAGAAAGCATGTACATATACTTTATCAATGCCATTTCTCTTAGCTAATTCAAGTAATCCATATAAATGTGTATTATGGCTGTGTACACCACCATCTGATAATAATCCGAACAAATGAAGTGCTGAATTATTAGCTTTTACATTATTGATTGCTTCCATTAAGCCCTCATTTTCAAAGAAATCACCATCATCTATAGATTTAGTAATTCTTGTAAGTTCCTGATACACAATACGTCCTGCACCCATATTAAGATGTCCGACTTCTGAGTTACCCATCTGTCCGTCAGGTAATCCTACTGCCATACCACTTGCATAACCTTTAACAAATGGATATTCTTTCATTAAGCTGTCCATAACAGGTGTTTTAGCATTGGCTACAGCATTACCCTCTATCTTGTCATTTAATCCATAACCATCAAGTATCATTAAAACTGTAGGTCTTTTACTCATAATTGTATCTCCTTTTATATATTTTAGTTTTGGAAATTTATTCTTAAATTATACCAATACATACTATAACATTCGCTAAAAAATTTATCAAGACAATTTATGTTTATTCTTTACCTTTATTCTCTAATTTTAAGATAACTTGCAGGTTTATATACGATTTTATATAATTTTAGCTTGTTAAGGACTAACGATATGAGAATTGGTATGAAAATTGCCATAATAAGGTTGATTATGAATGCTAAAGCAAAATATGTAATTCCAAGCTTAGGCAAGATAACACGATTACCTGCTGTTATAAAACAATGAATTACATATATTTCTAACGAATATCTACCACATAATTCAAAGAATTTATTCCGTCCTAACATAATAATGTTCTCAAATACCAATATTGTAGTTACCGTACAGATAAATGCAGTAAGGAATTTTACAGGATAATTCGAAGCTAATCCATTATATGCAGTGTAGGCAAGGGCGCTTATTGATATTAGTACTAATATCAATAAGTATATATACTTATTGAAAATTTTGGCTGTTAAAGCCTTGATTATTTCTGAATCAGCATAATACATTCCAAGTGCGAAAAATACAGCATAATAAGTTAACTCATACACTGGGAATATTAATTTGATCGTAATAAATGAACCTGCTATTCCTATAATAAATGATACTATTACAAGTATATCTGTTCTTATTTTTTTATAACACAGATGATATATTATGTAATAAAAAAATAATACATATAAGTACCAGTATGGCTTCATTGGTTTAACAGGAATCAATTCTAAATCACTTACTGAAAATGATTTATTTACAGAATCTGCAAAATACATTTTAAAGCACCATTGAACTACAGAAAATATTAAATATATCCAGACTATATTTAAACATTGTTTACTAAATCTTGATTTGACATTTTTAGTATTCATACAATATGCTTTGCAGAACAGAAGGCCACTTAAGAAAAAGAATAATGGCATATGAAATGCATACATACAATTATAAATAACCTGTAACACACCTTTATCCTCTGGAAAGGTTTTAGCACCAAGATATCCGTCTGTGATATGACCTAATATAACCAGAATTATTGCAAAGCCTTTACAGGCATCTATCCATTAATTCTGTTATTTGCTTTTTCGTCTGGTTTATTCATAACTTAATTACTCCTTACAGTTAATATATGTATATTTAATTAATTATATTGTATTAAATCAATTAAAAATGGACATTATCTCGTATCATTGTATAGTGCCTATTGAAAAGTAGCTATATATGAAAGAAATAATGCCCATAGATATTATACTATACTTTATTTAATATTTAATCGGATAAATATTGATTAAAATTATTTGTTATAGTTAACAATTTTACCGAAATCTGGTTTTAATGAAGCACCACCTACTAAACCACCATCGATGTCTGGTTTAGCAAATAATTCTGCAGCATTTCCGGCATTAACAGAACCGCCGTACTGGATACGGATAGCTTCTGCTGTTGCTTCGTCATATACTTCTGCGATGCAGTTTCTGATTGCTGCACAAACTTCTTCTGCCTGATCAGATGTGGCTGTTTCGCCTGTTCCGATAGCCCAGATTGGTTCGTAAGCGATAACGGCTGTTTTAGCCTGATCTGCTGTTACATTCTGGAATGCAATTTTAATCTGCATACGAATCCAGTCAATATAGATACCCTGTTTTCTCTGTGTTAATGTTTCTCCACAGCAGATGATAGGTGTAATTCCATGCTCGAATGCTTTAAGAACTTTCTTGTTAACTGTTTCATCTGTTTCAGCAAAGTATTCTCTTCTTTCTGAATGTCCGATGATAACATATTTAACACCGATGTCTGTTAACATATTTGGAGCGATTTCACCTGTGTAAGCACCACTCTCTTCAAAATACATATTCTCAGCACCAATCTGGATGTTTGAACCTTTTGCTGCTTCTATAGCTGGTACAAGGTCGATTGCTGGTACGCAGAATAATACATCAACATCATCATTAGCTACTAATGGTTTTAATTCATTTATTAAAGCAACTGCCTCACTAGGAGTTTTGTTCATTTTCCAGTTACCTGCAATAATTTTTTTACGCATTTGGATATATCTCCTTTATAAATATTTTATCTGCTACAGTCTTACATAGAGTAAAACTGTAGTGTAATTTTTATAAATTATTTGTCGTTTGCAGCAACAACACCTGGAAGGTCTTTACCCTCAAGGAATTCAAGAGAGGCTCCACCACCTGTAGAGATGTGAGTCATCTTGTCACCGAAACCTAAGTTATTAACTGCGGCTGCTGAATCACCACCACCGATGATTGTTGTCGCATCCTTTAATTCAGCTAATGCTTTTGCAACTGCTATTGTACCATTTGCAAAGTTAGGCATCTCGAAGCAACCCATTGGTCCATTCCAAACAACTGTCTTAGCACCTTTGATTGCATCTGCAAATAATTCTCTTGTCTTAGGTCCGATATCAAGACCTTCCATATCATCAGGAATTCCGCCTCTTTCAACTACCTTGAAGTTAGCATCGTTTGAGAAATCATCTGCAACTACTGTATCGATAGGGATAAGTAATTTAACGCCTTTTTCTTCAGCTTTCTTCTCCATATCAAGAGCATACTGTTTGTAATCTTCCTCTAATAAAGATTTACCAACTGGTTCACCATGTGCTGCCATAAATGTATATGCCATACCACCACCGATGATTAATGTATCTACTTTATTTAAAAGGTTCTCAATTACAGGAATCTTTGAAGAAACTTTAGCTCCACCAAGGATTGCTACGAATGGTCTTTCTGGATTGTTTACTGCATTTCCTAAGAAATCAATTTCTTTCTGCATTAAATATCCAACAACTGCTGTATCAACGAATTTTGTAACACCAACATTTGAACAATGTGCTCTATGAGCTGTACCAAATGCATCATTTACAAATACGTCACAAAGGCTTGCTAATTCTTTACTGAATTCTTCGCCGTTCTTTGTTTCTTCTGCACGATAACGTGTGTTCTCAAGAAGAACAACATCACCATCTTTCATTGCTGCTACAGCAGCTTTTGCGTTTTCGCCAACAACATTAGCATCAGCAGCAAATTTTACTTCCTGACCTAATAATTCTGTTAATCTCTTAGCAACTGGTGCTAAAGATAATTCAGGCTTTGGTTCTCCTTTTGGTTTTCCTAAATGAGAGCAAAGAATAACTTTTCCTCCATCGGCAATTAATTTCTTGATTGTAGGAAGAGCTGCAACTAATCTATTCTCATCAGTAATATTTAAGTCTGCATCAAGAGGAACGTTAAAGTCGCATCTTACTAATACTCTTTTTCCTTTTACGTTGATATCATCAACTGATTTCTTATTAAGCATAAATCTGCTCCTTTCTAATAATTAAAATAATAATTAAATATAATTTTAAAAAACGAGTCCGATCCATCCAGACCGGACCCGCTTAGGTTTTATATTGTCAAAATTATGCTAATTCTGAGAAATATTTAATTGTTCTTACCATCTGGCTTGTGTATGAGTTTTCGTTATCATACCAAGAAACAACCTGTACTTCGTAAAGGTCATCAGATACTTTGCTAACCATTGTCTGTGTAGCATCGAATAAAGAACCAAATCTCATACCAACGATATCGCTAGATACGATTTCATCTTCATTGTAACCGAATGATTCATTAGAAGCTGCTTTCATAGCTGCGTTGATTCCTTCAACTGTTACGTCAGAACCTTTAACAACTGCTGTTAAGATTGTTGTAGAACCTGTAGGTGTTGGTACACGCTGTGCAGATCCGATTAATTTACCATTTAATTCTGGAATAACTAAACCGATAGCTTTTGCAGCACCTGTTGAGTTAGGTACGATATTAACTGCTGCTGCTCTAGATCTTCTTAAATCACCTTTTCTCTGTGGTCCATCAAGTGTCATCTGATCACCTGTGTAAGCATGGATTGTTACCATGATACCTGACTGGATTGCTGCATATTTGTTAAGAGCATCAGCCATAGGTGCTAAACAGTTTGTTGTACAAGAAGCTGCTGAAATGATTGTATCATCAGCTTTTAATGTTGTATGGTTTGTGTTGTAAACGATTGTAGGAAGATCGTTACCAGCTGGAGCTGAGATAACTACCTTTCTTGCACCTGCATTGATATGAGCCTGTGCTTTTTCTTTAGATGTGTAGAAACCTGAACACTCTAAAACTACGTCTACATTTAATTCTCCCCATGGGCAGTTGTTAGCATCTGGGAATGCATAAATCTTGATTTCTTTTCCATCAACTGTGATAGAATCTTCACCAGCTGTAACTTTATCAGCTAATTCGTATTTACCCTGTGATGAATCATACTTTAATAAATGAGCTAACATTTTTGGACTTGTTAAGTCATTGATAGCTACTACTTCGTATCCTTCTGCTCCAAACATCTGTCTGAATGCAAGACGACCAATACGGCCAAAACCATTAATTGCAACTCTTACTGCCATTTTAATGTTCCTCCTAAAGTTATAAATAATAAGATTGTTAAAAATTTGACGTTAGGGCAATATTCATTACCCTTTCAAAATTTAACCTAGGTGTATTGTACCTAATTTGTTTAAAAATATCAAGTATATTTTTGCCAAATTTTCTAATTATATACCTTTTCGTTTGTATAGTATTAACGTATTGCATTGTATTTAACTGTTTTTTGTCGCATATTTTAATATATTATGCTAAAATATGACCTGTGATTTCAATAGGCAAGAAACTAGGAAAGGAACTGATAAAATGAATAGACGACTTGCAGATTACCACATTCATACATTTTTCTCAGGTGACAGTGAAGCAAAAACTGACGAAATAGTTAAAAGTGCCATAGAAAAAGGCTTATCTTCCATATGCATAACAGACCATTTAGATTTTGACTATATCGCTGATGATGTATTATTTGAATTAGATAAAGATAAATATTTTGAATACTTTGAAAATCTTCGTGAAGAATATAGAGATTTATTAGACATTAGAATTGGTGTTGAAACAGGACTTGAACCTGATAAGGCAAAAAGACTTGATGATTTCATTAACAGACATAATTATGATTTTATCATCGGCTCTTCTCATTTAGTAAATGGAAATGATCCGTATTATCCTGAATATTTTAATGGAAGAACAGATTATCAGGCCTTTTTAGAATACTTTGAATCGATTGCAACTAATCTTAAATATTGTAAAAACTTTGATGTATACGGACACATTGATTATGTCGTACGCTATTCTCCAAATAAAGATACGAATTATAAAGTATCTGATTATAGTGACCTTATAAATGAAATCTTAAAGAATTTAATTCATAATGGTAAAGGAATTGAAGTAAATACAAGCGGATACCGTTCAGGCTTATCTAATCCAAATCCAAATACAGATATTATTAAAATGTATAGAGAACTTGGTGGCGAAATAATTACGATTGGTTCTGATGCACACAAACCTCAGGATATCGCTTATAATTTTAATGAAGCTGTAGGAATATTAAAAGCCTGTGGTTTTAAATATTATACTGAATTTAAAAACCGCAAGCCTGAATTCATTAAACTTGACTAGATATTATAAAACAGACCTGGCTATTACATATGTAATTAATATTCGCCTGTTAAAGCAATTTGACATATATAAATATCGAAACACCTTGTAATAATTGCGTAAATTTATGAGATATTATTTTTCGGCTCATATTTTGTGTACATTCAACGAACATACAATTAAGCCGAGATGTACATCTATGCCACACACTTTCATATGACTTAATCTAGTGAGAGTAAATGCCGCCATCTACAGAGGTTATTACGGAGCAGTAAATCAAACGCACTTCGCTTGAACGGTGATTTACTGCTCCGACCTTTTGTATCTGACGGCATTAACTCTCACACGATACGTCATAAATCAAGTGTGTGGCATAGACGTACACATCGGTTTAAGTGTATGGTTCTTGAATGAACATAAATAATCAAAAGAGCCGAAAAATGAATATCCATAAATTAGCAATTATTACAAAAGTTTTGATATTTATATATGCAAATTTGCTTAACACAGAGAATTTAATTCTATTATGTAATAGCCAGGCCTGTTTTATAATCAATCTATTCAGTTGACATTTTCTTCTTTTTGGCAATTTTAATATCCATCGTCATTGTAATAAGTATGTAAATTATAAATACTACACTTAATGTGTATGCAAAACTATACGCATATGAAGATACTTTCTTTGCTACAGGTTCTATTGTGTTAGCTGAAACTATGGATACAGCATACCAGTTAGTATCAGGAACTATATCATAGCATATGTATCTCTTATGCTTTCCTGAACCATATGTAATTATTCCTGAACGTCCATTTTTAATTTGTTTCTTAAGTTTAGCAATTGATTTCTCGTTCTTAATATTAATTGAATCTAACAGTACAAATAAATTCGTATTCTTACCAACAACATCTGGTCTGGCAACTAATATACCATCTTCCTGAGAGATAAATGTTGTTCCAAGTTTCTCAAATGATGATGTATCAATTATTTCAGTAAATTCCTGAATATCATAATCACATACTAAAGCACCCACTATTTTCTCATTTTTATAGACTGGAACACCAAGACATATATATTCTACATTATTTTTCTCATCAGCTATAATTGTTGAAACACCATTATTTCCATTCAATATATTATCAAGGAATTCATTATGGTCATAGCTAACAGAATCTCCAATTGTAAGAACTTCCTCTTTATCAGCAGACACAAGGCTTAATCCAACAAATTCATGTGCGTTAAGAGCCTTTTCTAACAGATTTGAAGTCATATCAATATCAATTTCATCATTTTCATCATATAATAAAGATAAAGTCTTTAACACATTATACTCGTCATTTATTTTAAGTCTTATTCTTTCGAGACTCTCAGATACCATTGATGCTAAATATACTTCAGTATTTTTATTAATCTGTTTCTGGACATCACTTTTGAATCCTGTAAAAGAATATGCAATATATAAAGCCGCGATTATTAACAAAATAAATTTATAAGTAATACATGTCCATAATAGTTTACTAAAATCAACTATACTGGCTTTTAGATTACCAAAATTGATTTTTTTGGACTTGCATGATTTAGTCTTTTTATCTCTTTTTGAAGTCTCTTCTGATGCCTTATCAGCTTTATTATCTGTTTTAACTTCATCTGTTTTAGCATTATCAGTTTTAACTTCGTCTGTTTTGATATCATCTGTTTTGATATCATCTATTTTGACTTCGTCTGTTATATCAACCTTATCAGATTCTTTGATTTCTAAATTCTTTTTACTCATTAGTCTATACCTCTTAAAATAGTTCCGCCAAATGCGACATATTCACCATCATATACAACTACTGCCTGTCCGGGAGTTACAGCTCTTACAGGTTCTTCAAATATACATTCTATATTGTCACCGTTCTTTTTAACATGACACTTTGTTCCGCGATGGTTATAACGTATCTTGGCAATATATTCTTTATTCTCATCTACTTCTTCATCTGCCATATAATTCACATTATCAGCAATTAAAGCTGTTTTTAGGACATCTGTACTCTTTCCGATGACAACTTCATTAGTTTCAGGGCGGATTTCAACTACGAATACCGGATATCCCATAGCGAGATTTAAGCCTTTTCGCTGACCGACAGTATAATTTGTAATTCCTTTATGTTGACCAATTACATTTCCGTCTATATCCACGAAATTACCCGGAACAATCTTATTATCCGTATTTCTGTGAATGAAACCTGCATAATCATTGTCAGGAACAAAACATATTTCCATACTGTCAGGCTTCTTTGCAACACTTAAGCCTATTTCTTCAGCAATCTTTCTTACTTCATCTTTAGTATAGTCACCAATTGGCATAAGTGTATGTGACAACTGATGTTGTGTAAGATTATACAAAGCATATGTCTGATCCTTGGCAGCAGTCACCGAATTTCTTATTGTATATCTTCCATTATTAAGTTTATCTATTCTTGCATAATGTCCGGTTGCAATATAATCAGCACCTATTTCCATTGAACGCTGTAATAATGATTCCCACTTTACATAACGGTTACAAGCTATGCATGGATTAGGTGTTCTTCCTGCCATATATTCATTTATAAAATATTTAATTACTTTTTCATTAAATTCGCTTCTGAAATTCATTACATAATAAGGAATGTCTAACATATTCGCTACGCGTCTGGCATCATCTACGGCACTTAGTCCGCAGCAGCCGCCTTCTGCTGAAGCATCATAAGAGTCATCTTCCTGCCATATCTGCATTGTAACACCTATGACATCATAGCCTTCCTGTTTTAACAGATATGCTGCGACAGATGAATCTACACCACCGGACATTCCAACTACAACTTTTTTATTCTTCTTAATTATTTCCATATCTTTGTAGTTTAATAACCATACCTTTCTAATGTAATATTAATAATTAGCTATTATACATTCAAATTCTTATTTTGTAAAATAGCTATTATATTCTGATGACTTTTTTCTAAGTTCACTTATAATATTCTTTATATTATTTACAACAAAATCTATTTCATCTTTGGTTGTTTCGTCTGAAATCGTAAACCGTATTGATGAATATGCAAGTTCTTCGGGAAGTCCTATCGAAATCAGAACATGTGATGGCTTACTGCTATTACTAGAACATGCCGAGCCACTTGAAGCACATATTCCTTTCATATCTAATAATGCAAGTATCTCTGAAGCTTCTACAAACTGAAATGAAATATTAATATTTCCCGGAAGTCTGTTACGTCTGCTTCCATTAAGCCTTGAAAATGGTATCTCTCTTAATATTCTTTCAATAAAATAATCTCTGAGTGATACTTCATAGCGTGCTTTATTCATCATATTATTATGAGAAAGTTCAGCAGCTTTAGCCATACCCACAATCGATGGAACATTCTGTGTGCCTGCCCTTAGTCCCTTTTCCTGTCCACCACCGAATAATAAAGGCACTGTTTTAACACTATCATTTATATATAGAAAGCCAATTCCTTTTGGACCATGAAATTTATGAGCGCTGGCACTTAATAAATCAATATTCATCTTCTTAACATCTATTGGTATCTGTCCATATGCCTGAACGGCATCGGTATGAAATATTATTCCTCTCTCATGACAGATTTTACCGATTTTAGAAATAGGCTCAATTGTACCAATCTCATTATTCGCCATCATAACAGATACTAATATTGTTTCATCAGTAATTTCATCAATTAACCGTTGCAATTTTATCACACCATATTCGTCAACGTCAATATAGGAAATTGTAAAACCCAGGTCCTCTAAATTTTTGGATGTCTTTAGAATTGCAGGGTGTTCTATTTTCGATGTAATAATGTGTTTACCTTTATTTTTATATGCTTTTGCAACTGTCCTAAGTGCCCAGTTATCAGACTCTGTTCCTCCTGATGTGAAATATATCTCATCTGATGTTGCATTTATTGTATCAGAAATAATATTTCTGGCCTTCTCAATAGCATCCCTGCTCTTACCTGCAAATTCATATATACTTGATGGGTTTCCGTATAGTATTGTAAAATATTCAAGCATTTCATCTACCACTTCTTTTTTTGTCTTTGTAGTAGCTGCGTTATCCATATAAATCATTTTTACCTCCACATCTATAATTCCCGTTATAACAAAGTAATTTTGAATACATATAATAAATGCCGCATATAATTTCAAAAAAGAGTTCCGGTTCAAAATGAATAAATCATATATATCAACATTTACTAAAAGCAGTATAATCAAAGGAACGATTATTTTAACTTTTGCAGGTTTTATAACAAGAATAATTGGCTTTTTATTTAGAATATTCCTTACAGGTAAAATTGGTGCAGAGGGTCTTGGAATTTATCAATTAATTTTTCCGATACAAATTGTCTGTTTCTCATTTTGTACTATGGGCTTTGAAATGGCTATATCTAAGCTTGTGGCAGCAAACAGAAAATCTTCTGATAATGCCGGATTATATTATCTTATAAGCGGAATATTAATGTCTGTTATTATCTCAGTAGTAATTGCCATTATAGTATTTACTAATTCAGACTATATAGCAAGAAGATTACTATTAGAGCCAAGGTGTTCGGAGCTTGTTATGTATATGAGCCTGTCTATTCCATTAGCCAGTATTCATTCATGTATATGTGGTTATTATCTTGGTATAAAGAATTCACGTATTCCGGCATTAACACAGGTTATCGAACAGCTAATCAGAGTAATTTCAATTTATTTAATAATTATGCTGTTTGAAAAATATAATTATAGGGTTACTCCTGTAGTGGCTGTTATGGGTTCGGTTATCGGTGAACTTTCTTCTACAGTTTACTGTATCTTAAGTATTAATAAGAATCTAAGGAAAAACTTTAAATATCCTGTATTCTGCCAGAAAATCAAGTCTGTATCAAAAGAACTTTTTATGTTGTCATTCCCCCTTACATTGAATAAGTTAATGCTTAGTATATTGCAAAGCATACAAAGCGTACTGATTCCAAGTATGTTAATCACTTATGGATTATCCTATAAAGATGCCCTTAGTATATATGGTATAATTCTTGGACTTGTACTACCGTTAATAATGTTTCCAAGTGCTATCGTTAATTCTATGGCATTACTCCTGCTTCCTACAATTTCAGAAGCTGACAGCAATAATAATACTGACAGAATACAAATAGCAACCGAAAAAGCGACTTTCTTTAGTATTGTATTTGGAATATTGTGTCTTGGCATATTTGCAAGGTATGGCAATGAAATATCATTACTTCTATTCAGGAATAATTCCGGTGAATATATCAGTAGTTTAGGACTTATTTGTCCGTTTATATTCGTTACTGCAACTATGGCAAGTACCATCAATGGTCTTGGACATACGGAGATAACATTTATACATAACATTGTCTCTACATTAATTCAGATTTTATCAATTATATTTCTTATACCCCGGTATGGTATAAATGGATATATTTCAGGATTGATAATCAGCACCGTAATTAGTGCAATAAGTCATTATATTTCAATGTACCGTCTGATTAAATTTAAGTTAAATATCAGAAAATCATTTATATATCCCTTTATCGTTATATTTCTGCTAATTAAAATATGTGATTTTGTATTCTTAAATATAATTGCTTTAAATTCTATATATGCTTTTATATGCTCTGGTGTAGTTATCTGTATATTATATAGCCTGATTTATATAAATATTTTTAAACATTTAAGTTAGATTTGTAAAATATTATATATTACTCTGAAGCTGGGCGATTTCAGCCCGCAAATGCTACATTAAATGAATTTGTGAATACTATATATTTATATATAGCTGTGATATCACTGTGAAGTAAATTCTGTCATATATTTCTGAAATCTCAAAGGAAGCATCTGAGACTGGAGTTTAATATTAGTTCTCTCCTTTATTGCAATACTTTGACAGAATTTCTTATACAGATTACTATATAATTCTTCGTATGAAGATATTTCAAGTTCCTTATCTGACAGAAAATCACCTGAGACTATAATCCATTCTTTATATTCAGGGTGGACTACACATAAGTTTCTGATTTCATCATATATGATAAAATTCTCATTTGGTAAACGGTCAGCAAAATGCGGTGCAATAAAGGTTAAAATATTGTTCTTCGGACCAATTTTAGAAAAGAGAATGTCTCCATTTAGTTCTTGAAATCTTAGAAAGCCTTTAAGATGTAAAATTTCATTGTTGACCTCTCGCGCCATTTTAAATACATTATTCACATAATTATCTGATAAATCATTTATAAGATTTCGTTTATTCTTCATTAATAACCCTTTTACAATCATATGATATACATTGTCTGCTTTATTATTGTTCCAGCTTGCAATACACTGACATATTATGATATAGCAATGTTCACCAAATTCACGTATAAGAGTCCTTGCAACTTTTAATGCTTTTATATCATCAGAAGTAATATTTATATATTCGGTAAACAATTCAAGATTATCATCAGCACAAGTTCTGATAATAGTATCATTATGATTATATTTACATTCATATGCTGTATATATTGCCGTAAATATCCCCTCTATTGAATCTTCACAATATAATACTGTTTTTCTCATACTAATCTCCATTCCGCAGGCACATTGTGCCGGAGGAATCGCGAGCCAAATATCAGATTTGGCTCTGCGATATATGCTATTTGTGGTGCCTGTGGCACAAATAGCCGTGTGAAAAATCAGATATCAATCTGTATTTTTCACACTAATCTCCATTTTGCAGGCAATATTAGTCATTCGTATCATCAAATAATGACAATTGTTTATAAGTTACATTATCCACAGAAAATGGATACCTGTCTTTAGGATCAATTATATTTCTTACTATATAATCTTCATCAATTTTAGTGTTATACATCATCTTTCCATTACATGTAATGAAGTATAATGCTCTTTTTAATACCACTCCGATTTTCTTCAAATCTTCAAATGACAGATTACCACTTCGTCTGGCATATACTATTCTCTTTGCACTTTTAACTCCGACACCCGGTATTCTTAATAAAGTATTATAATCAGCCTTATTTATCTCAATAGGAAACAGCTCTAAATGTCTTATAGCCCAGTTACACTTAGGATCTAATAATACGTTGAAATTTGGACGTTCTTCACTAAGCAGTTCATTTGATTTAAAACCATAGAATCTTAGAAGAAAGTCTGCCTGATAGAGTCGGTGTTCACGTAATAGCGGCGGACCGCTTGTAAGTGCAGGCAGATTCTTATCGTTGTTGACATTGACAAATGCTGAATAGAACACTCGTTTCAAATCATATTTATTATACAGTGCTTCTGCTATGGTTATAATCTGATAGTCACTTTCAGGTGTAGCACCGACTATCATCTGGGTTGACTGTCCCGCCGGAACGAACTTAGGTGCTTTCTTATATAACATCATTTCATTCTTATTCTGTATAATTCCATTCTTAATCTGGTGCATCGGTTTTAATATATTATTTCTATGCTTATTAGGTGCAAGATTTCTTAAGCCCTCTGCAGTAGGAAGCTCCATATTTACACTCATTCTGTCAGCTAGCAATCCGGTACTTTGTATTATCTCGGGAGATGCTCCGGGTATTGCTTTTACGTGTATATAACCATTAAAATTATATTCATTTCTAAGTTTATATATTGTTCTATAGATTAACTCCATAGTGTAATCAGGAGATTTAATAATTCCTGAACTTAAAAACAATCCCTCAATATAATTTCGCCTGTAAAACTGCATAGTAAGCTCGCATACCTCTTCTGGTGTAAATGTTACCCTTTCTACATCATTAGAACATCTGTTTATACAATATTTGCAATCATAGATACACTCATTAGTAAATAAAATCTTTAAAAGTGATATACAACGTCCATCGGCTGAAAAACTATGGCATATCCCTCCCTTTACTGCATTACCAATATCTTTCCCATTACCTTTTCTGTCTGTACCACTGCTGGTACAGGCAACATCATATTTGGCAGCATCACTTAATATCTCAAGTTTATGAAATATATTCTTTCCATTAGTAATTGTATAATCCATATCACACCTCGAACATATGTTTGATATAGATATAATATCATAATTTCTAATCGAACACAAGTTCTTTTTTGATTTATTTTAACAGTTATTTTAAGAGGTCTAAATACTAAATCATACAGATATTTTAGTACTGTTTTAATTAAAGTTATTAAATATCTTTGTAAATTCATTTACAAAATATCTTATATGTTTATCATTGTTTCTGTAATATAATCCATATTCAATATTTTTCGTATTGTTTATCGGAATACAAATAAGTTCATCATCTTTCGGAACTAAAAAGCCCGGTAAAAGAGCAATTCCATATCCACATTTGGCAAGCAATATACTTTCACCCTCATTTTCACTTACAATGTGTATATGGTCTTGTGCGTGAAGTGCTAAAAATTCTTGAAATTTGTTGCCTTTAATAAAAGGAATACTTTTTGGTGGCAGAGTTATTAAATTTTCTTCAGCTATCTGATCAAATGTTAAACTGCTTTCCTTAGCAAGGAAATGGTCAGGTAACATAACTGCATAACTTTGATATTTAAAAAGCCTTTTATAAACTCCCTGATTTGATAAATCATAAGTCGCTATTACCAGTTCAAGTTGTTGGTTTTCATAAAGATTTTTCAGGTCAAAAAAATCTTTTGCTATGATTTTCGGACGGATATATGAATAATTCTCTTTTATCTGCCTTAATACCGGTTTGATTTTAGTAAATTCTTTTTCACTCATACAGCCAATACGAAACAACACTGACTCTGATTGTTCGCTGCCTTGAAATTGATTTTTGACATCTTCTATTTTCAGAAAAATGTCTTTAGCATCATAATAAAACTTTTCACCTTGTTCCGTAAGTTTGACTATACGTGAATTTCTGTAGAAAAGTTGCGTACCTATTTCCTCTTCTAAATTTTTAATATGATGTGTTACTGTTGGAACTGATAAATATAAAGCCTCCGCTGCTTTTGTGAAATTAAGTCTTTCTGCGACATAAATAAAACATTGAAGTTGTTGTGAAGTCATAGTCCTGCCTCCGTTTAATCTATAGATTATTTATTTCTTCCAGTATAACAACAATTTAATTTCTTATCAATCATTAGCTTTTATCTAATGCCATTTATATATATGTAATTCTATATTTCAACACTCTCTGTTATAATCCCATATGAAAAAAATAAAGGAAGTGATTTATATGAAAGAACAGAAAATGGAAACTATGCCGATAAACAATCTTCTGCTTAATATGGCTGCGCCGATGATTTTATCAATGATAATAGGTGCACTCTATAATATTGTAGATAGTATTTTCGTAAGTAATTACAGCGAGGAAGCACTCACAGCCGTATCACTTGCATTTACTATTCAAAATATAATTGTCTCACTTGGAACAGGTGTCGGTGTCGGTATAAATGCTTTATTATCCAGATTGTTAGGTGAAAAGAAACAAAAAGAAGTTAATAAAACAGCCATAAATGGATTGATTTTAGGCTTTATTGTTTACTTTGTATTATTGGTATTTGGAATATTCGGAGTAAAATGGTTTTATAATGTACAAACTGATGATGTATCAATATGCAATATGGGATATTCATATTTATCCGTTATCTGTATATTCTCATTCGGGCAAATTTTTCAGCTTGTACTTGAGAAATTACTCCAATCAACCGGACGGACTACATTTACAATGATAACCCAGATAACAGGTGCTATTATAAATATTATTTTAGATCCTATTCTTATCTTTGGTTATTTTGGCTTTCCGGCAATGGGAACTAAGGGTGCTGCTATTGCAACTGTTATCGGTCAAATAATTGCTATGTTACTTGGTATTATTTTTAACCTGAAATTCAATAAGGAAATACAATTTTCTTATAAGAACATAAAGCTTGAGAAATACTATGTTAAAAACATCTGTTATGTGGGAATTCCTGCAGGAATTACAATGTTTATAAGTAGTATTATGTCATTTGGAATTAATAAAATCTTACTTGGTTTTTCTACAACTGCAACTGCGGTCTTTGGTGCGTATTCTAAACTCTATACTTTTGTATCTATGGCAGCCTTCGGATTAAATAATGCACTCATATCTATTGTTGCATATAATCTTGGTAATAAAAAATATAATCGTATAAAACAGGCAATTAAATTAAGTGGAATTTATTCTGTTTTAATCGGTCTTATAGGATTAGTATTGTTACAAATGTTGCCAAAACAAATTATGCAGGCATTTAATGCTTCTGAGACTATGACTTCAATGGGAATAACAGCACTCAGAATAACAAGTATCAGTTTTATATTTGCCTGTGTATCAATTATGGTTTGTTATGCTCTGCAGGGACTTTCAATTGGTGCTCCAAGTATGTTTATTTCAGCCGCAAGACAGGTTATTATACTTCTGCCGGCAGCATATTGTTTTGGAAAAATATTAGGTGTTTCAGGCGTATGGTTAGCTTTTCCTATAACCGAAATAATTGTTATGATTGTCGCAATTATATATTTAAAGCATACGATGGATAAATTAAAATAATTTTCTATATAATTAATCATTAAAAATAAAAAGCAATCTCCCGGTTTCAATAACCAAAAGATTGCTTTTATTATTTTATTAATTAAAATTTTTTTCTACTTTCCACCATTTTCTGATGTATCAATCAAATCATAAGGTGTCAACTGGTATACATAGTAGTTTAGCCAGTTTGTATATATCGCATTTGCATGCGCTCTCCATGTAAGTAATGGCGGATTATCAGGATTATCGTCTTTATAATAATTATAAGGAATATGTATAGGAAGTCCTTTTTCTAAGTCCCTCTTATACTCGATATCTAATGTCATTCTGTCATATTCAGGGTGTCCTGTCATAAAAATCTGTTTGCCATCTTCAGCAATAATTATAAATGGGCCTGCTTCATCTGATTCTGCAAGCACTGTCAGATTCTTATTAGCTTTAACATCTTCAGATAAGACACCAATATGTCTTGAATGAGGTGCTAAAAATACATCATCAAAGCCTCTCATCAATGGAACTTTTCTATGAATAACTCTGTGTTCATAGATTCCAAAACATTTCTCAGGTAATCTTACTGTAGGAATATTATAATGATAATATAATCCTGCCAATGCACCCCAGCAAATATGAAGAGTTGATGTGACATTAGTCTTTGTGAAGTCCATAATCTCTTTCATCTCGTCCCAGTAATCAACGTCCTCATATGCGTAAGCATCTAATGGTGCGCCTGTAATAATGAAACCATCGAATTTCTTATGTTTTATTTCATCAAATGTACTGTAGAACTGGTTCAAATGACTTGCAGGAGTATTCTTCGAAATATGTGAAGCTATATGAACAAAAGTCACATCAACCTGTAATGGTGTATTTGATAATGCTCTTAATAACTGAATTTCTGTTTCATGCTTTAAAGGCATAAGATTCAATATTGCAATCTTTAATGGACGGATATCCTGTCTTATAGCCCTGGTTTCGTCCATTATAAATATATTTTCCTGTTCGATTACCGCTTTCGCAGGTAAATCGGATTTTACTTTAATTGGCATACTATTCTCCTATATAAATACAATTTTAATCAGTTCAATGATTATAATACAAAATTCTCTATCTTTCAACACCTGCTAATGCCATAAATTCTTCTTCGGTAATTATACTTACTCCTAATTCCTTAGCTTTCTTATTCTTTGATGAAGTAGATAAAGAGTCATTATTAATAAGATAATCTGTCTTTTTACTAACCGAATTCGTTGTCTTTCCCCCAAGACTTTCAATATAATTCTTAAGGGCATCACGATTTTCATAGTGATTTAAGGAACCTGTAATTACAAATGTTTTGTCAGCAATCTTATCATTATCTGAATTTATAGCTTCGCTTTCATTTATATTGATTTCTTTTAACAGATTGTTGAATTCTTCCATATTATTTTCATCTGCGAAATAATTTACGAATGAATCTGCGATAATTTCACCGACACCATCTATTTTAACTAAATCATCTTTTGTTGCCTTAATTAATGCATCTATGTCATCATTGTACTGGCGGCATAGCATTTTAGCATTCGTAAGTCCTATATTAGAAATTCCGAGTCCGAAAATAACACGATATGCTTCCGTATCCCTTGAATTATCTATAGATTCCATAAAATTATCAAATGATTTTCTTCCAAAACCTTTAGTACTTACAATCTCATCTTCGTAATCTTTAAGACGATAGATGTCTGCAAACTGATGGATATATCCGCTGTCAACGAATTTCTCTAATGTCTCCTCGGACATTCCGTCAATATTCATTGCATTTCTTCCTGCAAAATGCGTATATTTCTTGATTTCCTTAGCAGGACAGGTTTTATTAAGGCAATATAAGAATTTAAAACCATTATCTTCCTTAATAACCGTTTCACCGCCACATACAGGACAGACTTCAGGGACATTTTTAAGACCTGACCTTGTAAGGTTCTCTGCAATCTGCGGAATAATCATATTTGCCTTATATACCTGAATGGTATCGCCGATTCCAAGTTCTAAGCCCTCTGCAATACTGACATTATGAATACTTGCTCTTGTAACAGTTGTACCCTCTAATTCTACCGGTTCAAATACCGCTACCGGATTAATAAGTCCTGTTCTTGAAGCACTCCAGTCAATATTGATAAGCTTCGTTTCAGCTATTTCATCTCTCCATTTAAAGGCAATGCCATTTCGTGGAAACTTAGCCGTACGTCCAAGTGACAGACCATATTCAATATCATCATACATTAGAACAAGACCGTCTGACGGTAAATCATTTTCTTCTATGGCATTTGCAAAATATTCTACTCTTTCACGCATATTCTCTGATGTAACAGCGAAATGTTCTACAACTGAGAAGCCCTGTGATTCTAACCACTCAAACTGTTTAAGGATAGAATTATCAAAATTAACATCATCAGCTTTAATTAATGCAAATGCGAAGAAATTAACGTTACGTTTTGCAGTTATTTCGTTATTAAGCTGTCTTACCGAGCCTGAACACAGATTTCTAGGGTTCTTATATTTAGCTGCTAAGTCTGTGATTTCATCATTAATTATATTGAAATCAGAATATTTAATAACTGCTTCTCCTCGGATTATTAATTCGCCTGTATATGGAATTCTAAGAGGAATATTTTTAAATACCTTTGCATTATTAGTAATTACTTCTCCGACTTCGCCATTACCTCTTGTAACGGCTTTATATAAGCTGCCATCTCTATAGGTAAGAACTACTGTTAATCCATCTAATTTCCAGGACAGGACTCCCTTATGATTACCGACGAAACTTATTAATTCATCTACCTCTTTCGTCTTATCTAACGATAACATAGGACTTTCGTGTCTTTCTTTAGGTAGTTCACTTAATACCTCATATCCGACATTTAACGTAGGACTGTTAGACATTCGAAAGCCTGTCTCCTCTTCAAGGGCAACCAGTTCATCATATAATTTATCATATTCAAAATTACTCATTATCTCATTGCCGTCCTGATAATAAGCCTTTGATGCTTTATTAAGAATATCTGTCAATTCTTTTATTCTGTTTACCTTTTCCACCTTTTCCTCACTTCTGAGCTTTAAATATTTTTCAGCAATTCATCAAGCTCTGCCTTATTTACATTTCTATAATTTCCTGTTTTCAGATTTCCTATACGGATATTCATAACACGTATTCTGTGCAAATCAACAACTTTATATGATAATGCTTCGCACATTCTTCTTATCTGCCTGTTAAGTCCCTGTGTAAGAATTATATTAAATGTATAATCGTCAATCTTTTTAATCTTACATTTTCTGGTTACTGTATCTAAGATAGGTACGCCATTTGCCATTTTAGTAAGAAAATCATCTGTTATCTTTTTATTAACTCTAACAACATATTCCTTTTCGTGGCAATTAACCGCTTTGGCAATTCTGTTAGCTAAATCTCCGTCATTAGTCATAAGAATTAAGCCTGTCGAATTCTTATCAAGACGGCCGACATAGAATATCTTCTTCGGATATTTGATATAATCTATTATATTATCAGGATTACTGCGGTCTGTAGTACATTCAATACCTGCCGGCTTATTAAATGCTAAAAGCACCATATCTTCTTCAAGCGAAACTGTTTTACCGTTATATTCCACTTTATCATTAGCGGTAATTCTCATACCCATCTCGGCTTTTCTACCATTTACATATACTTTTCCGTCAGCTATTAATCTGTCCGCTTCACGTCTTGAACAGATTCCTGAATCACTCAGATACTTATTAAGTCGTATTCCTGATTCATTCTTGGTATTGTCTGTTTTACTCTGTATAATTAATTTCTTCTGCATAATAAAACTCACTTCTTAGCCTAATACCTGTTTAGCGATATCTACAGATTCCTTAGCATCTTTAGAATAGAAATCTGCACCAATCTTCTCGGCATAATCAGGTGTAAGAACAGCTCCTCCGACCATTATCTTACAATCAAGATTATTCTTTCTTATAAGCTTAATAGTTTCCTCCATAGATACTAAAGTAGTTGTCATAAGTGCTGAAAGTCCTACTAACTTCACATCATGTTCAATTACGGCATCGACTACTCTCTGGTAATCTACGTCTTTACCTAAGTCGATAACTGTATAGCCATAATTCTCTAACAATACTTTGACAATATTTTTACCTATGTCGTGAACGTCGCCTTTAACTGTCGCAAGTACAATTTTACCCTTACTTACAGATTCAGAATTATTTTTGCTTATCTCTTCTTTGATTACCGCAAATGCAGCCTGTGCAACATCAGCAGCCATAATTAACTGTGGAAGGAATATCTTACCTGTTTCAAATTCGCTTCCGGCTTTATCAAGTGCCGGGATAAGATGTGCATTAATAATCTCCATAGAGTCCATAGTCTGTAACATTTCTCTGGTTATTCTTGCACCATCATTTTTAAGTCCATTTTCTATTGCATATTCTAATGAATTAGTGTCAGTATTTTTGTCAGCCGCATTATTTACTGCCTGTGCCTTTGTAGGAGCTGCTTTAGATGGAAGCATATACTGTAATTGATTATTGTATGCATCTATATATTCAACTGAATTTTTGTCGTGTCCCATTAAGAGTCTGTATGCTCTTACTGTTCCAGACATAGCTGCAACATTAGGATTAATAATTGGTAAATCAAGACCATTAGTAAGTGCCATTGCTAAAAATGTATGGTTTACAAGTTCTCTTCCAGGTAAACCAAATGAAATGTTAGATACACCAAGAACAGTTTTTAAACCTAATTCTGTCTTAACTCTGTTAACTGCCTTAAGTGTCTCTACAACCCCGTCCTGCTCAGCAGATGCTGTAAGTGTAAGACAGTCAATAAATACGTCTTCTTTAGGAATTCCTATAGAAATGGCATTATCTAATATTCTCTTTGCAATTTCAAATCTCTTATCTGCACTCTTAGGTATTCCGTTTTCATCTAATGTAAGACCTACAACTGCAGCACCATATTTCTTAACTAAAGGCAATACGGTCTTTAATGATTTCTCTTCACCATTAACCGAATTGACAATTGGCTTACCATTATATACTCTGAGTGCTGCTTCTAATACTTCAGGTATGGTTGAATCAATCTGTAAAGGTGTTTCAGCTATACTCTGGATTGATTTAATAGCTTTAATCATCATTTCTTTCTCATCTACACCCGGAAGACCTACATTTACGTCTAAGATTTCTGCACCTGCATGAATCTGTTCTATAGCCTGATTAAGTATATAATCAATATCATTATTTAATAAGGCTTCTTTGAATTTCTTCTTACCTGTAGGATTAATTCGTTCACCGATAATTCTTGGCTGATTTATAAATACTGTTTCTGTAGCAGAGCAGACTGCAGCCTTTTTAATGGCATTTTTATGGTTTGTTGCAAGTCCCTTAAATAAATTCGTAACTTCTTTAATATAATCGGGAGTTGTACCACAACAGCCACCTAGAATCTTAACTCCAAAATCAGAGAATTTTGTAAGCTGTCCTGCAAAATCTTTTGGAGAAACATTATATTCATTAGTTACAGGATCAGGTAATCCGGCATTAGGTTTTACAACAATCGGTGTATCTGTACATTGTGATAATTCATCTATTACATCATATAAATCTTCAGGTCCTAATGAACAGTTTACACCCATGGCATCAACGCCTAATCCATCAAGTGTATATGCCATATTTGTAATACCGCACCCTGTAAATGTTCTGTGATTTTTCTCAAATGTCATAGTACAGACAATAGGTAAATCTGTATTTTCTTTTGCAGCAAGGACCGCAGCCTTTAATTCATATAAATCTGTCTGAGTCTCAAATACAACTAAATCAGCATCTTTACCTGCAATAAGCTGTTCCTTATATATTTCATAAGCTTCTTCGAACTTCAAAGTTCCCGTAGGCTCAAGTAACTGTCCGATTGGTCCGATGTCAAGAGCTACAAGTGTGTCTGTTCCTTTACAGGCTTCTCTTGCATTCTTTATACCTGCACTGATAATTTCGCTTACACTTTTACCTGTACCTTTTAATTTATATGCATTAGCACCAAATGTATTAGCATAAATTACATCAGCACCGGCATTAATATACATCTTATGAATATCTATAATCCAGTCAGGATTCTCTAAATTAAGTAATTCAGGTATCGCACCTATCTTCATTCCTTTTGCCTGAAGCATTGTACCCATACCACCATCGAAAAATATATATCTGTTTTCTTTCAAAAGCTGTCTGAAATCCATAATTCTACCTATTGCCTTTCTTTAGCCACATTATTTACTGCATTGTGTTCCGTTTTTTCTGAAATTACATGTTTCTTTCAGATTACAGTTGTCACATGACTTCTTATTTTCAACCTTTTTCTTTGATAATCCTACAACACAGGTTACCGATTTAAGTGGTGTTAAAAGACTATTTTCATTTGTACAGACACCAATTCTCTTTCCTGCATCAAGAGTCTCTAATAACTGTTTCTGTGTTGTAAGCGGAAAATCTCCATATCCTACTCCAAAACGCCATGTACTGTTATATTCTTTAAAATCTTTTAGAAATATTTTCTCTACTTCATCGCAGACCTGCTCAATTGCTGCATTTGCAAGAGCATCCATAATCAGGACATTTACCATTCCCGTAGGTTCTGTTCTTCGCATCAGCTTATCTACATCACCTGATAATGTTGCACACATAACTATCGCCTTATCACAGTCTTTAAGATGATTTGCTATGGAATGTCCTTTTAGAGTTAACTCTGCACCTGCAAGATTAACGCCATCCTCTAGCACCTCAATATCAAATACTTTATAGCAATATCTTGGCTTTATCACTTTAAGTAATTCTATTTCAGCCTGCAATATTAATTTAGTCATATTGACATCAGGAAGTGTATCTTTGTATCCTAAATATCTGGCTGCTTCTGCTTTATTAATATTTTTTAAAACAATATCTGAAGTATCCAAAATCTTTCTCCTTACTTCCGTAATATAAAAATTAAAAGGTGTATTATATATATCTTCTCTTTTTATTTTTATATTACGATATTTTATATCTATAAATGTATAACTATATATTTTTTATAATAACGATGAAATGCTTTCGCTTATTCTTCTTGCAACATATGGGTTATTCATTGTATATAAATGAATACCGTCAACACCATTAGAGATTAAATCCACTATCTGGTCTATTGCATATGCAATTCCTGCATCACGAAGAGCTTCAGGATTATGCTCATATTTCTGCATCATCTTTGTGAATTTAGCAGGTAAGCTTGCTCCGCACATTGATACCATTCTTTCAATCTGATTCTTATTAATTACCGGCATAATACCTGCTTCAATAGGAACATCGATTCCTGCAATTCTTGCTTTCTCAAGGAAATCATAGAAATGTGAGTTATCAAAGAATAACTGCGACATAAGATGTTCGGCTCCTGCATCTACTTTTATCTTAAGATGCTTTATATCATCTATAATTGATTCTGTCTCCATATGTCCTTCCGGATAACATGCTCCTGAAACTGAGAAATCTCCATGCTCCTTTATGTATGTTACAAGTTCGCTTGCATATTTGAAATCATGCTTAGGTGGAATATCAGGATTGATATCTCCACGAAGTGCTAAGATATTCTGTATACCTTTCTCCTTTAACTGTCCAAGAATTACATCAATGTCACTCTTAGTACAGTTAACACATGTAAGATGTGCTGCTGAAGTAATATTATACTTGTCCTGGATTACTGAAGCAATCTGACATGTCTTTGAATCAGCCGTATTACCGCCTGCACCATATGTAACTGATATAAAAGCAGGATTCAAATCACTTAATTCGTCTAATGTATTATAAATTGTGTCAATAGAGCTTGTCTTTTTAGGTGGGAAGATTTCAAAAGAAAATACTGTTTTTCCCTCTTTAAATAATTCTGGTATTCTCATAATTTTATCCTTTCAAAATTTTATCATAAAAACAAGGCGTGGATTAACTCTAATTGCAGAACAGATTATATCCTATAATCAGACATAGGAATATAAAAAATATCGACCAGAAACCCATACCCAGATATAATCCGATTGCAATTCCTACTGCAATCCAGAATAATATAAAACCACATATTCTACGCATATATACCATTCTAATTGTCATCTTTGTATATAATATGCCTTAGAATTAAATAATATCCTTAGAATTTTATATAAAGATTTGGGTATCAAAACAGAACCGCCATTTGATACCCAAATCTTTATAATCAACATATAAAATATTAGTTATCTACCTGAACTTCCTGTTCATTGTATTCTTCATCACTTGAATCAGAACTATCGCTGTCATCTTTCTTAGTAAACTTATCAATAAGTCCCGGAACCATATCAAGAATCTTTGTAATTCCGTCCTGTTCCTTAATATTAACTAATTTAGGTTCGCCATTCTTAATTACTAAAACAGCACTTGGTGACATCTTGCTGCCCATACCGCCGCCACCGTTATTCTTCTTATCATTATTTGATGCACCTGCACCAATTCCAAATGACACATCTACCAATGGTAAAATAATTGTACCATCAATTGTAATTGCATCTCCTACAACAGTCTTTGTTGTAATAAAATTCTCCATTCCTTTAAATAACGCCTCAACTGTGTTATCAAATGTGTTATTATTCTCTGCCATTTGTCCTCCTTCTTTCTAAAAGCAACTTCAAATTATCATTTTTATAGAGTCTGATTCCAACAATCAATAAAAGATAGCACTGAACTCTTCCTTTAGCATGAATCTCTCCATCAAATACCTTATTCTCAAAATCTGCATTAATACGAAATTCTTTAGGCGAGCCTCTAAGAATCATATATATTAATCCAAGCAATTTACCTGTATAGGACGGATCATCAAAGCCAAAATGAACATATCCTTTTATCCTTCTTGGTCTGATATGCTTTAATAATACAAGTGCCTCTTCTTTTAAGAAACTAAACGCCTCTTTGGTGTTATCATCACTTATAAATTCTTTTAAATCATTAACATTTTTACATATCTTCTTTATTGTATCACAAAATTTGATAAAACGATATTTAATTTTGCTAATTATTGCCTTAATTTTAGAATAAATTCTTAAAAATATATTCTGTTTTTCAACTTTTATAAATTCTTCCGTATTATCTTCTGTATCATCATCTTTGTTATTACTTTCTTCGGTTTCAGTATTAGCTTTAATTGTATCAGTCTTATTTTCTTGTGAAACATTTTCTTTATCCTGTATTGCATCTTTAGATGAAGCATTTTCTGAGATACTATCAGATGTTTCGTTGACATTACTTGCTAATCTGTCACGTTCTTCATCAATCTTCTTTAACTGCTCATAAGCCTTTGGCATTTCAGACATATTATCCTTAATCTCAGATGACATTTTCTCAAACATCTTTGTTTCTTTATTAAGTTTCTCTTCCATTGCCTTAGCTTCTTTATCAAAGAAATGCGTTTTAATACCAAATATTTTAATACTTAGGCCATCATCATCTTTATAGATATATTTTACCGAAATGAGATGTAATAAATAAGTTATCTTTATCTTAAAATCAAGATTTTTTACTTTTCTGTCATAAACCGCATCTATGGAATATCTGATTGGAACAAAAAGTATAGCTGCTATGATTAAGATAACAAGACTAATCAGAACTAATACTATGATTCCGATTACCTTTAAAATTGTAAGTAATATATGTAGCATATCTAAGTACTTCTCCATTCCATATTTATTGGTGTCTTTCTACCATATGCCTTACAAGAAACTGACCTGTTTCATTATAACAGTCCATTAAAATATCCTGCATAACCTCTAATGCTTCATCATATCCCTGCGATATGCCTACTACCGTTAATTTCTTCTTGCGATAATATTTCTGAAGCAATATATAAGACGGATATATCTCTAATGCATTAGCATCATTAACAGGCAGAGTTATCATATAAATGCCTATCTGAGGCTTTCGTCTTATGGCACGCATTATTATTTTATGTTTCCTTTTTAAAGCTTTTTTCCCAACATAGAGATTATTATACCATTTCATTCAAAAAACCTCAATTTTCATTAATGATACATTTAACGATTTCGATAGCGGCTGATTTCTCAGCTTTATTTGTACAATTAGATAATGAATTGTATACATAATCCTGCACTTCAGTAATATTATTAAAGAATACAGGAAGTCTTGAAATAATAAGTGCCATCACTGAACGGTTGACCTGCTTCTGGTTATTCTTAAAGAATTCAGTAAGCTGCATTACTAATTCATCTCTGACTGTATTAATATATTCCTTAATATCAAATTCTGTTTCTTCTTCTGATTTCTCTTCAAATATATTTTTAATATCTGAGAGGTCAGCAAACAGACTGTCTGAAATAAGGTTCTGCGAAATAAATAATCCCTGATATATATTCTCTGCCATAATGCTCTTTATTATACCAAGATGATTATTTTTAATGTTATCAAGGGCAAATTCTTCACTTTCAATTTTACCATGAACTTTCTCAGGAACGCCCTCTAAGAATACGAATAAATCAGTAACTTCATCAGGTAATGTTATATATTCGCCTGATGTGAAATTATTATTGATTTCTTTAATAATCTTCATACTGCATTCAGCTTCTTTATCATATTCATCTACATATGGTGCAGACAGAATCATTACATATGCTCTGTTTACAATTCCCTGAAGCATCATAAAGATATTTGTTTCTTTATCTATAAAATCTGCTGCATATCTTAATTCATTTTCAAGTTTATCGAATTCTTCTTTAGTAATCTTAGAATAATCCACAGCTTTTACCATTTCATAAATCTCATTTAATTCAGAATAATCCTCTAAACCATCAGGTAATGCAAGCATTGATGAGGACTTAAGTACATATACGAAATCATCGATAGTCTCTTTGTCAGTTTTACTGTATACACTAAGTCCGTCACTTAATAACTGAAAGAATTTGCTCTTAGTAAGTCTTAATGGTAATTCTGCTATAACTTCACAGATTTTACTGTTAATTACCGTATTATCTTCGTCAGAGAAAATATACTGCATTATCTCTCTTGTGAAATCTTCATCAGTATATTTTGAATCAACATTTTCTTCCTTAAATAAATATTCGCATCTGTTAGAAACATATTCATATCTTGAGAAAATATCCGCATAGGCTGCTAAGATATCAACTGTTTTATATATCTTATTTCTTAAAATATCGATTCTTTCAACAGCTTTCTCCCTGTTCTCATCAACTTTGACATCTACAACATATTCTTTGATTATAGAATTGAATTCTTCTGTATATTCCTTAAGTTTACTGTCTTTAATTTCGCCATCGCTTACCATCTCATAAAATGTATAGTAATCCATAGCCATTTCAACTGCCGCACATTTATTATATAAATCATTTATATGTCTCGCATATACAGGCAGATTCATCTCAAGATTCTGATTATTATTAATTTCTTTAATTATCTTCTTCAATTTTATTATTCCTTTTCTAAAAAAATTAGTGTTTATTTTTCAGAACAAAATTCTACTTTTTCTCCTGCAAGAATCTTATTAGTTGTTCTTACTGCACACATTTTACCACACATTGAGCAGGTATGTCTCTCTTCAAGTGGTACACTATCATAATATCTTTTTGCTTTCTCTCCGTCAATAGCATATTTAAACATTTCGTCCCAGTCAAGTTTATGTCTTGCTGCACTCATCTTGTTATCAATATCTCTTGCACCCTTAATGCCCTTTGCAATATCAGCGGCATGAGCTGCTATCTTAGAAGCCACGATACCTTCTTTAACATCTGATGCATCAGGAAGTCTTAAGTGTTCAGCAGGTGTAACATAACATAAGAAATCTGCGCCATTAGCGGCAGCTATTGCTCCTCCGATTGCTGATGTGATATGGTCATATCCAGGTGCGATATCAGTTACTAAAGGTCCAAGTACATAGAAAGGTGCTTCGTGACATATTCTCTTCTCAAGAGCCATATTAGCGGCAATCTCGTTCATTGCCATGTGTCCCGGTCCTTCTACCATTACCTGAACATCTTTCTCCCAGGCTCTCTTAGTAAGATTACCTAACTCAATTAATTCAGCAATCTGTCCGGAATCTGTACTATCCTCAATACAGCCTGGTCTTAATGCATCACCAAGACTAATTGTAACATCATATTTTCTAAATATTTCCAAAACTTCATCATAATATTCATAGAATGGGTTTTCATTACCTGTCATCTCCATCCAGGCAAATAATAATGAGCCGCCTCTTGAAACAATGTTCATTAATCTGCCTTCGCGTTTAAATGTTTCAATTGCTCTTTTATTAATTCCTGCATGAATAGTCTGGAAGTCTACGCCCTCTTTTGCATGTGCTTCCACAACTTTAAGAAAATCTTTAGCTGTAATCTCTAATAAATCTTTCTCTAAATATCCGATTGCATCATACATTGGAACTGTACCAATCATTGCAGGCGAAATCTTAATAAGTTCATTTCTGAATGTATTGGTTTTACCGTAATTACTAAGGTCCATAATGGCTTCACAACCGAAATCAATAGCCATTTTAACCTTTTCCATCTCCATATCATAGTCTTTCATATCACCTGATATACCGAGGTTTACATTTATCTTAGTCTTTAATCCCTTTCCGATTCCCTCAGGTGATAATGATTTATGATTAATGTTAGCAGGAATAACTACCTGTCCCTTTGCCATAAGTTCTCTAAGTTCTTCTACATCAATATTTTCTTTAGCCGCAACTATTTCCATCTCAGGTGTTATAAAACCTTTTTTAGCTGCTTCCATCTGTGTGCTATATTCTCTCATTGCTTTTCCTCCGTTTCATACTTAACTATTATATTTTAATAAATCTCTGTATTAAATTTCTAAATTAACTCCTACTTTTCGGAGATTTCTAAATTTCTGCTTTACTCTTATTTTCAGGAGATTTCTCATCTGTCATAAAAACTATATGTTTTATGCTATCATTTCCTTAAAATCATATATGAATTTATCGCTTAATTCCTTCATTTGCTGCTGATTTTCTCTTGTATGTGAATCGTATACGCCAATTGCCGTATAGCCGCCTGCCTTAGCACCTTTAATACCTGCTAAAATATCTTCAAAGACAATACAATTACTTTTAGATATTCCCATTTTATCAGCCGCTTTATCATAAATATCAGGAAAACCCTTTCCACGATTTACTTCTTTAACGGTTGTAATATTCTGAAAATAATCAATTATGCCATTATTAGTTAATACAGGCTCTACAAGTCTCATATCTGAAGCAGTGGCAACCGACATAAGCTTGTTATTATCTCTTAGATAACTAAGATATTCTTTAACACCATCTTTCAATCTGACATGATATGAATACGCTTCTATTGCCATATCATACCATTCTTTAATGATTTCATCTCTGCTTTCCTTAAGATTAAATCTCTTAATTGTATAATCAGCAGTAGCCTCAAATCCCATAGGTGTTATTGCTTCCATATAGTCTTTAGGCACATCAAAACCTCTTTTGCCTAAGAAATCTATATCTATCTGATTCCACACACCCATAGAATCAATTAATGTTCCGTCCAAATCAAAAATAACTCCATTATATGTATTAATATCTATCATTGTTACCTCCGCTAAATATATGCTATTTGATTTATATTCCGTTTATAGGTTTAAGGTGTCAAAAGGTGCGTAGCACCACCGTTACAATATATGTGTATGCAAATGAATTTACAATACACATATATTGTGACGGTTAGTCCCTATAGGGGCTTTTGACACCTTAATCTTTACAGTAGATGTTTCTCTGATTTTATATCAGTACGTCTATGAAGTAAATGCTTCGTACATATCTTTAGCAGCTTTTTCAACATCAGGCTGTGCAACAATTGCTGACACCACAGCCAGACCATCTATTCCCATATTCTTAAAATTACCAAGTGTATTCATATTAATGCCACCTATTACTACTATAGGAATATCGACATTTTTACGAATCTCTTTTAATTCTTCCATTGTAACAGGTCTTGCATCTGTCTTAGTATCTGTTGAATACATTGCACCGACACCTAAATAATCTGCGCCATCTTTAACAGCCTTAAGTGCTTCATCTAATTTAGCAGTTGACACACCTATTATTTTATCATCGCCAATTATTCTTCTTACAACATCTGCCGGCAAATCACTCTGTCCGATATGTACACCTGCCGCATCAACAGCCATAGCTATATCTACTCTGTCATTAATTATAAGAGGAACATTGTATTTATCAGTAATCTTTTTGACACTTACAGCCAAATCATAGAATTCTTTCGAAGAACAATTCTTCTCTCTTAACTGGATTACTGTACAGCCTCCTTTTATTGCAAGTTCCACATTTTCCTCAATGGTTGCAGAACTCATTAAATCTCTGTCTGTACACAGATATAATGTATAATCAATTTTATTCTTCATAGTCATTCACCAATCCTAACTAAGTTATATAATCTAATATCTTCAGTATAATTGTCATTTAATAAGCTATATACAATCTGATATTTTCAGGATAATTGTCATTTAATCAATCTGTATCTAACCTAACTTTATCATTTCGCCCATAATTTCTTCATTTAATCGGCTCAGACCGTTTATTATTTCTATATGATAACTTCCTGTTCCATTTGCTGAAACACTCATTGCAAGTTCACCTGCTATGCCCATAGAAGCTATTCCTGCAATGGCTGCATCATAATAATCAAATTCATTTTCATTAGTTACGGCACCTGCATAAGAACCTACTAAAGCTGAAGTCATACATCCGGTTCCTGTTACTTTTGATAATAATTTATCTCCATTACTTAATGTAGCAACACGTTCTCCATCAGATATAACATCAACGGCTCCTGTTATGGCTGCCACACAATTATATCTCTTAGCAACATTTTTAGCTACCATAACTGCATCATTGCCTTCATCTTCTGCTGAAGTATCTACACCTTTAGTTGACACCTCTAATCCGGCTATGTAAGACATTTCTGATAAATTAGCCCTGATTATACTAAATTTCACTGTTTTAAGTAAAGAATTAACTGTATCATTTCTAAAGCCTGAGGCTCCTGCTCCTACAGGATCTAAAATAACCGGAATATTTAACTGATTAGCTTTCTTGCCCGCTGCTAACATAGATTTTACTGTTCTCTGATTAAGTGTGCCTATGTTAATGACAAGTGCCTTAGATATCGAAGTTATGTCTGCTACCTCTAACAAATCATCAGCCATTATAGGAGATGCTCCTATTGCAAGTATGGCATTTGCACAGTCATTTACCGTTACATAATTCGTTATGTTATGTACTAACGGATTAACCTTTCTGACTTCTGTAATCATTTTAATAATTCTGTCTTTCTCCATTTTCAATCAACCTCTTTCTTATAAAAATAAGAGCAAAATTTCTCATCTGTCAGAATAAAGCAGGTATATTTAATACACACTCTTTTTCCGTAAAAGTAAATAAAGAGGCTGCCAGTGACAGCCTCATAATTTCTCAAATGATTGCTCCCTACGACAGTATTAACCGACAGGTTCAAAGGGTCAGGTTCTACCTTCTCAACTCTTGCGAGTTCCCCTGCAAACTAAGAATATTATCTATCATCATATATTAAATGTCAAGCATTTACGTTGTGATAAATGTATTATATCCTGCTCTTCTTAATTTATCCTCCATTCTGACTGCATTATCAAGTACAGCAAATGCACCTGACTGCACCTTATACAGACCATTTTCAAGCACAATAAATGCAGGATAGCCCTCATCTTTTAATTCATTTACTAACTCATCAGCATATTCCTTGTTTCTGTATGCTCCTACTTGTACTCTGTAAAGTTTCCTGTTAACCTCTGACTGGTTATTATTATGGTTATTATCATTAAAACTTCCCTCTATTTTGTCACAGCCTCCACCTATTGTCTCTATTATTCCCATAGCAATTGCCATTGCAATCTCGTCAAAACGTTCATCAAACAATGTATTGTCCTTATCACTGTCAATAAAACCTGCCTCAACTAATATCGCAGGCATTCTTGTTCTCTTAAGAACTACCAGATTAGGTCTTTCTATAACCCCTCTGTTAATAAAACCTAACCTCGATAATCTCGAATTAATATTTCTTGCCATTTCAGCTTTAATTCCATTATCATTATATACAAGAGTTTCAACGCCACTTGTGGTATTTGGAACAGTGTATGCATTTCTATGAATTGATACAAAGAAATCTGCATCAGAATTATTTGCTATAACAGCTTTCTCATATGGTGTATTATATACATCTGTTGTTCGTGTATATTCAACATTAACGCAATTTTCCTGCAATATCCTGCCAATTTCCATCACAAGTCGTAAAGTATCATCTTTTTCTTTTCTTCCATTGTAAGTTGCACCGAAATCACTTCCGCCATGTCCGGCATCAAGTATTACAGTATATGCCATATATATCCTCTTTTTTATGTTTTTAATTATTCTATTCATATAATAAGCAAGGGTGTCTGTCTATGACATAAGCTCTCATAATTCTTAATCAGTAAGATATTAATTGCCGCCATCCGCAAAGTTTACTACAATATACGCACAAATTTTGACACTATAATAATAATATGATAAAATATCATTCGCTTTAAGCAGACATTTTTGAAATTAAATAATGAATTTTTAATGAAAGGAATTAAACTATGCACCCATTATTGCATTTAGGACCTATAGAACTTCCTACATACGGAAGTATTATTTTCATAGGACTTGTAATCGGCGTTCTTGTAGCTGTTTTTACATCAAAAAAATATAACATTGAGAAACTTGATATTGTTTTATCGACTATTTTAGCAAGTGTAGGACTTATTGTCGGAGCTAAAATATTATATCTTATAACTGTTATTCCTGAAATTATAAGAAATATAAGTTTTGTAAAAGGTCACGTATTAGAAACCATATCATACGCATTTGGCGGTTTCGTATTCTATGGTGGACTTCTTGGTGCATTATTTGGATATTGGTTCTACTGTAAATGGTTTAAAATTGATTTAGGTAAAGTTCTAAACATTATCGCTCCTGTTATTCCTTTAGTCCACGCCTTTGGACGAATAGGCTGTTTTATGGGCGGCTGTTGTTATGGAATTGAATATCATGGTAAATTTGCTGTACAGTTTCCGGATAATGAATTTGTATCAGACTTAAGTGCTGTTCCACGTTTTCCGGTACAATTGTTAGAAGCATTTATTAACTTCATTCTTTTTATTGTTCTGATATTGATTGCACGTAAGATTCACAAAAGATATAGTATGCTTGGTCTGTACCTGATATGTTATGCTATTATCCGTTTTTCTTTGGAATTTCTTCGTGGAGATGTGGAACGTGGAATTGTATTAGGAGTTTCTACATCACAGTGGATTAGCCTGTTGCTTCTTCCTATTGGTTTCTATCTTATGCTTAGAAAAGATAAAAAGGATATCTAATGATATTTGATTAAATCATCTGTATTAAATAAATTTGCATATATAAATATCGAAACATTTGTAAGAATTGCTAATTTGTAGATATCTTTTTTGACGCAAATTTTATGTACATTCAACAGACATACACTTATGACAAGATGTACGTCTATGACAAACTCTTTCATATTCCTCAATCTAGTGTGAGTAAATGCCGTCATCTGCAGAGGTTATTATGGTGCAGTTAATCAAACGCGCTTCGCTTGAACGGTGATTTACTGCACCAACCTTTTGCATCTGACGGCATTAACTCACACACGATACGTCATAAATCAAGTGTTTGTCATAGACGTACATCTCAGTTTAAGAGTATGGCATTTAATGAACTCAAATAATCAAAAGAGCCAAAAAAAGATATATAAAAATTAGCAATTCTTATAAGGTGTTTCAATATTTATATATCTTAAATTTACTTTACCAGATGAAAATAATCTGCATATGTATTAGTGAAGTTTTAATTGTAAAAAATATAAAAACGGCTGTAATCAGATAGAGTATTAATATAATGCTCATTGATTACAGCCGTTTTTACATTTTTTTATTATTAGCTGGTTTTACTGGCCTGCTGTTGAACTGTTGACATTTGAATTGTTGTTATTATCGTTATTATTAGTATTGTTGTCATTATTATTTCTGTCGCCGTCCATATCATCAGCGATATCGTCTACTCCATCTACGATGTCATCTCCGATATCATCGACGATTCCGCCATTTCCATTACGGTCATCATTATTGTTTGTATTATTAGTAGTATTTTCTCTGTTAGTGTTTGTACCACCATTGTTAGTTGATGATGTCATTTCCTGGCCATTGTTACCTGTTGTAGTGTCATTATTATTGTTATCATCTGTTCCACAAGCTGTTGCGACAACCATATAAGATGCTACAATAGCTGCAATAAGTAATATTTTACCTTTGAATTTGCGCTCTTTTTTCATTAAAATAAGCCTCCTAAGATTATATTCTAAGAGATAAAGCCCTATATATCTCTTTATTAATATAACCATTTAGGAGACTTATTATAATTATTTAATCTGGAAAATAATGTGAATTTTATTATCCAATAACATTGCTCATATCATAGAAGCCTGCCGGCTGTTTTGCAAGGAATTTGGCTGCTTCAATTGCACCTTTACCAAATACGCCCTTTGAATATGCTCTGTGTGTAATCTGGATAACTTCATCAGGACCTGCAAATATTACATCATGGTCACCAACTATTGTTCCGCCTCTTACAGCAGAGATTCCTATTTCTTTTTTGCTTCTCTTCTCACGAACATTACTTCTGTCATATACATATTTATATTCGCAATTTAACTGTTCATTAATAGTATCAGCTAACATAAGTGCTGTTCCACTTGGAGCATCTATCTTCTGATTATGATGTTTCTCGATTATCTCGATATCATAACCTGCATCTGCAAGTAATTTAGTAATATTACTAAGCACTTTCATTACTGTATTAATTCCAAGTGACATATTTCCTGATCTTAATACTGGTATCTCTTTACTTAAATCGTGTGCAGCATAAATCTGTTCTTCTGATAATCCTGTTGAGCATAATACCAATGGTAATTTTCTCTTCTTACAGAATTCAAGTAATTTATCTATAGCTTTAGCTGATGAAAAGTCTATTACAACATCGGCTGCAACATCACATTCATCTATATTTGTAAATACAGGATATGAATTCTCAATTGTATCGCAAATATCGATTCCTGCTACTATTTCTGAATCATTATCTTCTTCAACTAATTTAGATATAACCTGACCCATTTTACCATTACAGCCATGCATTATTATTTTTGTCATTTTAGAACTAACCTCTTTTCTATATGTTTCTTCTATGTTGTTTAGTTTATGATATTTTGAATTATTTTACATCAATTCCGTAAGCAGTCATTGCGGCTTTTAATGTCTCTTTATGTGCATCTTCCATCTCAGTTAATGGTTTTCTGAGTGGTCCTACATTGAAGCCCATCATATTAAGTGCGGCTTTAACAGGAATAGGATTAACTTCACAGAATAATGCATCGATAACATTTAATGCTTCTAACTGTAATTTAAGGCTTTCCTTAACATCTCCCTCAAGATATTTTGCTACGATATTATGTGTCTTTTCTGGTGCAATGTTAGAAAGAACAGAGATTACACCTTTACCGCCTAATGATAATACAGGTACAATCTGGTCATCATTTCCTGAATAAATATCGAATTCTAAGTTATTCTCTCTGATGAGATTTGCAAGTTTAGCAACCTGTGAAATATTTCCACTTGCTTCTTTAATAGCTACTACATTAGATGCCTTTTTAGCAATCTTAATTGCTGTCTCCGGTAAAATATTGCAACCTGTACGGCTTGGTACGTTATATAAAATAATAGGTACTTTTACACTGTCTGCAACAGATGTGAAGTGTTCAATAAGACCATTCTGTGTTGCTTTGTTATAATATGGTGTAACAAGTAATAATCCGTCTACTCCGTATTTCTCAGCTTCTGTTGAAAGATAAATAGCCGTTTCAGTACAGTTAGAACCTGTTCCTGCAACAACAGGAATTCTCTTAGCTACTTTATCTACTGCATATTTAATACATGCTAAATGCTCTTCATGAGTTAATGTAGAAGATTCACCTGTTGTTCCACAGATGATGATAGCATCTGTCTTGTTTGCTATCTGGTATTCGATTGTTTCTCCGAGTTTGTCAAAATTAACACTTCCGTCTGCGTTCATAGGTGTAACTATTGCAACACCTGATCCTGTAAATATAGCCATAAAATCACCATGTGTTTCACATTACTATATAATATACATTATATGCATAAATGTGAAAATGCCCAAGAATTTGAACGACTGTGGGCTTCACTAATCCTTTTTTATTTTCTACCGTTCAAATTTTCTTACAAACGCTTTAAAATATAAAAAGGAGCTAACCAAAACGGTCAGCTCCATAAATTCATATGATATTCACACGTCTGTAGCTCACCATCTCTATAAGATGACAGTCATATAGTTCTTAACCATATGCCCAAGATATATTCTCTCAGGAAGAATATTCTTTCGGCGTAACACCCTTTCATATGACTTCTTATGTGCCTGACACATCTGTCACATTACTGATATGATACGCAACCTCTACTAAAATATAATAATTTAAAAATTATCTACTTGAATAATATCACTATATATATTTATTGTCAATGTAAATATGATAAAATTAACACAATGCTTCTATGTTCGACACACAGTCTACATAATCTTTTAACTTCTCCGGCATAACCCTGCCAGTCATAATTATAATTGTATCATCTGATCTTGCTTCAAGTATCGGATATAACTCTTCACATTCGATGATACCTTCATCAACTAAAGCTAAAACCTCATCTAGTATAAGAACGTCACACTCTCCGGTCACTAAAACCTTCTTAGCATAATTTAATCCGTTTCTCATATTAGTTACTTCTTCTCTCTTCTCGTCCTCAGAAAGCTCGTTAAAGCATATTTCCATTTTCTCGAAGCGAAAAAGCTTAATTTCAGGCTCTAGACGTTGAAAGAACTTACTTTCATTGTCGTTCTTCTCTTTCATAAACTGAACAACAATAACCTGGTTGCCGTCAATAGCACTAAGTATACCTTTTCCTATGGCTGCTGAAGATTTACCCTCACCATTTCCACAGAAAACCTGTACATATCCTTTTTCTATCATTCCTATACCTCATCTATATAAGCAATAATCAATTTTGTATACCATAGCACATATTCTGAAATTTTGCAACTCTGTATTGAAATGATAAAAATGTCTACTGGTCGATATATTCTAATTTGCTGACAGATACTTCATATGCGGTATGCTTCTCTGTATCTGTTTCATTAATTTTTTTAACATAGTCCCTGCTCTGTACTCTGCCCCATATCTGTATTCTCTTACCAACTTCAAAAGATGAGGCAAATCTCGCATTTCTTCCCCAGGCAATGCATGGGATATAATCTGATTTACCATATGGTCTGTTTACTGCAATAAGCAAATCAGAAATCTCTCTTCCAAGAGGTGTCTTTCTGTAAACCGGTGACTTGCATATGAAACCATCGAGGAAAATCTGATTTGTCTTTCCTGATTCTTCATTCTCATCAACAAGCTGCCAGTCTCTTACAAAAATTGATAATACCAACTTATTACGTGTTCCATCATGTTTGTTATATGATCTGAACTGACCTGATGCTTCAACCAGATGACCAATATAGTTCTGTGTAACATCAACAAGTCTTTCTGACACCAATAATGGAATCGTGTCCGTCATATCACTTAGTCTGTTGACTGCGACATCGACGGTATAGAACCCCTCACCAAACACCTGATGACTGTACCTGAATTCAGATGTAATCTCTCCTATTATACTTACTCGGTTGTTTTCAATAACCTTATCTACCATTTGTATTTCTCCCTTCTGTAACCATGTTAGGTTTCTTAAATAATTTTATCTTTATCAGTATATGCATTCATATACGATTTTAGAATAACTTTTTTGATAATATAAAAATTTTTTAAGAAATTTTATTCATTATTTTCATACCTCACTTGAAATATATACGTTTTTGGTAAAAATTACAACCCCTAAATTTAATGATATTACATATTTTTCTATTTTTTATCCAATAAAATGTAGAAAAGTGTCAAAGATATTTAAGACAAATTTTATTAAAAATTCTTTAATAAAAAGAATAAATTTAGAATTTTATAGAATAAGTCTCCTTGCATTTATTTCGCCCCAGCCCTGGTGATTTTTAGGTAGTCCAACATCTATCGCAGTTTCATACATTTTCTTTTTAATCTCTTTATTCGTTAAATCAGGCTTCCTTTCAAGCATTAATGCAACAATTCCTGATACAATCGGAACAGCCATTGACGTTCCACTTTTAGCTGAATATCCGCTTTTATTATTACAACTTATTATCCCTGTACCCGGACAGACAATTTCCGGCTTTACTACGCATATTTCCGTCGGACCTCTGCCTGAATAATTCTTTCTTCTGTCATTTCCCAATACCATATTATCATCACTTGCTCCAACCGTAATTACACTCTTAGCATTACCGGGTGCCGTAACACTTCCCTTATCAGGTCCGTTATTGCCGGCAGCCACTATTACCACAAAGCCAAGTTTCCATAGTTCTTCAACTGCTTTAACTAACCTTTCCGTTTCATTATCATCTGTTTTCTTAATAGAACCTACAGATATATTTACAATTCTTATATTAAATCTGTCTCTGTTATCTATAATGAAATCAAGTCCTTTTTCTGCATTATCTATTTTTCCATTTCCGTTTTTATCAAGACATTTAAGCATTATTATCTTAGAATCAGGGGCAATTCCCTTGAAACGTCCTTTTGATTTATAACCATTTCCTGCGATTATTCCTGATACATGTGAACCATGCCCGTTATCATCATAGGCTGTTTTTCGCATATTTATATAATCTTTAAAATATACTAAATTATCATTCAAATCTATATGATTAGAAATTCCGGTATCTAATACGGCTATACCTATATTTTTGCCCGTAATTCCCATATTATGGATATAATCTATATTAAAATGTTTTCTGATTCTGTCCAATAAAAATCACCTCATTCAATATATTAAATACATATATCTGCTTTGCAATAACGACAGGCTTAATTATGTCCATACGTTAAACCTTAACAAATAAATATGTGTTTTTATATATTAAATGAGGTGTTTTAGTTAATTGTAACTTGTTTTATTTTATATTCCTATGTCCGGATAAATACTTAAAAGTCATATAAATATTTATAAGTTATATAAATATCAAAAAGTCGTTTTAATACCTAAATGTACTATCTTATAACATATGCGCTCTTAATTCTTCGCCACTCTGAGCTGATAAATAAGCAGGTGCAATATCAAATACTGTCTTACAACCTGTCTGTCCCTCAGCATTTAATCTTGCTGCAGCTCTTGCATATGCAACTAAAACTGAAGCTGTGAATTCAGGGTTCGAATCAAGTTTAAGGCTATATTCGATAATGTGTGTATTTTCATCATTCCAGCCTGTTTTACCACTTCTGATAACGAAACCACCATGAGGTATTCCGCTGTGGTTCTTCTTTAATTCTTCTTCTGTAATAAAATGAACTGTTGTATCATAATCAGCAAAATAGTTTGGCATATTCTTTATTTCTGATTCGATTCTTGCTTTATCTGCACCCTCTTCGGCTACAACGAAACATTCTCTTGTATGTTTCTGTTTTGTAGTAAGTTCAGGATTCTCTCCATTTCTTACAGCTTCAAGTGCGCTTTCTACAGGAATTGTATACTGTTTGCCATCTAATACGCCATCAATTCTTCTGATAGCATCTGAATGTCCCTGACTTACGCCCTTGCCCCAGAATGTGTAATCACTTCCGTTTGTAAGAATTGCATTTGCATATAATCTGTTTAATGAGAACATTCCAGGATCCCAGCCTACTGAGATAATACCGATTTTACCACTCTTCTTAGCGGCTGCATCTACATCTGCGAAATGTTCAGGAATTTTTGCATGTGTATCGAAACTATCGATAACATTGAACATTTCTGCATATTTCTTTGTCTGTTCTGGTAAATCTGTTGCACTACCACCACAAAGAATCATTACGTCAATTTTATCTTTAAAATCTTCTACATCATTAACACTATATACCTTAACGTTTTCTGTTAAAATCTTAACATCGTCAGGGTTTCTTCTTGTAAATACTGCAACTAACTCCATATCATCATTATGCTTAATTGCACATTCAATTCCGCGGCCTAAATTACCGTATCCAAGTATACCTATTCTTGTTTTCATTTTTACCTCCATGCCTGATGTATTTTTACATTAGTACATCATTATACATATTTTTTACATATAAACTATATATTTCATCAACTCAATTGTCAAGTTCTTGTTAGAAGTTGTCCAAACTGTTATAGAACATTTTTCTCATTTTAAAATATAACACTCATCAGGTTCATATTTTGAAATTTACTTAATAAAGATTTTTAATTGTAATATGTGTACGAAGTCTGAGTTATCGCATTAGTTACCAAAATAGTAAAATATCAACAGTTGGACAACTTCATTATAATTATCCATCCCGGAAGAAACTCCATTTATTTTAAGGCTGCTGTCGATAAATTTATCTGTAGCATCTGAAAGTGTATCTGTCGATACTAAAGATTTCTCTTCAATTTCGTTAAATACCTCTTCTTTAACGAAAATAGTATCGTCATATGCTCTCTTATCGATTTTATGCATATTCGCCTTCTCTTCTTCTGTTGCATATGTTTCGATATCATCTAACAGATAATAAAATACACTGAGGTAACCACTATATTGTATAAATTCATTATCTGATTCTATGCATGCGACAAATGAAAGATAATTTGCTTCATTTTCTCTTATATAGCCCTTAAGATGGATTAATTCATGACAGATTGTGCTTGGCATATTCGAAATATACATCAGTTTGTTATAATTTGCCTCCATTGAAAATGGAAAATATATTCCTGCAAGATATTGCTGTGTCATTATATCTGAATAATATATCTCTTTAGGTGATGGATAATAGCCTGAAAGACAGGTAAATCTGTCTGAAATATTTCTAAGTGCAGTCTTACATTCATTATAACTGTAATCTTTAATCAACTCGCCATCTGAATCTCTTTTCATTTTAGCAGACAGTTTATTAATGTTATCAACGACCTCATTGTATACATTTATCAGTCTCTCGCCATCTGATATATCCGAAGTTAAATCTATGTCTTTATATAAAGTGTTTTCTATCGTTGTTGTATGATACAGAATAAAGCAGTTAAGTGTTTCAGTTGCATATATAAATATAAGGATATATACAACAATTCTAAAGTATATACGTCTTAAATTTTTAAGCCATTTATACTTCATAAAGCCCGCAATAAATATAATTAAGCCTATTAATACGATAACAATACACATTGTAATCATTACTTCGCCAACTGAATACTTGTATATATTTGTTATCCTTGAAAATACTGAAGAAATATGCACAAACACATATTTCCTGTAAATATCTGCAAAACCTTTTATATAAACAGACATAAAATTAAGTACCGAAATAAATATTATAATTCCGATACATATAATTGTATTCTTTTTAAATTTGTGATTAATTAATTTTCTTAGCATATTATTATATAAAAAGATAACCCCATAAATATTTTGCAATATATATGGAGTTATCTGTATTTTTAAAAATTATTTTGCTGCGTTAGCTTCTTTAATTTTAGCTGTTAACAATGGAACGATTTTGTTTAAATCTCCAACGATACCGTAATCTGCTACGTCAAAGATTGGAGCATCTTCGTCTTTGTTAATTGCAATGATAAGGTCTGATTCTTCCATACCTGCAACGTGCTGGATAGCACCTGAGATACCAATTGCAAAGTAAACCTGTGGACGAACAGTTTTACCTGTCTGACCTACCTGACGGTCTACTGGTAACCAGCCATTATCTGTAACTGCTCTTGAGCAAGAAACTTCTCCGCCGAGAGCTTCTGCAAGTTCTTCAAGAAGTTTGAAGTTTTCAGCAGAACCAACACCACGACCACCAGATACAAGAATCTTAGCATCCATAATATCTACTGTCTCTGTAACTGCTTTGATAACTTCCTGAATCTCAACATATTTGTTGTTTTCAACTAAACCTGCATCAAAGTTAACAACTTCTGCTTTTGCGCCTGGCTTTGGATCAGCTTTCTGCATAACACCTGCACGTACTGTAGCCATCTGTGGTCTATGATCTGGGCAAGCGATTGTTGCGATTGTATTACCACCAAAAGCTGGACGAGTCATAAGAAGCTGATTATGTTTCTGTTCTTTACCAGGAATAGCATTGATTGGGAAATCACCAATCTCTAATGATGTACAGTCAGCTGTAAGACCTGTTGCAACTCTTGCAGATACTGTAGGACCTAAATCTCTACCGATTGCTGTTGCACCAACTAACATAATCTCTGGTTTGAATTCTTTAATAACAGCTGTAAGAGCCTGTGCATATGGCTCTGTTCTATATGTTTCAAGTGCTGGATTATCAACAACGATAACTCTGTCAGCGCCATATTCAGCTAACTTATCTGTTAAATTTCCAACATTTGATCCAAGAAGCACTGCTGTAACCTGTGTTTCTAATGGTTTTGCGAGTCTTCCTGCTTCTCCAAGTAATTCTAAAGCAATACTGCTTATTTCATTATCTACCTGCTGAGCGAAGACAAATACGCCTTTATATTCTTCTAAATTAATATTCTGCATTTTTAAATCTCCTCTCTGATTAAATAATGTGTTTTGTTAATAACTTATCCATGATATAAGATACTGATTCTTCTGCAGAGTCAAATGCAACTTTTTCACCAGCGCCCTTACGAACTTTATCAGATGCTTTAGCAATCTTTGTTGGTGAACCTTTAAGACCAAGATCTCCATCATTAACATCTTTAAGGTCATTTCTTCCCCATACTGTTATTTCAGCATCAAGTGCATCAAAGATTCCACCTGGTGTCATATAACGAGGATCATTTAATTCAGAAAGTGCTGTAATTAATACAGGCATTTTTGCTTTAAGCATATGATGTCTGTCTTCGTACTGTCTCTTAACGATAACACTGTCACAGTCAACTTCAATACCTTCAGCATAAGAGATTACAGGGATTCCAAGATGTTCAGCAATCTGTGGTCCAACCTGAGCTGTATCACCATCGATAGCCTGACGTCCTGTAATAATAATATCATAGTCAAGATTTCTTAATGCACCTGCAATTGTTGTAGATGTTGCCCAAGTATCAGCACCACCTAAAACTCTATCTGTAACTAAAATTCCTTTGTCAGCGCCCATAGCCATAGCTTCACGAAGTACATCTTCAGCTTTTGGAAGACCCATTGTGACAACTGTAACTTCTGCACCGTACTGATCCTTTAATCTAAGAGCAGCTTCAAGACCTGCCTTATCATCTGGATTCATAATTGTAAGCATTGCTGCTCTATTTAATGTACCATCTGGGTTGAACTGAACTCCACCCTTTGTATCAGGTACCTGTTTTACACAAACGATAACTTTCACTATTAGTACCTCCTAAATTATTTGATGATGTTTGCTGCGATAACCATACGCTGAACTTCTGATGTTCCTTCATAGATTTCTGTAATCTTAGCGTCTCTCATCATTCTTTCAACATCATATTCTCTGATATAACCATATCCACCATGTAACTGAACAGCCTTTGTAGTTACTTCCATTGCAACTTCTGCAGCGTATAACTTAGCCTGAGCAGCTTCAAGTGAGTAAACTTTCTGAGTTTCTTTTGCTTTAGCAGCTTTATATACTAATAATTTAGCAGCTTCTACTTTAGTAGCCATATCTGCTAACTGGAACTGTGTATTCTGGAACTGAGCAATTGATCTGCCGAACTGTTTTCTTTCCTGAACATAAGCGATTGTTGTCTCTAAAGCGCCTTCTGCAAGACCAAGAGCCTGTGCAGCGATACCGATACGTCCACCATCAAGTGTATGCATTGCGATACCGAAACCTTTACCTTTCTGTCCAAGTAAGTTTGCAGCTGGAATACGGCAATCTTCAAATATTAATTCGTATGTTGCTGAACCACGGATACCCATCTTCTTTTCTTTTGTACCAAATGTGAATCCTGGTGTTCCTTTTTCTACGATAAATGCAGAGATTTCTTTCTGCATACGGCCACGTTTTTCAACTTTTCCTGTAACAGCGATTACAATGTAAACATCAGCATATTTACCATTTGTAATGAAACACTTAGAACCGTTTAATACCCATTCATTTGTTGCTTCATCAAATACAGCTTTCGTCTGCTGACCCTGGGCATCTGTACCGGCACCTGGCTCTGTAAGACCGAAAGCACCAAGCTTCTCGCCCTTTGCAAGAGGTACTACATATTTCTGTTTCTGTTCTTCTGTACCATATGTTAAGATTGGGTCAATGCAAAGTGATGTATGAGCAGATACGATAACACCTGTTGTACCACATACTTTTGATAATTCTTCTACGCACATAACGTATGTTGAAACGTCACATCCCTGTCCGCCATATTCCTTTGGAACTGGAATACCAAGGAAACCATATTTTGCCATTTTAGCAACTGTCTCTGCTGGAAACTGTTCGTTTTCATCTGTCTCCTGAGCGAGTGGCTTAACTTCGTTTTCAGCAAATTCTTTGAAAAGATTTTTAGCCATTTCATGTTTCTTGCTTAAAGTAAAATCCATTTGTTTTCTTCCTCCTTAATGAGCATTACTGAGCGTCAACTGGTGTTTTTGTACGATCAGCATTGTATACATAAAATCCCTTACCAGATTTAACACCAAGGTTACCGCCACGTACCATTTTACGAATTAATGGGCATGCACGATATTTGCTGTCACCTGTTTCATTGTAAAGTACATCCATAATTGCAAGGCAGATATCTAAACCTACGAAATCACCTAATTCAAGTGGTCCCATTGGATGGTTAGCACCAAGCTTCATAGCAGCATCGATACCAGCGATATCTGAAACACCTTCCATTTTGATAAATGCAGCTTCATTAATCATAGGAATTAAGATACGGTTTACTACGAAACCAGCAGCTTCATTAACCTGTACAGGTGTTTTGCCGATTTCTTTAGAAATCTCGATAATCTTAGCAACTGTTTCGTCTGGTGTATTAACACCTGCGATAACTTCTACTAATTTCATTCTATCAGCAGGATTGAAGAAATGCATACCTATCATTGGACGAGTAAGACCATTTCCGATTTCTGTAATAGAAAGTGAAGATGTATTAGAAGCGAAAACACATTCAGGCTTACAGATTTTATCTAATTCGCCAAAAGTTGTCTTCTTAACTTCCATGTTTTCAAAAGCAGCTTCTACAACTAAATCACAATCTGCACAAAGATCTTCTTTAAGACCTGGTGTGATTCTTGATAAAATTGCATCAACCTGTTCCTGACTCATTTTTCCTTTTTCAACAAGTCTTGCATATCCTTTAGCAATCTTGTCTTTTCCGCCTTCAGCCCATTCCTGTTTGATGTCACAAAGTGCTACTGTGTAACCCTCAACAAGAGCGAAAGCTTTTGCGATTCCCTGGCCCATTGTACCAGCACCGATAACGCCAACTTTCATTTTTTTGCCTCCATAGTTTAATATTATTGATAATTGTTATCCATCATCTCTGATGGTAATTATAAATTTATAATAATGTCATTTGACACTATAATTAAATTTAGCATGTTAATTATATTATTTATTCTGGAAAGGTACAACCTTTAATTTCTTTTCTTTATCTTTCTCAAGGAAGTTGCCCATTCCTGCTTTCTGGTCTTCTGTTTCGAAACAGTCACCGAATAATTTCTCTTCGATAACGATTGCTTCATCCATATTAACCTGTAAACCATCATTAATTGCTTTCTTACAGTTACGAACTGCGATTGGTGCATTCTTAGCAATTGTCTCAGCAAGCTTCTTAGCTGCAGGAAGTAACTCTTCTAATGGATATACTGCATTAACAAGACCGATTCTTAATGCATCATCAGCTTTAATATTTCTTGCTGTATAAATCATCTGTTTAGCCATTCCAACACCAACGATTCTAGCTAGTCTCTGTGTTCCACCAAAACCAGGTGTAATTCCAAGACCTACTTCAGGCTGACCAAATACTGCGTTTTCAGAACAGATTCTGATATCACAGCTCATTGAAATCTCACATCCTCCACCAAGTGCAAAACCATTAACGGCTGCAATAACTGGGATAGGGAATGTTTCAAGTTTTCTGAATACATCATTACCTTTTTTACCGAAAGCTTCACCTTCAGCCTTTGTAAGTGTACTCATCTCTCCGATATCTGCACCTGCAACAAATGATTTCTCACCTGCGCCTGTAAGAATTAATGCTCTTACTGTATTTGTATCAACATTGTCAAGAGTCTCATCTAACTCTGTTAATACCTGGCTGTTAAGTGCATTTAAAGCCTTTGGACGATTGATTGTGATAATACCAACCATTCCTTCTACTTCATAATTAATGAATTCCATAATAAATTTCCTTTCTAAAACAGGCTGTACAGGAACCCGTACAGCCTGCAGTAATTGTTATTGTATCTTAAATGTATTCAAGTGAATTCGTACGAATTAGTCTCTTTCAACGATTGTTGAGCAACCCATTCCACCACCGATACAAAGTGTTGCAAGACCTTTCTTAGCATCTTTAGCTTCCATCTCATGAAGAAGTGTAACAAGGATACGGCAACCAGAAGCTCCAACTGGATGGCCAAGTGCGATTGCACCACCATTTGGATTTAACTGTTTGTCAACATCGATTCCTAAGTCTCTTCCTACTGCGATTGACTGTGCTGCGAATGCTTCGTTTGCTTCAATGATATCGAAGTCTTCGATCTTCATACCTGTTTTAGCTAATACTTTCTTTGTAGAGTATACAGGACCAATACCCATAACTTCAGGTCTGCAGCCTGCAAGAGCACCTGTAACCCAAGTAGCCATAGGTTTAACACCTAATTCTTTAGCTTTTTCTTCGCTCATAACTACGATTGCAGCAGCACCATCATTGATACCTGATGCATTACCTGCTGTAACAAATCCGTTAGGATTGATTGGACGAAGTTTAGCAAGACCTTCGATTGTAGAACCTGCACGAGGACCTTCATCTACTTTGAATTCAACTGTTTCTTTCTTCTTCTTAACTGTTACAGGTACGATTTCGTTATCGAATGCACCGTTCTTCTGAGCTGCTTCAGCTTTCTGCTGGCTCTTTAATGCGAACTCATCTAATTCTTCTCTTGTGATTCCCCATTCTTCACAGATGTTATCTGCTGTCTTAATCATATGGTAATCATTGAATGCATCCCAAAGAGCATCATTAACCATTGTATCTTTCATTACAGCATTACCCATTCTGTAACCGAAACGAGCTTTGTCTAATGCATATGGTGCCATAGACATATTCTCCATACCACCAGCAACTACGATATCAGCTTCTCCGGCCATAATCATATGAGCTGCCTGGTTAACACAGTTAAGACCTGAACCACATACAACGTTCATTGTAACTGCTGGTACTTCAATAGGTAAACCTGCTTTGATTGATGCCTGACGAGCAACGTTCTGTCCCTGTCCTGCCTGGATTACACATCCCATGTAAACCTGATCTACTGCTTCTGGAGCAACTCCTGCTCTGTTTAATGCTTCTTTAATAACGATTGCACCTAACTCAGCAGCTGGTGTTGTGCTTAATGAACCACCCATTGTACCAATTGCTGTACGACATGCGCCTGCTAAAACTACTTTTCTTGACATAAATGTAATACCTCCGATTTAATTTTAATAAGATTGTTAAATTTTTGTCAGGTTCAGACATAAAGACTATGTACCAAACTATCTTTGTTAATTTTATCACAATATATTAAATAATACAATCATAAATTAAATTTTTATTTTATTTTTACAAATTTTACAAATATGAGGAAACTGACCAAGCTGTGCTACATAGAATTTAGTGTAAACAAAATTTGGAGGATTTAAAAATGAGTGATTTAGCTGCAACAAACTGCGGTGGAGGCTGCGGATGTGGAGACAACAATAACAATAGCTGTATCTGGTTAATCCTTATACTTTTATGCTGCTGTGGCAATAACGGAAACTGGGGAAACAATGGCTGTGGCTGCGAGAACAATAGCTGTATCTGGATTATCATCTTACTTCTCTGCTGTGGTGGCAACGGAAATGGCGGCTGCTTCTTAGGCTGCTAATTTAAGTGATATTTCAAATATCATTATAATCATTTAATGTGCTGGCTGACAATATAGCGTATTATTCATGAAATGGAGTTAATTATGAAGAAATCAGACACAACTATAATAGAAACAGACACGTCAATTTTCGAATATGATATGGACTGTATAAAATGTATGATGTCTACTAATACGTTTATATTGTTAGTCTGCATTAAATATGCATCACTTTAATTTTATTATCATATTTTTCATAAACTTTTCATAGTATTTAAAAAAAGAAAAACGCATAATGCAGAAATGAGTATCTGATGATTTCAAACGATTTATTTTCAAACAAGCCACTTAATATTTTAAAGGCATCTCTGCCATATGTTTCCTCAACAATGCAAAAAGTTATTTCCTATTATATAAAAATCGAGGAATTTAATATAATGAGAAATAGTTTTAATGCCTCTCCCGATGACTTACTAAGTGCTTGCGATAACAGTTCTGATAATGCTCATAAGAATAACCCTATTGAATTAATTAATGCCGTAAAACCTTATCTTAACAACGAAGAGAAAAATTTAATAGATATGTTTATGAATATGGTTAGTGCATTTAATATGTATAACACATATAAGTCTTTAAATCTGCCTGCCTTACATCCTGAAGCTTTTAACTTTAATAATCCGGACGGTCCGGTTTATAATTCAGGCATTAAACCTGACACTTCTAAAATAGAAAATGACAGTTTTATTAATGGCACAGATTATGATAATGTCAATACTAACAACAATCAAGGTAATTCATCACCTAACAATATTCCTGCCAATATTGACATTGATGCTTTGAAGAATATGCTTTCACCAAGCCAGCGCGCCATGTTCGACACCTATTCTTCATTGCTAAATAAAAACAAATAAAATATTAATATGGAGAGTAATTTTATGAATAACTATAATAACATATCAGGAATATCACCTGAAAAACTCAATCTTTTATCAGAAATTATAAGACAGTCAGAAAATGTATCTTCCGAAAATCTTATACCATTCTTTTTGAATGCTGCCGCAACTGCTAATGCAAAAGGAATTAATTTCTCAGATGCCGAAACTGATGTTATAATAAATGCATTAAAAACAAATATGACTAAAGAACAGATATCTAAATTAGATACAGTAAGAAAATTAGCGAAAATTATATCATCAAATCGTGCAGGCTGATTTCCTGCACAATTTGATTATTATATATTAATCTTTTAAAATCAATTGGTATTGATGAAGGTCAGTTAAAATACTCTGACATCATACATACACCACTTGCCCCGGCATTTGTTACCTCTTTCATATTCTCTTTATTAATTCCACCAACTCCATACACCGGTATATTTGTAGATTTACAAATATTTTCCATAAACTCAAGTCCTCTTGGAACTTTACCTTTCTTACATTCAGTATTAAATATATGTCCTGCAATATAATAATCGGGTTTAAATCTGTATATTTTCTCTATATCATTTACGGAGTGAATGGATATTCCAAATATTTCTAATTCTCTTCTTATATTATTAAAAATGTTATTTCGATTATCAAAAGATGATGCTTCGAACTTGTCTAATGTGTAAATCGGCATATGTACATTTCTACAACCCGTATTATTAATTATTTCAAATAATTCAAAGATATTTTCTACATTTCCAAGGTTCATAATTATTTTCGTCTGTGTACCTGGAAATGTATTATGTATATGAAACTGAATATCATTTACAAACTTTATATATTCCTGTGGTGATAAATCTTTTTCTCTTATAATAATGTATCTCACATTATCTTCTAATGCGGTATCGATAGCTTCATCAAACGAACGATTCTTACAAAGTTTTCTGTTTGTGATAGCAATTATATTATTCATGGTATCAGACATAAATATATTCACTCATTACAGGTGTAAGTCCCTGTTCCTTTATCGCATCATATACTTCACTTACTGAACGTGAGTCAGAGATTTCAAACTGTTCATCACCTTTTTTCTCTTCTCCATGTCCGCCTACTCCTACTCCCACTCCTGCCGAAATCTTCGTTGCAGCAATATTTATTATGTTATTTCTGAATCTTTCACACTCTCTTGTAGATATTGTTATGCTTGCAAATGGCATAAATAATCTGTAGGCACAGATTACCTGTAAAAGCTGTGGTTCATGGACATCTTTAGGATTAATCTTATCATTATTAATTATAGGTCTGAGTCTCGGACACGAAAATGCCATCTCTGCATGAGGATATTTCTTCTGGATAAGATATGCATGCATTCCTGTTGCAAATGCATCTTTTCTGAAGTCATCAAGTCCTAATAATGCTGCAAAACCAACTCCTCTCATGCCACCCATTAATGCCCTTTCCTGTGCATTAACTCTATAAGGAAAAATTCTCTTATGTCCTGCAAGATGTAATGTCTCATATTTATCAGAATTATATGTCTCCTGAAATACAGTGACATAATCAGCACCACATTTATGTAAATAAGCATATTCATCAGAATTCATCGGATATACTTCTAATCCAACTACCTTAAAATATTTTCTTGCTATTTTACAGGCTTCTCCGATATATTCCACATCAGACATTTTCTTACTCTCACCTGTAAGTAAAAGTATTTCTTCTAATCCGGTATCTGCAATCGCTTTCATTTCTTTTTCTATTTCTTCATAATTAAGTTTCGCCCTGTGTATCTTATTATGACAATTAAAACCACAATAGATACAATAGTTTTCACAATAATTTGCTATATATAATGGTGTAAACATATATATAGAATTTCCGAAATGTTTTCTCGTCTCCATCTGGGCTTTTCTTGCCATCTCTTCTAAATATTCTGATGCAGCAGGTGATAATAATGCAGCAAAATCTTCTACACTAAGAACCTCTTTACTGAGTGCTTCTAAAACATCGTCCTTAGTATATTCATCAGGATTGTATTCATTCATTTTCTTGATTACTTCATCAGCAATACCAGAATCAATCACTTCCATATCAGGAAGATATTCCATATGATTAATTTTGTTTTCTTTTTTATTTTCTGCTATTTCCATATTTCCTCGTTTCTGAGCGATTTATTGCGAAGAGGCGAAGAGAAATTCGCACTGGCGATTTCTCTTCGCCATAATAGCTATTTGTTTTCGCTCCGAAACAAATAGCTATGTACAAAATAATCGTAATAATCGTATTGAATATTAATTTTCTAAAAAGCCCGTAAGTGGTGATGATGCCTCTGAACCACTGCTTAATACACGACCAGTCTTAGCTAAATATGCGCTTCTTCCGGCTTCAATGGCTTTTCTGAATGCTTCAGCCATTAATGGAATATTTTTTGCTGTAGCAATTGCCGTATTAGACATTATCGCAGCAGCTCCCATCTCCATAGCTTCGCACGCCTGTGATGGCTTACCTATTCCTGCATCTACTATTATTGGCAAATCAATTTCGTCAATTAATATTTGGATAAAATCTTTTGTACAAAGTCCTCTGTTTGTTCCAATAGGTGCGGCAAGCGGCATAATCGAAGCTGCGCCTGAATCTCTTAATGCTCTTGCGACATTTAAGTCAGGATACATATAAGGCATAACTACAAAGCCATCTTTTGCAAGTATTTCCGTCGCTTTAATTGTCTCATAATTATCCGGTAACAAATACTTTGTATCTTTCATTATTTCTATCTTGACAAAATCACCACAGCCTAATTCTCTTGCAAGTCTTGCTATTCTTACTGCCTCGTCAGCATTCCTTGCTCCTGATGTATTAGGAAGAAGTGTTACATTATCAGGTATGTAATCAAGTATATTTTCCATACTTGTACTATTAGCTCTTCTAAGTGCTAATGTGATTATCTCAGCTTTCGCATTCTCAACTGCCGACTTAATAAGTTCTAGAGAATACTTTCCTGAACCTAAGATAAATCGTGAATTAAATGAATGACCTCCTATTATTAATTTATCATTTTCTTTTTCTACTGTTGTCATTTTTCACACATAATCTGATTCATTTCTGACATCAGATTTCCTTTCTAATTAATTTCTGTATAAACTTTAATTTAGACTTATTTCAAAAACTATAAATTAACTTTGCCATCTGACAGAATCAGATTAGCTACAACATTTGCCTGATGCATAGCACATGCGCTCACCCTTGGTGACATAAGTGTTCCCTCTGTTTCAATGCCATTTTCTAAATCACCACAGATATATAACCTATCTCCAAACTTTCTGGTTCTGATAAGATTAAGGCTTTTTATACCCGCCATACCATTTCCAGAAATTATAATTTTATCTTCCGACTCTGATAATATTTCATCAATTATTTCAGATTTCGTCTCACCTTTATCAAAGGCTTCGCAGATTATCTTATAATCCCCTAGAAGTTCTAATACATTTTCTCTTGCAATCTTAGTATTTATAAGATTAATCTTAAGGTATGGATTAATTTCTGCTATTTCTTCTTTAATACATTCTGTCTTATATCTTCCGATATGCTCTAATCTGTAATTCTGTCTGAATATATTGGTGATATCTACGATATCAAAATCTATAAGAAGCATTTCACCAATACCCATCCTTGCACACGCCATGGCAATATTAGAGCCTAATCCACCTAAGCCCATAATCGCAACTTTGGCATTAGTTAACTTAGCCTGTCCCTCTTTGGTATGCCTTATCTCAAGTGCTTTTTGCAGTTCTTCTCTTGTAACCATATCAGCCACCCCCTACAAAAGTCACTACTTCTATTACATCATCAGCACCCGGAACATATTCACTATATATATTCTTCGGTATTATGTTCCCATTACATTCAACTGCTACATATTTAGTTTTATAGCCATTATCTGTTAATAATTCTTCAATATTTTTATATGTGGCAGTTATTATTTTACCATTTATTTTCATAATAATCCTCATTTCTGAGCGACTTGCCTAGAAGAGGCGATGAGAAATTCGCGCAGGTAATTTCGCATCTGCCGTAAAAGCTATTTGCTTTCGCTCGAAGCAAATAGCTGTGTGAAAAATAAGTGTATCAACATTATTTTTCGCACTATCCTCATTTTCAATAAGCCTTTTCGAGTTTATTTATACAAAAAAAGCCACACAAAAAGATACACCCAAGGTGGTGTACCCCTTCGTGTGACTTTTGTCTGCACTCTGATTGTTAAGATACCATAATGTTTTAACTAAGTCAACATAAAATAACCATATTTTAACGGCTATATAAGTTTAGTAAATTTATATTTCTCTTGTAATTTCATCTAAGAATTCTTTCTCTTCACTATCTAAAAACGGAGAAATTATTTTATTTACATTTTTGTGATAGTCATTTAAGAGCATTTTCTCGTGTTCGTCTAACATATCAATATTAATTGCATTTAAGTCAAATGGCACTACTGTCAAGGTTTCGAATTCCATAAAACGTCCAAATTCATTTTTCTCTCTGTCTTTACATACAATCATATTCTCAAGACGTATTCCGTATTTACCTGTTATATATACGCCCGGCTCGTTTGATGTAATCATACCCGGTTCAATAACAGCACTCAGATTCTTACCTCTTCCAAGTCTCCATCTGATATTATTAGGTCCCTCATGTACATTCATAAGATAACCCACACCATGACCAGTTCCATGATTGTAGTCAAGTCCGTTTCTCCATAATGCACTTCTGGCAAGAATATCTAAGTTTGCACCTGTAAGTCCATATAGGAATTTTGCATCACCAAGTGCTAAATTACCTTTAAGGACAAGTGTATAATTATCCTTTTCTTCTTTTGTAAGTTCGCCACAGGCTAAGGTTCTCGTAATATCAGTTGTTCCCTCAAGATAATGCGCACCTGTATCTATAAGAACAAATGATTTCTCCTGTAATTCTATGTTTGATGCCTCATCAGGCGAATAATGTACAATTGCACCATGACTTCCATAAGCCACAATGGCCTCGAAACTCTCTTCAACGAAGCCTTCCATCTTAGAACGTTCCTCTAATAATTTGTTCGCTATATCTAACTCAGTAATGCCTTTACTGATATTCTGATTAAACCAATATAAGAATTTCACATATGCAATTCCGTCCTTAATATGTGCTTTGGCTTCATTCAGGACTTCTGTCTCATTTTTTATTGCCTTCATCTTAGTTGTCGGATTAATCATATTAAGAATCTTGCCTTTAAACATTTTCTTATATAACAGATAGTTTATCTTATCAATGTCTGCAAGTATAGGTCTGTCCTTAGATATCAACGTCATCTTAGGTAAATCATTATATATTTCATCATAATCTTTAGTTTCAACATTTATCCCTTTAAGATATTCGCTGATTTTCGAGACAGAATTCTGATTGCAATAAAGTATTACCTTACTGTCAGTTATTGTAAGATAGCTTAATAATAACGGACTGTATTCTATATCATTTGCGCGGATATTTAAAAGCCACGCTATATCATCTAAAGTCGTTATAATATGTCCATACACATTTAATTCTGACATTCTGTCACGTAATCTCTCTATCTTAGATATAGCACTTTCACCGCTATATTCTTCATCAAGTATAAATGCATCAGAATCCGGAAGTTCAGGTCTGTCCTCCCATATTTCCGCCGCTAGATCTAAGTCTGATACAATACGGACTACTTTACCACAGTTCTCTATCTTTCTTCTAAGGTTAATGACGGATGAAGCTACCATGCATCTTCCGTCAAAGCCTAGAATCATTCCATCTTCTAATCTGCTAAGCAGAAACTCATCAATTGTAGGAACACCCTCCATTCCTGCTCTGTATAAAACAATCTCACTATCTTTTAATTCGTCTTCTGCCTGCAGAAAATATCTGCCATCAGTCCAAAGTCCTGCTTCATTCATTGTTACAATTAGTGTTCCAGCAGAACCTGTAAAACCTGAAATATATTCCCTTACTTTAAAATAATTACCTACAAATTCTGAACTGTGATAATCATCTGTAGGAATGTAATATATATCGATGTTATGTTTTCTCATAACATCTCTTAATTCTTTAATTCTATCCATTCATTTCACCACCATTTTATTTATTCAAACATTTTTCGCCATTTCTATTTCTTCTTTATTCCATCATTTCAGAAGTATTTTCTTCTAAATGCTTATAATTACTTCCATAGAATGTCTCTGGTTCTGTTCCGTTAACAACTTCTGCATACGCAGATACTTCATGTTCATTGATAAATGGCTCTTCACTTCTTGTTCCAACAGTTTGTCCGATTTTTAGGCGGTATACTGACACTGAACCATCATTAACCTTGAATGTTCCGAAGCCATCTTCATCAATTACTACATTCTCCGTTACATTTCTAAGCGCATCTACAAATGTAAGTCCTGCAAAATGCTTTCCGACATACATCTTCTTACTTCCACCTTTTTCAACTGTCATTAAAACTGCCAGACCGGAATTCTTATATTCATCGACACCTTCTAAAGTCCAGCCTACTATTTTATCATTATCAAAATAATCGTGTAATCTTCCATAAGCATTATAGGTTCTTAATTTAAGTAAAGTTTTCAAATCTTTAACAGGCTTTATCTTATCGTGTGGTATTCCGTAGAAATCACCATAGAATACACATGGATATCCCTCATTTCGAAGTAAAATAAGTGAATAGGCGTGTGGTTTAAACCATTCGAGCACAAAAGACTCCAAAGCCTGTCCATATTGTGTATCATGATTATCTACAAAAGTAACTGATAAGTCAGGTCTTGAACTTAACAATGTGTTCTTAAGAATATATCTCATATCAAAATAGCCATTACTTCTTGATGCGTGATACATATTAAAATGCAACGGAACATCGAATAAAGAAAGTGTTGATTCTGTTTTCTCAATATATCTTTCCAGAATAGGTAATTCTGCATTCCAATACTCACCAACCGCAAATATCGGCTTATTAAATTCTTTTCTAAGACTCGTCAGCCAGTTCTTATAGAAATTAAAGTCAATATGCTTAACAGCGTCTAATCTGAAGCCGTCTACACCAGTGAATTCAAAATACCATTTTCCCCATCTGTCTAATTCTTCTAATACTTCCTCGTCACTCATATCTAAGTCAACACCCATAAGGTAATCATAATTGCCAAATTCGCCGTCAACATCACTATCCCATTCTTTACCAATGAATCTATAGATACCATTTTCCTGACTCTTAGCATCATAATCTGTTCCATGGAAATTTGTCCAGTCCCATTTGAAATCAGAATATTTACCATTTCGTCCAGGAAATGTGAATTTAGTCCATACAGTAATCTTTTTCTTACCCTGAATCTCTACATTTCTATCATTTTCATCATAACCATATGCAAAGATTCGTTCTTTTTCATCTGCCCCCATTCGGTGCCCTAATACAATATCAGCTAACACTTCTATATTATTCTGCTGTAAAGTTCTGACAGCCTCAAGATACTCATCTTTAGTTCCGTATTTAGTAGGTATAGTGCCTTTCTGGTTAAATTCGCCTAAATCATATAAGTCATAAACTGCATAACCTACATCATTTATACCGCTTGCACCTTTATAAGCAGGTGGTAACCATACTGCTGTAATTCCCGCCGCTTTTAATACAGGAGCTTCTTTTGCTACTCTCTTCCAATGTGATGCGTCTGGTTTTAAATACCATTCAAAATCTTGCATCATTGTTTTATTTCTTTCCATAACGAAAACCTTTCTTTAAACCATTATAATTTAATTCATATATAATCTGGTATTTAATCATTTTTAAATCAAATAAGATACTAATGCATTATCGAGTTACTTATTAAATAATATAATGTACTAATCCATAAGTCTTACCGAAACTTCGCCCGTAGACAGTTTCTCTATTCTTCCGTCACTGTGTTCGACTACAAGTGCCGCAGTATCATCAATATCTTTAACTAAAAGCTGCTCTTTTGGCTCTTTATCTTTTATGTATACGTATTTACCGATAAGCATTGATTTTTCTTTGTATTTGTCCATAAATTCGTGTTTTTCTAAATGTTTATAATATTTATATATATTGGACAATACTTCGGAGGTTATCTTTGAACGGAGATTTTCTATTTCACACTCTGTTCCATCCATAAAACCTGCCGCTATATTTCTTATATCCTCCGGAAATTCATCTTTAGGTGTCTTTAAATTAATTCCTATTCCCAAAACTGCATAGTCAAGTTTCCCATTCTCTAAGTTAAGTGAAGCTTCTGTAAGAATACCGCATACCTTTTTACCGTTGCAATATACATCATTAACCCATTTGATTTCTGTTTTGACATTAGTCACTTTCTCGATTGCTTCTGAAACCGCTACCGCAGCCATTGTTGTTATAAATAATGCTTCTGTAGATATAACCTCAGGTTTTAATAAAATACTCATATAAATTCCGCTGTTCGATGGCGAATAGAAATTCCTGTTAAGTCTGCCTCTGCCATTGGTCTGTTCTTCTGCAACTAATATCTTCCATTCTTTCGCCCCTTCTGAAGCCATCTTCTTTAAAACTGCATTAGTCGATGTTATGATCTTATAGACTTCTATATCAGCTTTAGCTCTCAATTCTTTATTCAGATTCTTCTCTATCTCTTCTCTTGAAATAACATCACTGTTTTCTAACATACAATATCCCTTGTTATTTATTCCAACTATATTATAACCCTCTTTTGTAAGTGTCTTTACAGCTTTCCATACAGCACTTCTGCTGACATCTAATTCTTTAGCTATTTCTTCTCCTGAGAAATGTTTACCTTTATTATCTTCTAAAATTTTTAAAACGTTATCTTTTACACTCATTTTTACACCAATCCTTATGTATTACAATAATCGATTTTACTATCTCTGTATTCTACACCAAATCAATAAGTTTTTAAAGCCTTTTAAACTTAATTTGTTATTTAAAATGGTCAAATCTTATAAATACATCTTTAGTCGATTTTATTCGTGTTTATATTACATTTTATATGTTATGAAAATTATCTGCGACTTAGTATATTTTAAGTTGCATTTTGTAATACTATCTGATAAAGTATCAAAAGAAGAGTTTTTCTTCTTAATAATATTGAAACGAGGTTTGTAAATGAGCGATTTAGAAAATCAGGAATTAGAAAATGATGAAGAAGCTACTGTTACTCTTGAACTTGATGACGGTACAAGTGTTGAATGTGCTGTTCTTACTATCTTCCCTGTAGGCAAAAATGATTATATCGCACTTCTTCCACTTGAGGGCGAAGCTGCTGAAGAGGGTGAAGTATATTTATATAAATATATGGAATCAGAAGACGGCGAACCATCTTTAGACAACATCTTAGATGATGATGAATACGAAGCAGTTGCAGATGCATTTGACGAATTATTAGATTCTCAGGAATATGATGAATTAATTCCTGAAGATGAAATTGATGACTAATCCTGGCCATCAAAGTTTTTGTTCTATAGCAACAAATTAAAGAAGAGTGTCAGAAGTCCAATCCTTATTAAAGGAACCGGCCTTTGGCACTCTTCTTTTTCATTTTCTCTTATTCTCTTGTATTTGTTATTATATATTTTCTATGCCTTAAATTGCAATATATTATTATCTTCTGATTCAACCTTGCCTTTTGCTGACATATATACACTTACTATAAAGTCAATTGTATAATAGATAAATGCACAAAGTACAATTGCTTTACCAATCTTAAATGGAATTCTCATTATTCCCATAAATACAACATTCTTAATGAATGCCGCATCTGCAACGGAATATAAGCCCCATGCGATACAACTCTCTAAGCAGAGTATTCCTTTGTAATTAAATGGTTTATTACTGTAATCCCACCATAAGCAGCCAAATACCTTAATCATTATCTTAGCTGTCATAAATTCAACGCATGTTGCAAGACAGGAACCCAAGATAAATATTGTTACATAATGACCTGAGAAGCTTTTTAAAGCTGTATGTACAAAAATTCCGCCAAAACCATATATCGGACATATTGGTCCATGAATAAAGCCTCTGTTAGTAAATTTCTTATTACAATAAGAAATTTAGATAGTTTCAACAACCCAACCCATAACACTGTACACTAAAAACCATAACGCAAAGTCATAAAAGTTTTCTCCAATTCCCGGTACTCTAATGTTCCACATATCTAAATCTCCATATCCTTAATGTATTTTTATTGCATTTTCAAAATTAGGCAATTTCTTCTTTATACGATTAACAGTTTCTAAAAAGCCACAATATTTATCTACATACATTACAACATAACCCTCCATTGTCTTAGGCGGAATTACTGTAAGTGGCCACATATGTTTAAGAATAATATCCCTTTCAACATCATTTAATTCAAAATATTTATCAGCATTATTAAGTGCTGTACGTGGGTGTGTAAACCCATGAAAATGTTCACCGGTCTCCTTACTGTGTGTATGCCAGTCATACAGGAATAAATCGTGTAATAACCCACCTCTTGCAGCCGAAATATAATCAAAATTGTAATATTTACATATCTTATAACTTATATAAGATACTGATATGCAATGTTCTAATGTTGTAGTCGTCCCATGCTGGATATATTTATCCATCTCCTGAAATTTCTCATTGTCCATTATATCATAGACACATTCCATATATCTCTTGTCATTAAGACATTCTTTACCGGTTAACCATTTCTCTGTATTAAGTTTCCTGATAATATCGTTTCTTCTGATATCACCATAGATTTCTTTATTCATCAGAATTCCTTTCTACCAGCCAAGTAACCAATTATAAAGATTCTCATACTTCTTAGCTGAGTTAGCCCAAGAGAAATCTGCTGCCATAGCTCTGTCTGTTAACTTATTCCACTCTCTCTTGTTATTATAATAAATATATTTCGCATAACGGATAATGTCAAGCATTTCGTGAGCATTATAATTCTTAAATGAGAAACCTGTACCTGTGCTTTCATACTGATTATATGGTTCAACAGTATCTTTAAGACCACCTGTTTCTCTTACAATCGGAATAGTTCCATATCTTAAACTCATTAACTGACTGAGGCCACATGGCTCGAATAATGATGGCATTAAGAACGCATCACATGCAGCATATACTCTGTGTGACATATCCTCTGAATAATAAATATTAGCTGAAACTCTGTTACCATACTTCCAATCATAATATCTGAACATATTCTCATATTTCTCTTCACCTGTTCCAAGAATTACAAACTGTACGTCATCTGTACATATCTCATCCATAACACAAGCAATTAAGTCAAGACCTTTCTGGTCTGTAAGTCTTGATACAAGACCTATCATAAATTTATCTTTATTAACTTCTAAACCTAACTGTTCCTGCAGTGCAAGCTTGTTCTTATATTTCTCTTTTCTAAAATTAATTGCATTATATTTATATGGTATTCTGTCATCTGTTTCAGGATTATATTCATCATAATCAATACCATTTACAATTCCGCAAAGTGAATTACTTCTGGCTCTCATTAATCCATCAAGTCCTTCACCATAAAATGCAGTCTTAATCTCTTCAGCATAAGTCTCGCTAACTGTTGTGATGAAATCTGCATATGCGATACCACCTTTTAAGAGGTTAGCATCATCATATACCTTAAGTTTATCCGATGTGAAATAATAATCTGAAAGACCTGAGTCTGCCTGAATTGTCTTAATATCCCATACACCCTGGAACTTAAGATTATGTATTGTCATTATTGACTTCATATTCTGATAGAATTCACCACCTCTGAAACTATCCTTCATATATACAGGAACAAGACCTGTCTGCCAGTCATGACAATGTACTATATCAGGCTTGAATCCTATGACAGGAAGAACAGATAATGCTGCTCTTGAGAAAAATGCAAATTTCTCTAAGTCATATTTTAAATCTCCATAAGGCTTTGGACCACCAAAATATGCCTCATTATCTATAAAATAAAAGGTTATTCCGTCATGAACTAACTTAAATACACCAACATATTTACTTCTATATCCTATATCCATATAAAAGTATGAAATAAATTCTAGTTTTTCTGTAAAATGCCATGGCATACTAAGATATTTTGGCAATATTACACGCACATCAAATTCATTTTTATCAAAGCATTTTGGTAAAGAACCAACTACATCTGCAAGTCCTCCTGTTTTAATAAAAGGAACTGCCTCTGATGCAACAAACAGTATATTCTTCATATAAGCAACCAAACCTTTCTACTCTCCCTGCTTACTTACGCAGGCAAAATTGTTTATTAATATTAATAACGTGGCTCAAAAAAAGAGCTATAATAATATTCATATTTACATACAAAGATATTATAACTCATTTTTCATATCATTTAAAGTGTTTTTTATCTAATCGCACTTATATTCTAATCTGATTTTATCTGCTATAAGTGCAATGAATTCAGAATTAGTAGGTTTACCCTTACCATTGTTCACAGTATATCCGAATAATTCATCTATCGTATCCATTTTTCCTCTTGTCCATGCAACTTCTATCGCATGTCTTATTGCTCTTTCAACCCTGCTAGGTGTAGTATTATTCTTCTTAGCAATTGTCGGATATAAAATCTTTGTTATTGAATTGAGCATTTCCATATCATTAATTGACATTATAATTGCATCCCTAAGGAACTGATATCCCTTAATATGTGCCGGAACGCCTACTTCATGAATGATATTTGTAACATCACTTTCAAGATTTCTTTCTATGTATTCTTTTTTATTCTCGAATGAATTAATCTTTCTTGGCTCCAGGCTCTTCTTTTTCATACTGTTCTTCATATGCTTTACACGATTTAATACCATCTCATTATCAAATGGTTTCATAATGTAATAGCATGCTCCAAGGTTAAAAGCATCATCTGTTATAGTCTCTCTTCCGACTGCCGATAATACGATAAATGCAGGCTTCTTTTTCATAGTTGTGTTCTTATTTATCTTGTCCATAACCGCAAGTCCATCAAATTTCGGCATAATTACATCTATTAATGCAACGTCGGGTTCCTGTTTAGCAATAACATTTATTGCCTCTTCACCATTTTTCGCCTTACCAACTACTTCAATCTCTTCATCACTGCTAAGTAAATCGTCTAATATCTGCAAAATTCTTTCATTGTCTTCTGCTATAACAACATTAAGCTTTTCCATTTCCCCTTAATCCTCCTGTTTCTTTCTATTTTTTTACATACATTATTATATATTTTCATACAAATTATTGCAACTGAATATCATCGTATAATTTCGACACAATTCGACTTTTGTACTTTATATATATATTTACGGATATTGTTTTCTAAGACTATTTCTATTTATCTTATCTGTTTTTTAAGGCTTTATTATAATATATTTTCTTGCATTTCATTATAATATTTTCCAATAATCTTCTTTAACTCAGTAGTGTTAAGTGGTTTTGAAAGATGTCCGTTCATACCCGCTTTAATACTGATTTCAATATCATCTGTATATGCGTTGGCGGTCATTGCAATAATTGGAATCGTCTTAGCATCAGCACGTTCTAACTTTCTTATATAACGTGTTGCATCAAGACCATTCATAACCGGCATCATTATATCCATTAAGATTACATCGAATTCACCTATCTCTGATTCACTGAATATATCAACACATTCTTTACCATTTATGGCTTTCGTTATGATTGCACCCTCATTTTCAAGCAGAAATTCAACTATCTCCATATTGAGGGCATTATCTTCAACCACTAATATCTTCGCTCCATTTATCAAATAATGATTGGCATTATCAGTTATCTTAGCTGTCTCTTCAGATTTATCAAGTATAAAAGGAATTGTAATTATGAATTTAGTTCCTTTGCCAAGCTCACTTGTAAATGTGATTGTACCCTTCATCTGATCAACTAATTCTTTCACAATTGCAAGACCTAAGCCAGTTCCTGTATACGCAGGCCTGACAGGAATATCCTCCTGTGCAAATGGTTCAAATGCTTTCTTTTGAAACTCTTTACTCATACCGATTCCCGTATCTTCACAGATTAACCTTACATTTACCATCTTATCATCTTTAGATACAATGGTTCTTTCGAATTTAACCATACCATTTTCCTTGTTATATTTAATGGCATTGCTGATTAAGTTCTGTAATATCTGCTGTAAATGCAACGGACTGCCAATAACTCTTATATGTTCTTCTCTGTTTCTGCCCCAGTCTATACTGATTCCACAATCCGATGCCCTTATATCTAACATCGGAATAATTACATCTATTATCTCTTTTATGTCAAACGGCTTTTCTTCTAACTTAATCTCGCCTGACTCTAATTTATTCATATCTAACACACTATTTACAAGATTGAGTAAAAAGCCTGATGCATCCATAATCTTATCAAGACACTCTGTCTGCTTAACCTCATTTCCAATATTATGCCTGCTAATTTCAACCATTCCTCTTATTCCGTTAATAGGTGTTCTTATGTCATGACTCATTCGTCTAAGGAAATCCGTTTTCGCACTGTTGGCTCGTTTCTCCTGCTCCATTGATTTATAGAGTTGCTTCTGGTATTCTTTCAATTGTGCTAAGTTATTATTCGCAATCCTGTAATATATTATAGATAAAAGTAATAGAAATATAAGAAAAATAACCAGACTATAGAAGATAACAATTCTTCTGGTTTCGAATACTTTTTTCTCATTAAAAAAAGCAAACACCTTATATCCGTTTATTTCAGAACCTCTTCCATACCATATTTTATTCTCTGTATGTAATTTAACCATTTTGTCTAACTCTATCAGATTATTTATATTAAATATTTTATAACACATTTCCGTTTTTAGTCCACGAAGTCTCTTAGAATTAGATGCAACAATATTATCATCATCTGTAACTACAATAATTCCGTTCATTTTAATTATACAATCAGCAAATAATGAATCTAAACTATAGCCATTATCAGCCTTTGCTAAGTCACAGGCATTATATATAATCACTAATCCATTAGAACTCTCACAATAACACGCAACAAAATCATAGCTTTCTCCATCTCTTTCTAAACGTGTCATATATGATTTCTGGTGATATTTAAGAATATTGCTTACCATTTCACTATGTATTAAATCGTACCAGTATTCATAACCTTTATTATCTGTATTCGCTTCCATTACCACATTATAATTATTATCGATAACTATTGCCCCTGTTATATGCTGGTCATCTATGTAATCTTCTAATTCACCAATACCAAATTCACCATCTCGTAGTAACGCATTATTTAATTCCGTATTCTTCTCCTGAATAACTATCAGACTGTTTGTCCTGTCATTTAATACTGTATTCTCATAATTATTAATATTCTTCTCTAAATACAAAATTGTTTTTTTAGAAATTCTGTCTGCCGCTTTCATATCACGATTAGTAAGTACAATATACTCTATGGAAATGATTATTATACCAATGAAAATTGCAAGAAAAATTATATTTATCTTTCTACGCTTTCTTTCTGACTTCTGACTCATTTCTAAATCATATTCTTTTAATTTATTACTTCCTTTTCTCATATCCTGAATACTCTGTATTTCTTTAATTCACTCTCTGTCTATATAAGCCTCATGTGGACTTATATCATATTTATCTAAAATTTGCCCAATTGTTCCGTCTTTTCTCATATCTTCCAGTGCATCAGAAAGTTTATGTATTAACTCTTTATCTTTGTAATTATTAGAAAATGCAACTCCTAACTCCGATACATATAAATTCTCATCAAGCACATAATAATCACCATTATTTTCATCAATAAATTTATTCAATGTACTCTCATGTCCTGCAATGGCATCTACATAGCCCTCTCTTAAGCATGCAAATACTTCTTTTATATCAGAAAAACTATATACATCTTCAACTTCAGGTATTCTGTCATCTATTCTTTTTAAGAAAATCTCCTCCGGCTTTCCTGTAACCTGTACGGCAATTTTCTTATCTTTAAGTTCATCTATTGTCTTTATATTACTTTCTGCACTGACTACTATAACCTGATGACTATACATATATGGTCCTGCCCATTGATATTCATTCTCTCTTCCGGTCATCGTATAGCTTCCCCAGATGCAATCAATATTTCCTGCTTCTAATTCACTATCCTTGTTATCCCATATAATCTTCTTAAATACCGGTTTGTAACCGATTCTTCTGCAAGCCTCTTGTGCTAGTTCTACATCAATTCCGACTGTCTTTCCCTGTTCATTAATATAATAATATGGTTCATAATTATCACTTCCGATAACTAATTCAGGCAAATCAACTGTGCCTGCCTTCTTTTTCTCCTTATTGCAACCCACACACAAACACATAACCACTATTCCGACACATATCGCAAATATATATTTCCTCATATAATCCACCTTTTTGAGTATTTTCCCATTTTACCATAGTACACTGATACTTAATCAAATTAATTAGTCTAATTATACTTATAAATTGAGGTATTGTCTATAATTAATCGACAAAATTTTTACATAAGTACTTATTTCGTCCAAGCCCAGCTCGTAAAAGCAGAGCTTTTCCTCGCTGTGTGGCTTTCGCCACATAAAAATCAGAAATATCAGTTCATCTTGTGAGCAAGCTCACGATGACTTCTATTCCTGATTTTTGCTTGGACTCAATGCTTTAGCATATTTTCAATGAAGATGCCGTAGCCTTTGGTTGAATTGTTTACGAATACGTGGGTTACTGCACCGATTATCTTACCATTCTGGATTATCGGACTTCCACTCATTCCCTGAACTATGCCGCCTGTCTTATCTAATAGTTCTTTATCAGTAATCTCGATAACCATACCTTTATTTCTGTGACTGTTAGAATAATCTACCTTAACTATTTCGATTTCATAATCTTTTAAAGTACCATCAACTGTGCATCTTATACTTGCTTTTCCTTTTTCTACATCCTGTTTAAGTCCTATATCCATATACTCAAATTTACATTCATTTATAAGCATTTCATTTGCCTGTCCGTAGATTCCATGATTTGTATTACTGTTTATTGTTCCGTATTCTTTGTTTTTCTCATAGGAAATAGAACCTAATAAACCGCCCGGACTTCCATTTTCGCCTTTTTTGATTCCCCATATGTCAGCTTTATATAATATGCCATTGATTGAGCCTAGTAGTTTACCGGTATCTACGTCACTTATACCATGTCCTAAAGCACCGAATTTACCATCTTTTGTAATAAAGGTCAGAGTTCCTATTCCCTGTGAATCATCTCTTACCCATATACCAATCTTATATTCATCATTTCCGACACATACCGGTGTTACTTTTACCTTTATCTCATTGCCATTTCTTCTAATGCCAAGAACAATATCTTCACTTCCGTATTTATTAATCAGGAATGTTAATTGTGATTTTGTATTAACTTCTATATCATTTAGTGAATATATATAATCATTTTCTAAGATTATATTCTCTGCTGGATAGCTTACGTTACCATTTACATCTGTTACTTTTCCCGTATCGATAATCATTACACCATTTGTCTGTAAATAAATGCCTATAGGAATACCACAGGGCATAATCTGAGTTTTGTTAATTACATTTACTTCCACAGTTTTCGCAGGAATTAATCCGAATATTTTCGTTTGTAAATTATATTTTTCACTTATAAAATTTCCGTTGTTCTTATTAGATTTTGAAGATGCTTCAACACTTTCGGCATTTATTTTATAGGATACAGGAAAGTCTAAATTGATTTTTGCATCTTCTACTGAATACACATTTATCTCATCCGGTATATTATCATTTAAGTATTTATATGAATATATTCCCGTAAAAAAGGTTCCAAGTATAAATAATCCAACTAATGCCTTTCTATAAATTTTTAATCTCATAAAAATACTCCATTCCATATAATATTTACGTGTTCTATAAATTATTATATGATAATGGAGTTTTTTCAAACTGTTAATTGTTAACAAGGCTCTTCATTTCTCTTGCATTATCTAGAACTGTTTTGGTTATTTCCACGCCACCTAACATTCTGGCTAATTCATTAACTGATTCTTCTTCATCAAGCAGATGAATATTCGTCTCAGTAATATTATCTTTAACTTCTTTTTCAATAAGATAATGATTATCAGCCATTGCAGCAATCTGTGGTAAATGCGTTATACAGATAATCTGATGAACTTTACTTATTTCCTTCATTCGCTCTGCAACCATTTGTGCGGTTCTTCCACTTATTCCGGTATCAATTTCATCAAAAATCAATGTTTCAATATCATCTCTCTTAGCCATAATAGTCTTTATACCTAACATTATTCTTGATAATTCACCACCTGAAGCTACCTTACTTAATGGTTTTAAATCTTCTCCCGGATTAGTAGAAATTACAAATTCTATATCATCTCTTCCGTTTTCCCTGAAGTGTTCACATTTGCTAAATTCAATATTGAATCTTGCATCTAAGAAATTTAATCCTTTTAACACATTTTCAATATTAGTTGCTAATGCTTTCGCATTTTTCTTTCGTTTTTCAGTTAATTTTTCGCTTAATTCATCAAGTTTTTCTTCAGATACTTTTATTTTGTCTAAAATAAGCTGCTTTCTATTCTCTAAATCAACAAGTTTATTTAACTTTTCTTCCTGTGAATCTCTGTATTCTAAAATATTCTTAACTGTATCATTATGAACTTTTTTCTGCTCGTATTTCTGTCTTAAACGGTTAAGTTCATCTAATCTTTGTTCAACAACTATTGTCTCCTCTTCATCAAAAGACATATTATCAACGTATTCCTTCACAGCTCTTACTGTATCCTGGCAAATGCTTTCTAAATCCATAAGACTTTCAGTTATTCCCTCAATATCTTTGTCTAATTCGCTTGCACTCTGCGCTGTTTTCAATGCATTGCTTATACGGTCTGAAGTTCCGTCAAAGCTACCGCCACCTAATAATTCATATACCTCATTCATCTTAACAATTATATCTTTTGAAGATGACATCTTTTTATAAGCTTCTTCAACTTCTTCATATTCGCCATATTTAAGATGAGCATTATCTATTTCATCTATTTCGAACTGACAGAATGATATCTCCCTATTTCTTGCATCATCATCAATATCATACTCCTTAAGTTCATCTTTAAGACTCTGATATACCTGATATTCATTTTTAAGTTTATTTTTCAAATTTTTGATATCTTCTTCTGCAAAATTATCTAATATTACTAACTGTTTATCTCTCTTTAATAACGACTGGTGGTCGTGCTGACCATGAATATCGATTAGTAATTCCGTTACATTCTTAAGTGCTGAAGCATTAAAAGTTTCCCCATTTACTTTAATTGTACTTCTTCCGTTCAGAATTTTTCTAGAAATAATCAGTTGACCGTCCTCATCAATACTTACACCCATATTATGTAATTTATCGATAATATTTTTATTCTGAAGCGAAAATACTAATTCCACCAACGCTTCTTTTTTATCATCTCTTACCATATCCTTAGGTAATTTTCCACCGAGGGCTATTAAAATCGAACCAATAATAATTGATTTACCCGCACCTGTCTCACCTGTAAGTATATTAAGTCCCTCATCAAAATATACATCAGCTTCCTTAATCAGTGCTAAATTTCTTACATTTACATTAATTAACATATCTTCTCCATTCTGTAAGCACTTTTTAAACTCTTTCTAACAGTTTATTTAACTTATCCATTACAATTAAAGTATCATCTGTACTCTTTATCGCACACATTATTGTATCATCACCTGCTATGCAGCCGACAATTTCATTCCATTCCATAGCATCTAATGCCGCCGCGACAGCCATCGCCATTCCTGATACAGTCTTAATAACTAAAATATTCTGTGCCATTGCCATTGAAACAAAACCATCTTTAAGTATTCTTATATACTTATCATTCATTTCATACAGATTGCCCTGCAATACAACATATTTCTGCTTGCCATCAACAGATTGTTTTATCAGCTTCAACTGTCTTATGTCTCTTGAAACCGTTGCCTGTGTAACATTATAGCCACATTTATTAAGTAAATCAGCTAATTCATCCTGCGTTTCAATGTCATACTGATTAATTAATTCGATGATTTTGCTGTGACGTTCTAATTTCATCTTTGCTAACCTCCATTCTCTAAATATATTTGAAATTAAACATATGAGTTTTGTTACCTACCAGCTTTATTTTCTGAACTATAATCTCAAATTTTACATATATTAAATTAAATTATCTTTATACAGGAAATTTGCATATATAAATATTGCAACTTTTGTATGAATTGCTAATTTGTCGATGTCATTTTTAATCTCACTTTATTATTTGTGTTCATTCAACATCCAGACATTTAACCCAAGTTGTACGTCTATGCCACACACTCGATTTATGACGTACCGTGTGTAAGTTAATGCCGTTATATGCAAAAGGTCGGTGCAGTGAAGCACCGTTCAAGCAAAGCGCGTTTGATTCACTGCACCGTAATAACCTCTGCAGATGACGGCATTTACTTACACTAGGTTAAGGAATATGAGAGCGTGTGTCATAGATGTACACCTTGGTTTAAGTGTCTGTCTGGTGAATGTACACAAAATCTGAATCTAAAAATGACATCTGACAAATTTACGCAATTCTCACAAGTGTTACAATATTTATATATGTCAAATTTTCCTGGATAAATAATAACCATTAATTTAATATGCGTAAAATCTGAGTTTATTAATTCATCTTATTATGCAGCACCTCAACAAAACTCATTCTGTTTAATTTCATAATCTTTGTGTTGAGATGCGATTTACCTACCTCTATAACATCGCCTTCTTTCAACGTAAATGATGAGTTCCCATCGAAATACGCTTTAGTATCATTATCATCTGAATGCCTGTTAGAACAGATTTCAATTTTAATATCTGAATCAGCGGATAATACTATACTTCTCTGACTTAGTGTATGAGAGCATATTGGTGTAATTACAATTATATTTGCACCTGGTTCTAAGATTGGTCCACCCGCCGAAAGATTATATGCTGTTGAACCTGTCGGGGTAGCAATGATTACCCCGTCTGCACTATAGAGATTTAGGTATTCATTATTAACATATATTTTGAAATCGATTACCCTTAAGTTACCGGCTCTGCCAAATACTATGTCATTAAGTGAAATGTCTTTATAGACTACTTCGTCATCTCTGTATACCGAACCACTTAACATAATTCTTGACTCTATTTTGCATTTATTATTCATAATCATTTCAAGTGTTTCTTCTATATTATCCTGTTCAATTTCAGCAAGGAAGCCTAAATGTCCCATATTTACTCCGATTAACGGAATATCTAAGGTTCTTAAATCTCTCGCTGCCTGAATAAGTGTTCCATCTCCACCTATTACAATAATACAATCTGTATCTTTATCTACGTCCTCGGGATTAGTGTATCTCATATTAACATTTTTCTGTGTTGATGGCATTGAATTTACCTTGCAGTACATATTATGACTTTCTAGAAAACTCACTATTTTCTTTGTTGTTTTAAGTTCATAATCCTTTGAGGCGTTAGAAACTATATAAAATTTTTTCATCTATTCTCAATTCCTTATATTGGTTAAAGTAACAAAGCATAACATTTTACTTATCAAGTGTATCATGGGCTTTCTCAACAATTTCATTAATTAAATCTAAATCTGTTTTATTAATTGTATCTGCATTTTCTCCCTTTTCTATATGAAGTAAATATTCTATATTTCCCTCTGGTCCTTTTATAGGCGAAAAATCGAGATTTAATACATTAAAGCCTATGCTTTTGGCAAATTCGACAACCATTTCGATTACTTCTATATGTACTTTCTTATCACGTACAACACCTTTTTTGCCGACTTTCTCTCTGCCAGCCTCAAACTGCGGCTTAATAAGACATACAACCTGTCCATTGTCAGTAAGAAGATTTCTTACAGGACCTAAGACTTTAGTAAGTGATATAAATGATACATCAATTGATGAAAAATCTATCAGATCAGGAATGTCCTCATTAGTTACATATCGGATATTCGTTTTCTCCATACATACAACTCTTTCGTCCTGTCTTAATTTCCATGCAAGTTGTCCATGTCCCACATCAACTGAATATACTTTTACTGCACCATTTTGAAGCATACAATCCGTAAATCCGCCTGTCGATGCACCGACGTCCATACAGATTTTGCCCTCTATACTGACATCGAAATTCGCCATTGCCTTTTCAAGCTTAAGTCCACCCCTGCTTACATATTTAAGGGTATTTCCCCTGACTTCTATTATGGCTTTTTCATCAAATGTCTGACCTGCTTTATCTTCTCTGTTATTATTTACGAACACATTTCCGCTCATTATTATGGCTTTTGCTTTCTCTCTTGACTCTGCAAAACCACCTTTAACAAGCAGTACATCTAATCTTTCTTTCAATTTGAAACCTCCGTCTGTTTAGTCCATATCAATGTTTTTCTGGATTTTATTCAAAATTGTTTCTTTATCAAGACCTATTTCTTTCTTCAAAATCTCGATATTACCATGTTCCACATACACATTTGGTATCGCAACATTTATCACCTTGCATTTAAGGTTCATATCTCTTGCAATTCTTAGAACTCTTTCACCAAAACCGCCATTTAATACATTTTCTTCCATGGTAACGATTAATCTGTGGTTCTCATTCAGATTTTCTAATAATTTCTCATCAACCGGTTTAACAAATCTTGCATTTACAAGTGTTACACTATAACCTTTTGCTTTTAATGCTTCTCTTATTTCAACCGCAACCTCAACCATTGAGCCTACTGCTAATAATGCAATATCTTTTTCTTTATATATTATCTCACTTTTACCATATTCTATAGGCGAATTGAATTCTTTAAGCCCATCATATGCTGTTCCTCTCGGATAACGGATTGCCAATGGGTGATTAAAATTACTTGAGTATTTTATTACCTCTGCTAACTCATATCTGTTCTTCGGAGCAAATATATTCATATTAGGTATATTAGATAAATATGATAAATCAAATATTCCCTGATGTGTCTCTCCGTCTGCACCTACTAAGCCTGCCCTGTCTACCATAAATACAACGGGTAAGTCCTGAATACAGACATCGTGTAATATCTGGTCGTATGCCCTCTGTAAAAATGATGAGTAGATAGCAACATATGGCTTCATTCCTGCTGCCGCAAGTCCTGCTGCATAAGTTACTGCATGTTCTTCTGCAATTCCGACATCAAAGAATCTCTCCGGATAAGTCTGCATAAACTTCTTAAGTCCTGTGCCATCAGGCATTGCCGCTGTAATTGCTGCAACTGTCTCATCTTCTTTTGCAAGTTTTACTATTCCTTTTGCAAATACGTCTGTATATGTCGGTTTCTCTTTCTTAGTAAGTGGTAAACCTGTCTGAATATTAAATGGTTCTACGCCATGGAAGCTTGATGGGTGCTTTTCAGCAGGAACATAACCTTTACCTTTCTTAGTAATTACATGAATTAATACCGCATGGTCTAACTTCTTAGCCTCACTTATTATCTTCACTAACTGGTTAATATTATGTCCGTCAACCGGTCCAAGATAAGTTATTCCCATATCTTCAAATAACATTCCGGGAATCACTAACTGTTTAATACTGCTCTTAGTCTTTCTTATCTTAGTTACTAACTTACCGCCTATTGCAGGAATCTTATTAAGTACCTCAACCACACCATTTTTAAGCTCGTTATATGCTTCTCCGGCTCTTAGATTACTTAAATATGTTGACATACCGCCTACATTTTCTGAAATAGACATATTGTTATCATTAAGAATTATAATAAAATTACGCTTTAATCTGGCTGCATTATTGAGTCCTTCATATGCCATTCCGCCTGATAATGCTCCATCACCGATTACTGAGACTACTGTTCCTTTATTTCCCATAATCTCATTTGCCGTAACTATTCCAAGTCCCGCTGAAATCGATGTAGAACTGTGGCCAGTATCAAAACAGTCACATTCATTTTCTCTTCTCTTTGGGAAACCACTCATTCCGCCATAGCTTCTTAATTCGTCAAAGCCGTCTTTTCTTCCGGTTAAAATCTTATGAGTATATGACTGGTGGCCAACATCGAATATTATCTTATCTTCTGGCAAATCAAGTGCTAAATGCAATGCCATAGTTAGTTCAACCACACCTAAGTTAGATGCTAAATGTCCGCCACTTTTACTTATTACTTCTATTAAAAAATTACGAATTTCATCTGCTAATTCGTCATATTCTTCTTTAGGTATATCCTTTATATCATTAACTTTATTAATTTTATCCAGAACCATACTGTCACCTATTACTTCTTTCTGTATATCAAACTTTCTATTAATTCAGTTAAGAATTCATTTTTGTTATCAAAACCGTCGATAATTCTAAGTGCTTCTTCTGATAATTCTTTAACTCTCTGCGATGCACCATCAATTCCTAAGAGATTAACATATGTAGATTTATGATTCTTCTCATCACTTAGAACATTTTTGCCAAGAACTTCACTTGTACTTGTTACATCTAAAATGTCGTCCTGAATCTGAAATGCCTTGCCTATATAGCTTCCGGCTTTCTCAATTAACTTAATGTCATTTTCTTTGGCACCTGCTAAAGCTGCTCCCATCATCATCGAAGCCTCTATTAATGCACCAGTCTTTAATTCATTAATATAATCGAGTGTATCTATATCTATCTGCTTATTTTCATTTTTAATATCTACAACTTGTCCGCCAATCATTCCATATACGCCGGCTTTTCTGCTTAGAATATCAAGTGCCTTTAATGCATTTGCAGTATTTTTACTGTCTTTGACGCCCTGAATACCTGTCTCAAAAGCATAATTAAGTAAAGCATCACCTGCAAGGATTCCCATTCCCTCGCCAAATACAATATGAGTTGTCTTTTTACCTCTTCTGTATTCATCATTATCCATTGCAGGTAAATCATCATGTACTAAAGAATATGTGTGAATCATTTCAATGGCGCACATAAACTTATCAGCTTCTTTATCATCACCGCCAAAGAGTCTTAAACATTCTAATAACAGCATAGGTCTTAATCTCTTGCCACCAGCTAATATACTGTAATTCATGGCACTGAAAATTTCTCTCTGAAGATACTTTTCATCATTTTCATCGCATAAATGTTTATTTATTATTTCTTCTATATATTCTACACGATTTGAAAGTTCTTTATTAAAATCCATTACTCGTTATTACCTCCGATAATCTCTAATTGTTTCTCAACCTTGTCGATTTTGTCATTACAGGTTTTACATAACTTTATTCCCTGGTTATATAATTTAAAAGATTCTTCTAACGAAATATCTTCTCTATCCATTTTTGCAATTATCTCGCATAATTCATCTAAAGATTGTTCTAATGTCTTAGCTTGAGCCACGTCTGACCTCCATAATCATAATTCCATTTAAAATTCCGAATCAAAAACTGATTTATCCATAACTTTTACTTTAGCACTACCATCTTTTAAGACAATTTTAAGTTCGTCATCTGCTTTTATCTGATTAATACTCTTCACAGGTTTATTCTTATCATCTGATATATAAGCATATCCGCCTGATAATTTATTAAGTGGTGATAGACCATTTAATCTCTCTGTTAAAAGTTCTAACTGATGCCGTCTTGCAGATGTCTTTCTATTAATGCTATCGTAAAGTCTTATCTCTAAATCTGCTAACCTCTGTCTTTTAGACTGGATATTGTTAGCCGGAGACATCTTATTTAATTTCCATAATAAATCATTAACTGTATTTCTATAATTTCTGATTTTATTATCTATCCGGTATCTCATATTTTCTTCATATGAAGAAATTTTCTCACATAATTTATTATATTCAAAAACAGCCAGTTCTGCTGCCGCTGACGGTGTCGGTGCTCTCATATCTGCTACATAATCAGCTATTGTAAAATCTGTCTCATGTCCGACCGCTGAAATCACAGGTGTATTACATTCAAAGATTGCCCTTGCAACCTTTTCTTCATTAAAAGCCCATAAATCTTCGATTGAGCCACCACCTCTTCCGACAATAATAACGTCTAAATTCTTACTGTCTAAGCATCTGATTCCATTTACAATTGTATCTGCCGCACCATCACCTTGAACTTTTGCAGGATATAATACTAATCTTATATAAGGATTTCTCCTCTTAGAAATATTGATTATATCCTGGATTGCCGCACCTGTACTGGCTGTAACAATTCCAACATTCATGGAGTATTTAGGAATTTCTTTCTTATATTCATCAGAAAACATTCCCATTTCTTCTAATTCATTCTTAAGTTCAATGAATCTCTTATATAAATCTCCGGTACCCTCTTTTTCTATCTTATCAGCATATAACTGGTATTTTCCATCGCGTTCATATACATTTATATTGCCCGATACAATTACTTTATTGCCCTCTTCCATCTTAAAATCAAGTCCTCGTCTCTTACCCGCAAACATAACGCAGGAAAGAAGTCCGTTTCTATCCTTGATTGAAAAATATATGTGACCTGAAGAATGATATTTACAATTCGACACTTCACCTCTTACTGATATATTATTCAGCAAGAAATCCTGATTAAACATATTTTTGATATACTGATTAGCCTGTGAAACTGTATATACACTATTCATTATAATAATTTAGCCAATACACCATTAACAAATGATGAAGATTCGTCTCCGCCATATATTTTAGCTAATTCTACTGCTTCATTAATAGCTACTGCCATTGGTATATCATCATCATATTTAATTTCGTAATAAGCAAGTCTTAATATTGTTAAATCAACATAATTAATTCTGTCTGTTTTCCACTTCTCTGCCTTAGAATCAATTACTGCATCAATCTCAGGAATCTTAGCAATTACATCTTCCACTCTTCGCTGTACATATTCCATATCGAATACGTCTATCTCCATTTCAGGATCTTCGAAAAATAATCTCTCCTGTTCTGTCATCTCATCTTCATTATAGAAGAATGAACGGTATAAAAGTTTAAATGCATAAGTTCTTAATTCTCTTCTTGTCATAAGGTTATTTACTCCTAAATTCAAATTCACTTAATAATAGTGTATACACTATAAAAAGGGTGCCACTTCTGACACCCATCATCTTAGTTATTCTGTTCTACAATTATATTAGCAATTCTTATATTTACTAAATTAACAGTAAGACCTGTCATATTCTCAATAGCTGATTTGACTTTTTCCTGTACCTTTACAGAAACTTCTTTAATGCTGTATCCGAACTTAACATTTAATGCTAAATCAACTGTAACTTCATCATTTTCTAAAACAGCCTTAACACCTTTTGCTAAATTCTTCATTCCAAGCTTAGCTACAAGTTCATTTGTAATATTACCATACATTGATGCAACGCCTTCAACCTCTGTAGCTGCAAGACCTGCGATGATAGCTACTACATCATCTGCTATCTGTACTTCACCAATCTTACCGTCATCATGTATTGTATGTGTCATTCTATTGTCTTCCATAATTCTTTGCCTCCAATCATATGTTCAGTATCACATTTATTTTATCCATACTATATCTTATTATAACAAAAACAACAGTAATTGCAACTAATTTTCGTCTGATATCGGTGTAATTACGATATTGGCTGCCGATACATTGGTTTTTCGCTTAACTACATCTTCAATCTTCGCTCTTTCCGTATCTGATACCGCTGTCATATTTACCACCACATCTACATTCTCATCTCCGATACTTACTACTGCCCCGTTAAAACCTTTGGCTTCTAGAAGTGTTTCAACTTCATTTTCTAATTCGGCAACTTCAGTAATATGTATCATCTGGTCTGTAATCTCTGCTTTCTGTGCTTCTGACAGATTACCACTGTTAATCATATTAAGAAGAGTTTCTTTATTCTGCGCCCTTAACTGCTCTCTGTTAAGCTTTGCATTAGCTGAAAATGTTCCCGCACTTGTAAATATCGCATCGCCCGGTTCGCTTTCGCTATTATTCTCATTCACACTTTCACTCTGCATATCACTGCTTTCGTTTGATACATCACCATTTACACTAGCAGCATCACTATCTATATCCTCATCATTACTTTGAATATCATCTGTGCCGCTTAACAATGAATCTGACTCAAATTCCTTTGACGCATCTGCTGACACCTCATTAAGCGAACCTCCCATATTACTTGTCGTACTGTCATCAATACTTTCCTTTTCTACCTTATTAGCTGTCTGCTTAGCCACATTCCTTTCTGTATAATTCAGATATCCTGCAACTGCAATTAATATGGCAAGTGATGTAATAATAATCTGATTTCTTCTTACTACGCCTTTCAACCCCTGCTTACCTCCTGTTTATATTTACTATCTCATTCCTATTACTGATATTTTATGTGATGAAATACCAAATAATGCCTGTGCAATTTCAGATATTTTCAAAACATTATCAGCATTATTACCGCCCTCTGCGATAACTGCTATTCCCTCTATTTCCGGTGCTTTTTCCTTAGTTACATAAGGTACTTTATTACCATCACTCCCCTCTTCATATACAACAACCCTGTCCTCCTTATAACTATTCTTAGTATTTACAACACCCGATGAATCTGTGCTGTTTTCATCATTTTTCTCATAAGACACTTCAGTAAGTACAATCTTCTCCTCTGTTGCCTTAAGCGTAATCATAACCTTGACTTCCCCGATACCATCTATTCTAGAAATCAGATCCTCTAACCTTTTTTCAAGCTTTTCACAGTAATCATCTCCTGATATTTCTATATTTTGTGAGCCTGAACTCTTCGTGGTTTCAGTTTGCTTTGAACTCTTAAGCTTCTTATCAGGTGATGGCAGCATTACTAATACAACACCACATATTGCGATTATAAGTAATTTTTCCATTCCTATATTCTTAATAATTTTATTAATGTTAATCGTCTTTATTACCGACTTTTTCTTCTCCTCCAATTTATTCACCCCTGTCTGTCTATATTTCTTTAATATGTTTAACATTTTTAATATTCTATAATAATCCCTTATTATTTAAAATATCCTATATGTCTTATTAGTCTCCTATTGTCCCAAAATTCCCCCTGTATATTATTAATTTTAATACTTAATTTCAATAACATCTTTATCTATATTATATTTTTCTAAAATAATGTCATCTATGTAAATTGTCGTAGCTTCCCTAAGATTCTTGTCATAATTCATATCTTCAAATTCAATAATAAGTTTCTTGACAACAATCCTATTATCATCATCTACAATAAGATTAATATTAACATCTCTTACCTTGAAACCCTTTTTCGTTAAAAATGTCACAATATCTTCACTTACTTCTCTTTCATAATCTGAAATCGTAATATCCGCAATCTCCTTATTAAGATTTCCGAGTGATTTATCTAATTCTACCACTTGATTTTTCTCATATTCTTTAACAAATGCATTATAGAGTTCGTTACCATCTGTGTATCTGAATATAGGTTTCATAACAATTATAATAATTATTATTCCCGATATCAGTTTCAGATACCTTTTATAGTTGTCTCCCGGTATAATACAGGAAATTATATTAATAAATATGGTAAATACAGCGATTTCCCTTATGATATCCTTGATAAAAACACCCCCTTAATTTCTCATACAGACGATTGCAATGGTTATAACGAACATAAGACTGACTGAAAATACAATCCTTAGCATAAGTATTGCTCCCTCTGAAATTCCCTCCATACACTTTATTATTCTGTCATCTGATACCGGCTGTAGAAATGCATTTGTAAACTGGTATGAGAATACGAAAATCACGATTTTAACAATCGGTATAAGGACAATCAGCATTAGGACAATTAATCCTGCACCACCTATGGCACTTTTTAATATATTTCCCGTACCATATACAAGACTTGCTATATTTCCTGCCGAATTGCCCATTCCTGATACCATTCCAAGAACGTTTGTAACCGTTGTATTTCTAATACCGTCACTAACCGGAGAAAACATCTGTCTTATAACATTGATAGCCATAACGACACTTAACATTGCCTTTACCGAAAATGAAGTTATATTCTTAATCAAAGTACACGCCTTCGACAGATAATCTTCTGAATGTAGATTACTGACTATACTTAGAACCACATATATATCAATTATCGGCAGCAATAACTTAAGGCAGCATATATCAATTATCGTGATTACCACTAACGCCATCTGATAATATGAAGCAGCATAGACCTGTCCGTCACTAACTCCTACGCTTACCATATATACAGGAATCAATGCTTTCATAAATTCTGTCATTCTCTTAATTGTCGTATATGCAAGTGCCGACAATGCAGTAAATGAAGTTATTACAAGTGAAATGATAACCATATAACAGACTATAAAACCTGTATCTGATACCTGGCTATTCTTCAAAACTTTCGTAAAATTCGTAAGAATTGCCGCCAAAATCGAAATATACAAAATCTTCTTTAACACACCAAAATTATTTATTATTTCATCAAACAGAATTTCTTTAACATATGACCATATCTCTTTTAGTCCGCCATTTGCATCACCTGACAGAAAATCACTTACAATCTCCTTAAAATTAATATCTTCTAAGTCCTCATCATTATTAATAAACTCCTCAATATCATCAAAGTTAAATTCATTCATAACATCTATACTGTCAGCCAAAACATTTTGATTATTAATAATTAACATAAAAATTGTCAGTATGATAAATGCAAATGTTCTTCTTATCAATTTTTTCACACTCCCTCCATTCTGAGCAGCTTGTTGCGATGAGGCGATGAGAAATTCGCGCAGGCGATTTCTCATCTGCCATAAGTGCTATTTGCTTTCGTTCCGAAACAAATAGCTGTGTGAGAAATAATCGCATCAGCATTATTTTTCACACTAGCCCTCCAATCAAATCTATAAGATTAAGAAAGACCGGCAGGCTTACCACTAAAATCGATAATTTTCCAAACATCTGTATCTGGTTAGCAACCGCACCAAAGCCTGAATCTTTACATATATCCGATGAAAATTCACATATGAATGCTATCCCGACAATCTTTAATAAGACTTCAATGTATTGTGCCGATATTTTAAGCCTGTCTCTTATTATGTCAATCGTCTTAAATATCTGTCCTAATTTCGAAATGCCAAAAGAAAATACTAATATAGAGGCAATCAGCATTATGAAAACCGCATATTCTTTTTTGACTTCTTTAAACTGAAGTGCAATCAGCATACCGGTTATACCTACCATTGCCACCTGAATTGTACTCATTTATCACTCCACCTTTATTATGTCTTTGTTCTATCTTTCTTCTATAATTAACTTCTATAAAGAAAATAATGATTTAATCGTTTCAAATAGCTCATATATATATGGCACAATCCAATATAACACTAATATAAGTCCCGCAAGACTCGTTAGAAATGCGTGTTCCTCTCTTCCACTATGCTTTAATATCTGACTTATAACTGAAACCAATATGCCAACTGCCGCTATCTTAAATATAATATTTACATCCATATTACTCCCCATTCCGCAGACGTTCTCGTAGGAGGAATCGCAAGCTGAATCTGTCATTCAGCTCTGCGATAAATGCTAAATGTGACGTCTGCGACACATTTAGCTGTGTAAAAATAATTTTTTTATCAGCATTATTTTTACACTATCCCCATTCCATTTACACTATGATTAAGACAACTAAAATACCACCCATAACTCCAAGTGTTCTATATAATTTACAATTATCCCTGCATCTTTTATTATTATCTTCTATGTCCGTATCTAGCTGTTCTATCATAAGATTAAAATATGATATCTGCATTTCCTTATCTAAAAAGCCAAGTGTATTACCCAAATCTTTTAATTTATCTAAATGCTTCTTACCAAGCATAAGTTTAGTAAGTTCTTTATCTACTCCCTCGTTCCATATATCTGAAATCGTTTTACCCTGATATTTGTCCAGATTATCAGCTACATAGATTAGAAATTTCTCAAATACCTTGTCAGACTTTTTAGAAATATTTCTAAGTGCCTGTGGCATAACCGTATTATTATATCTTATCTCTCCCCTTAGAATAATGAGTAATTCTTTTAATTTCTTAAGCCGGGTATTTTGAAGTACCAGATTCTCACTTGCCTTAAAGCCAATTCCTGTTCCGGAAATAATTACTAAAAATGCTCCGATAAATTTAAGCATATCCGTTCCTCCATTTCTCAATTTTCTACAAACCATTCTCAACTAATTTATATCTTTCTGATTTATCCCATTTATCGATAACTATATATTTACAAAATATTTTCTCCTTAATCATATCTCCAAGAACAGGTTTGTTTCTTACATCTTCTAAATCATCACCATGAACTGTACATATGAATCTGCAGCCACAATTTATTCCCTGCCTTATTGCCTTAATATCTTCTTTGGAACCTATTTCATCAACTGCGATAACCTTAGGTGACATTGTCCTTATAAGCATCATTATTCCTGTCGCCTTTGGTATTCCGTCAATCACATCAGTTCTGATTCCCACATCATTCTGCGGTATTCCAAGATAACAGGCGGCTATCTCGCTTCTTTCATCAGCAATTCCAATATTTAATCCTCTGTAATAACCATTATAGCCATTACTTATATTCCTTACCAAGTCTCTTAATAATGTAGTCTTGCCCCTACCGGGCGGTGAAATTATTAATGTATTATAGATACTCTCACTGTCTTTATAGATTTTTGGAATTAATCTGTCAGAACAACCGATTATCTCATGAGCAATTCTTATATTGATAAATGAAATATAACGTAATGTTTTAACTGTATTGTTTTCTATAATTGCCTTGCCGCAGATTCCGATACGATGTCCTCCCGCAACTGTTATGTACCCTTGTTTCATCTCCTCCTCATATGCATAAAGCGAATAATTGCTTATATATTCCATCGTCTCCCTGATTTCATTAACTGTTACTATATAAGCATTTTCAAAATTTGCTATAATTTCTCCGTCAAGCTTAACAAACCTCTCCATATTATCAATAATAACCATTAGTGGTTGTCCTGCCCTGAGTCTTATTTCATTAATTCTGTCTGCCATATTTAATACATTACATAATATTTTCCTTAGATTAATAGAAAATATTCTTTCTATCCCTGTAACACTCAAACCTTTCACTCCTCTATCTGAACCTTTGTCCTTTTCATAATATATGTATACAAATATGCTTTAATTACACAAAAAAGAAAAACCCCTGAATATTCATATGACAACATCTGTTAATCAGACAATGCCAAATGTCTTATTCTGGGTTTTTCTATATTAAAATCACGTATTTTTCTCAAATGTATAAGGGTGTCAAAAAGCCCTAAAGGGACTAATCACCACAAATATATGTGTACGCAAGCAAGCTTGCAATACATTATATTTGTGGTGATTGGTGCAAAGCACCTTTTTGACACCCTGATTTTAATTGTATGTGTATTAAATATATACAAAATTCTTAATAAACAGATTTAATCAGCTAACATCATTCTGTCGTTAGCAAATTCTCCACCACTGACATCTTCGAATTTCTTAAGCAAGTCAGATACCTGAAGATTCTTCTTCTCATCTCCTGCAACATCATAGATTACTTTACCCTCATGCATCATAATAAGCCTGTTGCCCATTTTGATTGCATCTTTCATATTATGTGTAACCATCATTGCTGTAAGATTTTTAGCTGTTACTATTTCTTCTGTTAAATCTAATACCTTCTTAGCTGTCTTTGGATCAAGGGCAGCAGTATGTTCATCTAAAAGTAATAACTTAGGCTCTTGTAATGTTGCCATTAAAAGTGTAAGTGCCTGTCTCTGTCCACCTGATAACAGACCGACTTTAGAAGTCATTCTGTCCTCAAGTCCAAGTCCTAAAGTCTTTAACTGTTCATGGAATAATTCCTTTTCTTTCTTAGTAATTCCCCATGAAAGACCTCTTTTCTTACCTCTTCTGTAGGCAAGTGCCATATTTTCTTCTATCTCCATTCCGGCAGCAGTACCTTTCATAGGATCCTGAAATACTCGTCCTAAATATTTAGCTCTGGCATACTCTGGTTTCGTAGATATATTATCACCATCAAGAATTATTGTACCAGAATCAATAGGATATACACCTGCTATCATATTAAGTGTAGTAGATTTACCGGCACCATTTCCTCCGATTATGGTTACAAAATCGCCTTTATTAAGATGAAGATTAACACCACATAATGCTTTCTTTTCATTAACCGTTCCTCGATTAAATGTTTTTCTTACATTTTTTAATTCTAACATTATTTCGATACCTCCTCTTCATCTTCAAAACCAGGGTTATACTGGCTTCTTATTTTAATCTTATCTAACACGATAGGTACCGATAATGCAATTGCGATTATAATAGCTGAAATCAGTTTCATATAGTTCGCATCAAGATTTAACTCAAGCACTATAGCTCTGATTACAAAATATACTGCTGAACCTACTACAACTGAGCATAACTTTCCACCGAAAGATTTAAGCCAGCCAAGTAATACTTCACCGATAACGATTGCTGCAAGACCTATAACGATTGCACCTGTACCCATATTTATATCACCATATTTCTGGCTCTGTGCAACCATACCGCCTGCAAGTCCTACAAGACCATTACTAATCATAAGTGATAATAATTTAGTAAATTTAACATTTACACCTAATGCTCTAATCATATCTTCATTATTACCTGTAGCACGTATTGCACTTCCAAGTTCTGTTCCGAAGAACCAATATAAGAAAATAATTAACACAATTACAATCACTAATCCGACAATTAATGTTGCTGTCGACTGGTCTATGCCAAATTTCTCAGAAACAAGAAGAAAAATTGATTTAATCTTTTTCTTATCTGCTGTTCTCATAAGTGGTGTATTAGCTCTGCCCATTATCTTTAAGTTAATAGGCCATATACTAATCTGTGTAAGTATACCTGCAAGAATGGCAGGTATCTCAAATACTGTATGTAATACGCCTGTTACGGCTCCTGCTAAAAGTCCTGCAAGAAAACCGATAAATAAAGCAAGTACAGGATTCATACCATTGTACATAAGTGCCGCACATGTACAGCCACCAAGAGAAAAACTTCCGTCTACTGTCAAATCTGCTATATCTAATATTTTAAATGTTATGTATACACCAAGTACCATTACAGCCCATAGAACACCCTGGGAAATGGCATCCGGCATTGCACCGACAAAGAAACTCATTTGTGTTTTTCCTCCAAATTTTATTATCTATATTATTTTTCAATATCTAAGCCCGAAACATCAATTCCTAATTCCTTGGCTATCTCTTCATTAACCTGTAATTCACACTTGGCTGCATCAAGATATTCAATTGGCATATCTTCAGGTGATGCTTCACCTTTAAGAATCTTAGCTGCCATCTTAGCTGTCATCTTACCTAAGTTATAGTAATCAATACCATATGTTGCAAGCCCACCATTATCAACCATACCTGATTCACCAACGATACATGGAATCTTATTCTCTGTAGCAACCATTGAAACTGTTGACATACCTGCTGCAATCATATTATCTGTTGGAATATAGATAGCATCTACTTTTCCTACCATTGATTCTACAACTGTCTGAATCTCATTTGAGTTAGATACTGTATATACTTTATATGTCATACCATTTGCTTCAATTTCTTTCTTAGCGATTTCAGCCTGGAATAATGAGTTATCTTCTGCTGAATTATAGAGGATACCTACTGTCTTGCAATCAGGAATTAACTGTTTTAATAATGAAATCTGTTCCTTAACAGGTGTTAAATCTGATGTACCTGTAACATTTGTACCCGGTTTATCATTAGAATCTACAAGTCCGGCTTCGGCAGGATCTGTAACTGCTGTAATACAGATAGGAATATCTTCTGTCTTACCTGCTATTGCCTGAGCTGCAGGTGTTGCAATTGCTAAAACCAAATCTTTTTTATCATTTACGAATTTTGATGCTATTGTATCACAAGCTGACTGATCCCCCTGTGCATTCTGCTGGTCAATATTTGCATCAATGCCCTCTTCTTTAAGTCCGTCACAGAAACCTTTGTTAGCTGCATCTAATGCAACATGCTCTGTTAACTGTATAACACCAACGTTATACTTGCCTTTGCCTGAGCCTGAATCACTTGATGATCCGCAGCCTGCAAGCATACCTGCTACCATGGCTGATGCCATTGTCATAGCTAAAATTTTCTTCAATTTCATATTTTACCTCTTTCTTTTAACGCATAAAATAATTGCAATTACGAACGCGTTGTATTCGTAACACGTTAATGTGCAAAAGTATCATAAAACACCTTATAATTTTACAATGTTTTGTGCAAATAGTCAATATTTAATAAGGCTTAGTGACCTGCCACTTAGAGATTTACTTATTCTGACGTATTATTATTTTTAGATGTTATTACTCCGTCATCATCAATCGTACAATCAGGCGACAACTCTCTAAGATAATTAAATACATCTGTCCTATTCTGCTCATCTTCTAAATATAAGGTCTTATAATTACTCTGCATACAAGGAACATATGTCATTGACTTTAAGCCATTAATATCAATTTTCAAATTAACCATTCCATTATATTTTGTCTCGCCATTAAACCAGAAATCACCAAGACTATATACAACCGGCTTACCATCTATATATTCCATTCCCTGAAGGATATGAGGGTGTCCTCCTATTATGGCATCTACTCCGGAAGCAATCATCTTCTGTGCAATTTCATGCTGGTATGCTTCGAAGTATTTGCTATCCTCAGTTCCCCAGTGTATATATGCTATAAGATAATCACATTGTTTATCTGCACTTGCAATTACCTCATTTAATCTTGTATCATCATACATAAGAAAAATACCTGCCGAATCTTCTTTAGCTCCCGGTGTATATCTTACTTTTTCCGCACGACTGGCAGATACAAAACCTATCTTTATACCATTTACCACGTAATATACTACTTTCTCGGCTTCATCAGAATTTCTTCCGCCTCCAACTGTTGTTATTCCTGCATTTTTAATTATGTCAATCGTATCTTCAAATGCTTCCTGTCCGAAATCATATACGTGATTATTAGCAAGCGATACTATATCAGCACCCAGTTCATTAAGAATTTTAACTCTTTCAGGTTTCGCCCTGAATGTATACATTTTTCCGGGTATCGCACTTCCTCTGTCACTTATAGAGAACTCATTATTAAGCATAAATATATCCGCATCATTACATTGTTCTATTATCTTCTCACTTATGCAGTCCTTTAATCCCGAAGTGGTATCATAATAATCTAATACAAAGCCATCTTCTGCAAGACATATATCCCCTGCGAATAACAAGCTGACTTCATCTGTATTTTTAGCATCTTTATGTATATCTTCCTTATCCTCAAGAAATTCATCACATAAAACAAACAGGGATTTTCCCGTCTGAGTATAAAAATCCCTGTTTATATTGTTACTGCCATTTAATCCAAGTTCACTTACAACTTGTAAACTGTATTGCTTAGAAAACCATTCCACGAAATCTTTCGTGGTCTTATCAGAATTCTTAATTGCTAAATATTCTGTCACTATGCTTAATTTATCTGCAAGTTTATTCTTGGCATTATCTAAAGTCGTTACTTTAATGTCATCTGAGTTTTTCGTTGTACCGCCCTTTGATATTTCTATATTATTGTTTTCAAATGATTCATTAGTATTTTCTTTTATAACATTTTTATCATTTGATGTAATACTATAAGTATTAACCGGGATACTTATAGTATTAAGTTCATCATTAAATATACCTAAAACTGTAATAATAAAAATAACTATTATAGATACAATACTAATTGCTTTCCTGTTGTTCATCCATATCCTCCCAGAATATGTAACTTCCCTTTCGGTTTCTCTTCATAAAGTATAATGCCTTGTCTGCTTTCTGTAGTGTCTCCATAACGCTTTCGTTACTTGTACAATCTGATATGGCTATACCAATTGAGCATGAAACCAATTTATTATGTGGAATATTTACATCTTGATTTACATATTTACTAACAACATCAACAAATCCATCACTAATTCTGTCATATATATCATCGGCTACCTTAAATACCTGTTCTTTAGAAACATTATTTAATACAACTACGAATTCGTCTCCACCGTATCTTACAGCATATCCGATTTTATTGCTAACACTGCTAAATACCTTAGCGAATTCCACTAATACTACGTCTCCGACATCATGGCCGAATGTATCGTTGTAATATTTGAAATTATCAAGGTCAGCATATAGGATTGCAATAGAATTATTACAATTACTATGTTCGTCTATCTTCTTAGCAAAACCCTGTCTGTTATATAATCCGGTAAGCATATCTGTAATTGCTAAAGAATTAAGCTTCTCATTAATTTCTATAATATTCTTTCTGGATTTAATTCTTTCAATTCCACTTGATAGCTGTATTATAGCTGTCTTAATGATTACAAGGTCATCATCCGATAAAAGTATTCTATTTCTTCTGAAATTCTTATGCATATTTACTGTTGCTAAGAATACAGACTTAACTCCCTGTTCATCCATAACAGGAACTCCTACCAGAGTAACTATTTTATTCTTACCAAATAATGATATTATTCTATTGAATTCTAAAAATGACTTATCTGTTCTGTTAACAATAAATGCTCTCTTCATAAGATTCATAAAATCAAATATATCATTATATGAAGCAGATATGTCTTTTGTTAATTCTTTATATAATTCAGCTACACCGTCTTTTTTTCTCTCGAGCATAAGGATACCATCAAAATTAAAATTATTTTGTAGAGTTATCATTGTATTCTCTATCAATGTGCCTGTATCATTATCCTCTTTATTAAGCATCTCCTGAAGGGATGATAAGAATTTAATGTCCTTCTTACGCTCTAATAACTGTTTCTCCTTGCCTACATTATATGATAACTCAATTAATGACTCAAAAGGAACATTTAAAAGTCCTGAAGCAACTGGTCTTGAATTAATACTTTTGCCATCAATTATATGCATAATATTCTGCATCTTAACCACATATCCGTTTTCTCTGCAATATTTTAATCCATTTTCTAAAACTTCAGAAGCTTTAGCTTCGTCACCACATTTTTTACAGAATCTGTAATATTCCGTAGTAAAGCTTGTTATAATATAGAACATGGCACCCTTGCATTCTTCAAAATATGAGTCAGCCATCTCAAAATATTCTCCTGCTTGTTTATAATCTCCATTATTTACATTTAAAATACCATTTATAAAATTGTAAATCATCAAATCTTCATACCAATATGCGTAATCGACCTCTTCACCCTCATCAGGATAGAGTAAATGACTTATTCTAATCTCCATATTGCTAAGACATTTGTATGCACGATATTCATTACCAACCATATAATAAGAAAATGCCTGCAAGCCATATAGCTTAGACGCATTACATATCTTTATGGTCTCAATCTCAAGATTATTTAATATCTTAAATATTGTATCAAAATAATTGCAGGCAGATATGAAATCCTGTACGCATATACAATTAATCGCCATATTATAAAGTGCCTCTGCAATTCCCTCTGCATTTCTGTTCTTAATAAGAATCTCTATAGCATTACTGAAATATTCATTAGCTTTTGTATGCTGTTCAGATATTATACTGTTATAACCCATTCCAAGATACAGATTAGCTCTTCGTCTTAAGTCACCATCAAGCTTGTTAATCTTTAACTTCTCATTATAGAATCTGTCACCACATTTATGAAAACCTTTTTCAGAAAACAAGACTATATATTTTGTATATGCTGATGTCAAGAAATTATAGTTACCTAACATTTTACCTATGGCAATTCCATTTTTAAATGACTCTGATTCCTTACCATTTACAAAATTTTTAATTGATTTGTCATCATTATCATATCCGAAAATTGTATAATATGCGTAAGTGTTAAGATAATTGTATTCTTTAAGCTTTCTTACTATTTCTTCATTAACTTTTACCTTGCTGAAATCTACTGAGAATACATCTCTCCAGCCACTAAACTGTGCAGCTTCCCTGATCATCTCTGCATTAAATTCTAAATTCTCATCACCTAACTTCTTAGCAACAGCTATACATCTGTCTGCATATTTATATGCTAAATCTAACTGTGTCATATTCATCTGTGCAAGTCCGCATATGTAATTATAGGTATAACTCTCATATAAATCAGTCTCCCAGTTATAGAGTGGCAACATCTTCTCACAATTAAGCATCGCAGAATTATTATCATCCTCTAAGACATTGCAAAGTGACCTGATTGCATAAAAATCAAACTTATCCTTATTCTCTATATTAAGTTTCTCTTCTGCAATCCTGCTATTTATTATTCCCATATAATGTTCAGCATCCTCTAATGCTAACATATGGTAAAGGTTTCTTAATTTAACCAGGTAATCTCCAAAAAATCGTCTGTTTGGTATAAATGTCGAATGATAATTACCATAATCTAATTCTTTATCACTCTTCCACTCAAATATTATATTCATATCCTCGGCTTTATTAATCATCTCATTAAAATATTCTTCAATATAAGAAAGTGGAGACTGTAATTCATTATATATAATCAGTAACTTTATATTAAGTCCTTCAATATTATTCATTAATTCATTAATAACTTTCATCGACGACTTTCCTGCATATTGGAATCGGTCAAGTACAATAAGTAATGGTGTCTTTACTGATATATAACTGTAACATTTAATAATTGACTGTATGAATTTCTTCATCTCATAAGGAACCTCTGATGTTATAATCTGTTCCGTTCTATGTGCCACACCTGTAGAAAGGTATGAAACAAATATTTCTTTATGAAGTGAATAGACATCGCATCTGTCTATAAATTCGCTTACATCCATCTCATTTGAAAACAACTTCTGATAATAATATCTTATACCATTTATCAATGGTTCATATGGTTCTTTAATATCATTCTTAGAATATCTATGATATAAAAGCCCTTTCTTATAGACATCGCCTACAATCTTCTCAATATCTTCAAGACTCATATCCAACATATTGTAATGCTTCACAAACATTATCTTCTCTGTTGACATATTATCATCAGTCACATATGAATAAAATAAATTCTTAATATAATTTGTGTGATTCAAATTCATCCCTCACGGTCCATATAATATATTTATTAAAAAACAGTAAATACTACTATTATCTCTATTCTACTATATTTTCAAAATATAATCAACTTATCTTTATTTTTAATTCAGAAATAGAGCTAATATTTTTTACAACTATATATTGTGGTTTACTATTGACACAGTAACTAAATGTTGTATAATAATTTTATATTTTATTGCTAAACGTATTGTGATAGTAATTTGAAAATAGTGTGAAAAATAATACTGATGCGATTATTTCCCACACAACTACTATGTGTTGCAGACATCACAAAGTTACATTTATCGCTAAACTGAATTTAACATTCAGCTTTTGATTTCTTAAATGGCAACGAGAACGTCTGCAGAATGGAGATTAATATGAAAATAATTAAACGTAGCGGCGCAGAAGTCCAGTTTGACATAAGAAAAATATCTGCCGCAGTAAAGAAGGCCAATGAAGGCGTAATCGACAGCGAAAAACTTACTGACGAACAAATTGAGAAAATTTCAGAAAATGTCACTAAAATATGCAGTGATATGGAACGTTCTCTTAATGTAGAAGAGATTCAGGACTTAGTAGAGAACCAGATAATGAATGAGAAAGCATTTGCAGTAGCCAGAAATTACATTACATACAGATATAAACGTGCTTTGGTAAGAAAATCTAATTCTACTGACGAACAGATTCTTAGTCTTCTTCAGTTCGATAACGAAGAAGTTAAACAGGAAAATTCCAATAAAAACCCTATGGTAAACAGCGTACAGCGTGACTATATGGCAGGCGAAGTAAGTAAGGATATTACTAAAAGATTCTTACTTCCGGAGGATATTTTAGATGCACACGAAAAAGGAATTATACATTTTCATGATGCCGATTATTTCGCACAGCATATGCACAACTGTTGTCTTATTAATCTTGAAGATATGCTCCAGAACGGAACTGTAATAAGTGAGACTACTATTGAGAAACCTCATAGTTTCTCTACTGCCTGCAACATTGCTACACAGAGTATTGCCCAGATAGCAAGCTCACAGTATGGCGGCCAGAGTATCACACTTTCACATTTAGTTCCATTTGTACAGGTAAGTCGTGAGAAATTCCGTCGTGAAGTACGTGACGAATTCATAGCTGCCGGTATTGAAGCTACTGAAGAAACGATTAATAAAGTAGCTGAATTAAGGGTTAGAAAAGAAGTTAAACAGGGTGTCCAGATGATTCAGTATCAGGTCATAACCCTTATGACTACTAACGGACAGGCTCCTTTCATCACAATATTTATGTATCTTGACGAAGTTCCGGAAGGACAATTACGTGATGACTTAGCACTTGTAACTGAGGAAGTTCTCCGCCAGAGAATAACAGGTATCAAGAACGAAAAAGGTGTATATATTACTCCTGCTTTTCCTAAGCTTATCTATGTTCTCGAAGAAGATAACATTCATGAGGACAGTAAATACTGGTATCTTACTAAATTAGCTGCCGAATGTACTGCTAAGAGAATGGTTCCTGACTACATCTCTGAGAAAATTATGAAGAAACTTAAAGACGGTAACTGTTATCCATGTATGGGCTGTCGTTCATTCTTAACTGTATATAAAGACGAGAATGATAAATATAAATTCTACGGAAGATTTAATCAGGGTGTCGTTACACTTAACTTAGTTGATGTAGCCTGTTCATCAGGCGGAGATTACGATAAGTTCTGGAAAATATTAGATGAACGTCTTGATTTATGCAAACGTGCGCTTATGTGCCGTCACAACCGTCTTAAAGGTACTCCATCAGATGTCGCTCCTATCTTATGGCAATATGGTGCATTGGCAAGATTAAAGAAAGGTGAAACAATAGATAAGTTATTATATAATGGTTATTCTACTATTTCTCTTGGATATGCGGGCTTATATGAGTGTACTAAATATATGACAGGCAAATCACATGTTGACCCTGACGGTAAGACTTTCGCACTTAAAGTAATGCATTGCCTTAACGATGCCTGCCACAAATGGGCAGACGAGACAAATATTGACTTCAGCCTTTACGGAACGCCACTTGAATCTACTACTTATAAATTTGCTAAGTGCTTACAGAAACGATTCGGTAAAATTCCAGGAGTAACAGACAGAAATTACATTACTAACAGTTATCACGTTCATGTAACCGAACAGATTGATGCATTTACCAAACTTAAATTCGAATCAGAATTTCAGGAGTTGTCTCCGGGTGGTGCAATCAGTTATGTCGAGGTACCAAATCTTCAGAACAACTTAGATGCCGTACTCGAAGTAATGAAATATATCTATGATAATATAATGTATGCCGAACTTAATACTAAGAGTGATTATTGTCAGGTGTGCGATTATAACGGAGAAATTCAGATTGTTACTGATGATGACGGTAAACTTGTATGGGAATGTCCTAACTGCGGTAACCGTAATCAGGATAAAATGAATGTTGCCAGAAGAACCTGCGGTTATATAGGCACACAATTCTGGAACCAGGGACGTACACAGGAGATCAAAGACAGAGTATTACATTTATAAAATATAAATAATATTTGCTAATTATTAGAGTTATAGGACAAAACGTGTTGATAACTAATCCTAGTCATCAAACGTTCTTTCCTATAACTCTTATTTGATATATTCTTAACATATTAGCAGGCAAAATTACAGGGCAGCAGATTAAACATAAACATTTAATCTACTGCCCTGATTCTTAATTTTCTTAACCGTTTTCCTAATGGTTTGCCTTACGTTTTGCTTAACTGAAAAGTTCTGATAACTTATCAGCAATATCATTCTTTCTTCGTCTGTTATTCTTACGGCTTACCGATTCCATAACATTATCAATTCGTTTAAGAACTGTTTCTCTTACAAACGGCTTAGTTATGTAATCACTTACACCTAAGGATATCAGTTCCATCTGTGATTCCTTAGATGAATCTGATGTCATTACAATAACAGGAATATCTTCATATTTTTCATCTTTCTTAATAATACTTAAGAATTCTTTACCATCCATATACGGCATAATCAGATCAAGTATTATTATATCAATTTCATCTGAATCCTTAAGTTTCTTTAAAGCATCATTTCCATTTTCAGCCTCAACTATATCATATTTATCACTGAACATTTCTGCTAACATCAGTCTGTTAAGTCTGTAATCATCGACAATTAACATTCTTCCCTTGTCTTTCTTCTTCTCACCGTCTACTTCCTTACGATAGATGCTAAGAATACTGTCAATCTCTTTCTGTGCAGTAATATCATTAAGTGTGCCAAATAACAGGTGCTTATTTCCAATCTTCTGTATATATTGTAACCTTACCTTTACCCATATATTTGTACCATTATTCTTAATTCTTACATATTCAGCCTCGGCAATCTTCTTAGTTCTTATAGCTGTCTCAAATGCATTAATTACATTATCTCTGTAATTCTCATCTATAACAGATACTACATTTTCTTTCTTAAGTGCCGTATCCGAGCTTCCAAACATATCATAGAAGCCCTCGTTAACTCTTAGAAGTTCAATATTTCCGTCTGAATATTCATATATTACTATTGCCTGAAGATTATTACCAAATATCATCTCCATCTGAGGGTTCTTCTCAAATAATGCATTTATATTTATCTGCTCTGTATCTTCTGATTTATTCTTATCCGATTCATTATTATGAAATTCTTCATTAGAATCTATTAACTTCAGATAATCTTCAACCGGCATAGGTGATGCAAAATAATAGCCCTGAACATAATCACAGCCAATACTTCTTAAGAATCTCGCCTGCTCAAAAGTCTCAACGCCCTCTACTACAACCGGAAGATTAATCCATTTAGCCATTCTTATTACTGAAGCTAAAATATTATCTCCTCTGCCCGGTATATCAGTATTAGATAAAAACTTCATATCAACTTTAAGTATATCAACTGATATATCTTTTAAAGTATTAAGTGATGAATAACCACTTCCAAAATCGTCCATTAATATTATGAAACCATATAATTGTAATTTAGTAATAATATCCTTGATAACAACAGGATTTTCAACATATGCACTTTCTGTAAGTTCAAGATTCAATAGTGCAGGTGGTATATTATATTTATCAGTAAGTCCCTTGATAATATCTACTATCTTAGGATTATACATATTCACTCTCGAAACATTTACTGAAATCGGATAAGGAGTTCTTCCCTCATCCATCCACTTTCTAAGGTACTTACAGGCTTTCTCCCATACGAAATAATCTAATTTAGATATGTAACCATTCTTCTCTAATACTGGAATAAATTCGCCCGGCATTATCATTCCCTTAGTAGGATGAAACCATCTTACTAAAGCCTCTGCTCCATATGGTTTATTATTCTCTAAACTGTATTTTGGCTGGAAATATAAATCAAACTGTTCCTTTTCAATAGCGCCTTTCATATCATTGATTATTTCCTGCTCATGAATAATAGCCTTACTCATCTTATCATTATAAAATGTGTAGAATTTAACATAATTACCTTTGCTATAATTAGATGCTAATGTAGCCCTGTTAAATATGGTCTCCATAGGAAGATTATTGTCCTCAATGACATACAAACCAAGATTAGGAACAATATCATATTCAGGGTTATATGTAGCTAACATATTTCTTATATCCGCAATCCGACGTAAAATAGTTGACTCATCATATCTGTGACATATTCCAAATACATCTGATTCAATTCTACCAAAAGTCGCATATGGCATAACCGAATATGCTTCCTTTAACTTCTTACCGATGTAGACTAAAAGCTTGTCTCCTTCGTTATATCCGAAGAATGAATTAACCATCTGGAACCTGTCCACGTCAAACCTTATAAATACAAACTTCTTATCATTATTACATCTTAACATCTCTCTTGTCACGTCATAGAATTTCTTCTTATTATACATTCCCGTAAGAGTATCATATTCAGCCATATATTTAAGTTCATTAAATGTCGATAACTGGCTTCTGTATATCGCATTTCTAAGTCTTGCTTTAACAATTCCCTTATCATATGGTTTCCTTATATAATCCCATGCGCCCATATTTAAAGCCCTTTTCTCATTATCAATTCCCTCAAGGCCTGTTGTCACAATTATAGGAATATTATTCCAGTCATAATTCTCATTGATAATCTTGAGAAATTCAAACCCATCTAAATTAGGCATACATAAATCAAGCAAAACAGCCGCTACTCCTCTGCAATGCTCTTTAATGTATTCTATGCCATCATTACCATTATCAAATTCATGAACATCATAACTGTCCTCTAAATATGATACTAAAACTTTTCTGTTAACCTGCTCATCATCTATCACTAAAACTACTTTTTTCTCACTCACTATATGCTTCCTCCTAAATGCCCAAAAGTTGTTCATTTATTGCTGTCAATGTTCTGCTAAGTGATTATCTGTCTATAACTTAATCTCTTAACTATATAGTGTAAATTCTACCATATTTTTGTAATTTTTACAATGATTTTTGTATATTTTACACAAGTAAAGTGAAAACAAAGTAAAAGTCAGACAAATTAGGAAAATAAAAGCGGAACATTCTCGTCTCCAAAGAATATTCCGCTTTTATTATTTCTTATTATTAACTCAAACTTCGCACATACATATGTAATTTATATTCATCTGTTAAAGTGAATTTGACATATATAAATATCGAAACACCTTGTTAGAATTGCGTAAATTTGTAAGATATCTTTTTTCGGCTCATATTTTGTGTACATTCAACAGACATACACTTAAGCCGATATGTCCGTATATGACACACACTTTCATAATTCCTTTATCTAGTGCAAGTAAATGCCGTCATCTGCAAAGTCTATTACGGTGCAGCTAATCAAACGCGCTTCGCTTGAACGGTGA
>Ga0256404_1000408_pt1 | contig 112663 bp, 68 predicted proteins | sample RumenRJG_01DNA_FD_185990 | JGI IMG/M metagenome (GOLD analysis project Ga0256404, IMG submission 185990) | Bovine rumen microbial communities from Lethbridge, Alberta, Canada - RJG_01 | ecosystem: Host-associated > Mammals > Digestive system > Stomach > Rumen | place: Canada: Alberta... | reverse complement strand
AACGAAATCAGGAATGTGTGAACCTTTTCAGGAATATGACAACAATTTCAGAATGATGTCAACAAAGCCAGTTTAATAATAACCAAAAACTGTAAACTAAAATCAGGAAAAGACAAAAAGAATTTTCGTATAACTCGTCAACTCGTCACCCTCAGCGCTGTAAGGTTTTAAGCCTCAGAGAGTTGTAGCGGTGATTCATTTCGTTTCACTCGTCACCCACTCGTCACCCTCAAGTGGTTTATCATCTTGATATAGAATGAGTTGCATTGACGATTCACTCGTCACCCTAAAAATGGTTACGAATGGGTGACGAGTGAAATGTTATTGCAAATGCCACATTGTCAATGAGATACAGAGATTTGGGTGACGAGTGGGTGACGAGTGCTTTGAAATGAATCACCGCTGTAACCAAAAGAGTCACAACGACTTGCAGCGTTGAGGGTGACGAGTTGACGAGTGTTGCAAAAATTCTTTTTTTCTAGTTCATTCGTCTCGCCTCTACCTTAGGTCCGTTCTGCCTCCGTTTCAGGTCCGTTATAGGTCCGTTGTAAATCCGTTCCAGGTCCGTTCCGGAACTATAGGATCATAGGAGGTACATAGGAGGTACATAGGAGGATCATAGGAGGATCATAGGAGGGAGAACCTCGATTTTACTGAACGCAAAGACGCTAAGGCGCTAAGGCGCAAAGAGTTTATCTGACCACGGAAAGCTCGAAAGGAACGGAAGTTTTTCGCACAAGTTGCTTTCGCCATTTAGGAAAACCAATTAAAACAAAAGAACACAAAATAAAACATTTGTTTTATATGTTTTTATTGGTTTTGTCCTGTTTTTTTTAGAAGGCGAAAGCAAATAGCAAGTTCGTTTATTCTGTGTCTTCCGTGTTCATGTTTATATTGACCACAGATATTAGGGATCTCACAGATGTCAATCACGAGCGTAAGCGAAAAAATCCCTTTAATCTGTGCTATCTGTGGTCGTTTAAATAAAAATTTACTTTTTTTTATTTGCGAATAATTTACTTTCTACATCAGGGCGCAAGCGGGATTTCCGTTAAGCGTGAAATACGTGATGCTCGATGAAATGGGCATTTTTAGTAAATCTCGGATAATTTTGACGAAAAAATACAAATTTTTGACGAAAAATTACATAAGGCTTTTCTATATTTGGTGTAATTTTGCCACTAAATTCATAATTACACCAAATTTAATAATTAATAAACAAAAAAACATAAAGAAAAATGAAGAAAAATGTAAAATTGTTTTTTTGTCCAACTTTTTTGCGTACTTTTGTGCCCGAATTTCCGATAAACTAATGGAAGGGAAGTGGTATATAAAATCTTGCCACGACGCTAAAGCCAGATCTATACAATCAAAAGGCGGTTATTTCCATTGACACATATATATGATAATTGTAACGCACAAATTGTAATCTAACATAAGTAAAACTAAAAAGAATATGAAACAAACGAAGAAAATTATCGTGCTATTCCTGATGCTGCTTATCTGCATTGGGCAAAAAGCATGGAGTCAAACAGTAGTTGCAAGCGGAACCTTAGAAGGAGGAATCTCCCCCATCACATGGACGCTGACCGAAACTCAAGCCCCAAGTTTACTGCATCTTAGTTTCGAGGGAACAGGAGCAGCAATACCTGATTTCGAAAGCGTAAATGCCACCCCTTGGGCAAGGGTACGTTATCAGGGAGGAAAAGCAAGAATTGGCTCGGTTAGTTTTTCTGAAGGTATCACAAGGATTGGTAGCTATGCTTTAGCTCAGACATATATTACCTCTGTCAGCATCCCTGCAAAATGTAAGAAAATAGATGCAAAAGCTTTTTATAAAAACCTTTATCTCAAGGAAATATATATTCCTTCAAGTGTAACTTCGATAGCTTCAGATGCTTTTCAGCTATGTTCAAATGTCAACTTTGTTCATTATGACGGTACTTGCACAAGTAGCATAGCCGTTAATTTTTCCGACCTTGCCGCTACAGGTAAACTCGTTGATAACGGACTTGGTTCAATAACAGTTCCTTCTGGCTGGGAGAAATTCCATCACGGAGACAGATGTAAGGGAGGCGCATGGGTAGCATCAAACACAAACTTAACAAAGCTGTTGTTCTATGCTCCAGAGTCAGGTGCAACTGTAAACTATGCTTCTTCAGGATCTGTTTTGGGCTCTAACCGTGATAATCCAGATTATCATCCTTGGAGGGTGAACTGCTATAAATGCACGAGCCTTGAAATCAACGAGAATATCTCTGCTATAGATGCGGCCGAATTTAGCGGCTATTCAAACAGCGATGTAAACAAGATGGGATATACAAATATGCAAACCATCACGGTGGATAGCGAGAACGAATCTTTCGTGGTAGGTGAGAATGGTGCTTTGTACGACAAAGACATGACAACTGTCTATCTCTATCCAGCCAAGAATACCGCTACTGATATAGAGATACCTGCAACCGTAACCAAAATCGGTGCAAGTGCTTTCTATGGTGCAAAGAATCTTCAGTCTATTACCTTCCTTGGCACTATCAACACCATCGGAGAATATTCATTTGCGCAGGCAAATTCGCTCTCTTATTTTAAGTTCAACACATCCACAGCTCCTGCCTCTTATCCACAGTTCCAAGCCTTTTACTCAACGGCTTTCGTTGGTCTTCCGGAGCAAGGTATGGTAGTTGCTGAGGAAGTAACAGAAGATTTCAGGACATTCACAAATACGATAGGAACTGATTGGGTTTTATCCAATTCAAATTCTTCCGTTCAGGCTTATATCTCTAACGGCACTCTGTATGTCGTAGGTGAGGGTGAATATAATGTTGAAAGTTCAAAAGCAAGTTGGTATTCAGATAGATTCTCTATCAATAAAATTGTCGTAAAAGAAGGCATCACAAATATCGGAAGACGTGCATTCGCGAATTGTACTAAAGTGACAGAGGTTGCTCTCGACAATCGCGGCACTATAGGCTACAAGGCATTCGACGGCTGTACTGCTCTAACTCGCGTAAACATAGGTACAGGCTTGGAGGATTTTAAATATGAAGTTCCATTCTCTGGCTGTTCAAATCTGTCAGTTGTAAATGTCGCAGACCTTGCTTTTTTCTTTGGAAAAGTGAATCTCGATTTACTTACCTCCAGTTCTTATGGTACAGCTAAGGAAAAGACTTTGATGGTAAACGGAGTTACACATGATTCTTCAAGCGAACTTGTAATCCCAGAAGGAGTAACTTCGATTCCGAATGATGCTTTTCGCTATTTCAAGAATGTGACTAAGATAAAGCTTCCGTCAACAATGAGCGAGATTTGGAATAATAGCTTTAAGAATTATACTTATCTCACGCAGGTAACATTGCCTTCAAGTGTGACATCTGTTGGAGAAAACGCGTTTGAGGGGTGTACCGCATTGAAAACCGTTACATTACCTTCAAGTGTCACTTCTGTAGGAAGTTATGCTTTCTCTGGCTGTACAGCGTTGACCACCGTTACTCTCAACAATAGCGGCACTATAGGTTACAAGTCATTCAACGGCTGTACAGCTCTAACTCGCGTAAACATAGGTACAGGCTTGACGGGTTTTAAAAAATATGATCCGTTCTCAGGCTGTTCAAATCTGTCAGTTGTGAATGTCGCAGATCTTGCTTCATTCCGAGGGCTTGATTATTTGGACGCTCTTACCGACAGTTATTATGGTACAGCCAAGGAGAAGATTCTGATGGTAAACGGCATTACACATAATTCTTCTGACGATTTGGTAATCCCGGAAGGAGTAACTTATATTCCGAATGATGCTTTCCGCTATTTCAAGAATGTGACAAAGATAAAGCTACCGTCAACAATGACCAGGATTGCAGATGATAACTTTAAAAATCATACTTATCTCACGCAGATAGTATTGCCTTCAACTACGACGTATGTTGGAAGTGGTGCGTTTTGGGGATGTACTAATTTAAAGCGTATCGTATGTCTGGCAGAAACACCACCTGAAAAGGGTTCTAATCTTATAGAAAAACCAGACACTATAATTCTGAAAACTGTTAATCCCTCGGCCTATAGTAGCATGCTTTGTCCTTGGTGGGAGTTTAATGTAACGGGACTTATACATTATGTAAATTATATGGATCTCTCCGACTATAGCTCTCTTACTTCCAATGGATATTTGATTGCAAATCTGAATAGTAGTCACAAGGTGATGTCTTGGAGTTCTACAAACACAGACATTGCTTACTTGGGTAAAACAACTGATTCTACTGCTAAAGTTTTTTCAAATGACTTTGTGTATGATGGTACGACAGAATTACCTTACAAGGAGTTTGCAATCAAAGCGGATCTCGGAGATTATGACTCAATCATATGGAACATGCGTTTATACCCAAGAGAGGTTGTACTCACAGATGGAAGTGTATATAAGAATTCGGTTACGGAGAGATTACCAAATGGGAATATTAAATATACCCGCACTTATGCTGAGAAATATGCGAACCATCTGCAATGTTTCTATGTTCCATTCGATGTAGAGGTGACAGACGAGCTTCTTGAGGGCTTCACATTCTATGAGCTTTATATGGTCAGTCAGGAAGACCAGAATGGTAATGGCGAGATAGAAGAAGACGAGCCTTTGGTAATGCTGCTCACCAAACTGCCTGCGGGACATATTCTACATGCTAATATGCCATATTATATCAGGCCAAAAGCCGCAAGCACTCTCACGGTAACTGCAAAGAATGCGAAGTTGTATGCTGCAACAAACGGCTCTGTGTCTTGCTCTACGACAAAGAATGAATATACCTTGACAGGCATTTATTCACCAACGAATATCAAGGGATACTACACAATGAGTGCCAAGGGTAATTTCAGTTATTATACCAAAGACACAAACCTCGGCTCATATCGCTGGTATATGTCTGTAAGGAATCGTAGAGGAAGTGGTGAAGAGTTGGAAAACTATGCCCGTCCTATCCAGATTGTCATTGATGGCGAGGAGGAGACTACTGGCATTTCTGTTCTTGATGACAAGGCTTCTGCTCCACAGAACGGCAAGATATATACTCTTGACGGTCGTCAGGTAACAGACTTTGAGACTCTCCCAAGCGGTATCTACATCATCAACGGCAAGAAAGTATTTAAGAAGTAAAATAACGACCCCTAACCCCCTCCCTTCACCCGTAATGGGGAAGGGAGGGGGAGAGTCTTAACATATTGAAGACATAAAGACGTAAAAAAAAGAAATGAAAAAGTATTATTGCACTCCAGAGGCTAAGTTCCATCAGTTAAGAGTAAGGACTTCAATGCTCCAAAATTCTAAAGTTGATCAAGGTGATAACGATGAGGATCTTTCAAAGGGCTTCGGTTCATTCTACTTTGACGAGGATGAAGATTAAAACCTCTTGCTGTAAGAAAAAAGTAGTCAGGCAATCGCCTGGCTATTTTTTGCAGTCAATTTTCGAATGTACTCATTTTACTATCATTAAAATTTGTGTAGGTAAAAAAAAAGTTGTAATTTTGCACTCGCAACTCCAGAGTTGAGAGGTTAGGGGTTAGAGGTTAGAGTTCTGCACTCGCAACTTCAAGGGTTAGAGGTTTGACTTTTGACTTTGACCTTTGTCTTTTGACCTTAGACTTTAGACAATAATTTCGACAATAAAACAACAAAAAGATATTTATGAAGCCAACACTTTTTCTCCTCGCTGCTGGTATGGGAAGCCGTTATGGTGGCTTGAAGCAGCTTGACGGTCTGGGCCCTAACGGCGAGACCATTATGGACTATAGTATATATGATGCAATAGAGGCCGGTTTCGGTAAGATTGTATGGGTTATCCGTAAGGATTTTGAGGAGCAGTTCCGTAAGCAGATCCTCGCTAAGTACGAGGGTAAGGTGAAGTGCGAGCTCTGTTTCCAGGGCATTGACGCATTGCCAGAGGGTTTCTCTGTGCCAGAGGGTCGTGAGAAGCCATGGGGTACTAACCATGCTGTGCTTATGGGTAAGGATGTTATCAAGGAGCCTTTCTGCGTAATCAACTGCGACGACTTCTACAACCGTGATGCTTTCAAGGTTATTGGCAAGTATCTTGCAGATCTTCCAGAGGGTGCTAAGGGACAGTATGCTATGGTAGGTTTCCGCGTAGGCAACACTCTGAGTGAGAACGGTACTGTTAGCCGTGGCGTTTGCTCAAAGGATGAGAACGGCAACCTCACAACTTGCGTTGAGCGTACAAAGATTGCACGTCTTGAGGATGGTACAGTAGCTTATCGTGCTGACAACAAGGAGGATGGCGAGTGGGTTCGCGTGGATGAGAATGCTCCTGTTAGTATGAATATGTGGGGCTTCACTCCTGACTACTTCGAGTATTCTGATGAGTATTTCAAGGAGTTCCTTTCTGATGAGGCTAACATGAAGAACCTCAAGTCAGAGTTCTTTATTCCTCTGATGGTGAATAAGCTCATCAACGACGGCACAGCTACATGTAAGGTGCTCGACACTACAAGTAAGTGGTTTGGCGTAACTTATTCTGAGGATCGTCCTGATACCGTAGCTCGCATCGCGAAGCTTGTAGAGGAGGGCGTGTATCCAAATAAATTATTCTAAGAATAAAATTAACAATTAATAATTAACAATTAACATAGGCTTCGCTTACTCCGACAGGCATGTTAATTGTTAATTATTAATTGTTAATTGAAAAAGAATGCATGAATATAACTCTCATTTCTGAGGCTGAACTTTCTCAGCTTCGTGATATTGTGGCCGGGGCTGAGCGTGTGCTTGTCCTCGGCCACACTAACCCTGATGGTGATGCGATAGGTTCTACCCTTACATGGGCGGAATATATGCGTCAGCAGGGTAAGGAGGCCACGGTGGTGGTGCCTGATATGTTCCCGGATTTCCTTCATTGGATGCCCGGGTCAGAGACCATAGTGCGTTATGACAAGCGTCCGGATGTGGTGGAGAAACTGTTTGCTGAATGCGATACTATTTTCTGCCTTGACTTCAATGTGCCTTCGCGCATTACGGAGACTTTGGGAGAGATGCTTGTGAAAGCACCGGGCAAGAAGGTGCTTATCGACCATCATCTTGATCCGGAGGTTCCTACGGTTCTGACAATCTCACGTCCGGAGATGAGTAGTACATCAGAGATGGTGTTCCGATTGATATATCAGTTGGGGGGCTATGAGCAGATGACACATAAGATGGCGGTTACGGCTTATTGCGGTATGATGACGGATACTGGTGGCTTTACGTTCAATTCCAGTCGTCCTGAGATATTCTTTATCATCAGTCTGTTGCTTGAGAAGGGCATTGACAAGGATAAGATATACCGTAATGTGTTCAATAACTTTAGCGAGTATCGCCTGCGCCTTGTGGGGTATGTGCTGTATGAGAAACTGCGAATCCTCACCCCTCTCAGGGCATCATATTACATTCTGACAAAGCAGGATCTGAAGCGTTTTCACTATCTGAAGGGTGATGCTGAGGGACTTGTGAACATGCCTCTGCAACTCAAGGGGCATCGCCTGTCTATCTCTCTTCGTGAGGATACCGACAAGCCAAATGTCATCTGGGTGAGTCTGAGGTCTGTGGATGATTTCCCATGCAACGAGATGGCTGCCCAGTTCTTTAACGGAGGTGGCCATAAGAATGCTTCTGGTGGCAGACTGTACTGCTCTGTGGAAGAGGCAGAGAAGATTGTGAAGAAGGCGGTAAAGGCGTTTGCGGATCTGCTGTAAAAAGCCCCATGTAATTAACAATTAATAATTAACAATTAACATGGGCTCGCGCATAAGAATATTGTTCCGACAGGCATGTTAATTATTAATTGTTAATTGAATCTGTAAATTATTAATTATTAACTGTTATTTGTGATAATAGTTCGTAATTATTTATTAATTTTGCAGCGCAATTTTGGGGTGTTTAGAGTTATGAGCTCCACTTAAAAGCTTTAATAAGAATTAAGAATATAGAAAGTAGAGGACAAAAAGATTTTTGTCATTTGACTTTTGACATAAAAATAGATAATGAAGAAAATATTTTATATCGTAACTGTATTGCTTGCCATAGTATGTGGGGGGCTGACCTCGTGCGATGACTATGAGAGTTATGCAGATCAGCGTGACTATGAGCTTTCCGCTATTTCAAAGTTTGTAGAGAACCCTCATTTGGGTGAGATAAAGGGTAAGAAGATCAACGTTATCTCAGAAGATGAATTTCTGAAAGACACTATTACCGATTTGTCAAAGAATGAGTTCGTACGCTTTAGCAATGGCGTGTATATGCAGATTGTAAGACGTGGTTGCGGAAACATGTTGAAGGAAAGTGAACATGCCACTATGCTCTGTCGTTTAAAGGAGTATAATGTAAATGCAACAGCAGATTCATTAAGATTAGTGGTGTGGAATGATGATCCGAAGACAGATCAACCTTATTATGAAAAGGTTAATGTGCTTAAAACATCGGGAAGTTTTTCCCTGGCGTTCTGCCCGAAAGAGGATAATAGTTATGGTGCTATGTATAATAGTTATAAAAACTATTGTATGAATAAAGGTTATAAACCTGATGTTCCTGGGGGATGGAAAGTACCGCTTTCATACATAAAATTGGGACGTCCAGCGAAAGAGGGTGATGAGATTGCAAAGGTTCGCCTTATCGTTCCTCATGAAGAGGGACATATGTATGCAAGCGATCATTTGATTGCGATGTATTATGAAATAACATTCGAAAGAGGAATTTAGGTGTGAAAGTGTAAAGAGTAAAGTGTAAAGTATAAAGTAAAAAGTATATAATATGACACTTATAAAGTCAATTTCTGGTATTCGTGGTACTATTGGCGGTCCTGCTGGTGATACCCTTAATCCACTTGATATCGTAAAGTTCACATCGGCTTACGCTACATTCATCCGTAAGAGCACTAAGAACCCTACAAACAAGATTGTTGTTGGTCGTGACGCACGTATCTCTGGTGAGATGGTGAAGAACGTGGTTTGCGGTACGTTGATGGGCATGGGCTACGATGTTATCAATATCGGTCTTGCTTCTACTCCTACTACAGAGCTTGCCGTTACTATGGCAGGTGCTGATGGCGGTATTATCATAACAGCTTCACATAACCCACGTCATTGGAATGCCCTCAAGCTCCTTAATGCTCGTGGTGAGTTCCTTACAAAGGATGATGGTAATGAGGTTCTTGCCATTGCGGAGGCAGAGGCATTTGAGTATGCTGATGTTGACCACATGGGTAAATATACAGAGGAGAACTTTGACGACCGTCATGTTGAGGCTGTTCTCAACCTCAAGCTTACAGACCTTGAGGCTATCAAGAAGGCTGGCTTCCGTGTCGTAGTTGATTCTATCAACTCTGTTGGCGGTATCATCCTTCCAAAGCTCCTTGATAAGCTCGGTGTGGAATACAAGTTCCTGAATGGTGAGCCTAATGGTGACTTCGCACATAATCCAGAGCCACTTGAGAAGAATCTCACAGGCATTATGGATGAACTTGCAAAGGGTGGCTATGACCTCGGTATTGTTGTTGACCCAGATGTTGACCGTCTTGCATTCATCTGCGAGGATGGTAAGATGTTCGGTGAGGAATATACCCTTGTAAGCGTTGCCGACTATGTTCTTGAGCATACCCCAGGCGCTACCGTAAGCAACCTCAGTTCTACTCGTGCTCTTCGTGATGTAACGGAGAAGCATGGTGGCGTTTATAGTGCTGCTGCCGTAGGTGAGGTTAATGTGACCACAAAGATGCGTGAGGTAGGTGCCGTAATCGGTGGTGAGGGTAATGGTGGAGTTATCTATCCAGAAAGCCACTATGGTCGTGATGCTCTTGTTGGTATTGCTCTCTTCCTCTCTTCTCTTGCTCATAAGGGTGTGAAAGTTAGTGAGTTGCGCAAGACTTTCCCAGAATATTTCATAGCAAAGAACCGTATCGATCTTACTCCTAGTACCGACGTGGATGCAATTCTTGCAAAGGTAAAAGAAATGTTCTCTGCTCAGCCAGATGCACAGGTAAATGATATTGACGGCGTGAAGATTGATTTCCCAGATATGTGGGTACATCTCCGTAAGTCAAACACAGAGCCAATCATCCGTGTTTATTCTGAGGCACACTCTATGGAAGAGGCTGATGCTATCGGCAAGAAGATTATGGGAGTTGTTTATTCTTTCCAGTAAACGGATATAATTGATAATATAGATGGGCAATGTCTTTTGTGGGCATTGCCCATTTCTTTTGCTGTTCTTAGGTATTAAGTTCGTTGTAGTTCCGTAGTAAGTCCTAACCAAACTCGATGAAACTCCCATTTTTCTAGGGAAATAGCGAAGGTTCATCGAGTTTGGTTAGGAGGAGAAGCGAAGGATTAGCGAAGGTATAACGGAATAAAGACTATCCAAATTATTAATTATTCATTATCCATTATCAATTAACGTAAGAAGGGTATTCCAGACGGAATACCCTTCTTTCGTTTGAGCCTCTTGTCGGATTCGAACCAACGACCCCGAGATTACAAATCACGTGCTCTGGCCAACTGAGCTAAAGAGGCGGGTGGGCAGCTACTTACATCGCGCCGCTACAACCAACTACCTTTGCTACGTTCCCGTCCTGGAGGATTCGAAGGGAGCTGGCCGTGCAAGACTGCCCGTCTTGCGTTTTTTGCGGGTGCAAAGGTAGTAAAAATAAATGAATAATGGATAATGAATAATGGATAAATGGTTTGTTGTTAACTTTAATTAACAAGCCAAGAAACCTCTTTCTCCTTATAAATGCGTGTGCGCGAGTGAAAAAAATAAAAAATTAGCCTAAAGCAAGAAAATTGTTGTGATTTCATGTTGTGATGTTCTGAAAAATGAGTAACTTTGTAGCCAATTAGTGCAAATAAGAAAATGATAACAGTTGAGGAATATAAGCAATTGAAGGCTTTTGCCCGTTTGGATGGTGCTATGCTAGGCGTGATAATGTGTGTTACGCTCTTTGCTTCGATAGCAGCTCTTGGCAACCCTGCATGGCAGACGGTCAGTATGATTGGTATGGTTGCCGTGCCTGTGTTCGTGGCTTTCCGCGTGAGGAACTATCGTGACAACATTGTAAAGAAGCGTGTGAGTTTCCGCCGTGCAGCAGCATATAGTATGCATTGTTTTGGCTATGCGTCATTGATACTTGCCATTGTGATGTATATTTACTTCCAGTATTTCGATCATGGCATGATGCTTGCTAATTTTAGGAGTTATATTGACACTCCTGAGATGCAGGAGGCTATAAAGATGTCAGGTCTGAAGAAATCGCTTTTTGAGGATCAGTTTACGGTTTGGTCGGCACTTCGTCCGATAGACGTTGCTTTCTCGATGATATCCAACACTCTGTTTACTGGTCTTGGATGCAGTCTGTTGATAGCAATCATAGCAAGAAGAAACCCAAGACAAATAACTATTAACAATTGACAAAGTAACTGCCCCCTTGAGAATAGAGTGGGGTGTAGTTTTTGAGATATGAATATATCAGTTATAGTACCTCTGTTCAATGAGGATGAGTCTCTGCCAGAATTGTACGCTTGGATAGAGCGTGTGATGAAGGCGAATAACTTTACATACGAGGTGATTTTTGTGAACGATGGAAGTACCGACCGCTCATGGGACGTTATACGCGAGCTTAGTGAGAAGTCGGAGAATGTTCGTGGCATCAAGTTCCGTCGTAACTATGGAAAGTCACCAGCCCTTTATTGCGGTTTCAAGGAGGCAAAGGGAGATGTAGTCATCACTATGGATGCTGACCTTCAGGATTCGCCTGACGAGATACCGGAGCTTTACCGTATGATTGTTGAGGATGGTTACGACCTCGTTTCTGGTTATAAGCAGAACAGAAAGCAGGGCGACCCTCTTTCAAAGACAATCCCTACAAAGCTCTTTAATGCTACGGCACGCAAGGTGAGTGGAATACATAATCTTCACGATTTCAACTGCGGACTTAAGGCTTATCGTAAGGAGGTGGTGAAGAATATCGAGGTTTATGGTGAGATGCATCGCTATATCCCATATCTTGCTAAGCAGGCTGGTTTTGCAAAGATTGGAGAGAAGCCTGTTCATCATCAGGCAAGAAAATTCGGAAAGTCGAAGTTCATGGGTTGGAACCGTTTTGTCAACGGATACCTTGACCTCTTGACACTTTGGTTCCTGAGCACCTTTGGCAGAAAGCCTATGCATGTGTTCGGATTCCTCGGAACTCTGGTGTTCCTCGTGGGTTTCCTTTCTGCCTTCGGTATAGGTGCAGACAAGTTATGGGCTTTGTATCATGGAGTTCCACAGCGTCTTGTTACTGATTGTCCTTGGTTCTATATCGCTCTCACCATGATGATGATTGGTACTCAGCTATTCCTCGCAGGCTTCTTGGGTGATTTGATTAGCCGTTCTTCTCAGGGACGTAATGACTATCAGATTGAGGAGGGGATAAGATGCGAAAAGTAATCTTTGCCCTGTTCGCTTTTGCCGGCTTGCTGTTAGGATGCACATCTATTGACTGTTCTATGAACAATGCCGTAGCTGGGGTATATGACTTTCAGTTACTCAGAGGCGATAGCTTGAATTACTGGAATGACAGTACTCTTACAGTCGTTGTGAAGAATATTGAAGGCAAGGATACAATAATAATGAATAAGAAGGCGATTTCTTCTAACTTCAGTCTGCCTGTGAGCTATACGCAGGATGTGGATGAGTATCGCTTCCTGTTGCAGGACACTACATATAGCACGGTTGCTGAAGATACCATTCGTGTCAAAAAGACGAATGAACCTATCTTTGAAGGTGTGGATTGTGCCTTGCGCTATCATCACAAAGTTCTGTCAGTCACCACGACAAAGCATTTCCTGGATTCAATCAAAGTAAATAATGATTATATTAGTAATGACCTTACGAAAGTTCACTTCTCTCTCTACCTACATCCTTCTAAGCGCTTTACTGATTCTCAGCGCACCTCTGTCAGCTCAGAAAAAGATTGAGGTAGCCAAAGACACAACGGCTTTGTTTCAAGGAGCGGTGGCTGGCGTGGATTTGTTTGGCGCAATCCAGAGGCAGGTGTCTGACTATGGTCAGTATGAGGCATTTCTCCGATTGAATCTGAAAGGAAAGTATTTCCCTACGTTTGAACTTGGTCGAGGTGATGCTGAGCACAAAGATCAGGAAACAAAGGAAATGGTCAAGTCTAAAGGTCTGTATGGACGTGTAGGTTGTGACTTCAACGTAATGAAGAATAAGCACGACATCTATAAGGTGTTGGTCGGTTTCCGATATGGCTATTCTAAATTTGATTTCGAGTATCATCATCCTGGAGTAAAAGATCCTATATGGCTTGATACGAAGGCATGCTCGTTTGAAGATAAAGGTTGTTATGCACATTGGGTTGAAGGTGTCTTTGGTGTTGATGCTAAGATCATCGGACCTGTTCACCTCGGTTGGACTGTTAGGTATCGCCGTCGTATAGTTTCAAGTGATTGTGACATGGGTGATGTATGGTATGTTCCGGGGTTCGGTCGTTCTGACAAGACCAACTTGGGTGGAACTTTCAATATAAGCATAGGCATTTAATGCAATTGATAATTGAAAATTGACAATTATTCAGATGAAAAGAATAAAGCTTGCACTTCCACTTGTTGCCATAGCTATCATCATAGCTGTTGCGGTTATGATGGGGCATAAGAATGAGCCATACCAGCGTAACTCGGGCTTGATTTTCGGCACGAGTTATAATATCACCTATCAATGTGCTGAGGATCATAAGGCTGATATTGAGAAAGCACTTAATGAAGTGGATGCCTCGCTGTCGCCTTTTAATGATACGTCTGTCATTACCCATGTCAATAAGAATGAGGATGTGGTTCTTGATAAGCTTTTTCTTGATGTTTTCCGTCTGGCTCAGAAGATAAACGACGATACTGATGGCGCTTTTGATATAACTGTCGCTCCTTTGGTAAATGCTTGGGGCTTTGGTTTCAAGAATGGTGTCAATCCAGATGAAAAGGTTATAGACAGCCTCCGTCAGGTGGTAGGATTCCAGAAGGTTCGTCTAGAGAACGATAAGATAGTAAAGGCAGATTCGCGTGTTATGCTCGATTGCTCTGCTATTGCCAAAGGATATGGCGTGGATGTGGTTGCAAATCTTCTTCGTGGTTTTGGTATCAAGAACTTCATGGTGGAGATAGGTGGTGAGGTCGTCACATCGGGCGTTAATCCTGATAGGTTGCCTTGGAGAATAGGAGTGACAAAGCCTACGGATGACTCTCTGAGTATAAACAATGAGTTGCAGACTGTCATAAATGTTACCGATAAGGCTATGGCTACAAGTGGTAACTACCGTAACTTCTATTACAAGGGTGGCAGAAAATACGCTCACACTATAGATCCTAAGACTGGATATCCAGTACAGCATAGCATTCTCTCTGCTACTGTCATAACTGATGATTGTGCTACGGCAGATGCCTATGCCACATCATTTATGGTACTTGGTATGGAGAAGGCGAAAAAGGTGCTTGAGCGTCATCCTGAGATGATGGCTTATTTCATCTATAGTGATGATAAGGGGCAGAATAATGTTTGGTACTCTCCTTCCTTGAAGGATAAGATTGATCAGTAAGTCTATGGGTTATGATCTCCAGTCACTATTGCAACTGCCTCTGTTCCTGGGAATGGGGCGTAGTGAGCTTGCGGATATAGAGCAGGATGTGCAGATAGGAGACACCCATGCCAAGCGTGGCACAATTCTTGCATCAGAAAATGAAGCGTGTACAGCGTTGGTTCTTGTGGCAAGGGGAACGGTAATGGCATCTACGAGAAGCGATGACCACTCGTATCAGATTGATGAAACCCTACAGGCTCCGTTGCTTATTCAGCCAGAGCATATCTTTGGTATCAAGCAACGCTATACGTCAACATTTAGTGCCCAGACCTATTGCGAGGTGATAAGAATAGAAAAGCCGATGGTGCTGAGACTAATGGAATTGTCGATGACATTCCGTCTTAATCTGATGAATATTATAGCTACGCAGAGTCAGAGAAACTCACGAAGGCTTTGGCATCAGATGAGTGAGGACATAGAAAAGAGAATCGTCAGATTCATTAAGGACCATTGCATCTATCCTGCCGGACAGAAACAACTCCGTACAAAGATGACGGTCTTGGCAAGGGAATTAGGCTGTTCTCGGTTAGAGGTGTCGGAAGCTCTTCACCGCCTTGAAGAAAAACAACTGCTTATAGTCAGGCGCACTATAATAGAGATACCGATGTTGCAGTTGCTGTAAAATTACTAGTTGCTCTAGTTTTACTAGTATCACTAGTTTGTCTAGAAAAAAATAAAAAAAGAAATACATATCATGGTTAATCCATTTTTTGAGAAATATACAACCCCACATCAAACTCCACCTTTCAACCTTATAAAGATGGAGCATTACGAGGAAGCTTTCATGGAAGGTATCCGTCGTGATGATGAACATATTGATAAGCTCATTAATAATCCTGAGCCTCCTACATTCGATAATACTATAATCGATACAGAGGATGATAATGGTTATTATGACCTTCTTGACAATGTTTCTACCGTCTTCTTCAATCTCCTTTCCGCGGAGACCAATGACGAGATGGATGCACTTGCACAGAAGCTTCAGCCAATCCTCACTAAGCATGCAAATGATGTACGCCTGAATAAGCGACTCTTTGAGCGTATCAAGGCTGTATATGATCTATATAACAATCCAAAGGAAGGTGCTCCAGCTCCTCGTGAATTGACGGCAGAGGAACAGCGACTCTTAGAGAAGAGCTATGACGGATTTGTTCGTTCTGGTGCTTTACTTGATGAGGCTGGAAAGGATAAGCTTCGTGCTATTAGTGAAGAGGCAAGTATGCTCGGATTGCAGTTCTCTCAGAATCTTCTGAAAGAGAAGAAGGCTTTTAAACTTCATATTACAGAAGAGGCAGACCTTGCAGGACTTCCTGACACTCAGATTCAGGCAGCTGCTCTTGCTGCCAAGGAGAATAATCTTGAAGGATGGGTGTTCACCCTCGACTTCCCAAGCTATTCACCTTTCATGCAGTATTCTGAGAAACGTGAGCTTCGCAAGAAGATGTTCATGGCTTACAACACCGTTTGTACCCATGATAATGAGCAGAACAACATAGAGATATGTAAGCGACTTATCAATCTGCGTCGTGAGCTTGCACAGCTTCTTGGATATGAAACCTACGCTGACTATGTTCTCAAGCATCGTATGGCGGCAAATATACAGAATGTGTATAAGCTCCTTGACCAGCTTGTGGAGGCATATAAGCCAACGGCCTTGAAGGAAAAGGAAGAACTTCGTAATATGGCACGTCAGACTATGGGCGAAGACTTTGTGCTTGAGCCTTGGGATGCTCCGTACTATTCTCATAAGCTTCAGTTGCAGAAATACAATGTAGATTCGGAGATGGTACGTCCATATCTCGAATTGAATAATGTCATCAAGGGTGTCTTCGGACTTGCCACACGTCTTTACGGCATCACATTTAAGGAGAATAAGGATATTCCAGTATATCATCCTGATGTAAAGGCATACGAGGTCTTTGATAAGGACGGTTCATACCTTGCCGTTCTCTTTGCTGACTTCCATCCTCGTAAGGGAAAGCAGGGTGGTGCTTGGATGACGGAGTATCAGGGACAATGGATTAACCTGAAGGGCGAGAACATACGTCCTCATGTGAGTGTGGTGATGAATCTCACAAAACCGACCGACGAGAAGCCTGCCCTCCTTACTCTTGGAGAGGTTGAGACTTTCCTTCATGAGTTTGGACACTCACTTCATGGAATGTTTGCTAATACACGTTTCTCAAGTCTTTCTGGTACTAACGTATGGTGGGACTTTGTTGAATTGCCTTCACAGTTCATGGAGAACTACTCCCTTGAGCGTGAGTTCCTCAATACCTTTGCCTTCCACTATCAGACAGGAGAGCCAATGCCAGACGAACTTATCCAAAGACTCATTGATGCCCGTAACTTTGGTGTTGCGTCTGCTTGTCTGCGTCAAGTCAGCTTCGGACTTCTCGATATGGCATACTACACCAAGCGTGAGGCATTCGATGAGGATCTTATCAAGTTTGAGAAAAAGGCATGGGAGAAGGCTATCATCGGTAAACAGCTTGAGAATACCTGTATGACCGTTCAGTTCTCTCATATCATGGCTGGCGGATATGCTTCTGGCTATTACAGTTATAAATGGGCAGAGGTACTCGATGCTGATGCCTTTGCCGTATTCAAGCGTGAAGGTATCTTCAATCAGGAAACAGCACAGCGTTTCCGTGACTGTATTCTCTCGAAGGGTGGAACGGAACATCCTATGACTCTCTATAAACGATTCCGAGGTGGTGAACCTACGATTGATGCTTTGCTTGAGAGGAACGGAATAAAGTGATTTAATATTTGACTATTTACTAATTTACTATTCGTCAACTATGGACAAGCAGAAAATTCTTGATGGACGATATATGCGTATGGCTGCTATATGGGCAGAGAACAGTTACTGTAAGCGTCGCCAAGTGGGTGCCCTTGTTGTAAAGGACAACCGCATCATAAGTGATGGTTACAATGGTACGCCGAGTGGCTTTGAGAATGTATGTGAGGATGATTCCAACGTGACTTATCCTTATGTGCTTCATGCTGAGGCCAATGCTATCACGAAGCTTGCCCGTAGTCATAATAATAGTGATAAAGCCACTCTCTACGTTACTGATTCCCCATGTATTGAGTGTGCCAAACTTATAATTCAGGCAGGCATCAAGCGTGTGGTATATGGTCGTGACTATCGTCTTTCGGATGGAATAGATCTCCTTCGCAGGGCTGGTATTGAAGTTGTTAAAAATGATATAAATGAAGAATAGATATATGCCTCTTCTGATGGCTCTATGTGTAGTCATCGGTATTGTGATTGGAACGTTTTATGCCAACCACTTCTCTGGTAACAGATTGAACATCATTAATTCGGGCAGTAACCGCCTGAATAACCTCCTCCATATCATTGACGACCAGTATGTTGATACTGTAAATATCAATGACCTTGTAGAGAAGGCCATTCCGCAGATACTGTCGGAACTCGACCCTCATTCTGCATATATCTCCGCAACTGATGCTCAGAATGCCGCTGACGACCTTAAGGGCTCTTTCTTCGGTGTGGGCATTGAGTTTGTCATTGATGAAGATACCATTCGTGTTCAGAATGTTATTGCTAACGGACCTGCTGAGCGTGCGGGAATCCTTGCCGGAGATAAGATTGTTTCTGTAGATGGGCAGAAATTTGTTGGAAAGGAAGTGACAAATGAAGAGGCACAGCATCGTCTGAAGGGCGAGAAAGGCTCTAAGGTGAAGATAGGGGTGTTGCGTTATGGAAGCAATAAGGTGTTGGAGTACAATATCACCCGTGATGAGATTAAGACGAAGAGCGTTTCGGCTGCTTATATGATAGACGACAAGACTGGCTATATTAAGGTTAAGAACTTTGGTGAAACCACTTATGCTGAGTTCCTTGTCGCACTTGCTACTCTGTCTCAGGAAGGTTTCAGTAATCTTATCGTAGATCTTCGTGGCAATACTGGTGGCTATCTTGAGTCTGCTGTTCAGATGGCTAATGAGTTCCTTCCATCCAATAGCATGATTGTTTATACTGAGGGTCGTAAGTCTCCTCGCAGAGATTATAGGTCTGATGGTCGTGGTTCTTATCAGAAGATTCCTCTCGTTGTCCTTATTGATGAAAACTCTGCATCTGCATCTGAAATTTTTGCTGGTGCAATGCAGGATAATGATCGTGCGCAGATTATCGGCATTCGTTCGTTCGGAAAGGGACTAGTTCAGCAGCAGCTACGTTTCAATGATGGTAGTATAGTACGCCTTACTGTTGCGCGTTATTACACTCCTTCTGGCCGATGCATCCAGAAACCATACGTTGCTGGTGAGGGTGATAACTATAGTCAGGATATAGTATCACGCTATAAGAATGGTGAGTTCTTCTCTCAGGATTCAATCAAGCATACAGGTCCTAAGTTCCATACCAAGGCTGGTCGTGTGGTATATGGTGGTGGTGGTATCACTCCTGATATCTTTGTTGCAGAGGATACTACAAGCTTTACAAGCTACTATACTCAGGCAGCTGCAAGTAGACTTATCCTTCAGTTTGCATTTGCCTATACTGATGCTAACCGTCAGAAGTTGAGTAACTTCAAGGAAATGCAGGAACTCGCAAATTACCTCGTCAGGCAGAATACCGTTGAACTGTTTGCTGATTATGCAAACTCACATGGCTTGCAGCGTAGGAATCTGATGATTCGTAAGTCTCATGACCTCCTTGAACGCTATATAAATAGCCGTATTATATATAATATGTTGAGCGAACAGGCATGGCATGAGTATCTTAACCAGAAAGATCCTGTTATAGATGCCGCTCTAAAGACGTTTGGCAAGAAGAAATAATGGTTCTTGTATGGACAAGAAAGAACTACGCAGATATATCCGTGAACAGAAACGACATTTCACCCCACAACAGTTGGGTGAAATGTCGTTCGGTATTATGTCGTCACTCCTTTCAAATTCACATATACAAAAAGCAGATGCTATATTGATGTATCACTCGCTTCCTGATGAGGTAGATACCCATTCTGCTCTTGATCAGCTCCTTGCAATGGGTAAAAAAGTGCTCTTACCGAAGGTGGTAAGTGATACGGAGATGACAATCCATGAATACACAGGACGAGATTCTCTTCAGCCAAGCGAACCTTATGGAATTCTTGAACCGACAACTCCAGAAATTTCAAATTTCAATTTTCAGTTTGTCGCCGTTGTTCCTGGGATGGCATTCGACAGCCAAGGTCATCGTTTAGGTAGAGGAAAGGGCTACTACGACCGTTTTCTCTCTCGAATCCCTAATATATATAAGATAGGTGTGTGTTTCCCATTCCAGTTGATAGACAAAGTGCCTTCTGAGCCTACCGATATCCTCATTGACGAGGTATTGTCCGATATACGATAAATTATGGATGTTTGTCAGGTGTGGGTTCGTTATGATTTAGTCATAACTCCTATATGAAAAGGAACCAAACTCGATGAAGCTCCCATTTTTCTAGGGAAATAGCGAAGGTTCATCGAGTTTGGTTCGGAGGATGAGCGAAGGAAGAGCGAAGAAGAAACGGAATTACTTGCTAACGTGAGTTCATCTAATTCTATGTTAAACAAGTCTGATATCTCTTATCACCTGGCTCCCTACAGCATTATTTAATTTCCTTATAAGTTCTGTTTTCATCATGCCAACCTCGGATCTGAGGGCTGGATTTTCTATATGTACGCACAAGTCTTGATTGCGTATGTATTTCTCTGTGGTATATTTTGCGATTATCTCTCCAACAACATTATCCCACGCCTCAATAAGACGCTTTTGCAATAAAGGCGTCTCCAAACCGTTCTGCCGTATTATAACGCGCATCAGGTCACTTACTTTTATGGGATGTTGACGGAACAATTTACTGTTTTTGTCTTTACTATTTTAGGATTTACTAATTACTATTTATTTACTATTTTTGAATATTTACTATTTGCCATTCTGCACAATACTTGATTAACGAAAAATAGTACATCAAACAAATAGTACATAAATAGTAATTAGTAAATAGTCAAATAGTAAATTATTTTATCTCTCCATTTTCTACATGGAACAGCTTATAGTCAAAGTCTCCGTTCTGTAGAATCTGGTCAAGGTGGTCACGGTTTGTGTCCGTGATGAATATTTGTCCAAAGTTAATGCCCGATACAAGTTGTACGATATTCTCTACACGCTTTGCGTCAAGCTTATCAAAAATGTCGTCAAGAAGGAGTAGGGGAGTATTGGCATTAAAGGTAGAACACAGAAAACCGAATTGTGCCAGTTTCAGGGATATGACGTAAGTCTTGTTCTGTCCCTGGCTTCCTTCTCTCTTCAGAGGATAATCGCCAAGCATCATCTCCAAGTCATCGCGATGAATACCATGAAGAGAATAGCCTAAGATACGGTCTTTCTGTCTGCTCTTCTGTATGGTTTCAAGTAACGGACCTCGTTGACAATGTGACACATACCTCAACGTGACGTTTTCGTGATCTCCGGAAATCTTACTGTAAATAGACTGAAATACAGGAGTGAAATTCTTGATGAAATCCTCACGTTTCTGATAGATAATCTCACCATACTTTGCCATCTCCATTTCCCACAATTCCATTATGGTTGCATCAGGTTCCGGATCTTGCTTGAGAAGAACATTCCTTTGTTGTAGAGCCTTATTGTAAGCAATAAGGGAATTAAGGTAGCTGTTGTCAAACTGCGAGATGACCATATCAAGGAAACGGCGTCTCTCCTCGCTACCGCCATGAATAAGAACGGTATCGTCAGGAGATACCATGATGAGAGGTACGAGTCCGATATGTTCTGCCAGTTTCTTGTATGCCTTCTTGTTCCTTTTGAACTGCTTCTTCGTACCACGCTTCATTCCTGCATAAAGCTCTTCGCGAGCACCCGCATCGGTCACGTATTCAGCGTTTATCATAAAGAAGTCAGTATTGTGTCGTATCACGCTCGAATCAATGTTCGTTGTTGTGGAACGGCAGAATGACATATAATGAACAGCATCGAGTACGTTAGTCTTACCTTCGCCATTACTGCCTATAAAGCAGTTTATCTTAGGCGAAAGTTCCAACTTCGCATCCGCTATATTCTTGTAGTTTAATATGGAGATATTCTTGAGTATCATACTTAATTTGTCTGCAAAATTACTCTATTTCCACCGTAAAAACAAAAAAAACAACAAATAAATTTCACTTTCTCATATATTTTCTGTAATTTTGTGGCGCAAAATCAGACAATAATAAAAGACATCATAAAAAAGAATGGAAAATTCAACAATTAACCAGGAAGCTCCAAAGACAGAGCAGTACCTGAACAATCAGGAGACTATCTTCCTGAAGTACAAGAAAGCTATCATTGCGGCTGTTGTTGCCGTTATCGTAATTATCGCTGGTTCTATTGCATTCAGCACATTCTACTGGGGACCACGTCAGGACAAGGCTTCTACAGCACTCGCTAAGGCACAGGAACTCTTCGCTAACGAGCAGTTCGAGAAGGCTCTCAATGGCGACAAGGGTGCAGAGGGCTTCCTCGCTGTTGCAAGCAACTACAGCGGTACAGACGCTGCTAACCTCGCTAACCTCTATGCTGGTCTCTGCTATGCTAACCTCGGCAAGTGGCAGGATGCAGTAAAGTATCTTGACGATTTCTCTGCTCAGGATGATGCTATGATTAGTCCAGCTGCTCTCGCTGCTCTCGGCAACGCATACGCTCATACAAATCAGATTGACAAGGCTATCTCTGCTCTTAAGGATGCTGCAAGCAAGGCTGACTCTGAGGCTGAGGATGGTGTAAACAATTCTATCGCACCAACAGCTCTTATTCAGGCAGCTCGTCTTCTCGAGAGCCAGAACAAGCAGGATGAGGCTCTTAAGATTTATCAGAAAGTCAAGGAGAAGTACGTTAACTCTGCTGCTTCTATGGATATTGACAAGTACATAGAACGTTTGAGCAAGTAGAGGTGGGTTTATAAATTAGCTTTGTTGTATTTCAAGGCTATTTTTGAGGACAAATCGTTGTTGAAAGAAGGAGTTATGCGGGCATAACGACTGAGTGAAATGACGATTTGAATCAAAAAGAGACTGAAAGACAATAAAAACTCACAATACTTAGTTAAATGTGGTAATTTATATAAGCCACCTCGACATGGACTTATCCGATTTATCTACGCTGATACAGCAGCTTTCCACAAAGAAGGTTCCCGATGCCAGCAATATGTGTTTTGGTATCGTGGTATCAGAAAACAAAGCCGATATTTCAGGCAATCTCTTACGTGGATGCGTCCTCACGCTTGAAGAGCATGGGGCGCTTCCCGAGAATATACACATCAAGACGGTTCCTTCTGCATTCCAGCTTGTATATGGTGCAAACCAGATGACGCTCACAGGCAACTATGATGCCGTTATCCTGCTTGGATGTATAATAAGAGGTGAAACCTCACAGTTCGACCTCTTAGGTCATGGAATCTATGATGGAATATCCCACTTGATGACATTCAAGGAAACTCCTATTGTTTGTGGTGTCCTCACCACAGAGACAATGGAACAAGCAATAGTCCGCTCACAACCTGGTTCTCTTAATCGAGGCTCCGAAAGTGCGGTTGAAGCAATAAAAATGGCGAAGTTTTAATACTTCGCCATTTTTTATTATATACAAGTTGTGATAAGAAATCACTTCACCCATACTTTTCGGCCATTTATAATGTTGAGGCCCTTCTGAGGCTTTGAGAGTCGAATGCCATTGAGGTTGTAAATGACCATATTAGAGTCATTAAACATGAAATCTTTAATAGTTTCGTTTATGCCTGTCACGTCATCCTCGAAGCGGAAAGTGAGAGCCTTGGCAGGATTCACGGAATCTTTGATGACATACGCCTTGTGAGCTTCAAGCGGATGTGTTGACCACTCGTAGAATCCTAATCCATTACTTCCGAATGAAAGGATATAGCTGTTTGCTACAGCTGTGGCTATTACGATATCTGAGCCTATAAGCTCATTGTCGGTATTGTCAATCGTGAGTTCTGATTCGCTTGTGGTAAGAGAAATCTGCTTTGTCTTGATCTGATACAGATCTCCAGGAATAGGAACTCCTGCCTCTTCGTTAGGCATCATTCTGAGAATGACAGGCACATTTCTCGGAATAATATCATTATCGTCATCATCCTTTGCTTCTATTGCCGTCAGTACAAGGTAATTGCCTTCAATCTTACCTTTGTATGCCTTAACACCATCAGGAAGGATATGTGCTATTTGTGAGTCGTAGAAAGTTCTGAAATAGTTGCCTGTCAGTTGTTCTTCTGCTGAATAGGCATCAATATCAACCACTATTGTATTCCAATGGGCATAGATGGTCTGATCGCCGTCTATACTATATATATCAGAAGTCAAAACCTCTGTATCTGTTTCTGAACCGCCATTTGGGGTAGTGTACCATCCTTTGAACGCAAATCCGTATCGGGTAGGAGTTGGCAGAGTTCCATAAGCAGCATCGTAGGTTACGGATTGTGTTGATGGGCTGAGGGCATCACCATTCTGAACATCGAAGTTCAAGGTATATGTATTCGCTGTCCAGTTGGCATATAGAGTGCTTGGGTTAGTGGTGATATTCCAATAACTTACACTAACCATATTCTCATCATAATATTGTGTGCCACCTCCGTTTGGCGAAGTATAATATCCGGCAAATGTGTATCCTGCTCTTGTTGGTGCTGAGGCTGATGGCATAGCACTACCAAATGTGGCGGTTACAGACTCTGTTCCGCCAGAACCGCTTTGTCTGTCAAATACTACGGAGTATGTGTTTGCCGTCCAATGTGCATATATTGTAACATCGTCAGCCCCCATGACAGTAGAGTTTGATACGGTAGTTCCACCAACAATCAGTGTGTACCATCCTGCAAATGTATAGCCGGTTCTTGTAGGTGTTGGCAGTTCTCCGTATGCAGTATTGTATGTTACGCTCTTATGGTCAGGAGAAAGAGCGTTTCCACCATTCACATTATATGTTAATGTGTAGTTATTGATAGTCCAATGTGCATGTATGGTAACATCGTCAGCGCCCATGACGGTAGAGCTTGTTACTGCATCTCCTCCAGTAGCCTGGGTGTACCATCCTGCGAATGTATAGCCAGTTCTTGTAGGTGTCGGCAGTTCTCCGTATGTGGTATTATATGTAACGCTCTTATGGTCTGGCGAAAGCGCATTTCCACCATTCACATCGTAGGTTAATGTATAGTCGTTGATTGTCCAATCTGCCTCCAAAATGAAATTCCCCGGAGTTTGCAAAGATACGTATTGTGTATTGTCTGTAGAACTAGCCACTTTTGTGATAGGATAGACAAATATTCCATTCGCATCATAAACTGCTGTTGATGTGCCTTTTATCTTATATCCGTTGAAAGTATAGCCCGTTCTGGTCATTTCTGCAGTTGTCAGATTCATGTTTTCTATTACTGTACCATAGAAAATAGATCTGAGAGGTGTAGATTCTCCATCTATCGTAAATGTTGTTGCGATAGCAGAAGGCATCTGAGCATCGGTAGTTATTGGATTTACTGTACCATGTGTCGTTCCTGTAATGTCAGGTTCATTTATTGATGTGTATTGTTGCACATAGAGAGTGCCGTTGCCGGCAGAACCAGGAGTATAGCTTTGAGACTTATTAGATTCGTTTTCTGTTCCTTGGTTTTCTCTAAAGATGTCACCTCCATGTCCTCCATGTCCTCCATCTCCACCATTTCCGCCTCCACCAATGCCATAGGTAGCGGCTGATCCGCCATATCCGAAATTACCTCCGTTTCCGCCGAAAAACTGCATGTTGCCAGACAAGGCAGGTATCCATCCTATTACTTTGGCGCCAGAAGTTCCCTGTGTTCCATTAGATATTTGGGCAGCTTCTGTACTTCCGTTGCCATTTGTGGTTTCTACCGTAACATTACCTATAATCCAAACGTTACCCATTGCCTGCCCTGAAGTACCAGAGATTCCATCGCCACCTTCACCGCCAGAACCCGGGCCGATTATTCCTAAGAAACCATTAGCACCATATTTTCCACCCTTTCCTCCGGCACCACCATGACCTCCGGCACCGCCAATTGCAGCAGCAGCACCGCCGCCACCGCCAGCACCTGCTCCTCCGGCACCACCATAGTAGTTGACAATAAATGAGCCATGTGCATCTTGTCCATTTCCTCCATTTCCACCGCTGCCAGCGTTACCGCCTGTTGCAATGAGAGTACCTTCGCCTGTTAAGATAAGCGTTGCTCCTGTTGGTACGCAGATGGCAGGCATCGCTCCGTTGCCTCCCGCACCTCCACATGCGTTCTCTTTTCCTCCATTGCCAGCACAGGTTGAATTGTGCGAGTGTGATTTGCGTGGACTTTCGTCACCGATATTGCCATTATAGCCATTCCCCGCATTAGTTCCATTGATTGTTAGGGTAACTCCTGCGGGAATATATATAGTCACCGTTCCTCCAGTAGGGACGGTGAGTGTTCCGTTTATGGTTTTTGTCGTTGCTGTATAGATAGTACCACTTACCAAAGTTGCACTAGCATCAGGAAGGGCTGTTTGTGCCCACGATCCAATAACTCCTAGGACAAGAGTGAATGTGATGGATATGATATTTTTCATTTTCATAGAATTCAATTACTTGTAAGGTTATTATTTCAAGAGAAATAAGCATTGTTGTCGTTGCTCGGGATTTTAGCTATGACAACATATTTGCAAAGATAAGCATTTCCTTTGATAATTTGCACATGAAAAGTGAAAAATCTTTGATTTTACCTCGTTTTTTAACAATTCACGTTCCTTTTGAAAGGAAATTGTTATTGGGAAAGTAAATTAACTGGTAAATTAAATTCAGTAAATTTTATTTTGGAACACAGATAACACGGATCTTACAGATAAAAAGTTTCCCTAAGCAGGGGAGTTTGGAGAGAGTGAAATTCGTTCGGTTTGTATGCTGATTGTGATATTTGTGTAAATATCAATTGATGTCATGTTGCGATGATGGATAAAAGAATGTATATGATACTTGTGTGTGAATATAAATGAAAGGTATTGCCGTCGGATATTTCCCGAATGTCTTTCGATGAAACTCTTAGGTTTCTCCATCGATACTCCATCGATACTCCATAGAAACGATGGACTTGCTATGGAGTTGATATGGAGTAACGATGGAGTATCTTCGGAGGAATAGCGAGGAAACAGGCTTGAAAAAAGGGTGGAATGATATTTGCTAATCGTTTGCGCTTTTTGCATAAAATTGCATTGTGTGCTTTGAAAATACGGCATTTTTGCAAGGTTTTTATGACAAAATTGGGGCGTGAATTGTTAAAATCGACATTTTTCGTTCTTTTTTCCAAGATTTTCTTTGAAGTTTCGGAGAAAATGTTTATCTTTACACTCAGTTTCCACAATGTTATCTCTTTAGAGATATCTTACACTATAAAAAACCGAATAATATAATGCTGAAGATCATAAAAAACATATATATCGCAATGCTGATCCTATTCGTTGTGGGTGCTTGTTCTCACGATGAATTCGTTGAGGCGCCGCAGACGCAGGACGAAATTGTGTTCGCAGCTACGTCGGGCAAAGTAACCCGTGCCGATATTTCCCCACTTGTAAATTATATTGACAACTTCCGTATTTACGGTACAGATACCAAGGATGGAAGAAGCGAACTTGTGTTCGGCAACTATGTGCTCTGGTATGATGAGAATGTATCGCAAAGTAATACAAGTTTTTGGGAGTACGTGGGCTATGACCCTGTTGACAATAAACTTCAGACAATCAAGTACTGGGATTTCTCAGCCTTCCCTTACACTTTCTGGGCAATAGCAGGAGCAGATAAAGGCAGTTTCACCCAAAAGGATGAGTTGGGCAGAATCTCCTCATTCGAGACATACATGTCAGAAACGGCTGCTGATTTCCCGATACTTTTCTATACAAAGCCAACAGTAATAGAGAAACATCAATATACCGATCCTGTCACCTTCCAGTTTTTAGGAGCGCATAGTCGTGTTCGCTTTGCATTCTATGAGACTGTGCCTGGATATGCTGTGAAGGATGTGAAGTTCCATATCGGCTCTGGAAGTACTCAATATACGGAGTGTACGGTGAACGGAAAATTCAATATGTCAGGAACCCTTACTCTTGGTTATGATTATTCAGATTCCGATAATCCTAATGTGAATGTTGGCTTGACAGATGCTGTTCGGGCAGTTTCCCATACCTTTGGCAACCTGAACTATACCACGGCGGCAAGTGGATGGCTGGCTCAGAATAGCGGTAATAACTATCTTGGAGTTCTTACTTCCGCTCCTACATACGCTGGTGATGCTTCCGCCCCTGGCTACTATACCTGTGTGTTGCCATTCCAGGACAACGATACTCCGATATCCATATCTGTTGACTATACTCTCGTTTCGCTTGACAAGTCGGGACAAGAGATAAACGTGACAGATGCAACAGCGGTAGTACCTGTACAGTTCTGCCAATGGAAGCCTAACTATTCTTATACATATCTCTTCAAGATAACAGACAGCGAGTTGTCGCCAATCACTTTTGTGGCTGTTGGAGAGGCAGACAACATAACAGATAATGAGCAGGGAACAATAACTACTGTGGATTCTGAGTATAGCATCACAACCCATCAGAAGGGTGATACTGATGAATACGGCATAACATACGAGTCTTCACCATACATAGCAGGAAGGCCAATAGAGGTTTCTGCCGTTAAGCTAGAAGACTTGGAAAGCGTAGTTCTCGTAGCAGAGAGCGCGGATGCGAGTGATTTCCTACGCATCTATCATCAGAAAACGGCTAATGAGTGGGTGGCTGAGGCTGACACGTCAGAGCCGGTAACGAGCATTTCCTATAATGCCGGAATAGCAACATTCGAGCCGTCGATGACCGGCACTTACCGCATAGAGTATTGGCATAAGGCAGAAGGTGAGGAACCGGAAAGGAAGGCTGTGAAGATAGTTGCCATAGGAGCCGTACTTCATGGTACAGGCCATACGGGCACAGACCTTGGAAATGGCGGATCAGAAGACGTTGAACTTAAAGAAAGCAGCACACCATGAAAAAGCTCAATACTATAATATATCTCTCGACTATCGTACTCACGATGGCTTGTACCTCTTCCAACGATATTGACGAAGTCGTGGGAGAGGCTGACGCTTTGTATGTGGAGACATCGGCGATGCTTGGTGACGCTAATGCTCAGGCAAAGGTAACACGTGCCCATTGGAATGACAACAATAAGTTCGCTTGGGATAATAGTTCAAACGAGATGGTTGTCGTAGTAAAGGAAACGCCTACCGGAAATATCATTCCTTGGGGTACGAGTAAGAGTAGTAGTGCCAGGGTAAAGAATATTACCGGTTTAGAGGATGTCGTGAGTGTTGCTTCCATAACCTCTAATTCTGGAATACTGAAAAATGAGATACAGAAGATAACTATAGGACAGTCACCTGTATATTTCCTGTCTCCTATTCTTCCTGATGCAAATGGCAGTTCTGTAGATGCAGACGGAATAGTGACTCTTGCTCTTCCTAACGACTTTGTTCATGATGGAACACCAAGTCTGGCAGATTTCAAGAAATACACATACATCAAGGCAGAGTCAACTATCACAGAGATAGGAAGAACCCAGATACAGACAGCATCTGCTCATTTTACAGCTCTTCCTGCCGTAATCCGTTTTGCTGTGACAAACGATAGGGGAGATAAAGTAAAGGTAACAGGCATATCCGTAAATGTAGCAGGGAATGTTACGGGCGGTTTCCCTAAGACCGTAACATGGACTCCTGGCGAGTCAAGTAATCCGAGCCTTGCAATATCTACAATATTGTATAAGACCTTGCAGGCAAGTATGGGATCTGCGGGATATGGATTGTCGGCAAAGGGAACAGAAGGTGTTTCTGCCAACTTCTACGCATTCACATTTCCTGCATCATTCGCAGGAGCAACATTGACTCTGAATGGCAAGGACAGTTCAAATCATACATTCTCTTACAGTTGCGATATTCCGGCAAAGGTCTTTGAAAGCGGTAAGATCTACACATGGAATATCACTTTGGCGGATGATTTCATGAATCTGAGTTTCTTTGACCATGAAGAAGATATCTTCCAATGGTAGAGCCTAAAGGTAGAAGGTCAAAGATCGAAAGCCTTAGTCCTTAGTCTTTAGTCTTTAGACTTTAGACTTCTAAACTCTAAACACTAAATTGTTATGAAAAATGAATCACTACATAATATGAAGAGGCTTATGAGTTTCAATACCATAAGAAGAATCCTCCCTCTTGGGGGATGCGGTATTCTTTTCCTCTTCGCATTTGTTGCTTGCACCTCAGATGAGGACGGAAATTCTGATAATAGGTTGCCCATCACCTTCTCTTGTTCAGAAGATGGTGTGACTCGTGCAGAGGTCAGTCTTAGCGAGTTTATCTCTGATTTCAAGGTGTATGGCATTAATGGTGATATTAGCGGTAGTGGTAATGCTGCAACATTTACGAAGAAGAATACCGTATTCCCAGACTATCAGGTCTGGCATACGGAGAATCTGGCAAATACCACATCAACCAATACAGCAAACTGGGAGTATGTGGGAACTGTAGAGGGTGCTTACGGTTCTGAGGAGCAGACGATAAAGTACTGGGATGAAAAGCGCGACGGCCATTACTTCTGGGCTATTGGCGATTTCTCAAAGAGTGGCGGTTATGACTATACAGAGAGCACACTTCCTGATCCTCATGTTATAGAGGTAGAGAACATCACGCAGATGGATGTGCAGGATGACAGTAAATGTCTGTATTTCACCAAGCCGAAGTACGTGCCAAAGAGTAAGTATGGTCAACCGGTAACTCTTACCTTCCTGCGCTATTGCTCACGAATCCGTATCGGTTTCTATGAGGATATAACCCAGTCAGGTGGAGACAAGCGATATAAGGTTGTTGGCGTGGACTTCTATAGGGTGAATGATGATGGAACATTCAATACTAATGAATTGCCTATAACGAATGTCTGCCTTAGAGGTAATTTCGTAAATGAGGGTAAAGTTAGACTTACATATACCAATGCCTCTTTCAAGGGTGGGGATAATATTGATAATGTGACAACCGAGACGGTTCCTGTAGAAAACGGAGCTTCAAAATATATGGATTTTGGTGTACTTAATATTGCCGGAACTCAGAGTGGTGCCCTTCCTACCTCTTCTTCAGAGGCTTTGTTTACCACTAATAATGGTTCGCAATATACTAATGTCTTGCCATACAATAATACCGAAGGTCTCACCCTTCAATGTGATATATTGGTTCGTAATCAGAACGAGTCGCAATTTACACAGCAGAATGTATTGGCTTCCATACCAGCCCATTATACCAACTGGCAACCAAACCAATCATACACATATATCTTCAAAATCGTCACTACGCCTGATGGGGCTGCAATAATTCTGGCAAATGTGGAAGTCGAGAGTTGGAAGAGCGACGGACTGATAGAGGATGAATGGCATAATTGGTAAATGAAAAGTGAAAAATACGAGTTTGTATTAAATCCTAAACTCTAACCCCTAATCATTAGATAGAATGAAAAAAGGAACTCTACATATATATACCTTATTAGGAATATTCGTAGGTATGCTCTTCACATCATGTTCAAAGGATGCGGTTGAGGACAATGCCGACAAGCATGATGTGAAGTTTGGTGTTGGCTTTGCTGATATCTGGAAGGAAGGCATTTTCAACAGCAATACAGCTAAGGCTGTGACACGTGGAGAGTTGACAAGGTTAGATCCACCTGTGACTCCTGTTCTGTATAAGGTGTTTGTGAAGGCAACAAGTAAGATTGATGCTACATCCCAGTTGGATTTGACATTGACAAACATGTCAAGTTCGGGAGCGCTCAATTCTGAAGGTGTTACAGAATTCGGAATTACTCCTGCTGACGAGATAATAGAGGAAAACTATACCTTATTTAACTATGAGGCGAGGACGGTTATACCTGAGGATTTCACGGAAGAGACCAATTATGATAATGTATGGGATTCTGAGACAATTCCTTTGTTCAGCTCTGTTGACTATCTCTCAGGTACAGGTATAACGGAAAACCAGAATCTACGAGTATATTTCCCATTGAAGCATAACACCGTTCTTGTGCGCTTTGTTCTTGGAGTCAATAGCGAGGTGGAGGCTATCAGAACCATTCGCCTTACCAATTTGAATATATATAGTAGTACAGGTTTGGGAACGAATGGAAAGCCTGTATATGATAAAAATGATGCTTCAACATTGATAGCTTCGGCTACCCCTGCAGCTCCTGGGGATGCGCTTACAGTCGTAGGTCGTAATTGTTTGGAGTTTCATGTCAATCCAAATTCCCCTTCGCTTTTTGAAACTGTCAATGAGATAGAAGAGGAAAAAGCATATCTCAGAACTGTTCTGATAGTTGCTGAATATGATGTATATGATAAAAATGATCAACTCACCCGTAAGGGCTGTATCGCCCAGAATACCCTCACATTGGGATTCACTTCTAAAGAAGCAGGTAAATATTTCGATATATATGCAACCGTGAGCCCTGATTTCCTCTACGTTCTCAGCGATGGGGATAAGGAGACGGCTGATGTGGTGTTGAGATGAGGCCTCTCCCCCCGCCCTCTCCCATAGAGAGGGAGCCGGAAGGCGAAAGGGAAGTGAAAAGAGAAAAGTGAATAGTGAAGAAACTTTAGTTCGGCGGCCAAAGGGAAAGCCAATTTAAGTTACACTAATCTCTAATCACTAAACCCTGATCTCTAAACACTCCCCTAAACTATCCTAAATATCAATACTAAAAACACTTACAGTTATGATGAAGAAAATGATATATAATAAGATGGAATTGAATAGAGAAAATAAAAATATAAAGGCATTTGGACATACAATGTTACACTTCCTTTCGCCTTCCGGCTCCTTCCCTATGGGAGAGGGCAGGGGGAGAGGCTACTGTCGTATCCTTTCCTTCCTTCTCCTCCTCTTCTTCTCCTTTGCTACTGCTAATGCTCAGGACCCTTGGGATGGTTCTGTTGCTTCAAAGTTTGCAAGCGGTACGGGAACGAAGGCTGATCCGTATATCATTTCCAATGCAGCGGAGCTGGCATACTTTGGTACGAAGTATAATGAATCACGCTTCTACTATAAGGTAACTGCGGATATTAACCTCGGTGGTAGAGAATGGACTTATAATGCAGGTAAAACCTTCTACGGTCATCTTGTAGGTGATAAGGGTAATGGAGCGAAGCCTGTTATCAGCAACTATATCATCAATGTACCTAATAGTGAAAACAACTATGGTTTGCTTGGTAAGGTGAACAATGGTGAGATCAGCAATATTGGAGTTTCTGATGTAGTGATGACACTCGTTGCTAATATCGGTAGTGCACTAAGGGCAGGCGTATTTATCGGTCAAATAGAAAATGGAACTTTGGTTGAGGGATGTTCTGCAGAGAATATAACCATCAATACAGGAAAAGAGACTACGCAATTATGTTGCGGCGGTCTTATTGGTAAGGCACTTGATTTAGGTACTGTTGTAAGGAACTGTTCGGTGAAAAACGGTTCTATCAATCTAAATGGCGAGATTAATCCTAATGGCAACTATGGTGCTCTGTTGGGACGTATGGAGAATGCGTGCTTGGTTGAAGAGTGTAGTACGGAGAATATCACATACAATTCTGCTCAAAAACTTCAGGGTTGTAACCTTTCTGGCATGGTGGGAAGTATGCAGGGCACGAATGCTACTACACGTTCGGTGATAACCCGATGCTCTGTGAAGAATCTTACATATAATCTTGACGGTGAATTGAATATTAAGGTTGCTATAGGTAGTATCGTGTGCTGGGTAGATGGAGGCTATAATGATATAACGAGGTGTAAGGCTACCGGGCTGAAAGTTTATATGTCTGGTAAACTGGCGGCTGTTGGTGGCAACAAAAGTGGCGATGATATCCGACTTGGCGGTATGATTGCAAAGGTGGATGCCGGTGCAAAGATTACCGATTGTCTGCTGTATGGTCAGAATTACATAGGTTCAAAACCAGGAATGGCAGGTAGTACATTTGAAAAAGGTTTGTATATGAATGTTGGCGGTGTCGTAGGTAGCACCGTAGATCAGGGTACAAATGCTGGTAAGCAGATTACGATAGAACGCTGTGTGGCATACTGCGACTTTGATTTCTCAGGATATTCACCAGCCACCGTAACCAATTTGCAAACCAACGAGTTTGTTATAGGTGGTGTAATAGGCAGACTGTTTAATCCGTATTATATTCCTGAGACTCTCTATTACAGTGGTAAGGTGAAAGCACCATATTGTGTTGTAGGTCCACTTGTAGGTACATTCCAGAAGGATCATAAAAGTGCAGCTTTCATCTATGATGACTATTCTGGTGCGAACAACAATAGAGCCAAAGTTGCAGATTATAGTAAGTGGTACTATGGCGACTATCAGATCTATCTCACTTCCGACCTTATCAATTCTGGCAAGACGCGTAATGGAGGATATACAGTTGAAGGGTATGCCACTATAGGTGATGTCAGTTCTTGGACAGAGAATAAAATCGGTAGTGCATTAAAGGCTTCAAAGACCATACTTCCATATAGTTCCAATGGTAATAATGCCGATATGTCAATATACCCGTCGTATGCAACGAGTACTAATTCTTTCCCTACATATTACATGTACTATGCGCAGGGTGTGAACCGTGGTAGCTATCAGAGCAATATCAACACCGTTCTTGCAGCCTTGCGTGAGGGAGAGGATAGTCCTGTATGGGATGTGGATGCTACGGGAAAGATAGTCATGGATAGGTTCGTGGCTACGGAGAGAATGAAAGCTACTGATGCCTTCACCTCTATCCTTACCGTTCAGAGTGATGATGGTTCGGCACTTCCTTCTGGTTATACCTACGAATGGAAGGTGGATGGCACAACCATAGGCACAGGTCCTTCCATAGAAACACCAAGAGGCATGGAGGCAAAGACTGCCACCGTGCATATCTCAAATGGCGGTTCTCCAGTAGGTGTGCGTACCGTTACCATACCACGAAAGGAATGGTATGACTTCGGTTCAATGGCAAGTGCGCCTACTACAGGAAACGGAACGACTGAGAATCCATATCAGATAGCTACGTCAAGCGACCTTGCATGGATGGGCTATCATGTTTCTGAGATTGATGCCGAGAATAGGGAGCATTATGTGCTTACGGCAGATATAGACCTTGGCAATGCCTGGTGGTCACCAATGAACGGAATGGAGGAAACGGGTGTAGGTGCGTTTGCCGGAGTATTTGACGGACAGGGACATACCATAAGTAACCTGCATATAGACTGGGATACCGACTATGCTGCTGCTGCCAATTTCGGACTTTTCTCTATCATCAAGGGTACGTCAGGCCAGTGGGCAGTTGTGAAGAACCTTGTCATTGCCGATGCAGTTGTCTCAAAGGCAACGAACGATAAATTGTGGGGTAACAGGTGTGTAGGCATCCTTGCCGGTAATGTGAAGGAATATTCGCAGATAGAGAATGTCATCGTGCGCAATTCCGAGATGAAGGCTTCTGCTACGGCAAGCACACAGAATGGTAAGGAACTGTACTTTGGTGGCTTAGGAGGAAAAATCAATACTTCTAGCAATAACTACAGTTTCCTTAATATCTCTACTGGTGTAGAAATTAACCTTTCTAACATTACTGTCAATACTGCAAATAATATAGTTGTTGGTGGTGTGGTAGGTCAATGGCAGACCAATGCAAAGACATGTGTTAAGAATGTCTATGCCCTTGGCAAAATCACCGTACCTTCTGGTCCTACTAACATAGGCTCGGTATTCGGTAAGAATGCCACAGGTCTCACTACAGATGCCACGTCAACCATTTACTACGTGAATGCGGCAAATCAGAATGTGGGAACGAAGAAGGTCTTGGCTGACTATGCCACCACCTTCCTTGCCACCGCAAATGAGACGGCAAAGGCACGTGAGGATCTTTATCCTTGGGTATATAGTCAGACTCCAGGTTACGGCCTTTCAAACCTGAAGATGGAGGTTGTTGACAATAATGCTGGGCAGCCTCGCTTGGACGAGCACACACTCGAAATTAAGGGCTTGAATCTTGACGCATACACCTACGAGTGGTATCGCAATGATGTGAAGATAGGTGATGGGACAACCCTTAATATCACGCCTGTACTTCCATCCGATGAGGTTTCTCTCCGCATTGATGTATTGAAGAATGGCGTGAAGGAGGGAAGCCTGTCGGCAGCTGCACCTATGCTTATGTTTGCAGGTTCAGGAACATCGGCTGATGATCCGTATCTCATAGGTCACAAGGAAGAGTTACTTCTGCTGTCATATCTCAGTAATCAGTCTGCTTCCAACGGATACAATGGCAAGACAACGGCAGAGTATAACCAGGCATATTATCTGCTTGATGCGGATGTAGATCTGACTGGTGTGACAGATTTCACTCCTATCGCTTCTGTAAAGGATAATTATCAGGCAGAGAACTGCTTCCGTGGACACTTTGATGGTAAGGGTCTCTCCATTACTGGTATGAATATACTATGGAAAGCTGGTGATGTGAATGCGGAAGTAAATCGCGTATGGGGACTCTTCGGAGCTGTTCAGGGTGTTAGTGGCACACAGAAAGCTATCATACAGAATCTTGTCATCAAGAATGCCGTACTCACTCATGATACCGGCAATACAACATTCTATTATAACGGCACATCAGGTACGGCAAACAACTGCTATGTTGGTGTGTTGGCTGGAGTCGTCGGTGCAAATGCCACAATACAGAACATAGAGGTGAGCAACTGTAGTATAACTGACAATGGCTCAACACAATATGGTGTTGCAAAGCATATGTTGTCTGTTGGAGGCGTAATCGGACGTTCGCAATATTCTTTCGCATCCGATGCAGGCGATATGAATACGACTACCACCATTCGTCTTTTGGTATCCGACTGTGACATAACCATTAACTCTGCAAAATTCGAGAATGGAGCAACAAGTGCCGACCAGTACAAGGTTGATGTTGCAGGTATCATAGGTTCCATGATGTCTTCTGGAGCATCTGCTACTATGCCTTGGCCGAACTATACCTATTATACAGGTAAGGTGAAGGCTATAGGAAAGGCTATGGTAAGTCCTTTGTTCTCAGTTGGTGCTTTCAGAAATAACACCCGAAGCGACTATGACTACTACTGTAATCTGTATGTCGGTAAGATAAACGCTGCCGAGTCAGCTCCTGTCAGCAACATATTTTACGACAATCGCTTTAAGATATACTATGACGGTGCATATAGGGATATAACCGACTCCTATCCTGCCATCAGCGACAACAATGCCCAGAGAAATCCTTGTGATATGGGAGCAAGGACTATCCTTTCACACTCATACTATGATACCAAGTGGCATCACCAGAAAGACTTGCAAGACTATTACTATCAAGGTGTGAACTATGGAACATATGTTGACCTGATGGATGCAAGTGCCATGTCGGCAGTTGCGTCAGCATTCAGTACCGGACGAAGCGAGGCAACCTTTAACGACGAGATAAAGGCGTTCGGCTTCACCTTCGGAGCAGATGGCAAGCTGCATCTCGGAGAGGTGTTCGACATCACGTTTACCGATGACAACTTGGGTGATGCCTCAAAATTTGTCCATACTCTGACTGTCACAAATAAGTTGGGTGATGAGGGCTTGACTTATAAATGGTATGTCAATGGTGAAGAGAAAACATATAGCAATAGCGAGGAAATACGCCTTGGTGTAACTCCACAGCTCGTGTATGTCAAGGTGTTCAGAGGTTCTGATCTGAAATATACAACCGAGGTAATAGAGCTTCCACGAGGATATGTATTCTCTGCCGACTATAATCCTAAGTATGATTTTTCAGGTTCGTTTACCGTCACTCCAGATGAAACCTTCACCGAAGGAGGCTACACCTATAGCTACGACTGGAAGGAATGGTCGGATGGTACAACCACAACCTTGCACTATACAGCCCAGCAATGCTTCGATGCAAACCGTTCATATATCGAGAGCGTGACGCAAGGCTCAACTCCAGTTCCGGAGGCAAACTGGTCTGCAGATATCTATGCCAACCCTTCAAGCTATACAGTAACATATAAGCACGTCATGACAGACGTTATCTCAGCAGAGGAGTATGCAGCCCTTTCTGCTGAGGATAAGGATGGCTATGTGGCGCTTGGTGATGGCACATACGGTAAGGATGGCGGTGAATACACACCATTATCTACAAGTGATACATATACATCCAGTTCTTCAGGAAAGATTCCACTATCAGGTGGCGAGACTGTTTCTGGTGCAACTCTCTCTGGTGCAAATGAAAACAAGACATATTATTGCACCGTGACGGCTACTGATGCGCAATGGAACACCTTCGTAGCAAATCACGGCACGGAAGATATATATAAGGATCTCATTGCGAAATACGAGACATCATTCACCACTGAGCTGACGGTAAAGTACATCAAGTCTATTATTGTCTATCTACATACAAAGGATACTGAGACGATAAACGGAAAGTCATATCCTTCAGGAAATGACGAAAACGACGGAAAGACTGATCAGACTCCTGTAAGGACATGGCAGAAGGCTTATAGTCTGCTCAAGGAAAATGCACCATGGGACGAGAACTATATCGTGCTGATTGGAACAAGTAGTAGAGAAGCTACGTGTGACCAAAATAATGGTAATAAAGGATTCTCTATCACCTCTAGTCTTCAGGGCAATGCGGTGTCTGAAACCTACGTACAATGGAAAGCTAAGGTTGATGCCTCTCACCTTGCAAAGAATGCTACCATCACAGGTAAGTGGGAAGGTGTGGACTATGGCGGTGTAATTGAAGCCTATGAGGATGGAAATAGTGGAGTTAGGTATATCGGACTATTTGGCGATACCCGTTTCCAGAATATTACCTTCAATCATGATTCCAGAGCCAAGCACTCAAGCTATATCTTCTGCCAGTATCATAACCTTGAGATGGGCGAGGGCGTTCAGATGACAGGATTCACAAGTAATGCCCCTGGATATGGAACTATCGATGGAGCGAAGACTTCTTCTTTCCAGATCTATGGCGGTTTGAACAATGACAAACGTTTCCGTACCGACAAAGGCGTATTGGATATGGATGCTATGGATGCTTCAATGCCTCATGGTAAGGAAGGCTTCAGTATTACGCTGAAGTCAGGACATTATTCCTGCATCACTCCTGCCGGACGACAGTCAACCAGTAATCAGATTAATGGATTGATGGGTACTCCTAATATGCCTATCAAGTGTACTGTAACCATTGATATTGACAGGGCATACAATGATGCGCATAATCAATTCGGTGCTGATTACGATTGTGGTATCATTGCTGCTTCACATGAGGGACCGATGTATGCCGATTTGGATATCGTCATTAAGAGCGGATACGTGGCTCGTGTGGTAAACGGACACATGGGAAATCAGAAAAACTTCAATTTCGATTATAACGGTAAGAACTACAGATTCCCTGACAATACCTATTCTGGTAGGGCAAATATCCTTGTTGACCCGAGAGATGGTGACAATAGCAAGGTTATCATCACAGAGCTTTATGGCGGCAGTACTGGACGTGGTTTTACTGGCGGTATAACTATCAAGAATCCATTCTATGGATACAGTACGGTGACAATCAATGGCGGAACATTCACTATCCTTCCTAAAAATAACCCAAAGAAGAATATGATTTTCAGCGGAATCTTCGGTGCTGGTGCAGGTGGTTACAACGGCGTTGGAGATGATGAAAATCCTACTGTGGATGAGCATATCGCATATTGGAATTCTGACAGTACTGTTGTGCTCTATGGTCCTTACGCAGATGCAAAGGGAAAATTTGTTTCTGTAAAATGCTATAATCCAAATGATCCTACTAATCCATATACAATGGTTGATCCTGCGAAGACCAATACGAATATTGTAATTAATGGCGGTATCTTCGGATCTTCTACTCAGCCTATTGATGGAATATATGCCGGCGGTAGTGGATTTATGAGTCCGAGTCTGTTCTATGATAGGGGTGTTGTTCCAAGTAAGTATGGAGGTAACATCTATGGCAAGGCAGGTGAAACGGTTTCTACCTTGACTATTACTGGTGGTACATTCTATTGTGACCACGGAATCTTTGCCGGTGGAAGAGGTACTGATAAGTTCTATGCAGAAGACCCTTATGCCGGAAATCCTGCTGACTATACAGAGCTTGGAAAGACATACGGAAACGTAGTATTGAACATAAACGGTGGCACTATGTACTGTAACGTATATGGTGGCGGTGCCGGGGTGGCTGAGGCTCTGCTGAAAAATACTACTACATATGGAACACTTACCAACATGGCAAGGTTGACTGGTAACACATTCGTCAATATCGGTGGTACTGCCAAGATCCTGTCTTATAATGGCGTTGGTGGTAATGTGTATGGTGGTGGTATGCTTGCTGCTGTCGATGGCACTACTACTGTCAATATTTCAGGCAATGCTGAGATTGAGGGTAATGTGTTTGGTGCGGCTCAGGGTATCACGAATGATGTTAGCATAACTACCATTCCTCATACCTTAACCCCATATCTCCTCCATACTCCTGAAAATGCAAAGCTTTTCGGTTTGGTCAATGGTAATACAGTTGTGAAGACATCGGGAAATCCATCGGTTAATGGTGACATATATGGTGGTGCGGAGTCTGCCATAACCAATGGCAGTACATCTATTACGCTGAATGGCTGTACTTTGAATGGAAACGTTTATGGCGGTGGTCTTGGAGCACTTACTGGAGGAACTTCGGCTACTACTGCTACCGATGCACAGGTAACAGCATCTGCCGACATAAAGGGCACCACTTACATAAAGGTAGATAAGGTTGACTATGCTTCCTCAAGCAACGACTACTATCTGTACGGTGGTGGCAATATGGCAAGTAAGGTAGAGGGTAAGACGGAAATAATAGTTAACGACTGTACTACCAAGGGACAAATGTCAGTATATGGTGGTGGCTATGGAACTATGGCACCTGTCAGCGATACCTATACCACGATAAACGACTTTACAACGAAGGAAGGAGACTATGGCCTGGCTACTATCTTTGGAGGTGGTAATGCCGGTCCTGTGTCTGGAGGCGCCACAGTTACCCTGAATGGCGGTCAGGTGTTCGGTGACGTATTCGGTGGTGGAAATGTAGCTCCTGTAGGTACTGTTTATCCTGCTGATGGTTCTGATGAGGAAAAAGAGGATTATATACGTCACTATCCTGCATTGTATGGTACAGAGATTTCAATGCAAGGTGTAGGTCCTGTGGTGTATGGAAACATCTACGGAGGCGGAAACAAGGCTGATATATATGGTAACGCAGTCGTAAACATATCTAAGGGCGCATTTGCCGGAGAAATCTTTGGCGGTGGCAATGGTGATATTACCACAAATCCTATCTCGTTTGCCAATGTCATAGGTTCTACAAGCGTATATATCGACGGTGCAACCGTAGTATGGAACAGGAAGTGGAACAAACCCCTCAAGCGTTTCTATGACTGGAACGGTGAGTGGGGTGGAGAGAACTGGGACGAGTTCCTTGCAGGTGAAGAAAGTGCACCGATATTCATAAATAACCATAACATCTATGGCGGTGGAAACCGTGCTTGTAGGGTAATGCCTATTGCCGATACGGAAACAGGCGGTCTTGCATCTGTAGAGGTGACAAAGGGATTCTGCGGGTATGAATTGCTTTCAACAGAAGCGTGGAAGAATGCGTATAATGATAGTAAGAATCCTCACTTCTATGTATTCGGAGGTGGATATGGCGCATATACATCAGTAGCGGAAACAAAGGTTTACGTAGCTGTGAGTGAACAGCAAAGTGAAGGTGCTACCACAGATATGCAGCTTGCAAAAGCTACAAATCATACACTTGAGCCAGAGGATGGTTCTTATAGGAAGAAGGCAAAGCGCAATGGCGGTACTGACAATGCTTCTATTGGAGTTTATGATGATAGCTATGGTGTAGCAGGTAACACTGTTCTTGGTGTCCTTGGTGGAGGCTATGCCGGTCTAGTTATTGGCGATACCGACGTAAAGGTTGGTGGCAATACCTATATGCATCGTGTATATGGCGGTGGATATGGACAACTGGATGCTTACACAATGTTACAGCAAGGAACGGAAATATATGATGGCAAGACTCGTGACAACCTTGGTGAGGTGGGCGGTAATGCCACTGTCCTTACTGATGGCGGCTATATCTATGGTGATGTCTTTGGAGGCGGTGCCGGTGTGGAGTCTGCCATAGTCAATGGTACTCTTACGGACTTTAAGGACATGGCGCGTGTTCACGGTATGACTTCTGTCACTATCTCTGGAAAGACTCAGGTCTTTGGCTCTGTGTATGGCGGTGGTGACGTGGCAAACGTAGGAGAGGAGAATACCTCTGCTACGGCAGAACCTGAGAGTAGGACAATCTTTGATGTGGAAGATATGTTCCTTCCTCCAAGGAGATATGAACATGCCAATGCTCAGTCGTTCGTCAATGTAATCGGTGGTGACATCTTTGGAGAAGTATTTGCTGGAGGTAATGGTCGTAGGAAGTCTGAGGCTTCTGACTATACAACGCTTGGCCGTGTAGAGGGTAACACCCTTGTGCATGTAGGTGATAGCACGTTGGCTGATGGCAGTACTATTGTTCCAACTATCTGGAACCGCATCTTTGGTGGCTGTTCATACGGTACTGTTAATGGTAGTACCTTCGTACATATCGAGGGCGGAAAACTCGGTCATAATATCTTTGGCGGTGGTCTTGGTGATGCTGCTGATGATGCTCCGGAGGCACAGACTAATGGTACTTATGCTGACATCAAGGGTAACACTACTGTTAAGATTGATGGTGGTAAATGGTTGTGGAATCAGTTAGCCGACAACCAAGGTAATATCGTGGTGTGGAAGGATGCAACACAGGTTGTTGCAAACAATCTTTCTGAGCTAAGAACCATGAGTGCTGCAAAGTTTATTGGTTTATTAAAGAAATATGCAGATTCACGTTTCTTCAATATCGATGCAAGTGGTAAGTGTAGCTTCGTCATAGCTCACAATATCTTTGGCGGTGGAAGAGATGCTTGTAATGTTGCAGGCAAGGCTAAGGTAACTATCAATCACTCTCCTATTGCAAGGCTGACCGACGATGAGGGCAATAGTATCAATCTGCTTGATGAGACTACTGTTGGCGGATTGTGCTGGTATGCTTCAATAAGTAACATTAATAATCCTCAGTTCTCTGTGTTTGGCGGTGGTTGGGGTATTAATACCCGGGTAGGCGAGACTGACGTATATGTAGGACCTGGTGCACGATTCGATTATACTGGTGCCAAGCTTGTGCTTAAACCGTATGATGATGACGTGGAAGGTACCAGTTTGAAATATGATGGGACAAATGAGGCGAATAATGAGAGATTTTATTTCACCATTGCCCCTGGTAATTTAGGAAAGGAACCTTATGCCTATATAAACGAAGACATCTCGGAGTATGTCATATTTGAGAATGCACTCCTTGATGATTTCAATGCGGTTGGTCCAGAGGAAAGAATTAGGTTGTATGGTAGTTTCGATGGTGGCAATTCTGATACGCATACCTTCCTGCGTTATCGTGCAAAACGACTGGCTATGTCGCTCGGTGCTCTAACCTGTGCGTTCATGGATATTCATGGTGGTGGTTTCAGTGGATATGTTACTGGCGATACAAAGGTTGTTACTGATTGTCAGCTTGCTTGTCGTAACGTGTTTGGCGGTGGTCTTGGTTCTCTGCCAACCAATCCTACTGGTAATGAAACCTATGGTGAGGTCGGAGGTAACACAAGTGTTATTCTGCACTCAGGCTTCGTCTCTCTCAATGTATTTGGCGGAGGTGCGGGTGTTGAGTCATACAAGGATGGAGATACCTTTATTGATTTCCCTGACATTGCCCGCGTAAAGGGAAAGACTCATGTGGAGGTATGGGGTGAAGCTATGCCTATGACATCTGATATTCCTAATCCTGATGGTGAGGGTTATCAAACGTATGACAAGGAGCGCGTACTTGTGTTCGGAAATGTATATGGTGGCGGTGACGTAGCTAATGTCGGTACCGTTAAAACGGAAACTTGCGAAGAGATAACACTGGATAATCAGGACAGTAAGGAATTCACCACATCTGTATATATTTATGGTGGAGGTGTATTCTCTTCTGTATTTGCAGGTGGTAACGGTCGTACCAAGAATATGTGTAATGACTATACAAAACTTGGTGCTGTCTATGGTAACACTCGCTTCTGTGTGGAGAATACGGTGCGTAAGTATCCGTATGTGAATGATGATGAATTGGATAAGCCTGTTATCCCTTATCTTTGGAATCGTATCTATGGCGGTTGCCAAAACGGTACGGTGTATGGCAATACCTTCATGGATTTCAATGGCGGATATATTGTCTATAACATGTTCGGCGGTGGCTGGGGTAATGTTGATTCCCTCACGGTGAATGGTGTCAATATTGTCAACCCTGATGGCATCACTTCTGCAGATGTGACGGGCAATACCAATATCATCGTGAGAAATGCCGAGGCAAAGGTTAACTCTCTATGGGATTCCAAGAATCGTATATGGACCGAGGCTCATGTGGTAAGCAAGAATGGTGAGCAGAGAATATACTCTCCGCAGTATGATCCGGATTTGAAGAAGTTCAACGTGAACCATAATATTTACGGTGGTGGAAATGTCGCATGTAAGGTTGGTGGCAATACTTATGTCACTATGACCAAGGGATTGATACCAAAGAGTCTGCAGGCAGTTTCCGGAGTCAGCACCGATGATATTGGAGGTTTCTTCAATACCAACGAGTGGATGGAAATATATCATAAAGTAGGTTCACCGCACTTCTGTGTATTCGGTGGCGGCTATGGTGAGAATACTTTGATAGAAAATAACACCAACGTCAATGTAAGTCTTGAAAAAGAGGAAATGCTTATAAAGGATGCTGATGAATTGCACGACGCTTCACAGCTTCATGCACATTTCCTGTCACGTCAGTCTGTGATGGACGTTGTTGGCGGTGGATATTCCGGTCCTGTTAGAGGCGTTACTAATGTAACTATCGGCGGTGAGACATTCCTTCGTCGTGCATTTGGAGGCGGTTTCTATGCTCCTGTGGGTGCTGCTGAGGTCACAATCAATAGCGTTGACTGTAGAGATATCTTTGGCGGTGGTTTGATGGGTGATGTGGGCTTTACTAATGAAAGTATGTATAATGACTACCTTGCTGCACATCCTGACAAGAGAGGCATCGTAACGCTCAACATCGGTCCTAATGGCAATACAGGCGAGTCTCTCTATGTGCATGATAATGTGTACGGCGGTAATGATGTATCGGGTGATATCCTCAATAAAACCATCCTCAACATATCCGCAGGTCATGTTTTTGGTAACGTATATGGTGCTGGTAATGGTGACTACCTGTATGCTGTAGGTAGAAACGGGGAGAAGAAAGTAACTGTGAACGAGTATTACAAGATGGGTAGAAATACCTACGACCTTGTATATACCGTTCCTCTGCGAAGCTTCATGACCAGTATCGCAGCCTCTTCTCCAGCTCAGCGCATGGTGAACTGCAGTTCATATCGTCCTAAAGTGCAGAATGTGGAGATTAATCTTAGCGGACCGTCTGCAGACAACCGCCTTGAACTTGGTGGCGTGTATGGTGGCGGTAACTCTGCTACGGTCAACAACCTCAATGGCAATAAGCCTGTCGTTACCTTCCATTTCGGCAGTAACCTTAACATCAAGAATGTATTCATGGGATGTGATGGCGATGCAATGTTTGATGGAAGTGAGAAATACCGTAAGGCATACGAGGATTTGAACTCTCTCCACCTCGAGGATGCTATCGATTGGAGCCATATCCCTGGTAACCATGCCATCACAATGCAGTATCTGCCTGTATCTCACGAGAACAGACCAAAGGTTTATCAGCATCTTCTCGACCTCTACTTCCAGTCAGTAGAGATGGATGTGCAGCCTATCGTCTATTGGGCAGATGATATGCAGAACGTAACCATCGGTTCTTTTTACTGTGGAGGTAACCGTGGTAACATGAATGTGGAGCCTGACGAGAATGGTAATATGGTAACATATACCTTCCCATCAAGCCTCGTCATTACCGATAAGATAGTAGGTGGCTGTAATATGGCGAACTACAGAATGCCTTACTCTGGAATTCTGCATAAGGGCGGATACCTGCTCGGTGCACGTGGTAAGGATGCTATCAAGCTTAATGTTGAGTGTCAGTTCCTGCCTTATGTCGGTGAGAACGGAGTCATGGAAGGTGCCAATGTGTATGGCGGATGCTATACTTCAGGCACAATCGTGGGTGACGTGCATATCGACATGAAGTCTGACATGCTTGCCAATATCACCCCTGCAGAGCTTGCCGAGACAAAGGAGAAGAACCTTGCCGTGTGCAGCATCTATGGTGCAGGATATGGTAGCTTGGCATACGTGCGCGGAAACACTCACGTTGACTTCGGAAAGGATGTGGCTAAGAACCGTTTTGCTACGGCAACACGCTACGATACTGAGGCTCATGGAGCTACGACCAACTATATCTATGGTGGTGGTCAGCAGGGTAACGTGGTAGGTAATTCCTATGTCCGCATATATAACGGTCATGTGGCATCTTCCGTATGTGGAGGCTCTTACTCAGGCATAATGTGGGGTAGCACACATGTACTCGTTGGATATCCTAAGTATTACACCGTGCAGAAGAGCGGAACCTATCACTTGCAGCGTACCGACAAATGGAATGCTGAGGTGAAGAACGAGGACGGCTCTGAGATGGTGAAGAAGACAATCAACCTGCTTGAGGGTGATATCATATCTGAGGAAGTATTTGATGCCATACACTCATACGATGCCGGACATACTCAGGCAACGATGGGTGAGCATGGTAACTTCTCTAATATAGTAACCACATCCAGCGGCGTGAACTGGAACAGCATCGACATAAAAATCGATGAGGCTGTATATGGTGGAGGTTATGCCCTCGCTTCCGGTTCTTCTGTCGCAGCAGGTACCTATACCGTGAAGAAGTTCGATGGTGTGGAGAGCCTTGGCGAGGAAGATAGTGGAGAATGGAAGGATGAGAGCGTAGGCACAATAGGATTCGGCGGCAACACCACCGTATTGGTATGGGATGCTCCAACATCTGAAACAAGCTTCACTACCGACCACATATCCGTTTCTTCTCAGACTATGAACGAGAGAACGGACATCGCTCCTACCGACGATATCTTCGGATATTACTACCAGACCGCAGATGGTCACTACAAGTATATATACACCGAAGGATATAACGTTACTTCTACCTCCAACCTGCCTGATGCTGTGACGAGGGACGGTAAGATTATAATATATGAATACAACGGTGATGGTGGTATGTACGGCGACGGACACCTTTCATTCGCTGAGGGCTTCCGTAGCGGAGAGCTTTATGGTTACGGCTTTGCAGGCAAGACACCTGACAATGCACGTATAGTGAACTCCTTCCAGCGTATGGATATGCTCCGTCTCACGGATTGTGCTGTGACGCTGCTTGGTGCTCGTGACTATAACATTAGTGAGATTTCCGCAACACCTTATTCTATAGCACGTGTGGGTGAGATCCAGATGGTGTCTCTGAACGTGAGAGGAACTGATGGTAATATTGTTACCAGCACGTCAGGAAACATCCTCGCCGCTACTACCGCGAAGCGTTCACGCAACTATCTCGGACTCTCAAACAACATCCACTATTGCGGTGCTATCTACTCTAACGTGGCATTTGCCGATGACTATCGCAAGGCAGATGGTTCAAAGGATGAGGGTACACCTTCATATATAGCAAAGAAGCAATACTATATTGACACCTACAAGGGTGTATCTGAAGATGAGTTCATCAAGCGTAACGACGGTACTGCTGCCAATATGATTGGTATCGCCTCCGGATATGCCCTGAAGGTGCAGAACATCAAGACTGTGGCAAGTTCTGAGGAGATCATCTATGGTCCTGTGGTCGGAGTCGTGGAGATTGCACTTGTTAATGTGCGTGACGATGAGGGTGGTGGTTATGTGTATGCCAAGAATATACATAGCCGCAAGGCTGCTGGTGCCAAGCAGTATGCGCCTCGCAAGAAGGCTATATCTACTGATGCACCAGAGGTGGAAGGTGCTGAGGACTTCCTCCAGACTTCTGGTAACTTCGTATTCCCTCATGATGCTTCCAGGGGCAGATACATCGTTGACGACTGTTTCAGCCATGGATATGATGCTCAGGAGAGTCTTGCTGTAAAGGACGATATCCACTATTGGTATGTCACAGGTACTCATTACTACTATAACACCACTATCACGGGTTATACGTATAACAGTTCAAGTGAGCCTTACCTGAAGTTCAACTCAGATAACCACGATGCCCTCATGAATCTTGTGGGTACTCCTCTGGGATCTGCTGTGAAGCTCAAGAATGTTACATGGAGAAGTGCTCATACCGAGAACTATGAGGGAGATATAGAGATGCGCAATATTGATCCGAACTCTGATGCATATCAGAAATATCAGCTTGTAATAGGCGCTACATCGGCTACTACCTATGACGGCCTGTATGACTATAGCGGCGTTACACCTGAAACGGATAAGGGCGCATACTACGTGAACGTGCCGTTTACTTCTTCTACAGGAAGTGAGGTCGGTACATTCGTGGGTACTACTGAGATTGATGGAGCCAACATCGTGCTTCAGCTCATAGACAAGGCAAACAACTCTGGCGCTCAATACTATCAGGAGCACATGTCAGAGCCTTGTAAGGTGACTATCGACCTTGAGACTTACGTTTCTGGAGTGAAATACACCTACACCATCTATCTCACAATAAACTATGTTCAGGGACCTGACGTTACAGGTACCGTGAAGGTAGTGAACTGTGCTTTGCCAGGTGAGATGATCGAGATTAACAAGGGTAGCATACAGATTGGAGCAGACCACAGTATGCCACAATGTGCTACCGTATATCGCATCGGTCCTCGTGTAAAGGATGAGAATGGTGAATGGAGATTCAAGAAGGATAGTAACGACAAGGAGATATTCTACACTTACGAGGTGGGTTATCCTTACCTGAAAGAGAAGGGTGACGACAATGCCACTTCGGAGATGCTTGCCGACGTTATCTATGATGAGAGTAACACCACGAATCCTTGTATCCGTATTCCTGCATACTACTTCATGGATGGCTATGGAGTGCAGTATTGCTTCAAGGTCCTCGGTCTTAATGAGCTCTTCTTAGTTCCGATGGATGATGACAGCAAACTTGAAATCCACAACTATCATCGTATGGAACCTCGCCGTTCAGGTGGTGGTATATACGAGGGTGAAGATGCACTTGACCTGCATATTGACCTCGCTGCTCAGCGTGCTGCCAACTCTGAGATTCCTGAGCCTCGCATCTACATTGAGGATGAAACCGACCTTCTGAGGTTCGCTACATTCATTAATGAGAAGAAGGATGAATTCTCTGAGGTTGGCACAAAGAATGACTTTGGTGCGAATATGCAGTTCGTTATGCAGGATAACGTAACGGTAGGTTCTGACTATGTGGCTCCTGATAACTTCAAGGGCACATTCCATGGTGACGGACATGCCATTACGGGAATTGCAAACAACGCAAGTCTGCTTAAGGCTATTGATGCAAGTGCTAATATCCATAACCTCGGTCTTGTAAGTGGAAGGATTGTTTCTGCAAGTTCTTCTGCAAATAACCCGAGTCTGCATTGCTGCTATGAATATGGCTATAATACCGTATATCGTATTGACGGTACAGCATTCACCGGATATGCGAAGGAAGACTGGCGATATGGCAAGGTGGCATACGACCTCAACCAATATTATCTGCATAAGCGTTATGTGGATGGTACGGGAAGTCTTGAGAATACTCAGGACTATGTGGAGAAATACTACGAGAACGGAGACTACCTCTATTCTGGCTATTCATTCGATAACCACTATGAAGGCTCTGAGTTTATCCGTAACTCATTTATCCCGAACTATGGGTATGCTGCAACTACACACGACACATCTCACCCTATTGATGAGAGCCGTGCTGTGGTGGATGAGGAAGGAAACGTGACTTACAGACCTCTCATGAATGAGAATCTCATAGAGGGCGGTAAGCCAAAGAATGATTATTTCTTCTTCGGACAAATCCTAAATGCAGATACTAAGAATTGTGTGGAGGGTATTGCCAACCTTACTGTTCCGGCTGCTATCGCAAAGGATGAGGAAAGTAATGCCTTCAGGCTCTATGAGGATATGAAGAACCGAGTATATCGTGCAGGTGGATATTATGGTAGCAAGAATAATAACGGCTTCTACTATAATTCTGATGCCTATGTTCATGATAACGGTATTACTGCCATCGATTTCTATGGCTATAACGGCTTGAATTATACCGATGCTACGAATATTGGTGGTAATATATCAAGAGCTGCAGGCACAGGCATGGACTTCTATTATCCTGTTTCTGACTATGGCATGAATAATATAAGTCTTGATGAAGGTGTAACCCGAAATCTCTTGCTCTATGCTCGTTCTGCAAGTGACCTTAATGGCGTTCTCGCTACATTCAAATATTCTGATACTTATGGCGAGACTCCGGCTACGCCTGAGTCAAACATCAGGGCTCATGTCATTAATCAGGCGGTAACTCCTACAACCGAGTTCCTGCATCTTGTTGAGCGTACTGTTGATAACAAGAACAGCGAGGGTGGTGATTGCTTCAATAATGACTTCAACTGTCCTATCGCGTTTGTTGTTTCAAATCGTGCTTGGTACACCCGCGTACCTCGTTACTATGCAGCAAACAAGAACGATGCTTGGGAAGGCATATCATTACCATTCTCAGTGAATAGGGTAGAGGCAAGCTTCAATGGCGAGATTTCTCATTTCTATGGTGAGACTGATGCCAATGCGGCTAATGCTACTGAGGCTAATACCACAAATGTTGGTCATGAATACTGGCTGCGTGGTCTTACCGCTTCTACACCTGCTGCGGATGCACAGCCTATAAAGGCTACGTTCACCCGCCCAGGAGCAGAATTGTTCACAGGTGGAACTCTGACAGGCGACTATCGTTACTTCAACTCTCATTTTGCCGATATCTATGGTGACATCTATGAGGATAATAACTTCAGTATCTATAGGGCAGCTCGTGACTTCAGCGGTTACTACTTCCAGCAGGCTTATGTTCCTTACATCGTAAGCTTCCCTGGTGCTACCTTCAAGGAGTTTGACCTTTCTGGCGATTTCAACCAGTCTCTCAGTCTTGGTGAACATGGTGTTTGGGATGCTGATACCGATGCTCATGGATTCTCTTTCCGAGAGGTTGCTACTAAGCCTCAGAATGTCACATTCTCTTGGTATGGTAATAATCCAAAGGTAAGTAATCTCAATATCGAGAATGCAAATCTTATTGGCGTAACTGACGATAGCGCAGTTTCTACTACGGCAGGAGTCGTAACTCATCGTGGAGCTTTCTCTGCCCAGAATGATGATGATACCTATGGCATAGACGATTGCGGAACATCCTTTAGCGGTTACGAAAGGGATATACTTCCATTCCGTACCTATATGACCATCACAGGTTCGTCTTCTCCGGGCAAGGCATTTGCTAAGCCTGAGAGTATCCTTATCTATGAGGATACTGGTATTGAAGAACTCCCACAGAATGATGAGGAGGAGAATGACGGTTTGCGTATCTATGCAAAGAATCGCAAGATTTACGTGGAGAGTCCGGCTGCCCTTTCTCTGAGTCTCTATACTGCCACAGGTCAGCTTGTTCGTATTTTCAATGTCGTTCCTGGCACTAATACCTACTCTGGCTTTGCTAACGGCATCTATATCGTTGGTAAGAAGAAGCTCAGCATCAAGTAGAGCCTTTTCTCTCTGATCTAAAATTATATTTAAACGCAAAGGCGCGAAGACGCAAAGTTTTTATCTCTGTGTCTTCGCGCCTCTGCGTTTGATTGTTTTTCCGCATCGCAATTTTTATTGAACGCAAAGACGCAGAGACGCAAAGAAAAAATCTCTGTGTCTTCGCGCCTCTGCGTTTTGTACATTTTCCGCGATCTATTTCAGATAAACTAGATAAATCCTTTTTTTATAAACCACAGATTTAAGGGGTCTCACAGATGTAAATCACGAGCGCAAGCGAGATTATCCCTTTAATCTGTGCAATCTGTGTTCGGAAAACAGTAGCGTTAGCCACTTCAGATAAATCCGTTTCCATTTTTTCGTCGAACTCACGTTATTTTCCATTGGGTAATGTCGGGAATTCAATCGTTTTTGCGAGAGTTTAATGTCTTCAGAAAAAACTTTTTCGCGTTAACCCTACACCCCTACATCGCCACCCTATGTATTCTTCTATACATCAATAACTTGCAGCGTTTTCAAATATTCTCCAACCCTACACTAAACCTACACTAATCATGCCTGTCAAGGCATGAAATTAATAATTAATAATGAATAATGTGAATAGTATCATAAACGTTTGTATCAAACTAAATTATACATTATCAATTATTAATTATCCATTAACCTGAAATTCTGAAAATTTCAGGTTTTAGTGTAGGGTTGGTGTAGGGTTAGTGTAGGGTTAGGCGATATTTGAAATCCTTGTAACTAACTAAACTTGTGTGTGTTACATGGGGTGGCGATGTAGGGGTGTAGGGTTAACGCGAAAAAGTTTTTTCTGAACTCGTATTTCCCACTTTTTATTTTTCACTTTTCACTTACCTTACCTCCGTTCCAAGTCCGTTCCAGGTCCGTTTCAGGTCCGTTTCAGAACGGAGGAAGGAGCAAAGGTAAATGGGACTTGCATCGACTTTGGTACGGACTTACATGGGAAGAAGATTTGAGGTACTTCTTTGGCAGAGCGAAAAAAGCAGTTGGGATTCTACCTTCGAAAGTTTATATCAAAAAACTATGGAAAATGCGCTCTCTATACATAGTATAGCCGCCTGATTTGTTAAAATTCGCGTTCGTGATGAAAAAAGTTTGCAAAAATTGCGTAAAAAAGAAAAAAAATATTATCTTTGCAATTTAATAGATAGTATCTAATTTGCTGTGTTCGTACACTATAGTTTCCAGAAGTTGTGGTCCCACGACTAAAACCACGTATTTCCTAAAGAACCATCTAAAACCACATAGATATGACCTACATCATAAAAAACATATATACTTGTAATTCTAGTCAGAGTATCTTCACAAGATTTCTCGGAACGGTTATCCTTGCTTTCATCCTCTTGATAGGAGGAAGCGGAAGCGCATGGGCGTTTGAGAACTTCTCCATTAGTTTCATCAAACCATGGGCTGCAGAGAATATCAATACAGGTGGTGCAGCAAGCAGTTATTATGTTACGGCCTCAACAGATGAAGGCATACCAACTTTGTCATCATCAGAGCCAGAAAGCTATATGGCTTATTTTGAGGGTTATTATCATAACAACACCTATGGTCTTTATTATAATGCCAAGATAAAAGTTCCAGTAAAGGCAGGTAAGTATGAAATAGGTCTTGGCATGAGCGACTATGGAGGTGACATAGCTATTTCAGACGGAACAAATGTGTTGAAAACGATAAATAGCGTAGGTGGTAAATATGCAGTTGATGCGGCGAATGTCGCAACGGATGTAGTTATAGTTCCATCTGACTGTGTCCTTGAGATATATGCATCGTCAAATGCCACAAGTGTGTATTTCCCATATATCTCTGTAGTTGAAATTGAAGATCCTACTCCTGTAACCCCTTCATACCCTATTACTGCTATCTGGGACTTCACGAATTCTACTTCCGATTGCTCCGTAGCAGGTAATAATCAGACAAGCTATCCGTCAGATCAGGCAGGTATTAGTCTTACCATGTCTTATAGTGGTAGTGGTGAGTTCAAACCACGTCCGTCAAATGGCGATGTTCAGGTCAACGCAACTACGGAAATAAGGATTCCTGTTGTTTCTGAAAATGATGTGATTACCATAACCAATTTTCAAGGAGATGGCGGTCAGTATAATGCGACTTACACCCTTGGCGGTGAAGCTGGTATAAACGTTCAGACAAAGACATATTCCCCAACAGCAGCCGAGGTTAGTGCAGGTGAGGTTGTGCTTACTGTTACCGGAAGTGGCTATATGAAGAAGATTCAGGTGGTTCAAGAAGAACCTGCTCCTGTAATCCCGGAAAAGATATCTTCATTTGAACTTGACTTCACAGGCACAGGTAATGCTTATGATATTGTCAAAGACAAGAGCACAACTGGAAGTGCAAGCGTTTTTGGTATCTCTATTGATGAAAATGGCAATCCTGTAGAGACTTCTACAAATCCGCATATTTCATTTAATACTTATTACAAGGATTCGACTTATGGTCTGTGGTTTGCTAACACAGGACAGTCAATGTCCTTTGATGTTTATGGACCGGTTAAAATAACCTTGGGTATGACAGACTATAATAGTGATATTGTTATTACTGATTCTGAAAATACGGAACTCACAACAATTTCACTAAATAACAATAATGCGAAATTCACAAGCAGTACTGGCGAACCTGTTGTTTCATATAACTATACAGGTGGAGCTACACGCCTGACTCTGAAATGTAAGCAGAACGAGATCTATATTCCTTATATCAAGGTTGAGGAAATCGATGCTCCTATTGGGGATGAGGGAATCCCTGTTCCGTCAGGTCTTTATGATGTAGTCGTGTCAAATGTTGATGAACTCAAGGCTGCTCTTGCTACGGGTGGCACTTCATCTGACAGAAGAACGATATTTGTCAAGAACGGAACCTATGAACTTGGTACCGACATAAATACCCAGGTTAGGGATTATACGACAATCGTAGGTCAGAGCCGGGATGGCGTTATTATTCAGAATCATCCTGCAACAGAAGGCATCTGGTCTTCTGCTACATTAAGGACCGGTTCAAATGTCATAATGCAGAACCTCACCATTCACAGTATCGTAGAATATAATTCCACTACAGATGCTGAGCGCGGTACTGCCCTTTATGACGAAGGCTCGAATAATGTATATAAGAACATCCGTCTGCTTGGCCGTCAGGATACCTATTATTCTGATAATAATGCCAGTTCCTATTTTGAGGGATGTGAGATACATGGTACCGTGGACTTCATCTGCGGTAGCGGTAACGTATGGTTCGAGAAGTGTGCCCTGCTGATAGAGTCTTCTACTGTGGCTTATATCACAGCAGCGAGAAGATACAATACTCCGGGTACATATAACGGATATATTTTCAACGAGTGTACCATAGATAATGCAGAGGGTGCTGATATGGCAGGAAAGTATTATCTCGGTAGGGCTTGGGATGACAAAGCCAAGGTTTCATACTACAAGACAACGAAGAATATAGCTCCGCGTGGAGAGAAATGGACAGCCATGACGGGTGGCGGTCATGTGGTGAGCGTGGATGTGGATAACAGTCCGGCGAATATAGTTGCTTCTCCTGTTTCCTACTTGCCGGCTCCTGCTGGTATCTCCGTTCAGAACGAAATCATTACTTGGACGTCTGTGGATGGAGCAAGCGCATACGCCGTGTTCGATGGTAACAATATCATAGCCATAGTGGGTTCTGATGTCCTTTCTTACGACACAAGCTCTCCGTTTACTGCCAAGTCGGTAGCAGGCTATAATAGCTTTGGAACAGAGGACAGATATTCTGTAGCAGCTATTGGAACTGACGGTCTCATCGGAAACTTGGTGACCGACAAGGAGATAGCATCTCTCGGTTCAGAGTTCTACTATGATTTCCGCGATCAGGACTTCGACTTCGACGATCATGAGCTGATCGACAGGATAGGGGATAATAGTGAGTATCACGACAATCAGCATGGCTGGAAGTTCAATGCTGATAGCGGCTTTAGCGTTGAGGTGGCTGGTAATGCCACGATTTACGTAAGCCGATGCACGTTTGGAAGTGGTTCGCCGAGGTTCACCATCACTTCGGATAATGGCGGTACTATCTCTCCAAACACATTCGACGCCAGGTCTGATTATGCTGGTGGAATGGCGGTTGTCAACTATGTAGGTCCTGCTACAACGCTCCGTTTTGTTACTGACGGCGAAAGCTATGTGCATACTGTGAGGGTAGTCAACGAAGGTGCCGTAGCTGTTGCATTTGCTGAGACGAAGGACAAGGCAACGATAAAGAACAACGTGGTGGGAGCTACTGTATATTACACCCTTGACGGCTCTACACCTACTACTACCAACTATAAGGAGAGATTCACAGGAGCCTATTCCGTAGTGCCTGTAAAGGACTGCTGGGTAAAGGCTATAAGCGTGAAGGACGGTGTGGTTATTGATATGGAAGAGAAATTCTGCCGTAGCACCTTTGCCGGCTTCTCATGGGATTTCTCAAATGGTAGTACCTTGCTTGGAAACTATGGACAGAATAATAAGTTCGAGACCGGTGTTATCATCGATGACAGAGGTGATACGCATCTTGTACCTGTAGGTGACATGTCTTCTTCCATCGATATCAGTACAGCATATCATGATGCAAGTCACGGCTACGTTGGATTTCACGCACGAGTTCCAGTAGAGGGACCTGTAACCATTACTATCGGAAACTGCCAATTCGGTAAAGGCAAGGTGACAATATCTGCGGAGAATGGACAGAAATGGGACTTGTATCCAAGTGAGGCAGGCAACTGCTATCATGAGAACAAGGAGGCTAACTTTGTAAGATTTGAATATACGGGAGATGCCACGATACTGACTATCGCTTCTGAGAATGATAAGACGGTCTATCTGCCTTATATCTCAGTTCGTGATGCGAGTACATCGAAGGTGAAGTTTGTGAATAGATACCCTAAGACCCTTCTCGGTACTGCTCCTAACGAGGTGGAGGTGAATGAGGCGCATCAGGCATTCATTCCATATAATACCACCCTGTATCGTGAGGGATGGGCTGTTACCGGATGGGAGGATTCAGAAACTGGTACGCAGTATGACCTCGGAAGAAACTACACGTTCTATCAGAACACCACTCTATATCCTGTACTTACTAAGTGCACAAAGGCGATAACCGATACCGACCATGAACTGACCGTAACTTGGCCGTTTGACAAGCTTGACGGTGCACCTACAATTAAGTTACATGACTATACCAGCGATCCTTTTACCATGACATACGTTAAGGGGGTGAATGTTGAGGGAGCAATGGTTGACGTGCCTCTCGTTATTGATGCTACATCGAGCAAGGCCGTGAATACCGATGAGCGTATAAACGAGCTTTCCGGGAATGGAGCACAGTTTAATGACAATACCGTACTCACGATTCCTGCAGTCTATGGCATGACCATTACGCTCAACGCTTCAGACAAGAATGATGACTTATACCATACCTCTACAAGCTTCACGGGTGACAACCATGCCGTAGTGAAGCTGCGCGAGGAGGATGCGACCGTGCTTAGTAATCAGGGAACGGTGACGAACAATGGCAAGACCATCACCTTTACCTATGAGGGCGAATCTCCAACTCTTGATATCATTGTGGAGAAGGCTGGCTCGGGTGCTGCTTGGGGATTCTTCACCGACCTTAGCGTGACATATCCTGTACTGCCTAACGTGGTGACAACAAATGTGATAACTAATGCCGATGCCGAGACCTATCCTAATGAGAATCCTGAGAATGCAGGTGAGGTAACCGTTACCCTCACCTCTGAGGGAGCATCTCATGTCAATACTGGTACGAGATTCAGAGAGGGTGATGTCGTGACTCTGGAAGCAACACCAGGCTATGGCTATACCTTTGCCGGATTCAGGAAGAGAGTGGAAGGCGGAGACCCTGTGACTATCTCTGGTAATGAGTTTACCGTTCCTGAAGAGGGCGGTATCACCACTATCGAGGTGCTCTTCACACGTAAGGACCTTATCAAGGTTACTGCCACCTCTGATGATGTAACAAAGGGTGATGTTAGCATCTCTCCTAAGTATAGTAACTTATATAATGAGCTGGAAAATGGAGTAGTAGCATATTTCGAGGCTGGTACTGAGGTTTCCGTGAGTGCTGAGGCTGAAAGGGAATATGTTATCGACAAATGGGTTGATGGTGAGACAGAGACTACCGGAAAGAATATATATGGGTTCACTTTGACCTCTGAAAAGAATATCGTGGCACATTTCAAACCAGGTGCTATGGGTACGGTAGTATTCAATATCGAAGACTCAGGCGTGCATAATGTTCCTGATCCTAACACCTTCAACAACGCAGTCAGCATAGCTCCTGAGACTTTGACAGGAGTACGCTCTTTCTATATCCCGAATAACTACACCTTCTTCAAAAACCAATATACCCTGATGTATTGGACCGACGGTTCAAGGAGATACGAGCTTGGCAAGTACTATTCTTTCGACTATGAAGGACAGGAGATAGTATTGACACCTGTATTCGAACATAATATTGCCGACAAGGAGAACCGTGTGCGTGGTGATGAGCTGTATTGGGACTTCCTCACCATGAATAATGTTCAGAAGATACACTGGGATACTCCTAATCTTAACTTCTTCTGGACGAGTAAGGTCGATGTCGAGGTTATCGAGGATGGTATCCGTCGAGATCATACCCGTGACGTGGCTCTCTGGATTCATACCAATGCTTACGGATTCATGAGAAATGATGACCTTCCTGACTGGGCGGCATTCGGTCCTGGAACTACCATCGACCTGCCTTCATGTGCAGGTGCCACAATCAAGATCTACAGTTATTCGGAAATAACCTCAACGACTATTGACGGGCACATCCCTGTTCTTGACGAGCTTGAGACAAGAAAGATACGCGAGGATGGTGAGCACGGATATGTGTATACCTATGTCACCTCCAATCCTAATCCGCGTGTCACCATCGCCATAGGCGATGATTTCAGCTACTATAAATGGATAAGGTGCTACTCTCTGCCTGCTGCTTTGATGGAGCTCCACATGGATGTGGACAATAGTGTCCGTGGAGAGATTGTTGAAATAAAGGGTAGTGGTGAATATGAGGCTACTGAGCTTGCTGACGGCGGATTCGCATTCCAGCAGGGTAACCGCGTACATGCAACCTTCAAGCGTAAGTTCGGCTATGAGTTTGACAAGATTGTAGATGCTACCCGATTTACGGAAGCTGGTGAACCTATTCCTCTTCTTCAGGTAGAGAGAACGGATGGCGTCATCACAGGTGTAAGAATGGTTGGAACAGAAGGTACAGAGATGGAGAATGCCGTGAAGCAGCCTGACGGTTCATGGAAGGGTTCCGCTTTCACTTTCACCGAGTTGCCTGTTGCAGAAGATGAACTTGATACATACGAGTTGCAGTTTGAGATCACCCAACATTGTACTATCGAGGTATGCTTCCTGCCAAGACCTACACATTACATCACATTCAGTACGGGAGAATTTGCTTCGGGTGTAGCTCCTGAGCCTTTATGGGTTGAGGAAGGCGATAAGTTCACCATACCTTATAATAAGACCTTGTATTATGACAACCATACCCTAAAGGCATGGAGGGATGAAAATAATAATATGTATTCCCTTGGCGAGGAATATCGGGCTCCTGATACTGACCTGCGTCTGTTCCCAGTCTTTGTGGAGAATATCTTCAGCGTTCTTGACATTACGGAAGATACCAAGGTTACATGGAATCTCACAAAGAACGGTGGCGCTCCGACTATTTCATACGAGCGTTCATCAGGTATCCTTGTCACTCAGCTATGGAAGGGTGACGACTTCATCGACATGAAGATTGACCTGAATGCGTCTGAGGTGTATAAGGACGGGGCATTATGGGTGGTAAACGGAAATGTGGTTGCCGGAAAGTTTGATAACACGTCATACGATGACCGTTGTCAGATTAACGAGCATTCCACTATAACATTCCCTGCCATTAAGGATTGTATCATAGAACTTGAGGCTCTTAGCCCTATTCCTACTTCTGTTAAGATTTCTGGCTCTGAACATGCAGAGGCTACGAAGATATCCCATACCTATGTATTGGGATGGACACAGCATTCTGTTGAGTTTGAGGATGACGGAAACAACGGTAATGTTTACAACACATGGTGTACGGCATTGTCTATCACATACAGACCTATCACAGCCAATATGCCTGAACTGGCATCCGTTACCTATGGCAGCACAACCCTTACGGCTGCACAGCTTGCAAGTCTGAAACAGAATTTTGAGATTGATGTCACATTCAATGTGGGTGAGAATGACGAATTCCCTAATGTGACTGCGACTGCTGCGAATGGTACGATTTCTGTTGCCCAGGCTAGTATCGACAACCATACGGCTATCGTAGATCTTGTTTCATATGGTGGTATTACTATTGACTCATATTACCTCAACTTCATTCCTGTTATTGAGACAAGTCCTATGCTTGTGGGAAGTCCGAGCATATATGTCAATTCCACAGGTTACAATAGCGAGGTTATTCCTCTGGATCAGCCTATTGACGGTACTATCAGTCTCAGTTTCAACAGAACGATGCAGGCTGTGGATAGCAGTACCGGCATAAGACTGTATAATGAAGGTGTTGCCCAGGGTGATGCTCTTACTGCCCTTCAGGGTTCTACTCTCGTTCTCAGATACTGGGACCTTGAAGTGAACAAGGAATATACCCTTACGATTCCAGGCAATACCTTGCAAGATGTATATGGTGGCAAGTATGATAGTGATATATCTGTTACGTTCAGGACAGCATCCGAGATTGTTCCTGTTGAGCATAGGAAGTTCAATTGGATAGTTGGTGTTGACGGTACGCTTTCTGAGGGCATTAACGCTGCTAATAATGCCTCTGGTCTTGGCCGCTTCTATATCTTCGTGCCTGATGGCGAGTATGAGCTTGAGGGTAATGAGACGATTGTGCCTACTGCGGCTGATGATGCCTCTACCCTGTATGACGGAGATGGTAGAAGACGCGATGACCTGATTGGCACCACTCTTGATAATAACAAGACAAGGATTTCACGTGCCAATGTTTCGCTCATCGGACAGAGCGAGATGGGTACCAAGATCTACAACAGACCTGTCATTGAGGGTATCGGCTATACGGCTACTCTCCACCTTCCTGCTTCTGCAACCGATTTCTATGCTCAGGACCTCACTCTTGAGAATCGTTTCAACTACCATAAGGCTATGTCGGCTTCTCAGAATAATGCTGCTCGTGCCGTGGTTCTTCAGGCACATGCAAGCCGCTCTATTCTGAAGAATGTGTCTATGTGGAGTTATCAGGATACCTATTATACCAGTAACTCCGAGACTGATCCGCATTTCTGCGCATATCTTGAGGACTGTTCTATTGCTGGTGTCGTGGATTGGATTAGCGGTGGCGGTAATGTATGGTTTGAGAAATGTAATATCATACATCGTGACCGCGCAGGAAACAATATCGCTGCTCCTCATACCAATAGGGACCAGAGATGGGGCTTTGTGTTCAACGACTGTCTTATTACGACGGAAAGTGATCCTGAGTCTATGCAGAATATGGGTGAAAAGGACTGGACTCTTGCCCGTCCGTGGGGCGTTGATCCTAACCAGTCACCTGCCTGCACATTCCTCAATACAACCATTACGGCTCTTCCTCGTGATGCCGGTTGGGGCGCTATGTATGGTGGAATGGTACTGCGTTTCCATGAATACAAGACAAAGGATGCCGATGGTAACCTCGTCTCTCTCGGCAGACGTTCTCTTGCCGCTTGTGCTCCGGCTGCCGGTTCTGATGACTATCTTCTCACAAATGCCGAGGCTTCCGAGTATGAGGTTGATGAAGTGCTGGAATTTGATCCTGCCTTATATACTGCTCAACGGGAGGCTGTTACCAATATCAGTATCGAGGGTGGCGTTCTCGAGTGGAAAGCGAGTGCCGACGGCATGGACCTCTGCTACTTCATCTTCAAGAAGGATTCCGACGGCAAATGGAAATACTTCGCTAACGTGGCAGATACGAATCTCGACTTCAATCTCTATGGTGAAGATATGCGAGAGGGCTTCTATATGATTCGTGCAGCCAATCAGCGTGGAGGTCTTGGCGCCTACTCCGAGGAGATAGAGTATAAGGAGGCTGAGATGTTTGAACTCACGATTTCCGAGATAGGGCAGACTCCTGGCAAGGGATGGTCAACCATCTGTCTGCCGAATAATGCCCGAGTGCCTGAGGGCGATATCAAGGTTTATGCTGCGGTAAGTATTGATGAGAATATCGTAACCTTGAAACGTGTGGATTATATCACGGCTAATATAGGCTATGTGGTTTATGGTGCTGTTGATACCTATATATTCTATGGTTCAACCCATAAGGCAACAGATACCGAGGGCTATAACTACTCTCATGATTCTTACCTTAGCGGTAATCCTTCAGATATGAGGGTATCTGCTGCTACAACCAATTGCTATACCCTTGCATATAAGCCTGCCATAAGCGGTATAGGCTTCTACAGATACTCAGGCACATGGCTCAATCCTCATAAGGCATATCTCGATGTTGAGGACTTCAAGCGGTTCAATTCATCAACAGCCGATGAGGACGACACGCTGAGCAAGTCTTTCGCCAAGGGCATTCGATTCGTCTTTGCCCCAGAAGAGAATACAACGGACTTGCCTCTCTTGGATTACAATATCCTGCTCAACTACAAGACTGATGCCATCTACGACCTTTCCGGCCGTCGTGTCACCAAACCTCACAAAGGTAGCGTATATATCAGCAACGGCAGCAAGATACTCAGGAGATAACTCCGTTCTTCCTCCGTTGTTCTTCCGAACCAAACTCGATGAACCTCCGCTTTTCCCCTATAAAAATGGGAGCTTCATCGAGTTTGGTAGGGAGGAACATAGGAGGAGCATAGGAGGAAGAGAGACGAAATTGCGTAATTTCCGCAAACCGGAGGAAAAAGTGAAAATGATACACTTATAAATTGTGTGCGATAACGTGTAAAAAGTGCATTAATTCACCAATTTTTCCCATTTTAGGCAGAAAACGCAGAAAACTCTCGCAGTTTTATTGCAATTTACAGGAAAATTTGCGAAAAAATCCGCTATTTTTCCAAAATGACCAATATTTTAACATTTTTTTCTTGCAATTTTAAAGAAAAATACTTAAATTTGCAAAACAATAAACAAAAAATAATAAAAATAATAACCCTTAAAAAATACCAAAACATGAATGATGCAGATGGTCAGAAGACATAGACGCTCTCTACTACTTACCTTGATGCTGACAGTATTTGTAAGTGTTTTTAGCCAGTCTGACGACTCCGCTCGTTTCAGTAAATATCCATACATATTTATATTAGACGAGAATCAGGAACCATCCATCACCGACGAACAGTTCTATAAGGTAGCACTAAAGGTAATATTCCCGGTAGATGTTTACCGCGTCGATTCCACACAGGAATCAGTAAAGGAACTGATTCGGGATCTGATACCGAAGATTAACACAGACAGCCTCAAGCCACACGCCATGATGGTAAAAGGCGCATCATCACCAGAAGGTCCATATCGATGGAACCAGACATTGAGCCGAGAACGCTCAGCTCACGCATTTGATTACATAAATCGACACTTGAAGTTTCCCGAAGAGCACAGCACCTACGATGACCAGCCTGAAGACTATGGTCAACTCCTATTTCTCATGAAGGAAGCCAACGATCCAAGTTACAAAGTCGTAAAATCGCTCGTTGACAAGTACCATAAGGCTGGAAAGCTAGCCCAGCTGAAACAGCACCTTAAGAGAATTGACGGAGGTAGGCTCTGGAACAGACTCTACAAAATCTACTACCCAAAGCTACGAGTAGCACGCGTAGTACTCTTCTTCAAGAAAAAAGCACAGGCTCAGGCGAGCAGCAGTCCTGTAAGTTCTGGCAATTCCGGAATGCAGAACAAACCTGACAGTATCGCCATCGAGATCCTTCCAGAACAGGAGACCATTCCTAAGCTCATAATAGAGCCTTACGGAGACATCGGAAAACCTATACTCTATGGGGCGGATCTTATTCAAGAACCTGAGAGTAAGGAAGTACCGTTCGTACCGCTTCGTCTCTACCGCCGGCATATCCTCGGCATAAGGACTAACCTGCTGTATGACTTCTTCTATCTACCGGGACACTATTGGGCACCAAGCCCTAATGTGCAACTGGAATACTATCCTCTCACGGGACACTTCACAGCCAACCTCGGCTTCACAGGTCCGTACTGGCACCATTGGAGCAGACAGCAGTTCTGGCAAATAAGAGACTACGTTCTCGAAGGCCGTTACTACTTCGTAGGGCAGGGGCAGTTCATTGGTCCTTACGTCTCTGGCTACGTCCATACTAACATATATGGTATAGGCCTTAGCAAAACAAAGGGATGGGAAGGCGAAGGCCTCGGAGCAGGTGCCATCATTGGCTACACCATGAACATCAGCCGCAACAAGCGCTGGCGTTTGGAGTTCAGCCTCGGAGTGGGATACTACCGAACCAAGTACGACCCTTACGTCTATGGCAATCCGAAGTCAACAATAGAAGACGGGCTCTACTATTACGACTACCTCGGAAAGAAAGAGAACTTCAAGGAACGCAACCACGTTTTTTCATGGTTAGGTCCGACAAACATCGGAGTGCATCTCACATACGACCTGCTCTTCCGAAGAATACAGAAGAAGGGCGTGAGCTTCAATCGCTCGGAGCTGTATCAAAGAAAGAAAGGAGGCGCCGATGAATAACAAGAACAACAAGCACCATGTTTGGCGCTCCGCCCACTGGGTATCGGTACTCTTCGCTTTGCAGCTCTCAATCTTCTCCTGCACTATCGAGCCTCCGCTACACTTCCCTGACGAGGGCGCTGACATCGTCATGATGCTGCCGGAGGTGAATCTTGACCTTGATGTCCTTTGGGACTACTCTCTGGTCATCGATGAGGAGCACAACGAGTATTACGACTCCACATACAACTGGAGAGATGAATGGTACTATGGATGGGATAATCAAGACAACGCGATCTTTGGAACATGGGATATCGTCAACCCTGAGGTGTTCAATATCCGACGCTACTATACAGCAGCAGACGCAAAAGGCAAGCATAACTCGCCTAACGAACACCAGATACAAGGCAGAAGGTTAACGGCACGATACAATTTCGGATATTATGACATCCTTGCCTGGAACGAGGTTCAGACCATCGACGGAGTACAGTCACTCCACTTCGATGAATCCTCAACCTACGAATACATCACCTGTTACACAAACGCAGGTATGACACCGGCAAGACATTCTCCGAAACATCAGTTCGCCTACTACCAGCCTGAGTTCCTGTTCGGAGGATATTACGAAGACCTCTACGTCTCTAATAATCCTGCTGACTATGACGGCTACGACGAGGAAAGAAACGTCTATTACAAGAACGCACGTATGCAGCTTCTCCCTCGTACCTACATCTACCTCACGCAGGTCATCCTCTACAACAACCGAGGACGAGTAGCAGGAGTAGAAGGATCGGCAAACCTGTCAGGTATGGCTCGACAGACAAACCTCAATACAGGCTACACCTCAGATGATGAGATCTCTGTGAACTTCTATCAGAGAATGAAACGACACGTTTCGAAGAAGGGAGAAGACGTCGATATAATCGGCGGACGACTCTTCACCTTCGGTCTTTGCAACCTGAATCCGAGTCGCGCTACACGCGCCTCTGCAGACGACAGTAAGGTGAAAAACTTCCTCGATGTGAATATGTTCTTCAACAACGGACTCGACTCAACCTACGTGTTCGACGTAACCTCACAGGTTAAGCGACGCTACAAGGGTGGCATCATCACCATAGAGATTGATGTTGATACCATCAAGATTCCGTCAAGAAAGTCAGGCTCAGGCTTCAATGCTGAAGTCATAGACTATGACACGGTGACATATGAGATTCCGATGTAACGACCCCCTTCCCGCTCCCCCTTAGGGGGAGAGCCGGAAGGCTACACTCTTACTCTTACTTCCTCAATTGCAAATTATATATAGAAAAAAACAAAAATAAAATAAGTATTAACACTCTAAAACTCATAAAAAAAGACACAGAAAGAAATTAAACTTACGCTCATTCCTGCTGACTCTGGTCAGCCCATGACTATCACCTTGTTTGCGAGGGATTAGTCAGAAAACACAAAAAACATTAATAACAAAACCAAAAAAACATTCAAGTTATGAAAACTTCTAATTATCTAATAGGATTCGTGGCCCTAACATCACTAACATTGGTAGGTTGCTCCGATAATGATTTCTTGGGTACCGATAACGGCCAAGAGGTAGCAAAGCAAGGTAATGGTGAAATCACATTCGTTGCAAGTAATGCAAAGACCACACGTGCAGGTGAAAATCTCATCGGGGCTACTGCTGCTGAAAAACTCGGTGGCATGTTCGTAGTAGAGGGAACTAAAGGTTCCGAGCAAGAACACTCTCCTTCTACAACTGTAGTATTCGACAACTACCTCGTAGGTTACGACTACAACTCTGCAGGTACAACAGAGACCAACACCAATAACTGGGAATATGTTGGTAAGCAGACAGGTATCACAGGTCGCTTGACTGCAGCTACTTGGACCGCTCTTCATGGAACAGGAACAGCTCAGGCTCAGACTGTAAAATACTGGGATTATTCTACCACCCAGTATGATTTCATTGCATGGTCAACAGGTCTACGTGAGGCTGTTACAGATGCTGCTGTTGCTGGCAGCAAGGTTAAGGTTACTCGTATCAACACAGGAACAACCCTATCCTCAAATGGCTTCCAATTGACCGCAGCAAGTGCTGAAGACCTCCTACAGTGTTACTATACAGACATCAATACAGTTTTGAAAGCAAACTATGGTGCTCCTGTAACCCTTACATTCAGAAACATGGCTGCTAAAGCTCGTATAGCTCTTTATGAGACAGTTCCTGGCTATTCTATTAAGGATGTTAAGTTCTATACTTCTGATGCTAATCCTACTGCTCCTGCAGATCTTGGTGAAGGAACAACAACTGCAGCTACACTCTTCACAATGGGTTCTGATGTTCTCCCACAGAGCGGTGAGGTAACAGTTTTCTATCCTCATATTGGTACAGAGCATCGTGATGCTCCTCAGACTACGGATTACAACAAGGCAAGTGTAACTGTTGGTGAAGTTACTGGTGGTGCTACTTCTACTACAAAGGGCTTCGGTACTCTTACTGCTCAGTATGGTGCAGCAGAGTCACATGAGGCTGCAGGTAATATCTACCTTGGCAGATCTCTTCCAAATGCAACGTATGCAGGCTCATCTGCTGATAAGTTCTACACAGCAGTTATCCCTAATTCAACCGGCAAGCCTCTGACCCTCCGTGTTGACTATACTCTCGTTTCAACTGACGGCTCAGGTGAGGAAATCAAGGTTTATGGTGCAAAGGCTGTAGTTCCTGCTACATATACTGTATGGCAGCCTAACTACGCTTACACATACGTCTTCAAGATTTCTGACAACTCTAACGGTTGGACAAGCACGGTATCTAGTGATAAACAGGGACTCTTCCCAATCACATTCGATGCTGTTGTAACAAACTTCATCGATGCAAATGATGAGCAGGCAACTATCACAACTGTTGCAACTCCTTCTATCACAACTTATCAGCAGGGACATGATCCTAAAGCTCAAGATGAGTATAGCAAGGCTCAGAAGGCAGGTGTAGATCAGGATCATGTAAAGGATCTGTATGTTCAGGTAATGAACAACAGCGGTACTCCAGCTCTCGTAACTGATTTGAATGGTACTAACAAGTCTCTCCTCTTCGCTGTAACTACAACTGGTGCTCCTATTTCAGAGGCTACAGTTATGGATGCTCTCCAGAACCGTACAAATTCTTATGGCGACGCAAGTCCTGTTGGTCGCAATGGTATCACCCTTACAACAAATGCTAACATTAGCAATACTGAAACATCTATCGTTAACGGTGTTGACGATCAGCCAATCACAAAGATTGCAGGTACAGCTATTGCTGCAGGTCAGGTTGCTAAGATCGCCATTGCTAATCTTGAAGCAGGCACATACGCTTATGTATATGCAACAACAGTTCCTTCTGCAGAAGAGAAGATTTACCAAGTAGTATCTCCTGCAATTGCGGAAACAGACTATGCAAAATACTATGAGGTTGCACTCTCTGGTACAGCGACTCCTCTTGCTTCTGGTACAGCTGCTGCTGGCAACGTTTACTTCGTCAAGAACGTTGATGCTAATGGTGACTTCGTATCTTACACATTCAAGCAGACTAAGGTTGGTGATGATGTAACAGGTCTTGTTGAGGCTACTATTGGTGCTAATAAGGCATCTACATACACAGCAGGTAATTTCTACTTCGATGTTTACAACCAGAACAATGGTGCTTATGCAGTTAAGGTTATCAAGGTTGTTGAGTAATGAACTCCACTTATCCTAATTGATTAGATAATTAATTCTCTCCCTCATCACGAAAGTGGTGGGGGAGTTTTTTCTGCTATTTATTTTGCGTTATCCCGGAAATTGTGTATCTTTGCAAATTAGAAGAATAAAATCCAAAATGCTATGGCAAAGATAAAAGTACAGGACACGGAAATAACCGTTGTTAGTTATAATCAGGAAGATTACATTTCTCTTACTGACATGGCTCATAGCCAGATGCAGGAGCATATAATATTCAGATGGATGAGTTTGAAGAGTACCATAGAATATCTTGGTGAGTGGGAAATGCTTTATAATCCTGATTTTAATTGTACCGAATTCGGTACAATTAAAAATGCTGCGGGTAGTAATAATTTCGTTTTATCTGTCAAGACTTGGATAGAACGTACTCACGCTATTGGTATTATTGCTCGTGCAGGTCGATATGGTGGAACTTATGCCCATCGTGATATCGCTTATCATTTTGGAATGTGGATTAGTCCACGTTTCCAACTTCTAATGGTTAAGGAGTATCAGAGATTAAAGGCAGAGGAGCAGAAACTCATCGGCTGGACTGCCAAACGTGAGCTCTCAAAGATAAACTATCGTATTCATACTGATGCCATAAAGGAAAATCTCATTCCTGCCGAGGTTACTCGTGAACAGGCGGCTATGAAATATGCAGATGAGGCTGATGTTCTCAATATCGCTATGTTCGGAATAACAGCAAAGCAATGGCGAGATGCTAATCCTGATAAGAAAGGTAATATCCGAGACTATGCTAGCATCAACGAATTGATATGCCTTTCAAACATGGAGAATCTCAATGCCGTATTTATCAATGATGGAATGTCGCAATCAGACCGTCTTATTAAACTCAATCAGATTGCCATTCAGCAGATGAAGATTCTTGAAGATACAAATGGAAGAAATCTTTTAAAGTGATAGAGAAGTAACTGGTCAAGATTTTTGACCAGTTCCTTCTTTTTACTGCACTTTTTATCATAAAAAGCACGTGTTTTTTGTTAAAGTGAAGATATTTTCTGTGATATTTGCAGAAAGTTGTAATATTATTTGGCGCTTTGACAAAAAAAGTGTAATTTTGTTCATGTTATGATCCGAATGACATTTCGGATACATATACTCTTACACTAATTCCATTTATAAACAAATACTAAAACCAACCTTATTATCTCAATGAAAAATAAAATCGATAAAATCGTCGTTTTGTTGTTCATTCTTGCAATGTTCTTCATTATGTCTATCTCTGCACATGCAGAGACAGGGAATCGTTATTTCTTTACCTCTGAAATCTTACCGTCTAGGATTGAATTAGATGGCGTGACTATAACTCCAGCCAATACTAATGCTTCGGTGGTTTCAAGACCTTTGACTATTTTTAATGAGGACGTAAAAAATTATGTAAAAGTGTGGTCTGGTGGTAATGCAGATGATACAGATACCCAATTAGAGATAAAAACGGATAGAGAAGGAGTATTACTGGTCTATTATGTGAGGCAATGGGTTAAGGGCTCAACCGTTAATGACGTTAGGGATTTGAATATTATTGATAACAATGGATTCGCGGAATATACTCAAACCCAAGCTTCACTTGTTGAGGGAGTGAAATATTTTATTCTTGAGGCTGATAAGACTTATACGATGACTGCTAACTACAGGGGTGGCGTGTATGGTTTTGTCTATATGCCTGGCAATGTTGCTGCTTACAATGTAAAAGGCAAGGGAGATTTTAGTCTTATAGGGCAGTCCTGCACAGACTATACTAATCTGCCGAATCTGAAAGAAAAGAAATGGCGTTTCGAAGGGTGGTATAAAGATCAGGCTTGTACGGAGAAAGTTGATGAAGGTGCGGAGATAACCGAACCTACAATTCTCTTTGCTCGTTGGACAAGATATTTCTGGGATTTTGAGGAATACTCTGGCATTGTACAACTTGACTATAAAATTCTGTCGCTTAATTATGATGGTTTATTGATTATGGGCTCAGATGTAAATGATGGCTCATATACCTGTATTACAGATCAATATTTGGGCCTGTATACAATGAGTACTACAGAGACAAACTGCGTTGTCTTCACTCCAGAATATGATGGTGAGATGACGGTGACGTATTCTTCAACCAGTAGTCAGAGCGTTAGCAGGTACTGCGCGATAGGAACGGATGTTGTAAATAATGCCAATTCATTAAATGGTAATCCGAGTGTGGTTGCGTATGGTGTGGTCGATAATCCAGAGGTGTGGAAAACCCTTCAAGCAAAGTTAAAAGCTGGCGTTACATATTACATTTTCAATGTTGATGGTGGTATAAAGATAGACAAGATGCAGTATCAGGCAAGTGCCGCTTCTGCTGTTGTGGATGGAAATAACGTATCTCTTACCGTTGCTGCCAATATGCAGGGCTGGAGACCGTTCTATGACGCAAACAATAGCTATACCGTTGACGACAATACGAAAGTGTATATGGTCGTGGAGAAGGAGAACGAGGAGGATGCTGTGATTCTCGGCAATAGGACCGGGAACAAGGTGCCTATGGATTGTCCTGTCATTCTGCGTTCTAATGCCGTTCAGGAGGATGGAACCTACCTGATAACAATGACAAAAGATGCTACGCCTTATGAGTATGAAGGAAATGATAATCTTTTGAGTGCTTCTGTTCCAGGAACACCTGTTAATGCCTATCGTCTAGGCTATCGTGCAGGAGCGGGAAATGGTGTGGCATTCTATTCATGGAGCGCAGATACTCCAAGTGCTGGTATTGTGTATCTGGATTTATCGAATAGTAATACCGCAAAGATAGAATTGAATATAGAGAATAGTGCGACAGGAATAACCTCTGTTCGCAATAAACATAATGAAGAAGATAAAATCTTCAACATTAATGGGCAACGTTTGAATGTCCCTAAAAAAGGCTTTAATATTATTAACGGAAAAAAAGTTATAGTACTATGAAAAAGGCTTACATAAAACCGACAGCTAGATCTCACGAGTTGAGATGCCGTAGTATGGTGGCACAGTCATTAATACAGGAAGAAGCAAAAATAGAAATTGTTTATCCTGATTATGATCCTGATGATGATGATGGCACATATGAACCTCCGATATGGGCGGACTGATTAATATAACGACAAAACCCACCGCTTTCGTGGTGGGTTTGTTGTATTGCTATCTTTACATCGCAGTCTCTGGTGGAGTATAGGATGCTACTGTGGTAGCTCCCTGGCGGTCGATGATGAGCTGAACGAGCGTGAAGTCATCGTATGACTCATCTGGACTTCCGATGCTTGCCACGAAATAGAGGTGGTTCGCATCGCTCTTATCGTATGCCATGCTGATGAATACACCGTTTTCCTTTGCATCACGATTCAGAAGACCTGCGAAGCTACTCTTCGTGAATGTCTGTGAGAAGAACTGTGAGCCGTCAGTACGGGTGATGGTCAGCTCAATACGGTTGTCGTGGAAAAGTGAGTCGTGATTTTCGACATCATCAAGACTTGTGTCGGCTGCACGACGAATGGAAAAGTTGTATTTGCTTCCTGCCCAATTGGCTGTGCCGGAAGTCGTCTTTGCTGCCATACTCGTCGCTTTGCTCTGTGGCTTGTCGATAATCTTCTCAATTACGATGTCCTCATCCTGCTGTTTGTTCTTGCAGGATGAAAGTGAACCGGCTATCGCCAGTACACATGATAGGCTTAGTATAATATAGATTTTATTCATTTTATGTTGCAAAGATAGCGATTTTATTCGATATAGACATGTGCGGAATGTTAAAATGTCTAAATTTAGACAAAAACAAAATTGAAATTGTGTATCTGTCGCATTTTTCAATTATATGACTGAAATATGCAAGTTCGGATTATGTCAGAAATGGCAAGATGTATGTGAAGTAAAGCATAAAAGCGGTTAATTGTTAATAATTAAACGTTTATTATGAAAAAAGTGAAAAAATGTTTTGTCGTTTCTATTCTTTTCCGTATTTTTGCATCGTATTTTCGTTTTAAGAGAAACTTAACCTATTTAGGATTGTAGGAGAACAGGCAAATTATGGAACATGTGCGGCAACTCACAGAATTAGAGATTAACAGTAGGGCTGAGGAAGTCTTTACTGCGATGTCACCACGATGTACCATCGAGGAGATGGAACTGATGAGGCGTGCTTATCAGCTGGCACATGATGCCCATGCCAACCAGAAACGAATGACTGGTGAGCCGTATATCATCCATCCTATTGCCGTGGCAAGAATCGTGGCTGTGGAGATGAAACTAAGTGCTCCTCCTGTATGTGCTGCATTCCTTCACGATGTGGTTGAGGATACAGAATATACCGACGAAGATATGCGACGCCTGTTTGGCGATGACGTGGCTTTCCTTGTGAGGGTGGTGACAAAGCAGAAGAAACCTAACTATGCGATGTCAAAGCAGCTGGATAACTTTAGGCAGATGCTTGACTCCATGCACTACGACGTGCGTGCCATACTCATAAAGCTTGCCGACCGTTTGCATAACATGCGTACGCTCAGCAGTATGCGCCCTGCCAAGCAGATGAAGGTTGCTGGTGAGACCGACTATTTCTATGCTCCGCTTGCCAACCGTCTCGGCTTCTACAATATCAAGATTGAACTGGAGAATCTGTCATTCAGGTACAGATGTCCGCAAGTGTACGAGAAAATCGTACAGCTTATAGAGAAAGAGAAAGAACGTGACAAGATACGTATGGCATCATTCTCAACAAAGATTGATGAGGTGCTCAATGCCAATGGTATCCGTTTCCGTCGTGAGGTTGCCTACCGTGCTCCTTATAGCCTTTATCGCAAGATGAAAAACACGAAGGTGGATTTTGAGCACGTTGAAGGACGCCATTTCACACGAATTGTATTCCCAGAGGATGTATATGTGTCAGAAAAGAATATGTGTCTGAACATATACTCATACCTTACGAATTGTTTTCGCGAGAAATCAGGCTCGATGATAAACTACATCGACCAGCCTAAGAGTAACGGTTATCAGAGTTTCCATGTGCATCTGCTTTCCGACTATGGCGTATGGGAAGAGGTTCATATCTCAAGTGAGAGGATGATACTCAACTCCAAACTCGGCTGTGTGGCTCGCAGAAGGGATAATGACATCAGCGCATGGATTGATTCCATGAGAAATGTGCTGAAGGATGTAGCTAACAGCGCTCAGGAAAATGAGGATGGTGATGCATATTTCATAGAGTCGGTGAGAAGCCAGTTCTATAACGACGATATCACATGTTACACACCGCAGGGTAGGGCATTACGTCTGCCGAAGGATTCCACCGCGCTTGACTTCGCATATAACATACATACTCAGGTGGGTATGCACGCTAAGTATGCCAAGATAAATGGTCATCTGGCATCGGTGAAGACAATTCTGCATCGTGGTGACTGTGTAGAGGTTGGCACAGATGAAAGTGTGACGCCAAAGGAAGACTGGCGTAGTTGTGCCAAGTCATACAAGGCTTTGAGGCATATTCATCAATTCCTTGAGCGACAGCCAAAACCTCAGTATAACAGATGTCCTATATGCCACCCTATACCAGGTGAGGAGGTTATCGGTTTTACGGAGAACAACGGAAGGATAAGCGTACACAGAAGGGATTGCTCTGAGGCGATAGCTATGTCTTCAAGATATGGTGACTCTATCGTGGCTGTTGATTTCCAGGCAGAGGAGTCCGTTCTCTATCCAGCAAGTATCACAGTTCATGCCGTGGATAGACAGCATCTGCTTAGTGACCTGATAGATAGTATCTCAAATAAGTTCCGACTATCCATTAACAGCCTTCACACGGTAACAGAGGATGAGATTGTTACCTGTACGGTGAACTTCTCCGTACACTCATTCGACGAGCTCCAGACTATCGTGAATACCATCTCCGACATCCCTGATGTGGATGAGGTGAAATATAAGAATGACTAAAAGCCTATCCTTTCCAAAAGGAGGGAGTATAATAATAAAAGCCGCTTAAGGATTGTTCCTTAAGCGGCTTTTTATTGTAGTTTTCTGTCGATTCTTAATCGTAGAAGCCTGGCTGTTTGTATTCTATGCCAAGTTCTTTGTCAACAGTAGCCATGACACCCTGAATCTGTCCCATAGCGAACATGCGACCGAGGAGAGTGTAGCCAGAGTTGTGACCGTGGTTGGTCTCGTCGAATACGCCGCCTGGCTCGTCTGTGAAGGTCATACCATGGTCTACACGCATTGGGAGACGGCGACCAGAGTTGCACTTGCCTTCTGCCTCTGCCTTCTCGAAGATGCGGGTAAGCTCGATGAGATGACCGCGACCGCCGAGGTGACTTGCCTCTGTGAAGTTTCCGTTAGGGAAGATGTGGCAAGAACGGAGGTGAACGAAGTGTGTGCGGTCAGCGAACTTCTCTGCCATTGCCACGCAGTCGTTGTGTTCACCTGCAGAGAATGAACCTGCACAGAATGTGAGACCATTGTGCTTGTTTGGAACGGCATCGAGGAACCACTGGATATCCTCGGTATTGCCTACGATACGTGGCAAGCCGAATACTGGATATGGAGGATCGTCAGGATGTACGCACATATTGATGTCGTACTCATCGCATATAGGCATGATAGCCTCAAGCCAAGTCTTCATGTTGTCCTGAAGCTTAGCCTTGTCGATGTCCTTATAGAGAGCGAGAAGGTCGCGGAACTTCTGAACAGGAGCTGAATCGCCCTCGCTGAAGTTACCAGAAACGAAGCCCTGAGTCTTGATGATGATGTTCTCAACCATTGCGTGGTCGAACTCTGGAGTTGCCTTTGCCTTGATCTCGTCAGCCTCTGCCACGAGGTCACGACCCCATTTGTGAACCTTAGAGAACTCAGCCCAGTCCTCACGAGCTCCTTCGCGCTTGAGGATGTAGATGTCGAAGTATGCAAACTCTCCCCAGTTCATATAGAGGTTGCTTGCACCATTCGGATTCTTGTGCTCGAGGTCAGTACGTGCCCAGTCGAGTACTGGCATGAAGTTATAGCAGATGCACTTGATACCTTCCTCACCGAGGTTGCGGAGGCTCTGCTTGTAAACCTCAATCTGATGGTCACGGTCAGGACCGCCGTACTTGATGGTCTCAACTACTGGAAGTGACTCTACTACGCTCCACTTCATTCCGTAAGACTCGATGTACTCCTTGAGCTCATGAATCTTCTCGCGTGTCCATACCTCGCCGAGTGGCACGTCGTGCAATGCAGTAACGATACCCTCAACGCCTATCTGCTTTAACTGTGCAAGAGTGATCTTATCCTTCTTGCCAAACCATCGCCATGTTCTTTCCATTTCTTATCTTACTGATACATATTTATGCAATGTCTTCCTTACTGCGCCATTACCTGCGTAAAGCTCTTTGACGTAGCCTTCAATCTGATTGCCAAGACCTGCCTCGTAGAGGTCGAGACCGAAGACATCCTTGCGGGTATAGAGCTTCTTGAGGCATGAATAATCCTGATCTGCCTTGCCAATCTCGAGAGGTGCAACGATAGCTTGAAGCTCCTCGAGCAATGGGTCTGTAGAAGGCTCGAATGCGTTACCGTTATCATCAATACCCTTGAGGTAGCGAGCATAGCCAGCAAGTACGAGTGGGATGAGCTTGAGGTTATCCATGTCAAGACCACGAGCGATGTACTTCTTGATAGTCTCACCGAAACGGATCGGGAGCTTCTGAGAAGTGTCGGTAGCAATACGCTGTGGAGCATCTGGCATGAATGGGTTAGGCAGGCGCTTGTTGATAACAGTACCGATGAACTCGTATGGGTTGAGTACGCCCGGATCTGTAACAACAGGCATAGCCTCGATATAACCGATCTTCTGGATGAATGCGCGGAGGTCATCATCAGCCATCTCTGCTGAGATAAGGTCGTAACCGAGCATACAGCCGTAGATTGACATCGCTGTGTGGAGAGGGTTAAGACAGGTTGTAACCTTCATTGTCTCAACCTGATCAACGGTCTCACGTGTGGTGTAGAGAGCACCGCCAAGCTCCAATGGTGGGCGACCGTTGGTATAGTCATCCTCACAAACGAGGTACTGAACTTCCTCAGCATTAACGAATGGAGCGGTAAAAGTCTTCTTCTCGGTAATGATTGTGTTGTTGTCCTCAAAGCCATCCTCAGCAAGCATAGCCTGTACCTTCTCGTGTGGACGAGGAGTGATCTTATCAATCATTGACCAAGGATATGAAATCTTCTTGTTGTCCTTGACGTAAGCAAGGAATTCCTTTGGTGCAAGACCGTCATTAACCCACTTCTCTGCGTATGCGAGAACACCGGCCTTAACCTTGTCGCCATTGTGTGAGCAGTTGTCGGTTGACTGGAGTGTGAGTGGAAGCTGACCTGCCTTGAAACGCTCAAGGAGCAATGCTGTGAGCTTACCCATTGCGAATACAGGTGTGAGACCACGCTCAAGATCGGCAGGAGCTACGCTGTAACCCTTCTCTGTGATGGTGAATGTTACCATCTGGAGTGAAGGTGCCTTGAAGATCTCCACGAGACGAGCCCAGTCCTCTGCGAACTGGAAGTCAGCCTTGAGAGACTCGGTAACAGATGCGATAACCTTCTTCTCGATAGTGCCGCTTGACTGGAGGCTTACGAGGAGAGACAGATTCCCATAAGGACGGTATGCCTTGTCGATAATCTCGTAGTCGAAGCTCTCTGCTACGATAACGCCACGGTCATACTTGCCTGTGTTAAGAGCATCGTTAAGGATAGCAGCAGGGAATGCACGGAAAATATTTCCAGCACCGAAGTGAACCCAAGTTGGCTCGTCGTGAGTCTTCTTGGCTACTGCTGCGATATCATACTTAGGAAGCTCGTAACCCTTGCTTTCCCATTCTGCAACATTTGCGTTGCCTGATAGAATTTCAGTAAGTTTCATAAATTAGATTTATGTCTTTAAATATTATAATTTTTTAAACGCAATGAATTTCCGCGCAAAAGTACTAATAATTTATGAGATAGCCAAATTTTAATAAAGAAAATGGAAAAAAAAGACCCTCTAAATCCCCCTTAAAGGGGGACTTGGAAGGCGATAGTGGCTCTCCACCTTGGGGAACGGGGAGAGGGGGCTTTATTTCTTTTCCTTTTTCTTAATACTATCTGGCAGATAATACCCTAAGTGCGGAGGCTGGTTGTAAGCCACGTTTTGCCATGCGACGCACATACGGTAGATGTGGTCGTGCATAGGCGTTACAACACGGTACTGTGTAGGGAGATTGGTGCTGAATACATTCAGGTGGGCATTGTCAGAGCCATCATATAGAATAATCTCTTCACGCCAGTCTCCGAACAGGTCAGCTTGTAGACATGGTGTTGCCTTTGTACCATTACAAGAGGTAGAACAACCCCATTCGTGGAAGTCCTTACCGTTAATCTTGATACGCTCCACGTTATGACCAGTCCATTTGGCAACGTAATACTGATAGTACGGTATAGGAGTCTCACCCGCCGCGCCTTTGTTTACGGAATTACCAATCAGCTCATCATAGAGGTCGCCATCCCAATAAATACGGAAATTGATAGGGATGGAGTTCTTTGTTGTTGTAATCTCATTGCCTTTGCAGTCGTGCACAACCTTGTGTGAAGAGCTCCAGAACTCCATACCGCGATGCAGAGAGTCAATATCAGCAGCCAGTCCACGACCTGTGTCACGCTCGCCATGTTCACGGAAGAGCATCTCTCCTGTGCGTGCATCACGAAGGGAAACGCCGAAAGGCTTTACCTCATGTGGCATGAAGTATTCAAGTCCTGGACGGTCTGGGTCGATGTCTGCCAAATGAACGGCATCACCATGTCCGAGCTTTGTGGTGTAGAGCGTCGTGCCGTCATGGTCAAGGGCTGCCGAACCGAACATAATCTCGTCATATCCGTCACCATCCACATCACCAACGGCTATGCCGTGGGCTCCCTGTCCGTAGATACCCTCACCCGGTGTTTCGCTCTTGTGGAACCATTTGTCAACGATATGCTTGCCGTCAAACTGTACAGCCCATGCGTATGCCTTGGTGTAGTAGCCACGGAAGAATACCGCACTTGGGGTATTCTCAGGACCGTCAAGGAATGCCACACAGGCAAGGAAACGGTCGCCACGATTGCCTTGTAGTGGAGAGCGGTCGCCCCAGCCATTACCGTCATATTCCGGTTCTCCGCCAAGACCAAAGGCGCGGTTAGGGTTGTAGTAAACCGTATGGATGGCATGTCCGTCAATACCTGAGAAAACGGTTAGGAACTCAGGACCATGCAGGATACGGCCGTTGGCCATTGCGTATGAAATCTTATCGTTTGTCTTGCGTATCTCCTTGTCGGTTGCAGCCTTGCTGACATACTTGCCCTTGCCGTCCTTAGAGCCAGGGGCGGTCTTGCACATGAGCTCTGCCTTACCGTCACCATCAAAGTCGTAGAACAGGAACTGAGTGTAATGGGCACCGGCACGAATATTAGGACCGAGGTCAATGCGCCAGATTGGCTTGCCTGTGTATTGCTCTGTATTGCCGTAGTGGAGCTTGTAGCAGTCGAGATAAACACGTCCCGTATGACCGTCCTGTGAGTTGTCGTGAGAGTCGGAAGGGTCCCACTTTACCAACAGCTCATACTCACCGTCGCCGTTTATGTCGGCTACGGAGCAGTCGTTTGGCGTGTAGGTGTATGCCTTTCCGTTAGGAGCCACGCCTTCTGCTGGTTTGTCAAGAGGAATGGAGATATACGGCTTGTCCCAAACCTTAAGAGGCTTGCTTGCGTATTTTGTTCCGAGTTTTCTTGTTATGAGGATATATTGGCTCGTGCTTGTGCCGAGGGTGTCAGTTACACATGTTGTCTTCGTTATGTTGGATGCAATAAGCTCACCGTCGCGCATAAGGTCGAAAGATATGCTTTCAGGGTCTGTGATAAGGTATCTCCATGAGATGAAGTTTCCCTTCTCGCAAGGTATCGCAACGGCACCTCGCGAGAGTGGCTCTATGTCTTTCTGTCCGTAAATGCAAACAGAGAATAGAAGCGCTATGAGTGTGTTCAATAGCTTATTCATACTTATCGTATGGAGATTATTGGGGTAATTTGATGGGTTTTAAGGTTTTATGGTTTTAAGGTTTTCAGGTCGGAACGCTCTTGAAATTAAGATGATATTAAAAAAATAATTTTCAATTATCAATTCTCACTTGCTTTAGCTTGATGAGCTTCAGCGAATAATTTTCAATTGTTTTAAGACCTCTAACCTTCTAACCTCTAACCTCCAAATCTTATTCTTTTTGGCGTATCGGATGCGTGAAGACGAATCTTGCACCATCGTGGTACTCTGTGTCGAGCCAGATACGTCCGCCAAGGTTTTCTATTATGCTGCGTGTGATCGGGAGACCGAGACCTGTTCCCTGTTTGAAGGAATCAATCTGCTTGAATCTCTGGAACACGAAGTCCGCTTTGTCAGCCGGAATTCCGCAGCCTGTATCGGTAACGCTGATGCGTATCTCGTCTATTTTCACAGAATCCTCTATAGCCACGGTTATCGTACCGTGCTCTGTGAATTTCTTCGCGTTGGTCAACAGGTTGTTGAACACCTGATGCAGACGCAGTACGTCAGTCTGTACAGGAACAGGATGCTCAGGCAGCTTTGCCACGATGCTTACCTCCTCGCTGAGGTTTGCCCTTGCCGACTCTACGGCGGTCTTGCATATCTCAACCATGTCGGCATCCACGATGTTGAACTCCATGCTCTTTGCGTCCATCTTTGAAATCTGAAGGATGTCATTCACCAGATTCAGAAGCGTGTCGCTGTTCACCTTTATATAGCCGCCGTATTCCATTTTCTCCTCATCGCTGAGCGGAATATCTGGCTCTGTGAGCAATTGTGAGAAACCTACTATGGCATTTAGCGGAGTGCGTATCTCGTGGCTCATGTTTGCGATGAATGCCGACTTCATGGCGTTTGCCTTCTCCGCATTGTCGCGTGCTATCTCCAGTTCGTGACCACGGTCAATAAGCTTCTTCTCCAGTTTCTTGCTCAGAATCAGATAGTGGAGCGATATCGCAAGTGCCGTTATGAGGAACAAGAATATTCCGGCTGCCCATGGAAACCATTCTGCATCTATTATGCTTTCCGGTTCGTTGACTAGGGTATAGTCCTCGGGGAGCTTTTCCTTCGAAATGCCGAATTCCTTCAACTTGTTGTAATCGAACTGATAGGTGTTTTCGAGCATGTGAAGCCCTGGAGCGAGTCCTGTCTGCTCGTATTGGATTACATCATCGGCAAGTTCCGCGCCTACCTTGCGGAAATTCGGAATGTATCCGCCTATTGCCCAGTCGCCAAGACCTGTGCTTGACAGCGATATTGCAGGTATCTTCCTGTTGCTGTTTCCCAATGACACCGTAGTGTTTGCAAGAGTCAGCGTCTCCGAGTTGTCCATTCGCCATGTGCCTACGATAATCGCCTTCTTGCCTCTGATCTCGTGGATGGCGTTGTTAACCTCCTGAAACGACATCCCACGACCGTCAATACAGCTGATCTTGTAGTGAGGGTGGTTCTTCATCACCTTACGGAAATGCGCCTTCAGCGTCACGCCGCCTATCGTGTTGTCAGAGAGAAACACTATTGAGTCCCTGTCAGGGTAGAGAGTATGGAGCAGTTCGAGGTTGACAGGTATATCAAGCTTATAGACGTATCCGCCCACTATCTTGTAGTCCTTGTAGTCCCTGTTTAGGGAGTATGACTTAGGTTCCCATGTAGTGATGTCGATATTCTTGTCTTTTGGCAGTCTGATGATGTTATTGCTTCTGATGCCCACAACTACGGGAGTAGCCTTTATCTCATTCCTTGTGAGGGAGAAGAATGCCGTGGATGCCTCGTTGCCGAGAAGTACGATCATTGAAGGCTTCTGTCCATCGGTGTAGTACTTGCTGAGCAGTCGCCATAGATTGTCCTGCCATTCAGTTGCCTCTGCCAGTATGCCGCAGTTCATGTTCTCCACCCTAATGTTGCTTGCATCACCACCTTTTGCCTTGTATTTATCGTAGAACTGGTCAATATTGGCTTTCATACGTTCCTCGCCCGGATTGTATGATGAAACAATAACAACAGGTCCCTTTACTCCTGCCTCCGCGCATAATGCAGATAGCGATGCCATAGAGACTATGGACACTATTATGCGGAGAATATGTGATTTCAGGACAGTGTGCATTATTGTTCGTTTTTCTTTGTTTTTTATGGTGTGCGAAAGCTTTGATGTGGTTGGAGGTTTATTGGGTGAAGGGTGATGGATGAAGGATGAGGGTTTATTAGTATCAAACCTTATTCCCTATTCTTTCCAACTTTATTCCCTTTAACCTTCTAACCTTAGACCTTTGTCTTTAGCCTTTAGTCATTAGCCAATTTGCTGCAAAGATAGGAATTTATTCCTAATTCTCCAAATAAAAAGGGCAGAAAATCACAATGATTATGCAATAATTTGCAAAAATTTATGAGTGTAAGTCGTACTACCATATAAAATCATGGTTTCTGACGTCGATTTAACAATTCAAAACTACAAATTTCATACTCATGAAAGAAATTCCCAATTTCTCTGTCTTTATTCTCTTAATCCCTTAATTCATGTTTCGCAAGTAGTGAACGTCGAAGAGGTCGGCGGCCGAAAGGGACTTGCGTAGCTTGATGAGCATTGCGAAGAAATTATCAATTTTCAATTATCAATTATCACTTGCTTTAGCTTGATGAGCCTAAGCGAATAATTCATATAGTGTGGGTGTCTCTAAAAATTATAGAACTATAGAACCATAGAACCAAATCGCAGCCATTTATCGGAATATAACCGCCCATCTTCCTTGTCTGCCCAAGCACCTCTGATGTTACCCTGCGTTTGAACTCCTTCGCCTGTGGAAGCTTTGAGGAAAGGATGAGAGAGTAAAGACCGCTCTCGTTGATGAGGATTGTCTTGCTCTTGTAGTTAACGTGAGTTCAACGAATTTATTCAGTTGTATATTGTTGACTATCATGTGGTTGAAGGAGCTCTGAAGGAGCGGCACCTAAAAGGGCAGTCCGTGAGGGCTGTTATATTTGCCGTTATTAGAGGGATGAGGTCTGAAGGACCGACACCTAAAGTCTTCAGATGTCGCACTTACAGCGCTCCTTTAATCACGTATCTACCGAATAACAGCCCTCACGGACTGCCCTATTAGGTGTCGGGCTTTCAGCCCTCGCAGTCTTGAATTTGTCGAACTGACGTTAGTTAGAACCAGATTCGGAAATCACGAATGTGGTTTTATCCTCTTCCTTGACCTGAGGTCGTGAATCTCGCCCCCCCCCCTTATTTCCTGCATCCACATGCCTTGCGAGAGCATTTTCTGGTTTCGCCTACCCAAGCACCTCGCTTGCCACCCAACGCTTGAACTCCTTCGCCTGTGGAAGCTTGGAAGAAAGGATGAGGGAGTAAAGACCAGACTCATTGATGATAGTCATTTCTTGTTTTCCTCCAAGGGGGTTCTGAATTGGAACGCCCTTTTTATCATCATCTTCTACGTGATTATAAAGAGCTTTACGTGCAAGTCTATACCCAAGCACCTCAGCCACATCCTTACCCACGAACCAAGGTTCACCGTTGATCACCATTGTCCTCGCTTCACCGAAGCTCTAATCCCTATCATGGGGCTTATCTCTCTCCAATATACGGAACGGACTTGAAACGGACCTGAAACGGAGGTGGAACGGACCTGTCGTGTTCTTGTTTTACTCGAATCGGAGTATGTGCCAAGCGGGGTTGTAGAGGCCGAGTAGCTTTTATTTCCTGCTGCAAAATTACTCATCTTTTCCCACTCAATCATTCCAACTTTCGGATTTTTCTGTTAAGATTTATTAATCAAGTGTTAATCTGCTGAATATCTACATTTTAAGCAAAAAGACATTGAAAAAGGTCAAATGGTCAAATGGTCAAACATTTTTTACACACACCCTTTTTCTTCCTCGGTTCAAGTCAATAATAATATATATAAATAAATTTATTTATATTATTATTGAAGTAGAAGTGCGAAAAATATGGGGTGTCTTAAAAAAATGTTTGACCATTTGACCATTTGACCATACAATGAAATGAGTTGATGTTGTAAACTGTTGGTAATTAGTATGTTAGGCGATTTTTTTTGAGGGTAGTCTCAAAAGACAAAGGTACAACATTTTTTCGTTAATGCCGTTTCCCATTTTTTTTCAGGAAAATCATATATGTCTATCGTTGAATTGATAGAATTGGGAATTGGAATATCAAAACCCATAAACGTCACTGTCTTTATGTTATAATAAAAAATGCAAGAATATAACGAGTGTAAATGATAGCTTTTATTTGATATTTGTGATATTTGTCGTGGTCAAATGGTCAAATAGTCAAACATTTTTTAAAGACACCCACACTATATGAATTATTCGCTTAGGCTCATCAAGCTAAAGCAAGTGATAATTGAGAAACGAAAAAAGATGAGCCCCCGAAACGAGGACTCATCCTTATCTGATTGTTCAAAAAATCTTACGAAGCGATTATTTGCCACCGAAGAGCCAGCATTGCTTTTCGTAGATATATGTGCCGTCACCTGCAATCTTGCTCAGACCAGGGTTAGACACAAGTGAACTCTGACCATAAGGGAGAAGATAAGGCCAGCAGTTCATATTGCCTTGGGTGTTGTTAGGGTTTGTGAGTGTGATATAGTTCTCGCCCATACCCATACAACGGCGAATGTCATTGTAGGTCTCAACCTGCTCGTCAACTACTCCTGCAATGTATTTCTGTTGGAATACGCTTTTGAGATCTGGCTTGCCGAGAGAAGTAGCATATGCCTTACCTGTAGTTGTGAATTCAAATTCCTTGCCGAGAGCAGCAGCCCATTCTGACTGTTCTTCTATAGAAAGTGCAACTGCCTTTTGGAAGTCTTCCGTAGCATCTGCGCCTGTGCGAAGCTCTGCTTCTGCAAGGATGAAATAGAGCTCGTGAGCACTCATAATGTGAACAGGCTGTGAACCAAGGTCATAGTAGGCAGGATAGCACCATGTGGAGCTTTCTTTTGCCTTGTCATCATCGCCAGGTACTGCGGCTACATCTTCAGCATCTTCACCATAGCAGTATAGACCAAGACGTGGATCGTCTGCCCCCATAAGGTCAACTACAGTCTTTGAAGGAGCTGTATATTTGCGACTCCAAACGAATGCAGACCATGGGTTGTCACATGTCACGCCATTGAATTCAGAGACGAGAAGGCCTTCAAATCCGAGTTCTTTTGCTTTGTTTGCAGCCTCAAGTGCCTTTGCTGCAGCCTGATCGTCAACACATGTCTGGTGGATAAGGTAACGTGCCTTTACTGCATAGGCTGCAGCAAGCCACTTGCTCGCATCACCGTGATATGCAATATCAACATTTGCCATGTTTTTTTGTTTTGCACCCTTGGTGAGGTTTTCTATTGCCTTATCACATGTTGCTATGATATCTTTATAGATGCTCTCTTGTGAATCTGGCGCTGCTGTCATGTTTGCTGCACCCTGAAGAGCCTGTGTGTAAGGGACATCTCCATGGAGATCTGTTAGAATGCCAAAGTTTATTGCCCAAAGAACTTGAGCTGCGCCAAGAACGTCGTACATACCCACGCTGTTGGCGGTTCCGTTTTCTACCTTGTCCATCATCTCCTTGATATTTAGGAGATTGGCATATGTAGAGTTCCATACGTTGTTGAATGTGCTTGCAGCTCCAAGTTCACTTCTGTTTCTGAGCTCAGCTTTCATTAATTGGTTGTTACCTGTACCAAACTCTTGCTCTGTAAGAGTTGATGTATAGAAAGCATAGTCGCCTGAAACTGTAGCGAATGCTGTTGCCATGATGGCATCTGTAATCTGCAAGTGTGCAGATACGAGTTCTGCTGGTGGGTTCTTATAGTTCTTGTTTGCCTCGTCCATAGAATCGTCTGAGCATGATGTGAACCCAAGAACAGCAGCTGACATTGCCAAGAATATATATTTCTTCATAATTGTCTTAATTTTATATTATCAATTAGAATGTAATTTTCAGACCACCACCGATGCTCTTTGTTGCAGGAACAGAGAAACGCTCGAAGTAACCTGACATATTGCCGTTACCCTGTGATGATTCTGGGTCGAAGTTTGGCATCTTAGCCCAGATGAGGATGTTACGTGCAAAGCCATAGACAGATGCGTTGATGCCGAGGAACTTAGGAAGGTCGTAGGTAAGGGTGAGGTCACGGAGCTTGAAGAAGCTTGTGTCGTAGATACCAGCCTCGGTTACGTCATAGTAGGCAGCATAGTAGTCCTGCTTGCTAACCTCAATGGTGTTCTTCTGACCTGTAGCAACATCAATACCTTCAGCAACCATTGTACCCTCGTGGTAAGGGAGAGATTCCTCTGTCGCACCGAAGTAGTTCATTGTCATGTTTGTACCATGATACATCTTGCCGCCTTTCTGCCAGCTCCATGTTGTGTCGAGAGAAATACGCTTCCAACGAGCAGAGAAGTTAAGACCCATAGTCCAGTCTGGTGCACAGTTTCCGAGATTTACACTTTCCAATGTAGCCTGTGGCAGTCCATCGAGAAGTTTCAATTGACCGTCTTCTGTGCGATCGAAAGCATAACCATATATGTTAGGGTATGTACAACCTGCCTGAGCACGAACCTGTGGCTCTACGAAACCGCCGAGCATGATTGACTCTACGCCATCTGCGAGTTCTACAACCTTATTATCTACTGATGTCCAGTTAATGCCGAGGTTTACATTCCAGTCCTTTGTCTGAACCACAGTAGCATTAAGAGTGAGCTCATGAGAGTTGGTCCTCATGCAACCTGCGTTTGTCATCATATACTGATAACCACATGAAGGATCGCAAGGCACCTTGAAAATCTGATCTACGATGTCTTGATAGCTATATGTATAGCTGAACTTGATGCGTCCGTTCCAGAAAGCAAGATCCAAACCTGTCTCCCAGTTCGTGGTGTTCTGAGGCTTGAGGCCTTTATTGTACAGAACGTAATAAGGGGCATAAGCTGATGTGCCGCTTGGGAGTGGATAGCTTACTGGAGTGTAAGAATAGAAACCACCGCCATAGCTTGGAGCATAGTAGTAGCGGTCATAGTATTCACCAGCCTGACCTACCTGAGCGTATGATGCACGGAGCTTACCATATGAAAGAATGTCCTGATTTGCAAATGCAGAGAGTTTTGTAAATTCCCAGCCGAGAGATACAGATGGGTAGAAGAAACTGCGGTTTCCACGTGGCATCGTTGAAACATAGTCGTTACGACCTGTTACTGTGAGGAATACCTGACTGTCCCAATCAACTGCTATGCTGCCAAAGAAACCTACGTTGCGTTCTTCGCGTGGGTATTCTTCTGCAGTATATGAAATCGCGTTACTGATAACAGGGAAACCATAGAAATTGAAGTTAGTACCAACATAGTCCCATGTGCGGATGTTTTCTTCGTTAATCTCGTTACCGAGAATAAGGTTCAGTCCCCACTTGTCGTTTGTACCAAAACGACCATCAAGGTTTGCAGTAAATGTATTGTTGAATACATTGTGCTGTGAGCCGTAGTTCTCAATCTCACCCTTGTTGTTGTATGCAGAACCTACCTCTGCTCCAGTCTTGTAGTCGGATGACCACATGTCAAGACCTGCCTGTTCGCGGAATTTGAGAGTGAAGCCGTCAAGACCGATGTTTGGTGAATATTCAAAGTATACGTTACCGAAGAAACGGTTGGTGTGCTGACCGAATTCATCATTGGCTGACCACCAGTAAGGGTTGTTGAAGTTTGTGCTACGGAAGAGAATCTGCTTGGTTGGATCATCTGGATCGCAATATGGGATGCCCTTGAGATTATACTCGGCAGGACAAGAATAGAGCACGTTCATGATACCGTTGTTGGCACCAGGAGCACTTGTGATTTCGCTTGAAGAGTAGTTGGCAGAGAAACCGGTCTTCCACTCCTTGTTAATAGTCCAGTCAACAACGCCACGACCACCCCAACGGTCCATACCTGTAGAAGGAATGATACCGTCCTGATGTGAGTTGCTGATAGAGAATGAGTAGTTGAGGTTGTTGATAGCCTGAGAGATGCTCAGGTTTGTATTCTCTGTGCAACCTGTCTGGAGGTAGTCATAGAGGTTGTCGTATGTCTCAGGAGTAGTCCATCCGTCGAGACCTGCTGCTGCACGTTTTGGGTTGTAGTACATATCCTGGTGCTTGCCGCTTGCCTGAGTATATGTGTTGTCTGTGTTGCCACCATAATTTGGGTCATTTGCAAGGTCTGCAATCTTTGGACCCCAAGACTGGGAAGATGTTGGGTCATAGCCTTTTTCTATGCTGCTTCCCTGAGCATAAACCTGCTGATGCTTGAACTCACGAGACATAGACTGAGCTGAGATATTGGTGTTGAGCACAATCTGTGGCTTGCTCTGACCCACCTTTCCGCGCTTTGTGGTGATGACAATAACACCATTAGAAGCACGAATACCATAGAGGGCTGAAGCTGCCTGACCTTTAAGTACGTTGATGCTCTCAATATCGTCTGGGTTAATATCAATAGAACGGTCGGAAAGATTAGCTCCTGTTACAGAGTCACCTGTGTCGAAGTCGGCCTTTGTTGTAATTGGCATACCGTCAACTACATAGAGAGGCTGGTTGTTGCCGTCGAATGAACGTGCACCACGGATAACGATCTGTGAAGAAGCACCAGGAGCACCAGAAGACTGACGGATATCTACACCTGTGAGCTTACCCTGAATAGCATTGGCAAGTGAACTTGTTCCTGATGTGCTGAGCTCACCTTCCTTAAGATCCTGAGACGCATAGCCCAGAGATTTCTTTGAACGGGTGATACCCATAGCCGTAACGACAACCTCGTCAAGGACTTTGTCGTCTGCGTCAAGTGTAACTGTCATGCCATTTTTTGCGGTAGCTTCCTTTGTTTTCATACCTACATAAGAGAACACAAGAGTCTTGCCTGCCTCAACATTGATAGTGAACTTACCGTCAATGTTTGTTACAACACCCTGAGTTTCACCTTTTACTTTTACGGCTGCACCGATGACAGGCTCGCCGTCCTGAGCAGAAATGACTGTACCGCTGATTGCTGACTGTGCGAGGGCAGTCACTGCCGTCATCATGCACAGAAGCATCATTGTTAGTTTTCTTTTCATAAATACTCTTACTTGATTAGTTTATACATTTTTATACTAAAATCTTTTTACCTGTAGCATTTTGTCGGCAAAATTAATATTTTTTCTACAAAAAATGCGGTTTTTATGCAGAAAAATGCATATTTTGTTACTTGGCTTGTCAAAAGGGAACAAATCTCTGGAAAAAAGTAACATTTTTAATAATTCCATTGCGTAAAAAAGATAATTTTATATTTTCCAAAAACAATTGCAAATTGCTTTGGCGAATGATTTTTAATTAAGATTTTACTTTTACTTGATAAATTTAGCGGATAACTTGCATTTTGCTTGGTGAGCTTGCTAACAATTCGTAATTATTTGTTACCTTTGTGGCATGAAAACTTACAAAGACATATTTATTGATTTTGATGATACCCTTTATGATACGAGGGGTAATGCTATCATCGCTCTTGCTGAGACCTTCGATTTCTTCTCACTTGGCAGGTATTTTGATAATCCGCAGGATTTTTATGATAGTTATTGGAAGACTAACCTCGCCCTCTGGACTCAGTATAATAAAGGTGAGATTGACAGGCAGTATCTCATCGTGGAGAGATTCCGCCGTCCGTTGAGCGAGGGTAGGGGACTTGAGAATGTTACGGAGGAATTTTGTCTTGAGGTAAGTGATAAGTTCCTTGATTTCTGCTCTAATAAGCCTGGCACGGTCAAGGGTGCAACGGAATTGGTGCAGTATCTGAAGGACTTGGGATGTCATTTGCATATCTGTAGTAATGGTTTTCATGAGATTCAGTATAAGAAACTCCGTGCCTGCGGACTCTATGACTATTTTGATACCGTTATCCTTAGTGAGGATGCGGGGGCAAACAAGCCTTCGAAGAAATTCTTCGACTATGCCTTTGAAAAGAGTGGGGCAAAGGTTGAGACCACGCTGATGATAGGCGATAACTACATTGCCGATATTGAAGGTGCTATGGATGCCGGTTTGGACACAATATTATATAATAGATGGGATGCAAGCTTTGTGCCTCCAAGAAAGCCAACCTATATCGTTAATGAATTGGCTGAAATCATGAAATTGTTATAGTACTATGCTTAGTAATAATACATTGATATTCGTTGCGGCTTTGTTGCCGGTGCTTATAGCGATATATATAATATACCGCAAGGACAAGAATAATCCGGAGCCGACATGGCAGTTGGTGAAGGCTTTGTTCTATGGCGTACTTTCCGCTCCGTTATCGTTTCTGCTTTCCGTTCCTTTTAAGGAGATTGGTCTGTATAGTGAGGAAAGTACGACGATAGCAGGACAGTTAGCATTGGCTTTCTTCGGGGCTGCTATTCCCGAGGAATGTTTCAAATTCCTAATGCTTTGGCTTGTGGTGAGGAACAATAAGTATTTTGACGAGCATTTCGACGGAATTGTATATGCCGTATGCATAGGAATGGGATTTGCCGGAATCGAGAATGTGTTGTATTTGTTTGAAAACTATGACAATTGGCTGGGTGTCGGTATCATGCGTGCATTGTTCGCCATACCCGGACATTTCTTCTTTGCCATTATCATGGGTTATTTCTATTCCTTGGCACACTTCGCAAGTAATGTTGGCAAGAAACCGATGTATTTGATGCTTGCTATCGGAATACCAATATTGGCTCACGGACTTTATGACGGATTCCTTATGGTGCAGTCGGTTCTTCCTGATATTGCGTGTCTGCTGAGTATTGCTGTATTGATACTGCTAAATCGTTTGCGTAAGGTTTCAAACAAGCATATAGCTAATCTTCTTAAGAAGGATGGAGTGGCTTGAATTTCGAGGTTAGGGGTTAGAGGTTAGAGTTTAGAAAAAAATAGAAGCTTATGAAAAGAATTGTTTGTAATGTATTGATTTTTGCATCGGTTGTAGCGATGCTATTGTCTTGTGAATCAAATGTGGCGAAGAAAACGCTACTGAAGATGGAGGTTGATAATATACAAAAGGAGTTGCCTATCAAATTGGGTAGTATGGGTGATTTGTCGGCTGTTACCTATGAGGATGATGTGGTGACACTAACATATCTCGTGAATGAGACTTTGAGTGATATTGACGGATTGGTAAGAGATTCTAATTTGGTAAAGGAGAATTATCAATGTATGGTGGCTCGAAATAATGCTATGCAGAAAATGGTGAAGGAGATTGCTGGTGCGGATGCATCCTTGGTTTTGCAATACAAGGGAAATACTTCGGGTAAAGTGGCATCTGTGACAATCTCTAAGGATGAATTGGCTAATACGGACAAATTCATTCTTACAGGTACTGCGGCTGCAGAGAAGCTTGTTGAGAATATCACACGCTTGGAACGTAATAGAATGCCTACGGATGTGGGTAACGGCATAAAACTCGTTGATGCATTCTGGGAAGGTGATAATTATATATATCTGGCTAACCTCGACAAGAGTATATATACCATCGAAGGGTTAAAGATGGCGAACAGAAACGATATGAAGCAGGGCGTTATTGCTGCTTTGTCAAATGATCCAAGTTCACGTACCTTTATCGAGGCTATGATAACCTTGCGCAAGAATATCGGTTATAGATACCAGGTAGAGGATTCCAAAGATCATGTAGATATAATCGTTTCTTATTCTGATCTTAAAAGAATACTAGGTGCTTTCGGAAAGAAGTAATTATTCGAAACTGAAGTTTCGCAAGCTCAGCTTCAGGGGTTAGAAGGTTAGAGGTTTGAAGGTCTGCCTCGCTAATGAGCCTCCGACCTAAGAGCCTTAAAACCTAAAACCTTTAAACCTACAAATTGAGCTATGCGAAAATTGTAATTAATATCATGCTCGCTTCCCTTCTCGATTTCTTTTTCCCGAGGATGTGCCCCGTATGTGGCAAGCGTCTTGAGCTTGACGAGCGTCCTTTATGTCTGCGATGCAACGTGGACATACCGAGGACTATGTTCTGGGAGCATCCTTACGATAATCCTTTGGCGAGGATGTATTGGGGAAAGATTCCTGTAGAGAAGGTGGCAGCCTATTTCTATTTCACTCCTCAGTCTGCTCAGGCTCGAATGGTGTATGGCGCGAAATATCATGGACGTGCCAATATCGCCCTCGAACTTGGAGAGATGCTTGCAGACGAGATGACTGGATTCTTTGATGATATTGACATCATCATCCCATTACCTGTAAGTATCAAAAGAAGGATGATGCGTGGCTATAATCAGAGTGAAATGATAGCGCGTGGTATTAGTAAGGTTACGGGAATACCGATAGAAAGACATGCCGTTATAAGACGGTATTTTGACAAAAGTCAGACGCACCTGACGAGAGAAGAACGACGAGATAATGTGGATGATGTCTTTGTGCTGAAAGATGCGGATGCAATCAAAGATAAGCACGTGCTTATAGTGGATGATGTAATAACAACGGGTGCCACCACAATCTCATGTGCAAATGAGGTTCTAAAAGCGGAAAACGTTAAGGTTAGTATTCTTGCTCTTGGATTTGCAAGCAAAGCAAAGGCGCAGGAAGTGCATGAGCCTGTAATAATATGAAATTGGGTGTTGGGTGTTGGGTGATAGCGGTTACAACATTACGCCAACACCTAACACCCATCACCCAACACCTAAAGTATTTTCAGTATCTCATCCATCTCAAATCCTCGTGAGAGTGCGAAGCGAATGAGTTTGCCTCTGATTTCGTATTCCGATTTTCCCGTTACGGTCTTACGCTTAGCCTCAAGTAACGGACGAAGTATCTCCTCATAGTTCTTTTCATCCACTTCATCTAGAATCGGATTATAGATGCTGCTTGGGATTCGTTTCATGTAGAGTGCTTGCTCTACCTTCTTGCGCCCCCAACCATTGAACTTTATCTTTTCCTCAACAAAACAACGTGTGTATCTCTCCTCGTCGATGAATTTCTCTTTTAGAAGATATTCCATTATACGAGCCTGAACGCTTTCGTCTATTTCCCAACGACGCATCTTATCGAGCATTTCCTGTTGGCAATGCTCTCCACGTGCACATAATGTCGTGAGTTTGTTGAGTACTTGTTCTTCGGTCATGTTTGGAGGTTAGGGGTTAGAGTTTAGTGTTTAGAGTTTAGTGTTTAGAGTTTAGAGGTTAGAGGAGGCACATTACACACTAATCTCTAAACACTAAACACTAAACTTTATTCGACTATAGGCTTATACTTTGGTACAAGCATCTTCATCAATGTCCAGGCGATGAGGTAGGCAACAGCACAATAGCAGAAGATAATCATGTAGCCGGCTGGTTTGCCTGTTACTCCGAAGAATGTGAAGGCATCGCCCTGGCCTTCTGCGTATGTGAAGAGCTTGCCAGAGCCCTTGTTGATAAGGAATGAGCCAAGTCCGCCGAACATTGTGCCGATACCTGTGATAGTCGCAATGGCACTCTTAGGGAACATATCTCCGATAGTAGAGTAGAGGTTTGCGCTCCAAGCCTGATGACCTGCACCTGCAAGACCAATAATGATACATGGCAACCAAACACTTACACCAGCAAGGGGCTGAGCAAACATCGCGAAGATAGGGAGGAATGCAAAGATAAGCATAGCACGCATACGACCTGCGTATGGGTTCATTCCCTTGTTCTCAACGAATAGTTTTGGAAGATAGCCACCATATATTGAGAGTACTGTTACGATGAGGTAGAGTACGAAGATAAGCATCTGGCCTGTGAATGTATTTGAAGGATAGCCAAGCTCTGAGAAATAAGCTGGTGCCCAGAAAAGGAAGAACCACCAAACGCCGTCTGTAAGAGCCTTACCAACGATGAATGCCCATGTCTGACGATAGGTAAAGCATTGGCCAAATGTGAGTTGCAAGCCCTCGTCTTCTGAAGTCGTAGATTCTTCTTCCTGTTTCTCGTCAGAGTTGATGTATGCAAGCTCTGCCTCATTCACGTTATTGCTCTCGTGTGGGTGCTCATACATGAATGCCCATGCTGCTGCCCAGATAAAACCGATAGCACCTATGATTATAAATGACATCTCCCAGCCCATTGCTGCTGCAAGGATAGGAATAGTAAGAGGAGCTGCAAGTGCTCCAACGCTTGAACCTGCGTTGAACATACTTGTAGCGTATGCTCGGTCTTTCTTAGGGAAGTATTCTGCTGTTACCTTGATGGCTGCTGGGAAGTTACCAGCCTCACCCATGGCAAGTACGATACGGCATGCAAGGAAGAGATATACGGAAATGGATGTAAACATCAATGTGCCCTTTACCACATTCTCTCCAAACCAACCAGTATCGGCAAGGTGGAATGTAGCCCATCCGCATGCTGCGTGGAGACACGCACCAAGACTCCAGATTACAATCGCCCAGATGTAGCCCTTCTTTGTACCCATCCAGTCGATGAACTTACCTGCAAAGAGCGAGATGAAAGCGTAGAAAATAGAGAATACGGCTGTGATTGTACCATAGTCGTCATCAGTCCAATGGAAGTCCTTCGAGATGAAGTCTTTCCAAGTGAGCGACAGAACCTGACGGTCCATGTAATTTACTGTTGTGGCGAAGAAAAGCATCGCGCACATCACCCAACGCCAGTTGGTCATTTTGTTTGTTTGTATAGAACTCATAGTTTTAGTTAGGAAGACCCCTTCCCCGCTTCCCCGTGATGGGAAGAGCCGATTCGCGATAGGAAGTCCCCCTATGCAGGGGAATTTAGAGGGTCGATTTAAGAATCTATGTTTATAGTTAATTTATATGACGAGTGCAAAGATACATAATTTTTCTGAAAAACAAGCAAGTATTAATAAAAAAAGAAATATTCAATCAATAAAAAATACTAAGAATGAGAAAGATTTGTCGAAGCTCTTCTGACCATAGGGAAGAAATTATTATTCAAGATAAATTTTTTATTTATCAAGAATTAGAGAATTAGCGTTTTTTTCTTTTTTGAATTTCTATAGAATTTGAGAAAAAGTCGCTTGCGCTTCTGCCAATCACGACAATTCCAAATGCTACGCAAGTAGCAGATCTTCTCTCTTTCGCATTAATTCAAATTTCTCAAATTCTCTAATTCTTGATTAAATTTAAAGAAAAAAGTTATTTACGTTCTTCCTCCCATGTAAGTCCGTTGCAAGTCCCATGTAAGTCCCATTCACCTCCCATTCTAAGGAACGGATTAGAAGCGAAGGAAAAGCGAAGGAGAAGCGGACCTGAAGTAATTGAAGAGTGAATAGTGAAAAGTGAAAAATGTAACCCCAGATATTCGGGATTATAGAGATGTTAATCACGAGCGTAAGCGAAACACTTGCGTAGCTTGTTGAGCCTTGCGAAAAATCCCTTTAATCTTTGAAATCTGTGTTCGGAAAAAATTGATGTTAGAATTAACGTTATAATTTGTGTCATAATTAATGTTTAGCTGTATAGCTTTTTTCTTGCAACATTAATTGGACGTTAATTAAAACATGAATTTTCTGGAACAAATTTTCTGGCCATCGTGTATAATTTTCTGGAAAGCCCCAAGCACCGTAAGGTGCGACTTCCGTTCCTTCCGTGTTTTCCGTGGTCAAGATAATTTTTTGAGAAAGATTTTGAGCAAGGGGTTTCACCTATATAGTTTTGTAAGTATAACTAATTGATAATCAAACAATAAAGAAGGGTGAAACCCCCTATAAAAACAAGGTGTATTTTTGGAGGGGTTTCACCCTGTATAAGTTGTTGATAGTCAATGTGTAAAAGCCTAAAAATTGCAAAGGTGAAACCCTCCTGTCTAAAAACTTTTGATTTTTTTACTTTCATCACTATACCAACGTTTTTCTGCCGTTCAACACTTGGTGTAATACTATGCGTTGAAAACTTTTTTTTCACTCTGGAGGGTATTACACTAATCAAAAAGCAAAAGGAGCACCCTCAATGTGAGAGCACTCCTATTTTTTATATGACCTCAACAATCAAGCCAAGATGGAGCTCTTTTGATATCTTGTCAAGCTGTTTCTTCTTGTCATTAGTACTGCTATGTGTCATCACATAGAAACCACCTTCAACCGGAACCTGTGCTTTGCCATATTTCCTATCACGTGTGTTAGAGACAATGGGAACACCGCAAAACGCAATACCAATGTTACGAACTTTCATAAAACCAATCCTACGAATAGTTTCTGTGAAAGTAATCTTTGCCTTCTTGTCCTGTATGACTTTACCATCAGGAAATGTTACTCTCAATATTGTTTTTTCGTTAACTCTCTCAACTGGCTTCCTGCGTTTTGTGCCATTCCAATGTTCTACTTGTGGGTCTTGTTCCAGCAGTTTTGCATCCAGCAATTCGCTGATATTTGTCTTACGAGACAGTGATACGCTAATAGGTTCTCCTGGGTGATAATCTACCACCAATACGAGTTCCCTTTGTACCTGTTTCAAAGCAGGTTCTATTGTTTGAGTTACTACTGGCAGGATTTCCTTTTTTATAATATCTTCTTCCAGTTCACTTACCTGCTTCTCCAAATCCTCATTTAGAGAGAGACCTTCTTTTCGCAATGTTTCCATTGCTTTATATAAATCGCTTAATCGTGACATGTTTTTGGCTTTACTTGATTGTCAAAGTTAAGTTAGTATTAATTGACAAAACAATTCTTTCTGTATAGAAGATTATGTCTCGTCTGATAAACTCGAAAGCCCCGAAGGACTAACTGGTTTCGCTTGCAAAAATAGCAAAATATTTGTTAATCAGCAAGAATTTTACTGATTATCTTAAAGAAACGGATGTGTTTTTCATTTTAACGACAATAAATCAAGGTGGATTTCATCGAAAACGCAAAAGACACGGAACGCTTCGTTTGTTCCGTGTCTTCCGTGTTAAAAAAATATTCTAATTTCTCGTTAGTCTTGGAAATACACTCGCTTTACTCGGTTGCTGATGCCTGTCAGTACCTCGTAAGGGATTGTGTCGAGGGTATCGGACAATACGGTTACGGGGAGGTGATCGCCGAAGATCTCTACGCTATCACCCTCCTGACATGGGATGTCGGTCACGTCTATCATACATACGTCCATGCAGATGTTACCGACATATTCCGCTTTCTTGCCGTTTACGAGACAATAGCAATGGCGATTGCCGAGATGACGGTTGAGACCGTCAGCATATCCGATAGGTATAGCGGCAATGATGCTGTCCTTCTCAAGAATGGTGCGACGGCTGTAACCGATACTCTCTCCTGCTGGTACCTTGCGAATCTGCAGAATGGTGGTCTTCAATGTGCTGACATTAGATAATACCTCATTGTTTCGTGGGTTTATGCCATAGAGACCAAGACCTAAACGACACATATCCATCTGACGCTCAGGGAAATGCTCTATGCCTGCCGTATTGCAGATATGACGGAGAATCTTGTGCTCAAAGGCATCCTGTAGAGCCTTGCTACCCTTTTGGTAGAGGTCAAACTGATAGTCGGAGAACTCATCGAAGTTATCTCCGTCAGAACCTACGAAATGAGAGAAGACAGAGCGCGGAATAAGCGCATTCTGATTATTCAGATACTCTATGAGCTTTGGCATATCGTCAATAGGGTGGAAACCCAGACGATGCATACCAGTATCAAGTTTGATATGTATAGGATATCCTGTGATACCCTCTTTCCTTGCTGCATGACGAAGCGCATCGAGAAGACGGAAGGAATATACCTCTGGCTCAAGTTCATAGTCGAACATGGTCTTGAATGCCGTCATCTCAGGATTCATAATCATGATGTTTGCCGTGATGCCAGCCCTTCTCAGCTCAACGCCCTCATCGGCAACGGCAACGGCAAGATAGTCAACACGATGATCCTGAAGTGTCTTTGCAATCTCCACAGCCCCGGCACCATAGCCGTCAGCCTTAATCATGCAGACGAGCTTTGTCTCTGGCTTCATGAAAGAGCGATAGTGGTTGAGGTTGTCCACAAGTGCGTTGAGATTAACCTCAAGTGTGGTTTCGTGAACCTTCTCCACAAGCAGGTCGGTGATACGGTCAAAGCCGAAACTACGTGCGCCCTTGATGAGGATAACCTCGTCGTGCAGGGATGAGAACTCCGAACTTGAAATAAACTCTTCGGTTGTCTTGAAGAAGGATTTCTCTTCAGTCTTTATTACGTCGGCACAGTTTTTCAGAGCCTTGCCTATGCCGATGAATTTCTCAACGCCACGGCTTGCCACAAGTTCTGATACCTCTTTGTATAGCTCTGCATCATTCACGCCCGACTGGTATATGTCGCTGAGAATCAGCGTGCGCTTACGGCCTTTATGGTCAGGACGACGTTGCATGAAGTCAAGGGCGATGTCGAGCGATGCGAGGTCGGAGTTATAGGAGTCGTTGATAAGCGTACAGCCTCTCTGTCCGTCCTTCACCTCAAGTCGCATGGCAACAGGCTCAAGGGTAAGCATACGCTCCTCAAGCTGCTCTGGAGTTATTCCAAGATGAAGAGCCACAACAGCAGCAGCTATTGAGTCCTCTACAAAAGCCTCGCTGATGAATGGGATGGTGAAAGAAGAACTACAACCCCTTTCCTGCCCTTCGGGCATCCTTTGGCTTTCCCTTCGGCCGCCGACCTCTTCGACGTTCCCCGTAAGGGGCAAGGAGGAAGTTACATTTGTTTCGCTTAGAGGCGCGTGATTTGCTCCCCCTTCCCCATTCACGGGGGAAGGGGCGGGGTTAGGGGTTGTATATGTATAATATATCTTGGTCTCATTCTCTTCCTGCTCTACCTTATTAATATAAAATGCAGCTGAGGAATCTGTGAACGACCAGCCAAGTTTCTTGCCCTTGAAATCACATTTCCTAAGTTCACGGAAAACGATGTCGTTATCCTGAGGATATACCAATACGTCACAGTCGCTGAAAAGCAGGAATTTCTCATGGCATTTCTCTTCGAGAGTGTGGAAATTCTCCTGATGAGCCTGTCCCAGCGTGGTGAACACGCCGATGGTAGGCTGTATGATATCTGCAAGGCGCTGCATCTCGCCCATCTGGCTTATTCCGGCCTCGAAGATACCCACGGCACTTCTCTCATGCAGTTTCCATACAGAGAGAGGCACACCAATCTGAGAGTTGTAAGAGCGAGGAGAACGGGTGACGTGCATAGAAGGCATAAGCAACTGGTAAAGCCATTCCTTAACAACTGTCTTGCCATTGCTGCCTGTGATACCTACGATAGGAATATCAAACTCGTCACGATGACGCTCTGCAAGTCTCTGGAGGGCTGCGAGGGTAGAGGGAACGACAAGGAAATTGGTATCTTCCCACTCCTTGTCTGTAGGGATAGGGTAGGTGTTGCTTACACAGAAGTTCCTCACACCCCTTCGGTGCAGGTCATCTATATAGTTGTGTCCATCATTACGCTCTGATTGGAGGGCGAAGAAAAGAGTCTCTTCCGGAAAAGACAAAGAACGGCTATCAGTAAGCAGGAAAGCGATATTGCTATCCTTCTCACCATAGCGACGCGCGCCTAAAAGCGTGGCGATTTTCTCTATACTATATACCATTGTGCTTTTATTAATTCAAGTTCTGCAGATCAGAAATTGCCTGGAGGGCAATACTATTAGTAACCCCGTACATGCGAGTGAAACGAAGATGTGCGAGGATTAATCCCATAATCCTTAATGCTGCCTGGAAGGCAGTACATCGCGAAAGGTCGTATGTGAAAGTAAATCAGGTACAGCCTTCCAGGCTGGTAAGGATTGCAGCCATTTTGTGTCCGAGGGCATTCTCTCCTTCGTCGAGTATGCACCTCGGTTACTCATAGTGTTGCCTTCCAGGCAATTCTGCGAGTGCAAAGTTAGAGAAAAAAAATGAAACAGCAAAAAAGAAAGGTCAAAAAATGGTAGAGGGGTAAAGATTAGAAAAAGGTGAAGGGATTATAGAAAAAAGAAACGGATGTATATGATTTATCTGAAAATGATTATTCGCATTTTGCTGATAGCGCCCCGAAGGGGCAATTTACTACTAGCCCATGGCAACGCCATGGGGGATTGAATGCATAACTATCGCCCTGTAAGGGCAAAAGCATTGATTCATGTTTGGGCTTTTGCCCCTTACAGGGCGCACTCGCTTGCATGCCATACCTAGGGCGATGCCCTAGGCTATTAGCTTGCTAGCCTTTCAGGCTGCTTATATTCGCGTCATTTACTTTGTCATCAGTTTGATTTTTGCTGGTTTCATTCCTTCACATTCTGCGGTGAGGGTGACTTGGGAAGGTGTTAGACCAGAGCGGAGAATGGCGAGGCATGAACCGTTGAAGAGGGATTGGTGATCGGTAACGGCAAGTTCATCAGAACTGATATTGCCATTGCTCATTGCTGCTATTGTGGCATCGCCAGTTACTTTCACGTGCACTTCTCCTGGAGCAGTAGCCACACGACGTCCCTTGCTGTCGAGAGCTATGATACGGAGATGCTGAAGATCCATACCGTCAGCCTTCCAATCTGGATTGTCGCTCTCGATGACGAGTTTGACAGGCTTGCCGGTTGTCTCAATTCTATGGCGGGCAACTATTTTGCCGTTAGTTCTTGCTATCGCCTCGCAGTATCCTGGCTGATATTCTATATCCTTCCAACGAATTTGATTCCTCATCTTTGCGCTCTTGCGGTCATTCTTCTTCGTGCCGTAGCTCTTGCCGTTGACTATCAGTTCCACCTCTTCCGCGTTGGTATAGGTGGTAATCGCGAGTTTCTTGCCAGGAGTACGATTCCAATGGTCGCTCATACCGTCGTTGCCTGTCTGTATGCCATTCCACATGGCATCGTCCTTGGTATCTGTAACGGCGATATGCACTAGAGGCTCGTCATCCTTGAAGAATGATTTCATATAATAAGCCTTGGGCTTCGGCTCAAGTGAGAGGTCGAAAACACCTTGCGCCCATCCTTTCTTCGGCCACCCTTGACTCTCTCCGAGATAGTCTATTGCCCCCCAGTAGGCGAGTCCGATGACCTTATCGAGATCCATAGCGAAATAGTTCTCACCCATAGCTGCTACTGATGCTTCCGACTGATAGAAAGTCATCCAAGGAAATTTTTTACCATCGCCAGGGAAATACATATAACGATAGTTATACGACTGGAAATCTGTGACCATAGCAAGGTCGCAAGGAAGAGAATCTGTTTCCCAATTGCGATAGCGGGGGTGCATAGCAACAGTCACCTTGCGTGTGTCGTCGTAACGCTGAAGGAGTGTCTTTTGTAACTTGAATTGTGTTACTCCGAAATCGTTGAACGGCATATCGTTATACGACTGAAGCTCGTTGCCCAAGGACCATGCCACTACGCATGGGTGATTTCTGTCACGAGTCACAAATTCCTTGACGTGTGCTTGCCAAAGGTTCTGATAATGAGCACGACCTCCACCTACATATTGGTCGTTCCATTTGTCGTATAACTCATCTACAACAAGAATACCATATTTGTCGCAGAGGTCAAGGAAAGACTTTGAATAAGGATTGTGTGAAGTGCGTATGTGGTTGATACCAAACGACTTCATTAGCTCTATACGCTTCTCCATTGCACGGGGATATGCAGCCGCACCAAGAGCACCAAGGCTATGGTGGTTGGCATATCCCTTGAGAAGAACCTTCTTTCCGTTAAGCCTAAGTCCGAAGTCCGGACCTATCTCCACAGTCCTTATTCCGAATGTCTCTGATATCTCGTCGGCAACACTTCCGTCTTCCCTAAGAAGCTGAACCTTTGCGGAATACAGGTTTGGATGCTCGCAATCCCAGAGTCGGGGATTATCTATCGTTATAGTCGGAATCTTTAACTCCTGACCATATTTATAATTCCTTACGCGCTTTATCTCGCATTTGCTTTTGCTGACCTCCGAACCGTCAGGAGCGATAATGCAAACCTGCATGGCGACAGTCGGTTGCTTGGTATTACATTGCACGTTAGCCGTGATGTTCACCTCGCGATTATCCTTTGTAGTTATATAAAGAGGATGGCGAAGGAAATACATCTCTGCATCTGTATAGATGATATGCACATCACGGAATAAGCCTCCTCCTGTGTACCAGCGTGAGTAGTTCGGCTTTCCTGTATCACAATGTACGGCTATGGTATTAGGCTCGCCATATCTCAGCATATCTGTAACATCGACCTCGAAACCTAAATATCCGTAATCTGTTCCTCCTACCTTATTGCCGTTGAGATAGGCATCCCCCACATACATTATTCCTTCGAAATCGAGTAGGGCACGACGACCTTTCTCCTCGGCTTTAGGAGTGAAAGAGCGGACATACCAGCCTTCGCCCATTTCCTTAAAACCACGGGCAGAGAGGCGGCTACGGATATTGGCTCCTGCATCGCTATTGTCGGCTTTCTCGTCGGCTGCTGGGGCTACCCAAGGCTGCTCTATCTGAAAATCGTGAGGCACGTTAATCGTCTTCCAACCTTCATTTTCTGCCTGTGAAACGGTTATAGATGGTGAGGCTGTACCAAGATGGAATAGCCATCCACGATTAAGGCTTATCAACTCTCGCGGATTTTGGGCAAGGGCAAAAGTGGAAAGGCAAGAGAAGAAAAAGAAGAAGTACAAGGAGTACAAGGAGTGTCGCTCCTTCGTCGCTTTAGGAGTACAAGACGATAGTAAATGCGTCATGTGGTTGTAAACGGCAAATGCTATTGTCTTGTACTCCTTGAACTCCTTATACTTCTTAAATATCTTCATTTTTACCATTTCAGTAGTTTTCGCCTTCCAGCTCCCTCCCTACGGGGGAGGGCGGGGGGAGAGGCCTCTATTCCAGCATCTTACAATACTCGGATGCTCCCATGAGGAATAGGCCGAGGGCATAGTCATCGAAGTCGGGCTCGCGGTTATAGTCGATGGGCTGTGAGGATGCCGGACGATCGCCTGAGCCTTGTACATAGCCGATGAAACCATCCTTGTGTATGCTTGACTTCAGAGCCTTCCAGGCTTTATCAACGGCCGGCCTATACGTTTTCTTGTTGAGCACACCCTTATTCACACCCCATGCAAGACCATAGAAGAACTGGGCTGTGCCTGAGAACTCGGGACCTGCGAAGTCCTGTGATACAAGACTCGGATTCCAGAAGCCGTCCTCACGCTGTACTGCGATAAGTGCCTTTGCCATCTGCTTGTAGTCGTCAAGAAGTTGGCTATAGTATTTGTCCGTAGGCTGGAGGTAGTTCATCACACGGCATAGGGCTGTGAATACCCATCCGTTGCCACGACTCCAATAGCAGTTCTTGCCATCGCTTTCCTTGTATGGGGCAACGAAATTCTTGTCACGCCACCAAAGTCCATCATCCTCGTTGAAAAGTCCATTTCCTCCACAGGTGTCGCGTGTCCAGATGTATGATTTCATCGCAAAGTTGAGGTATTTGCGGTTGCCTGTCGCCATTGTCATCATGGCATAGCCAGGCATAGCCATCTGAATGGCGTCAATCCACGTCCACGCTTTATGGCGGTTGTTTGCAATCTGGTTGTTGAACACCTTCTGTATGTTCTTGTATTTATTCTCCTTACCGTCGAGGAAATACCTTTGGCAATACACCTGACCACAGCACATATAATCGGCATCCTGTGTATCATAATCGTTCTTGTAGGGGCCCCACTTATGGAAGTTGCCCCATTTATCGAGATACGCCAAGTATTTTTCCTGCGGATCTATATCGTATAGGTCGAGAAGTCCTTCGTAATAAACGGAACGTGTCCAGAGGTTGCTTTCATGGCCGGTTACAAAGTCAACGGAATCAGTCGGGTCATGCCATTTGCTCATGAAGTAATCGTTAGCCCTGTGTGCCAGTTCGAGAACTTCATCCTTTGTCTGGGCGTTAGCACCCAGAGACAGTATTGAAAGGATTAGTAGGAATAATTTCTTCATAATATTAAAATTAGAAGACCCTCTCCCCGCTCCCCCTGCGTAGGGGGAGAGCCAGTATGCGATGGAAGTCTCCCTATGCAGGGAGATTTAGAGGGTCAGTTAATAGCTTGCCGAGCACTTTATCCCAATCTCCTCAACCCTCGCCTTGATAGCGTCAAGAGTCTCGTGAGATGCTTTTCTGAGGTCGTGGTCAGGTGTCTCTCGGTCTATGGTATAGATCATCACCATTTCAGGAGCAATCTCCTTTACAGCCTCAAGCCACGGGGCAACGAACTCCTCGCCTGTATTGTCAACGCTCTTGCCTTGCGTCGTGCCTGTCATGAACATTGTCTGGATGATGCAATGGCCATTGAACTTCTTCATGTTCTCTATCACATTCCTCACATCGTATGAAGGCTGTGTAGGGCGGTCAACGAGCTTGATGTACTCCGCATCTATTGTGTCGAGTTTCAGGATATTGTTGTCAACCTTCATCAGAGCCTTGCGGACATCCTCCTTGCCTATCATCGTGGCATTACTGAGGACTGAGACCTTCGCATTAGGGAAGTGCTTGTCGCGGATTCTGATTGTGTCCTCTATGATATTGAGGAAATCGGGATGTGCGGTAGGCTCGCCGTTGCCAGCAAAGGTCAGCACATCGGGCGTCACGCCTTCCTTTTTCATCTCCAAAAGCTTGTTCTCAAGAGCCTCTGCCACAGCCTGACGTGAAGGGCGAGGGGTATGAGGACGGAAATCCGCATTAAATCCGCACTCGCAGTATATACAGTCGAATGTGCAGCTCTTACCGTCACCTGGTTGTAGATTAACGCCAAGCGAGACGCCAAGGCGACGGCTGTGTATTGGTCCAAAAATTGGAGAAGGATAGATTATTGTGCTCATTGTTCCGATTTCTATGATTTTCTACGATTTAGATGAGTGCTTTTTCGCACGAAAGCAAAAGTGCATGTCAGCCCCAAAAGGCTGGCGCACGTTTTTGAAATTTGATGAGTGCAAAGGTATAGAAAATAAATGTAAATTCCAAATTATTTGCCCGAAAAACTCAGAATTGCCCGATATTCCCATTTTCCGTCTCGTCACATATAGTTTTCCTTGCCGTTGTGATACCTCAAAAACAAGGCTCTTCTTCCGAAGCATCTCCATCGCTTGTCCATCGCTGCTCCATCGCTGCTCCATCGTTTCGATGGACTATCGATGGAGTAACGATGGAGTAACGATGGAGTATCTTGGGACTTAAAAGGGAATTACTTGGGAGGAACAACTGCTTTGCTTATGTCTTGCTTTTTATCAGAAACGTTCAGAAAAGGGCATGAAAAATCCCACACGATCAAGGAAATTCCTTGGTGGTGTGGGAAAATCATATAAATTATGCAAAGCAAAAAACTCGAATAGAATTAGTTAGAATGGTCTTCTATTCTTGTTAGTATCCACATTTTACCTGATTTTTCAAAATCGTAAATAATTAAAATTCCTGTATCCTCACCCCATTGGGTTACTATATAACCAGTTGTGTCAACTTTGTGGATGTATTTTATATTTTCAATTATACTATCTTTCAAAGTGATGAATTTCCATTCGGATTCTTTCACAAACGATATACTGACAGAATCAGAATCTACAAAACAATATCCGTCAGATATGATTTCTAACGGAAATTTCACATGTTTCTTTTGAAAAACTGAATTCTCGGAAAATTTTTTCACGAAATCAGAAAACGAACATTCTGCAGATTCAACGCCTTGTTTGTTGTTCGCAACACTTTCCGATATTGAATCTTTTCTTGAGTTCATGCAACTTGTTAGGAATAATATCGATATTAATGGTAAGTATTTGCTCATAATCTTGGTATGTAGGAGATGACAAGAACATTTTTCACGAACAAAAGTAACCAAAAATCCCGACAATGCTATTTTATCTCAAAAAGAAAAAAGGTTTTCGTGTTAATAAGGCTTAAAAACTTGTGAGATTGAATAATTTTTAGTTACTTTGCACCGAAATTTGGTGTATTGTGTACCTATGCGCTGGATTTGATATTTATTTTAATAAAAATAATGAAGAAGAAAAAGAAGTCAGGAGAAAAAAACAGAATCGGTCTTCAGGTGGTGACGCTCTGTATTAGTACGGCTCTTGTGCTGATACTCCTCGGAATGGTGGTGTTCACAGGTCTGACGGCTAATAACCTCTCCAATTATGTAAAGGAAAACCTCACCGTAACCGTTATGTTTGCAGACAATGTGTCTGACCAACAGGCAAAGGCTGCGTGTAAAAAGATAAAGAAGAAACATTATGTGCATCGTCTGGACTATATCAGTAAGGAGCAGGCTCTGAAAGAGCAGACAGCGGCTCTTGGAGCAAATCCGGCTGAGTTCCTTGGCGAGAATCCGTTCACTCCTTCTGCCGAAATCCATCTTGTACCTGAATGTGCCAATGCTGATTCCATGAAGTGGATAGCAAAGCAGTTGAAGGCGGACAAGCAGGTTTCGGAGGTGACCTATGAGAAGGATCTTATGAACAAAGTGAACAAGAGCCTGCGTAAGATAATGCTTGTGATGATTGTCATCGCTGTGCTTTTGTCGTTCGTTTCTTATACCCTTATCAGCAATACCGTAAGACTTGGCATCTACGCCCGTCGTTTCACTATCCACACTATGAAACTCGTGGGTGCTTCGTGGTCTTTCATCCGTGCTCCGTTCCTTAAGATGGGTGCTTTGCAGGGATTGCTTGCGGCCTTGATAGCCGATGCAGCCCTTGGCGGATGTATTGCGTGGCTGTATAAGTTTGAACCTGATATAACCGAGGTTGTGACTGTTGAGACTCTTGTCATCACGGGTGTCTCTGTTATCCTCTTCGGACTTATCATCACAACTTTCTGCGTCTATCTCTCCTTGAATCATTTCTTGAAGATGAAGGCGAAAGACCTTTATAAGGTCTAAAGGGAGGCCTCTCCCCCCGCCCTCCCCCGTAGGGAGGGAGCCGGAAGGCAAAAGGTGTTCGTTGAATAAAAATTTACAATATAGATAATTGGCTGATGTCCCCGTTGGCGAATCGGCTCCCTCCCTACGGGGGAGGGCGGGGGGAGAGGCCGCTATTCTTTTATGGAAAAGAAAAATTTAGCCTTAGGCAAAATTAATTTCATCATGCTTGCTATAAGCATGGTGATTGTTGTGATTGGATTTGTAATGATGAGTGGTGCAAGTTCTGATACCACCCAGTACAATCCTGAGATCTTTAGTGCGATGCGCATCAAGGTAGCTCCTGTTGTCTGCTTCGTTGGTTTTGTTTCAATCATCGTCGGTATAATGTACCGCCCAAAGCAGAAGTAAACAGATGGATTGGTTACAGGCATTAATCCTTGGTCTTGTCCAGGGTTTTACAGAGTATCTTCCAGTTAGCTCAAGTGGTCATCTGGAGTTGGGTAAGATTATTCTCGGTCCTGAGGCAGAGGCTGGTGGTCTTACATTCGATATTGTTGTTCACGTTGCTACGGTTCTCAGTACTCTCGTTATCTTGTGGAGAGAGGTGATTTGGATATTCGCAGGTCTGTTCCGTCGTGACAATCGTGTGAACGATGAACAGAAGTATGTCATCAATATCCTTATCTCTATGATTCCTGTCGGAATTGTCGGACTCTTCTTCAAGGATTATATTGAGTCTCTCTATGCAAATAATGTGATTGTGGTTGTTGGATACTGTCTGCTCGTGACCGCATTCCTTCTTGCCCTCACACATTTCTATCAGCCAAGAGAGAAGGATAAGATTTCTCCTCTGCATGCGTTTATCATCGGTATAGCTCAGGCATGTGCTGTTCTCCCAGGACTTTCACGTTCTGGCTCTACAATTGCCACCGGACTTCTCCTTGGCAATAGCCGCAAGAACCTCGCACAGTTCTCATTCCTGATGGTTATCCCACCAATTCTGGGTGAGGCTCTCCTGGATTTCAAGCATATCTTCGCTCCTTCTGCAGAATATCTTGCAGAACATGGTGGTGAGGCAGCTGCAGTTCCTGCAAGCTCTCTTATCGTAGGTTTCATAGCAGCCTTCATCAGCGGATGTATCGCTTGTAAGTGGATGATTTCCCTTGTGAAGAAGTGCAAGCTTATATACTTTGCTATCTACTGTGCTATCGTTGGTTGTATCGCCCTCTATTGCAGCACACTTTAAGGCATTTGAAAATAGTACATTGTAAATGGTAAATTGTACATCCAAAAGATGTCTGGATTTCCAGCAAGGAGAATTTATCTACTTCAATAAGCCTTATGGGATGTCGAGCTTCGGGGCACTTGCCTTTGTGCGTACTCGCATTTCACAAAGGGTGGATGTGAAAAGAGTGAAGACCGGTCATGCCGGAACTCTCGATCCTCTTGCAACAGGTGTGCTGATTCTTTGTACTGGTAAGGCAACAAAGCAGATAGAGTCGCTTCAGCTTAACGACAAGGAATATACCGCAACCTTGCAGTTTGGGGCTACTACTCCAAGCTATGACATGGAATATACGGTTGACCACACCTATCCCAAGCGTCATATCACCCGAGAAAAGGTGGAGGAGGCTCTAAAGCAGTTTGTTGGCGATATAATGCAGGTGCCACCTGTTTTTTCTGCTTGTAACGTGAACGGAAAGCGTGCCTACGAGCTTGCAAGAAAGGATAAGGAGGTAGAGCTTCAGCCAAAGCAGGTAAGAGTGGATGAGATAGAGCTTCTTGATTTTAACGATGAACTCAAGCAGGCAAGGATAAGGGTGGTGTGCGGAAAAGGCACTTATATACGCTCTCTTGCACGAGATATAGGCGAGGCTCTAGATAGTGGTGCTTATCTCACGGCTCTTTGCAGAACCCGTCTCGGAGATGTGAGAATAGAAGATTGCCATACCATAGACAACTTTCAGGAATGGCTTGATGCTCAAGAGGTTGTTCCGTACGTTGAGTGCGTTCATAATCCTCCGGGAACAGGTAAAAAGAAGAATAAAAAGAAGAGAAAGAGACCTCTCCCCCCGTCCTCTCCCATAGAGAGGGAAGTCTGATGTTAATAACATCGGAGTATGTGCCAGCCGTAAGGCGAAGAAAATAGCAATAAGAATGAAATAATACAACCGATCCTCCATTGTCGAATCGGCTCCCTCCCTACGGGGGAGGGCGGGGGGAGAGGCCGTTTTTTTATTTATATATAGATGAAACTTTCTAATTTCAAATTCAAACTCCCTGAGAGTCAGATAGCTATCTATCCGCACTCCATAGAGCGTACTGTAACTAATTCAGCAGGCGAGACTACTACATTTCAGCTCAAGCGTCCGGACGAGGCAAGGTTGATGGTGCTTCACAAGAAGTCACAAAAGATCGAGATGTACAAGACGGACGAAAAGGGCAAGCCAATCCTTGATGCTGATGGCAAGAAGCAGTTCATCATGTGTAAGGATATTGTGAATTACTTCACAGAGGGTGATACGTTCATCTTCAACGATACCAAGGTGTTCCCTGCTCGTCTTTGGGGTACTAAGGAGAAGACTGACGCCAAGATTGAGGTGTTCCTTCTTCGTGAACTCAATGCCGAGATGCGCCTTTGGGATGTCCTTGTTGAACCTGCAAGAAAGATTCGTATAGGCAATAAGCTTTTCTTTGATGACACTAACACTATGGTTGCCGAGGTTATCGATAACACTACAAGCCGTGGCCGTACCCTCCGTTTCCTCTATGAGTGTCCTCATGATGAGTTCAAGCGCGAGCTTTATAGCTTGGGCGAGGCTCCACTTCCTCGCTATATTCTTGAGCACAAGGGTGCTGATGGCAAGAGAGACCGCGTGGCAACAGAGGAGGATCACGAGGACTTCCAATGTATCTTCGCTAAAAATGAAGGTGCTGTAACAGCTCCTGCAACTGGTCTTCACTTCTCTCGTGAGATGATGAAGAGAATGGAGATTATCGGTATAAACTCTGCATATATCACCCTGCATTGCGGTCTTGGCAACTTCCATGAGATTGAGGTTGAGGACCTTACAAAGCATAAGATGGACTCTGAGGAGATGTTCGTTTCTGCAGAGGCTTGTAAGCTTGTCAACGAGACAAAGCTTGCCGGACATCATGTATGTGCTATCGGTACAAGCGTTGTGAAGGCAACTGAGAGTGCCGTTGGTACTGACGGTATGATGAAGGAGTTTGAGGGCTGGACAAATAAGTTCATCTTCCCTCCATACGACTTCGGACTTGCTGACTGTATGATGGCTAATTTCTATCAGTCAGAGTCTCCTATGGTTATGGAGATTGCGGCATTCGGTGGCTATGACCTCGTGATGAAGGGCTATAAGCTCGCTGTCGATAACGGCTATAAGTTCGGCTGTTTCGGTGATGCTATGCTGATTATAAACGACTAAAGCCCCTTCCCCCGTTGAGGGAGAAGAGGGAATCCAATGGATATGCAAATCATCATTTATGGTAGTCTGTATGGCTCTACAAAGCGATATGCCGAGCACTTGTCGGAGATTACGGGGATAGAAGCCGTTTCCTTCAAGGATGCAAAGGATATTGCGAAGTATGACAGGATTATCTATATGGGTGCTCTTTTTGCCGGGAGTGTCTTGGGATTAAGGAAAACAGCCTGTAGGATGTCTGTCGGACAGAAGCTGACAATCATTACGGTTGGTATGGTTGATCCTTCTGACCCAGAGAATATTGAGTATATTCGTCGTTCTATAAAGGACAGAGTTCCGTCGCATCTCTATGATGAAACGCAGATATACCATCTCCGTGGTGCTATTGATTACAGTAAACTCACTCTAAAACATAGGATGATGCTATCTGTAATCCATTGGAAAATCTCGAAGATGCCAGAGGAAAAGCTTAATGTCGAGTCAAAGACTATTCTTTCTATCTACGGCAAAAAACTTGACTGTGTTGATTTCAAATCATTGGATAAGATAGATTTATGAGTATAGAGCAGAATAGCAGCGAAAAGGTGAATGAGGTCTTTGGGCATTCCGGATCCCTCCCTACGGGGGAGGGCGGGGGGAGAGGCCTTCATACTGTCTATTTCTCTCTCGGCTCTAATCTTGGCAACAAGCGCGAGAACTTAAACAAAGCTATAAAATTAATGGAAGAGCAGATTGGCGTGTTAGTACGTCAGTCTGCTTTTCTCGCTACAGAGCCTTGGGGCTTTGAGTCGGAAAACACGTTTGTCAATGCTGCTATCTGTATGGAAACTTCCCTTGATCCGTTCGAGGTTCTTGCCAAGACACAGGAGATAGAGCGCGAGTTAGGGAGAACTCTAAAATCCACCAATGGTGAATATCACGACAGGATAATTGATATTGATATTCTCCTCTATGATGATCTTCATATCAAAACCCCTCAACTCACCATTCCCCATCCGCTAATGGAACAAAGGGATTTTGTCATGATTCCGTTGAGGGAGATACTACTTCCTGTGTTATAAAAAAGATAAATTATGCAAGAAACACCATTATTTACGATTAGATACCATAAGACAGAAGATCTGGTCTTTGACTATACGAAATTATTGCCGGTCTATAAGAAGCGATTAAAGATGTATCGTGGGCTGTTTTGGTTTTCATTAATACTGATTGTGACTAATATAGTACTTGGTTTTATTGGTAGGGACGTGGATTGGGGAATGCAAATCTTCTTGTTGTTTATTGCTCTGTATGTTTTTTCGTTTCCTTCCATAGTTAAGATGCGTGTCAGGAATCAATTCAAGAATGACTCATCAAATAAGAATGCAGTTCTGATGATGGTATATGAAGATCGTATAGAGTTTGCTGACGAGTTTTCTGAGTCTTCATTAAAATATGGGGGAATCGATTGTATTGTGGAAACAACAATAGGAGTTCATCTGTTTCTTTCCGAGGTAAAGGCATTATCCATTCCCCGAGAAGCAGTTCCAGAGCAGGCATTGGAGTTCTTAAAGAAGAGAATCAAATGATATTGCTAAGCGCAAAATGTCGAAAGTACATATTTACAAGCATAAATTTCAATTCGCCATTTCCCATCCTTTGATGGAAGAAAGAGATTTTGTCATGATTCCGTTAAAGGAGATTCTGGTTGGCAAAATTTAATTATTGTCTATAGTTGTTTGCCGTCAACACTATACTTCTTTTCATTTTTCTGTATAATGTACCTATTCTGAAATACAGATTTGAAAACTTTTGAGTTTTTTGTTTTTCTTTGAAAATTAATCAAGGAATAATTTGGATGTTTCGATAGTATTGTGTAATTTTGCAACTAGAATTATTAAAATTAAATTATGAGAAAAATTTACGCATTAAAGAGATTTGTAATGAGCTTGTTGGTGCTGATGGTGTCAGCGGGAACATTTGCCAAACAGGCAGAGGTAGATGGTATTTGCTATGATTTGAACAGTGAAACTAAGGAAGCAACTGTCATTGCCAAAGATGACAAAAGCTATAAAGTTGTTATAATTCCTTCGTCTGTTACTTTTGGTAGTCAAACTTATTCCGTGACGAGTATTGGTAAAGAGGCTTTCAGTAATTGCTCTGATCTCACATCAGTTACAATCCCTAATTCTGTAACGAGTATTGGACAGCTGGCTTTCTGGAATTGTATTTAGAGCTCTCTAAACAACAATAAACAATGAAAAACACATAGAGTTAAACCTTTGTATTTCAATCACTTTTAGTTTTTAACACTTCAGTCTTGTTTTTTGGTAGTTCTCAAAAATCCGCTTACCTTTGCAACGCATTTCTACCGCGGAGAATTTTGAGGGCTTTTATTTTGCCATCTCGTGGACAGGGTTGACAAAGGTTGACAAGAGTGGACAACGGTTGACAGAGGAACGAGAGGGAAAGGAGCAAGGAAGTGACCTCATTTGAAGAATGTAACATCGTGGAATGAGTTGACAATTGTTGTCAATGATTGACGAAAGTTCACTCCGTGGCGGTTTGCAAGAAATTGATTGTAAAACCACATAAAAAGAAGTCAAATGAGAAAGACAAGAAAATGCGCCTTCTGCGGCAAGGAGTTCACTTGTAACAGCGGCTCGCAGAGGTATTGCTCAGAACATTGTGCCGAGGCAGCAAAGGCTCAGCGCAAGAAGAGACAGCAGGACTTTTTGAAGGCTGTCCAGCCTGTTATAGACATCGCCAGTCAGGAGTATCTTACATTCTCCAAGGCCGCCATTCTCATGGGATGCTCCCGTCAGTACGTTTACAAATTGGTAAACGAGGGAAAACTTCCGGCATCACGAATCAGCAGCCGGATGTCATTCGTCCGCAAAGCAGACATCGAGATGATGCTTGCTGGCAATCCTTATCATAGAGTATTGCCAACATCCAAACCTAAGACTCCTTCTTCCCTATCGTTGAAGAATGGACACGCTTCAAGTAAGCCAGCGAGAAAAGAGGATTCTGTTCAGAACATCGAGCCTCTTGAATACATCTCTGGCGACGATGTTATGGCAATCTACAAAGTGAAACGTTCATGGCTCTACACTTCTGCCAAGAATAA
>Ga0256404_1000407_pt1 | contig 112810 bp, 98 predicted proteins | sample RumenRJG_01DNA_FD_185990 | JGI IMG/M metagenome (GOLD analysis project Ga0256404, IMG submission 185990) | Bovine rumen microbial communities from Lethbridge, Alberta, Canada - RJG_01 | ecosystem: Host-associated > Mammals > Digestive system > Stomach > Rumen | place: Canada: Alberta... | reverse complement strand
TTTCCCAGGTAATATACATTTTGTTTCCTTATTGAATGCGCAGTTTAATTTCCCTTAATTTTCCCTAATTTCTTTCTTAATTAATTTTTTAATTTTACTTGTATCTTCTACCAAGCAGGGTTAAATGATAGAACGCCAAATAGCGGTCGCGGAAGTGATAACGATTCGACGCCACTACTATCTTAAAACCGCCCTTCGTTTTATACACCCCCGGCAATCCCGTTTTCGCATTCGGTTTCCATGGGTAGAGCACGTTCATCCGGTTTTCACTCGCACTCACCTCGCGCAGGTTCTCAATACGATTATCTTGCTTATTACCGTTGATATGGTCAAGCTGTTGCTTAGGCCAGCGACCTTTGCAGACCGCCCAAATGGCATGGTGCAGATGAACATGGATCTGTTTCTTGCCTATCCTGCAATCAACGGCTAAGTAGCCTTTATTACCATGCATCTTGCCTCTTATCGCTCGGCCATATCGGCTGCTAGTCAAGCGACCGCTCTTAGCATCGTAAGTATAGTTCTTTTTTATGCGAAGCAGCAATTCCTGCTGCTCCGCTTCTGTCAAATGTTTCTTGTTCATAACTCAAATTTTAAACTTTCTTGTTCCCATCCCTCGCAATTGTCGAGCAGACAGGGTAAATACCTGTGAGCGTAGCTGCGGTGACCGTCACGCATCAGCTGTCTCACTATCTCTTCAAGCACGCGAATCAGCTCTATTGGCGCTTTCTGCTGGTCGCTGAAATAGTCGGCCACGCGGTGCTCATAGCGCCCCGTCAGCACCGTGTCCTTCACCAGTGTGGCGCGCACCGTCACATCGATGTCTGGACACGGCTCTTCATTGTATGGAGCATTCGGGTCGTGCGCTGCTCCAGGAGGATAATTGTCCATAACTTTTACATTAGATTTCTGATGTGCAGACAGCGGAATTCCTGCTTGTCTAGGTCGAAGTAGACGATGATTCCGAAGTCCGTTTGTCCCACGTCGGGCTTGTCGTTTTTAAACTCATAGTTGTCGAACTCGGCGCTAATGCCGTGGCAGAGTGTGCCGCGCGCATGCCGCTTTTCGCCGTTCACTTTCAGGTATTCAAATCGCACTTCGCCTTTGCCCAACTGCTCCAGCAAGTGGTAGGCTCTGACCGCCTGTCGGAAGGCTGCCTTGCGCTCCATATTCTCGTCGGCCATCAGTCGGTTGGCGCAGTCGAACACCCATCTATTGCCGAGGCGGCGCATCTGCTCGTCGGCACTCAGATTCAGTTTCTCCATATCAATCCAAATTGTTAATTTCTTTATCCGACAAAAAGGTCACGTTAAACTTTCGCATCACGTCGTAAATCTCCTGCGCCGTGAGCACGGTGCCCGTCTCCATCTTCGCCATGGCACAGCCCAGTCGCACATAGTCGGCCGTTGTCGAGAGCCACGTAATTTCCGACTTGTACACGCGCTCTCGGCAATACTTGATGTATGCCTGCGTCTTGTTCTCGCTGGGCGGTGCGTAGCGCGTAATGATGGCGCGAATGGTGGCGCAGCGGTGCTTCACCCGGTAGTTGTGCATCAGCACTATCCATGCTCGGATGCCATGCTCGCGTGTTTCAAACTCGACGAAGCCATTCTTCGCTCCCGTCATTCCCTTCCATTTCGCACCCGTTCGGATGTTAAAGATATTGTTCTTTGCAATCATAACTTTTTTGTTTTACTTTTTGTTAATACTAAAAAAGTCGGCCAACTTTCTGAGGGCAAAATTAAAGATACTCTCGGGTTCCTACTCCCCTTAGGGGTACTACGCGTGGGTACTACGGTTTGAATAGTTAAAAATATTGTAATATAACAAAAAAGTTACCTAAAGATTTGCCTATTTGTAACTTTTTTGCTACCTTTGCACCGTCCTATATGGACAAAGTGTTCTATGTTTTATGAAAACATCTGAATTGTTAGAGAGCCTCAGGGACGCCGGGTGCGTTCTGGCTCGAAACGGAAAGAGGCACGACAAGTGGACGAATCCCAAGACGGGAGCGTCTGAATGGGTGCCCCGGCACGCTGGCGAAGTTCCTACAGGAACGGCGCAGAAAATCTTGAAAAAGTTGGTTGGGGAGTAATCCCCGACCACTTTTAAGAGAGCCGGAAATCAGACGGTTCGGAGAGCAGGAACACTTTTTGATTGACAGAAACATTATTTGAAATATGAGGAAAGTATTAGTGACAGTATCGCAAGCATCCGACGGCACATTCTGGTGCCACACAGAGAAGGATGTTTATGGTGTAGGACTGAATGCTGCAGGTCAGACAGTGAAGGAGGCCAAAGACGATTTACTGGCCTGTTTGGAAGAGGCGAAGGCTGACTACGAGGAAAGTGGGAAGACTGCTGAGCAAATAGAGTTCCGCTATCAGTACGATTTGCAGTCGTTCTTCGACTACTTCTCCTTCCTGAATGTCACGGAGGTTGCCAAGAGGGCTGGAGTCAATCCCTCGCTGATGCGCCAATACACGCGGGGCATCAAGACGGCAGGCGAAAAGACCTACGAGCGTCTAACTGCCTGCATGGCAAGTATAACCAAGGAACTGCAAGCCGCGTCTTTCCGTTAGGATGACACGGATGTATTTCATAAAACAAGAACAGAAAAAGTCCCGATGCGTGAGCACCGGGACTTTTATTCGATTTTATCTACACAGTTCCTTTAATTTATCTAGAAAGTTGAATGACTTCATTCTTGTGAGCGCCAAGTTGTAATCACTGCGCATGTATTTCCTGTTCCAAAGGCCTTCGAACACCTTCCACTTCTCCTTGATATTCAGTTGTCCAGCCATCGCATCGGCCAACAGGGCCGCCTGAGTCCGCGAAATCAGCGGCTGGTAGTGTTCATCTACGTAGCCTGCCCGCTGCGCTTTTCGCCACAGCACCATCGCCTGTTCTGTGCATAACGAATCGGGTAGGGCGGGTGTGTCTTCGTTCCCTTTTTCTTTCTCTTTTTCTATCTGCGGTTTGGGACATGCGTCCCCGTAGAAATTCTGAGTATCCACATGATCTACATGCAGGCTTCCAGAACTATACACGTTAAAAACTATGCTGCCTTGATTGTTTCCGTCTGTTTGATGCAGCATCTCAAGCAGACGATTTAGTAATCCGACTATTTCGTCGTCATTGAAATTCATATAATATTTTGTTTTAAGTTATTAATAAAGGAAAAATGGAAATGTGTTCATATCGCGATTTTGGAAAAAAGGTGGGACATTATTGGTACATAAATGACAAAACTTCCAGGTCAACGCCAATCAACCTTACTCCAAGTTGTCTATACCGCCAATGCCCACACCATATGGTGTGAGCAGGCAGACAATCTCTCTTGGAGTAAACTGAGAAACAGATTTTGGCGTTGTTCGGAAGTTTACAAGAAAGCTGTCATAGCTCCATAATCGCAATATATGGGTGCAAAGGTACTATTATTCTCTGTAACACCCAAATATTTGTGGATAATTTCTTCTATGGGCTCATAATACTTTTTCGTTTGAGGGTTCGACATATTGTTGATTTATCTTCTTATTCCATTTGCTATACACCCTGTACCAGATCATTACACTGCTGGTAAGGTTTGGCAAAGTTTTCCGCTTCGCTCAAGGGAACTCCGAAAAATGGCACAAAAAGCCCTCGGCAAAGCCTGGAAAATGGGTGCCGAAAGAGGGAACAGGTAATTAATTGTTTTTTCAAATCAATGACCTGTCCCCGCCGATCTCTAAGACTTAAAATATACACTAACCATGGTAAGATACTTCACGGGTTTCCCTTCTTTCTTGGCAGGTTTCCATCGGGGCATGGAACTGACAACACGCAGGGCTTCATCGTTAAGTTCCTTATTAATTCCCTGACGCAGACACGCACCACTGACGGATCCGTCTTCATTAACAACAACACAGACAATCACACGCCCCAAGGCACCTTAGCGATGAATGTCTTATCGTCAGCGGCCTCATTCTCAGAAGGAGCCTTATCCACGACAACTATTTCATTCTTCTGCTGACCGTTCATCGTGACAAGATTCACCACATTCTTCTTGCCGTTCCAGTGATTCTCAACCTTTTTGAGCGACATGAAATGGAGGACAGGAATATTGTTCTCATCGAATGAATTCCCATTGATTCGCCATTCAAACCCGCCCTTAGGGAATGCATAGTCCAGATCCGTCTCTATCTTCTTCGAGTCCTTATCGTTTTCATATAACGTGCCTTTGGGCAGATGGACGATAATTGTCTTGCCATCCATGCTCTTTCGGGTGAGATGATCATTAAAGTCGAGATTTACTTTCATTTTTCTTGTCTTACCTTTCTCGGCTACAACTTTCTTCAAGTCGTCCAAATCGTCGATAAGCAGAATAAGACGATCATCATCAGCAAGAGGTTTTGTCACATCATCTGTCACTTCAGAGGAGTCAAGATTGACCACAACATCCTTTTGGATTCTCGCCGACGTTGCCAGTGAGACAGCAACGACAGGAACGACGTAAAGCACTTTTAGCCATGTGTACTTGTTTGACTTATGTTTTAACATCATAATAATTCTCTTTTTAATGGTGCTGTTGTTGATACCGTTGGCAAGGATACAGGCCTTTGTACCCGTTGCCTTCAGCATCAGTAATTGGATGTATTGGCTCACGTCTGAGCCTGACGAGAGGACGGATGCATCGGCTTCATACTCATGGACGGTTCGCAGGTCGCGACGCAGGAGCCATACCACAGGATTGAACCATTGCAGGGCCGTAAGCACTTCAACGAAGACGATGTCCCAACTGTGATGCAGTAAGATGTGCCCCCGTTCGTGAGCAATTATCGAAGGGTTGCGCTCCTCGTAGTCAATCCGGCTTAACACGATGGTATGCATCCATGAGAACGGTGCGACGGGCAGGTCGACAACTGCCAATGTCACGCCATCCTCCAACGAATGTTGCTCACTATCCTTAATCATTCGGCGTAGATGCCGATAACTGTTTGCGATATATAGCAATCGGCAGAAAAGGCCGATGATGAAAATGGCAAAGACTATTGCCTCTACAAATGGGGTTACTGACTCTTCCGTGGGCGTTGTTCCCAATTCTGTAATTACCTGTTCAGGCTGATTTTCCACCTGTATTGGCATTCCAGCTGACGCTTCTACCTGTGGACTTTCGACCTCTACTGTTTCATGTAGTGTGATGACGCATAGAGGCAAAACAAACGAGAGCAGGATGGACGCCAGCAATACGATGCGGTTGAGCAGATGCATCGTCTCACGCTCCATCAGCAGCCGATAGCAGAAATAGAACACGGCCATCAATACTATAACTTTCAGATTGTAGATCAGAAACTCTGCCATTACTTACGGTTCTTAAGAATTTCCATAATTTCACTGACCTCTTCATCGCTTAACTGCTCGTCTTTGGCAAAGAAAGATACGAGCGATGCAAACGAGCCACCAAAGAATGTATTCTTCACCTCTTTCATATACGCACGCGTATATTCTTCTTTACTGATGTTTGTACTGAAGAGCTGGGCCTTGCCATGTTTTTCTGAACTAACAAACCCTTTATCCTTTAATATCTTGAGGAATGTCAGCAGAGTGGTCAGGGCGGGCTTGGGCTCTGGGAACTTGTCCATTATCTCAGATGAATATCCCTTGCTCTCCGGTAACGACCAGAGTATGTTCATTACTTGCGTCTCAGCCTTAGTCAATTGCTTTTTCTCTTTCATATTCTAAACTTTTAGAGTTTCTGGCGGCAAAGATACTCTAACTTTTTAGAACTTACAAATGTTTTGCTCTATAATTTTAGAATATTAACAAGAATTAAGAAAACAAGGGGCTACGAAGTCACGGAAAAGGGCGCGAAGGGGACAGGCTCCTTTGCGCCCCGAGTTGACGGAACTTTTACGGTACAAAGATAGTCATTTTCTTGCTAAAACTATCAGCACTTACTCTTATTTTTCATCTTTCACGCTGAATTCTGTTTCTATGTAGTCAGAATCGTCCAGCACAATCTCGCATTTTCGGTACATCTGCCTCACTCGTTCAATGGCATCCTCTTTATCTGACGCCTCCACTTCTACGATGCGGCTTAGCACCTCTAAAACTTCTATGCTGTACTTCTTCATACAAGTTACAAAATTAGCACAAATACAAGAGAAAAACACCAATAGATCAAAAGTTAACAAAATAGATCAAAATAGATCAAATACATTTGCCTGTATCATAAAGATCTTCTACCTTCGCGGCAAAAAGACACATGGAGAAAAAATGGATTAAGACCGAGCAGATGCTCGAAGTGCTGAAAGGTGAACCTGACGTCGAACAACAATATTGCCATTACCTTGGTGGCATCTTGCGTTCTACCCATTGGCTCGAGTATTCGTCAAAGAGAAAGAAAATTGGTGATTCCACAAATTGGTTTGACTATACGTGGTATACAGAATCTGAGTTCATGGAAATTCATGCTGGTGAATGGTGGATGCGAGAGATTTAAAGTTTGGCGCATAATGTCAGGTACTATGTCACACCGTGTCGGTCACCCCGTGACAGGAAATCTTTTTTATACACTTTGTGTATATGCAATTTAGGCCTGAAAATAGTTTGAAAAATGTTTGGTGGATTATGAAAAAGTGTGTAAATTTGCTGCCGTTTCTTGAAATTATGTAAAATAAGCAATGCTGCAACAAAGAAAGAACATATCAACACTGTTACCGCTCCAGAGCAAAGAAAGCTTTGGGGGCTTCTGCTATGTTCATACGACAAACACGATGAGTATTGCAGCACGTGACTGGTACACAAACACTTTCCAACGAACATCATTAAAACGGAAATCTGATAGGATGGCATAGATGCAGCCGGACTTCAGAGCATAAGAGATAGCGAGACCGTTGGAAAGAACTTACCAAACTTTCCAACGGTTTTTCGTTGTCGGTATGTCCATTATCCTTAGCAAACGGGCATACGCTAAATCAACAACAAAAGTATTAACCGCGCAGCGATGCGCACTAAAGAAGATTGAGAAATGAAGAAAATAAAAATATTGAGGTACAATGACCTCGGAGATTTGATGTACCTGACCCATGGACACCATTTGAATGGTGTGGTGGTAGATGATGCGGCTCTTGATGTAATGCTCCGCATAGAGAAAACCATGCAGCGGCTGGAGGTGATGGGCGATGACGAGCAGCGTTGGCTCTGGATAGAACTCAAAGCGCCAGGCAAGCGTAATCGTTGGGAAGAGGCCGATGAGAACGGGAATTACTGGTATCAAGTGTTTACGGCTAACTATGAGGGCTTCTACTACATGATTATCAGAAACCGTGAAAGGCGATATATCGACCTAAGAAGTGCCAGATACGTTGGAGATGAGCGAAAGCCTGATGTCTGGCATGGGAATGTATCTAAGTCTCTGCTGAAACTTGAGAAGTACATTACGGCATTGGTAGATAACATCTGTGAGAATCCTGACGACTATAACAACTACGTCGAGGAGCATCTTCCTTATTCGAAGCGGGACGGAGTCATCAAGCGTGCAGATTTGAATCGTATCTGCCCTGTCTATAGAACATTCGATGACCCAAAGCGAGTGGTGGATATCGTAACAAAGATGAACAACTTGCCTTTGTGGACGGCAGATAAGATGACGCTCAGAACTTACATTCATTTCTGGCGCCTGCTCTATGAGACTTATCGAACCAAGGATGAATATCGTCCTGAACCTAAGTCGGAATTCGCAGACAAAACGGACGAGGAAATCTTCGTGCGCTATAATAGTAAGGGAAGAGAAATTGCAGGACTTGATCTCGACAGCGAGCAGGATTACCAGAAGTGGGAGGACGAAAACAGCTCTTTCCATTGCATGGATGTAGCGTATGCAAGAATACATCTCCATCCTTGGAAAAAGGGTGGCCGATGGGGCGAGAATGTACCTGTTGCCGAAGGACAGTGGTATTTCACATTGAGGTTTAGCGTCTATGGCTATTCCAATGATGTGGTTAACATGCTTGAGGCATTGTGTGATGCAGGAATCGGTGTCGTATGCAATGAGTCTGCGCGACTGCTTCGGATGGCAGAGGAAACTGACTATGTCGGCATTACTCCTGGAGCAGACAAATATGCTCATAACGAAAAGATAGGCAATGAAATCACACTTCCCTGTGAAGACAATGACATTACTGCAGAACAAATTGCAGACATCATCGCGGCTGCAGAATGGGAGCCACAGAAACAAGTAAAACCAATTAACAATAGAGAGCAATGAGAATACAATACATGAGTGACCTCCATATGGAGTTATTACAACAAGGTGGTTCACATTGATGATACGGACTTTGTCCTCACTCGCATACGAACATCGACACCACAATTGGCAACACCCGAATCGTGTGCAACCAACTAGGCTACGTGTATTACAACGAGTATCTTACAAACGGATTTGAACCCAATAAAGTAATACCCTGAGAGTCTCATTGGCACTAAGTACGAATATCTGCTCCACGAATATGATGACAAATTATCCGAATAACGTAACAATAATAAAAAAAGGAAATAATATGAACTTCAAATTCCCCGAAGAACACACGTTCTTCACCTCAGACACGCATTTCAATCATGCCAATATCGTCCATTACTGCAATCGCCCTTTCAAGAACGTAGAGCAGATGAACGAAACGCTAATTGCGAATTGGAACAGCGTCATAACACCCGACGATACAGTTTTCCACTTGGGCGACTTCTGCTTGGGTGGAGCATCCGAATGGACCAAGATTCTCGATCGCCTGAATGGGAAGATCTATCTCATTCTTGGCAATCACGACCTCAAGAATCTCCGTCAAGGTTTCGTCTACAGGTTCGAGCACATTGCCATGCAGATGCACATCGAAGTGGGCAAACAGCGCATCTATCTCAGCCACTTTCCCTTCCTCTGCTTCGAGGGCTGTTACAAAAACGTCTGGCAACTCTTTGGTCATGTCCACACCCGAAAGAACAACACTGGCATCGATGCCTCAAGGCTTCAGTACCTTTATCCAACTCAGTACGATGTAGGCGTCGATAACAACAACTTTACACCTGTCTCTTTCAATCAGGTTAAGGGCATCATCAACAAACGTCACACTGTGCCTGTCACCCTGTGACCAAAAACGGAGGACATAACCTTTTGGGCTATGTCCTCGTATGTTGGTCAGAAAGGTCCAGCTTGACAACCAATGCTCAGACGGACAAGGCCTAATTTCTGCCATAGTAGAGCGTAGAGGAAGGCGAGAGGATAAGAACCTTATGAATTATTATCAGCAACTTCTGGACAAAGGCACTTTTTGGGTAACTTCAGAACGGATGAAGAGCCGTATGAACTGTCTCGATTTCAAATGGAAGTCAGAAGACATTGCTGGTTTGCAGATTGCCGACTTGATAGCATATCCACTGACTCGCCACGTTCTGAATCCACAAGCTGTTAATTTGGCCTATGACGTATTGGCTCCCAACATATTCATGGAGGATGGCAAACCCTTGGGTCTAAAAATCTATCCATCCCAGCAGGCATAAAAAAAAGAGTCGCCACGAACCTGACAACTCTTCCGATCGGGGACACCCCAATCCCAAAAAATGGAACACGTCCATTGTTCTGGTTGCAAAGATAGGCATTTTTTGCTTATCTTCCAAATTATTCAATGATTATTTTCGCTTTTTGAGTAACACCGTGCCCCTGCTTATTGTTTCACCTTCGTCATATAACGAATGCAATCCTTCTTATGGTCGTCAAAATCTGATATTAGCCATTGGTCGTTTACCTTCTCCATCAGCAGCTTGTGTTCCTCCATATCGCTGTCTTCAGCGAACGAGCCGTCCTCCCATTTCTGACGAACCAAAATAGTGGCCACAGCATGAGTATCTGTTTCATATCTTTTTTATCGCTCGAGTGGTAACCAGAGCGACATGTCGTCGATGCCGCGGTTGTCCCAGGCGTAGTAGGGGATGAGGCGAATCTTGACCTTGGTCTTGGGGGCTTTGGTGAGCTCGCGATAGAGGGTCTGGTTGTTCCACTGCTGGTTGTTGACGAGCTTGGCTTCGCCTTCGAGGGCGATGAAGCTATGGCCAGCGATGGACATCTTGACTTCCTTCAGTTCGATGTCGTCGTCGAGGGCGATGTCGTTGATGCGATAGCCACCCTCGATGTCCTGACCTTCCAAGCAATAGACAATGGGTCCGCGCATGACGGCCACCTGATTCTTGGCTTCTTCGACCAAGGGATTAGCCTCGATGAGACGGGGACGCATGTCGAAACAGAGTTCGATGACGTCGCCTTTCTTCCACTTGCGAGAGATAGTAAGGTCGGCTTTCTCGCCATTCACCTTGACGCTGTATTTGTCGCACCAATCGGGCTTGTGCAGGATGATGGTGGAGAGCTTCTTGGCTTTCTTGACGGTGAGCTTGATTTCGCCATCCCAAGGATAGTTGGTCTCCTGAGAAATCTCGAGGTCTTTGGTCTTCAGGCTGTTCTGGCCGTAGAGGTTGACGAAGAGCGTATCGGCTGAACTACCGCCCAAAGTGTAAGCATACTCCTGAGCCTGGCAGAGGGTGCGCAGGGTGTTGGGAGGACAGCAGAAGCAGGTGATGTAGTGCTGACGATGCTTGGGCCAGCGCATGACGTAGGGGAACTCCTTGGTGCGGCGCAGCGCCTCGGTATAGAAGAAGTCGCGACCGTCGATGGAGATGCCACTGAGGATGCCGTTGTAGAGCTCGTTTTCGATGTTGTCGATGTACTTGCCATCGCCTGTGGTCTGGAACAAGCGCCACGAGAAGAGCATCATGCCAATCTGGGCACATATCTCATTGTGAGCAGCCTCCTGAGGCAACTGGAACTGGCGTCCGTAAGCCTGATGAATTTGCTGGATGGAGGGTTGGTTGTAGGTAGTGCCGTCGGGTGAAACGCCGTCGTAGAGAGCACCGCAACCACCCATGATGTAAATCTTATGCTGGATGATGTCGTCCCAGATGGCTGAGAGGTTCTTCATCAGCTGAGCCTCGCCCGTTTCGGCATAGAGGTCGGCAACACCGGCATAGAGATAGTTGGCGCGAACGGCATGACCCATGGCCTCGTACTGGTCGCGGAACTTATGACGGTCTTGGTTGTGGTCTTCGCCATTGGTCACACTGTCGCGAATGGCTATCAAGCCCTTGGCCAGCGTGAGGTATTTCTCGTCGCCCGTCTCACGATACATCTCGGCAGCTCCCATATAGTGACTGGGGCAGATGGCATTGCGCGAGAGCTCTGCAGCATCGTTGGTGAGGAAGTTGTAGAGGAAGTCGGCAGCCTTCTTGCCACACTCGAAAAGGGTAGTCTTGCCCGTAGCACGCTTGTGGATAATGCCTGCGGTCATAAGGTGACCGAGGTTGTAAGTTTCGAAGTTCAGGCGCGAGGCAAAGGCATGTTTCTGGTCCTTACCGATTTCGATGCCTGCCGCATTCTCTGAAAGGGCATGGCTGTCGATGCCTGCATTGCGCTCTGAGATAACCACGGGAGTGTGGATATAGCCGTCGGCACGCTGGGCAAGGGCTACCTGGTCGATAAACTTGTCCATGAGGGCGTCAATCTTGGGGTCTTTGGTGACGGCATAGACCGAAGCGCAGGCTTCGAGCCATTTGTACATGTCGCCATCGTGGAAGGGAGGGCCGTGATGCTTGCCTTTGACGGTGCCTGCAGCCACCTCGAAATTGCGGAAACCATTGCTGCCATGCAGTCCTAGATTGTCGATGACTTCCCAGGGAGTGTTCCAGGTGTTCCACATATCCCAAATGCCCGTGGTGGAAAGCATCTGGAAACGGTCGCCCCAGAAGCCGCCCGTCCATTGAGCTGAACCCAAGGGCACGTTCTGCATCTTGGCTTGCTTGCTATGGCTCATATCGGTCAAGCCTTGAGCCTGAAGGTATGTTGCTGTGAGGCAGCAACAAGTTAGACATAAGAGGAATTTTTTCATATCGATAGTTTAATTAAAGAATACATAAAGACTGATCATGACAACGGCCAAGGCAATCCAAAGGGTCGTGGCCAACTTGCTCCAGCCTTCGCGAACGGGAGCAGGAATCTCATACTGAGTATCATCGCTATCGGTCAGTGAGATGATGGCCATTGCCACCACGAGGATGACAAACAGTTCGAACGACAACAGCATGAAGTGAGGCCAGGGGAAGGAAAGCCATTCGGGTGGCCAGAGGTAGAGTACACCGACAATGAGGCAGAACGCCGTGCCGATGGTGAGAGCGAAATTGGCAGCACGCGTGGTGGCTCGCTTCCAGAAAATGCCCAAGACAAAGACTGCAGCCATGGGGGGAGCGATGAAGCCCAGCACGCTCTGGAAGACGTTGAACAAGTTGAGACCCTTGATGCTGTCGATGGCAACGGTCAGAATGATGGCCAAGGCTGCGCCAACCACCGTAACTGTTCGACCTACGATGTTGATGCGGCGCTGCGAGGCTTCGGGGTTGAAACGCTTGACGTAGATGTCCATGGTGAAGACGGTGCTCAAGGCATTGAGCGCAGAGCCGATGGTTGAAACCAAGCAGGCGGTGAGCACGGCAAATACCAAGCCGACCATGCCTACAGGGAACAAGTTTTCGACCATGGTGAGATAAGCTTCGTCCGGATTTTCGAGGGTGGGGAACAGGGCGAAGCAAAGAATACCAGGAAGGATGTAGAGGGCTACATCGAGTATTTTCAGCCATCCTGTGAAGTTTGTACCGAGTTGGCCTTCGCGCAAATCCTTGGCAGCCAAAACAGGTTGTACCATCGACTGGTCAGTACACCAGAACCACACGCCCATGACGGGATAGCCAAGCACGATGGGTAACCATGGGAAGTCTTCGTCAGAATTGGGTTTGAACATGACCCAATAGTCACTGGGAACCTTGTCGACCAATGCTTGTATGCCGCCCACCTTGTCGAGACCCACGATGACCAAGACCAGCGAAACGACGATGAGCAGTATCATCTGATAGACATTGGTATAAGCCACGGCTTTCAGTCCGCCCAGCATGGTGAAGAAGGCCGAGATGAGCAACAGGACAAGGGCCGACATCCACATGGGAATGTCGAACACCTGACGAATGAGAATGCCACCGGCAAAGAGCGTCAGGGCCAGCCAAGAAATGATGATAGTGACGATGGTATACCACGCCAAGATGTTGCGTGTGGACTGACCAAAGCGCAAGCCCATAAACTCAGGAAGGGTGTGCACCTTCGCTCCTAAATATCTGGGGGCAAAGACGAAAGCCAGCAAGGCGATGAACACGAAGGCATACCAAGCATAATTGCCTGACACAATGCCTGTGGTGAAACCTGCGGAGGCCGAAGCGATGAGCATGGACGGGCCGACATTAGTGCCCCACATGGAGAAACCGATGTGATGCCAGCGCAGCGAGTGCTCGGCCAAAAACAACGAACCACCTTTCTTTCGTTTGCTACTAGCCCAGATGCCGATGGCAATGAGCACAGCAAAATAGATTCCTAGAATGAGCCAGTCAAGGCCTTGCATGTAGTGACTTTCCACGTTTGTTATATTAAAGATTAAACATTAAAGATTAAATTTCAGAAACATTAAAAATTTGATTCAAGACCTTTATAGTCTTTTTCGATTTCAATCGTTATCGTCTTGCTCATATCCATATCGTCCGTGCTGTCAACCTCGTCAGGATACATCTTGATGAGTGAACCTGGGCGAACAAAGACGGGCATTTGGTCAAGCGGTACTTCGACGTTGTAATACCAGCGACCACCTTCCAGACGCTCACCCGTGAAGAAGTTGACCCACAAGCCTTCGGGCAGATAGATGTCGCGCTTTCCTTCACTATTCATCACAGGAGCTACGAGGAACTCGGAGCCGAAGTAATACTCGTCGTCGATATGCCACACCTGACGGTCGTCAGGATGATGGAACAGCAGGGCACGAACCAAAGGATAACCACTCTGGCATGCCTGCTCAGACTGCTCTATGATATAAGGAAGGAGGGCATAGCGCAACTTCCACCAGCGCTTCACGATGGGTGCGATATGGGGATAATGCCAGGGCTCGCGCTTGCAAGTGCCGTGATAGCGCATGTGACTGGAGAAGACACCAAACTGAGTCCAGCGAACATACACATTCTCGTCGAGGGGCGAGTTCATGAAATCAGGAATGCTGTGGAATCCCGGTACGTCGTGACTCCAGAAAGCAAAGCCTGAAAGACCGAAATGGAGACCGCCCTTGAGTGAGCCTGCCAAACCGTCCCATGAAGATGCGCTGTCGCCTCCCCAGTGCAGTGGATAGCGTTGACAACCTGCCCAGGCGGAACGTGCCCAGACAATGCCTTGACCCGTGACCTCCTTGGTGACTTCGAAGGCGGCTCGCTGATAGAGCAGCGAATAGATATTGTTCAGGCGCTCAGGCGTCATGCCGTGATACTGATGGTCCATGTGGATATTCTCGCCAAAGTCGGTCTTGATGCAGGTAACACCCATTTCGAGCAGCGGTTTCAAGAGCTGGTTCTTATACCAATCGACAGCCTTCGGGTAAGTGAAATCGATGGTGCCGGCATAGTCGAGGGCAGAGAAATTGGAAGCACCGCCTGTAGAGGTGTCTTCTGCTTTCGTGGACTGACTGATGTAACGATTAGCCTTGGCTTCTTTCAACTGCTCGGCACCTTGGGCCACATAAGGCAATTGCCACAAGGACACCTTGAAACCATTCTGCTTGAGATGCTGGACGAAACCCTTGGGGTCTGGAAAACGCTCGGGATTGAACTTCCACTCGCAGAGCCAGTCGGTGCGGAACCATCCGGTATCTAGATGGATGACATCGCAGGGATAATGCTCTTTGCGAAGACGGTCGCATATCTCATTGACCTCGTCGGCAGAGAAATAGGTCATACGACTCATCCAGATGCCAAACGACCAAAGTGGAGGCATTTGTGGGAAACCCGTCAGCATGCGATAGCTGCGCAGAATCTGCTCAGGACTCTTGCCGCCGATGAGGAAAACATCGAGCGTGGCATGATCGTTGAGGAACTGCACAGAACGGGTGCTGTGGTCGGCCAGCGAGAGCTTGCAATAGTCGGAAGTATGGTAGAAACAGCCGTACATCCTGCTGCTCATAAAGAACGGAATGTTCTTATAGCAACGACGGTTGTTGACGCCTTGTCCGTCTTGATTCTTCAACTGGAAAGTCTGTCCGCTGAGGTCCATCTTTCGGAAGCGTTCGCCAGTGCCCACAAAGCACTCGTTGGGAGCGCATTTGAAGGAGATGGTGGCTCGCTCGTTGTTTGTCGCATCGCAGCTGACGAAACCTAACGGCAACGCATCGTAGCGGGGAGGCGAGAAATGGTCGTCGCTGAGCGCAATGCCCTTGGTCTCGTCGCCATCCGGATAAAACGTGATGAAGGGGGCTGGCTGAGGCGCCGGCAAAAGGTCGCTCCAAGGGTCGAGCTTGGGTTCGCTGAGGTCGATAGTGGCCAGCTTTTTGCCATTGGCTGCGACCAAGTCGCAGCTTACTGAACCTTTATGAAGGGTGAGAGGCAGTTTTTTGACATCAGGATGGAACTGCAGCATGTCGTCGGCCTCCGTCATCTCGTCGCCACTCATGGTGGTAAAGAGACGGAGCATGTCGGGCTCGTAAGCACGGACGATGAGGTCGAAAGACTGTTGAGGCGCAGTGGTGTCGGGCGCCATGTCTTCCTGATGCAGTTGTTTCTGATAAGGAATGGTTACTATGATGTCGCCATCACGCTCCACGATGTCAGTGGGCGCATATGCTTTCCAAAGGGCTTCGTCCTTCTGCAGCGAAGGGTCGAAATCCATGAAGTCGAAAAGATGATAGTTGGTTTGTTTCACGTTTTATTTTAATCTTTAATTTTTAATCTTTAATCTTTACGTTCGGCCCTGGGTGGTTGTCGCCTATCTCATCGCGACGAATGAGACGGGTGTCTTTTTCAGAACTGCCGACCACACGGTTGTTTTCTATTGTAAAGCCGTCGGTGCGTGCATCCAGATAGATGCAGAAGCCACGATAGTTAGTGGCGTAGGGAGCAGGGTAGGGCGCACTAATCTTGTTGCCGCTAATGACGGAGCCGGGCTGGTTGCTGAGCGTATAGATGCCGCCGGCGTCATAGAGCTGACGGGCATAGTTGCTGACATTGTTACCCTCGATGCAGTTGTGCTCCATACCTGTGTTGAGCGGTGTCCATCCCCAACCGACGCAGATGCCCGAGTAGCTGAGGAAAAACACGTGGTTCTTGCTGATGGTGCAGTGACGTACATAGCCCAATGCAATGCCCACGGCGCCCCAGTCTTCGTTGGCTGCATCTACAACGAAGTTTTCCTTGATGGTCAGTCGTTGACAGCGCTTGGCCAGGTCGGTGTAGGGACGGTGTACCTCGCGAGGACTCTCTGCAAAGGAACCGCCCATAATGGCTGTGCCGCCAATGTTGCCGAAGGTACATTCCTGTACTACACAATCGCTGACGTTATCGACAAAGTCCAAGGCCGTGGCAGCCAGATTCTCGAACAGCACCGAGTGGAAGTCAACGTGATGGGCATTGCGCACGGTGACAGCACTCACAGGGCGCTCAATCCAAGCTTGGTTCTCCAAACCTTCGTCCCAAGGCAGCCCCGGATTTTCTTTCAACTTGTAGGCATCAACGAGAGGAAAACCGCCCTGTAGAGTGACATGCCCTTTGTGCAATGGACGGTTCCAGCATGTGTGTTTGAACGTTAAGCCTTCGAATCTCACGTAGTTGGCACCATCTACAATCACCAACTGCTCAATGCCGTCGCGCTGTTCCGTGGTACGAAGCAGGAAAGAACTGTTGCCTCGTTCGCCTCCGATGACGGGTTGTGGCCAAGGGTGCTCGAACTCCAGACGGCTTTCAGGCTCCATGAAGGAAACCTCGGTAACGGAATCGTTGAGCACACGGATGTCCTTGACGCGCAGGATGGCGATGGCCCAGCGTTGGTGGACGACCATTTCGAGTGGCGGACGGCTAGTACTCTCCGCCGTATTCTTCGAGACGAAATCCCGAAGCACGGAGTCCGGGGGTGTGGGTATGGTGATGGTGCGCTTTTCCTTGTTAAAAGATATCATGCGCTCCATGCCTTTCGTTGGCAGACCGTCGTCGTGTCTGTTCTTCGGCAGACCATCATCTTGTTCTTTTAACGGCCATATCTGCCTGTGCTTTTGGCGAGGGTCGCCACAAATGACACTTGTGTGCTTCTCTCCAATACCACGGATGACGAGGGGTGACTCCTTTGTGCCACTGTCCTCAGGACGCAGGAACAGGGGCTCGTTCATGTAGTAGCGCCCTTCCTCTATGATGATGGTGATACCGTCTTGGCAGCGAGGATCGTTGGTGCGTCGCCATTCACGGGCTTGTCGCAAGGCGTCGTGGATACTCTCACCCTCACGGACAATGATTTCGCCTGCGTTTGTGTAGAGACAAACAAACAACAGGAGTATGGTTAGTATTTGTTTCATCTGTCTTAGTGTATATATATTTAAGACGTAGCGAATCTTGATTTGTCATCATTAGTGACAAAATAGGGGTTTCGTCGTCTATATGATAAAGATACTACGACAACATGAAGATGAATATGAAGCAATGGGTGGCTGATGTCATCCGACAGAAAGAGGTGACGGCCATTCCCGTGATGACGCATCCAGGCATAGAACTGAATGGAAATACGGTGCATGAAGCAGTGAGCAATGGTCGTGTACATTATGAGGCTGTGATGAAACTGACTCAGCAATATCATTGTGCAGCAGCCTGTACCATTATGGATTTGACGACAGAGGCTGAGGCTTTTGGCGCAGAGATAGCTTTCAGCGACGAAGCTGTGCCTGCAGTAAGCAGCAGGTTGTTGCCTGATGCAGAGAGCATTTATCGTCTGCAAGTTCCCTCACTGTCGGCTGCTCGTATTCCACAATATCTCAAGGCCAATCTTTTAGCCGCAAAAGAGATAAAAGACCGTCCGCTGTTTAGTGGCTCAATTGGCCCGTTCTCGTTGGCAGGCAGACTGTATGACATGTCGGAAATCATGGTGCTGATTTATGAGAATCCTGATGCGGCACATACACTGTTGCAGAAGTGTACGGACTTCATAGCGAAATACTGTATGGCACTGAAACAGACGGGTGCTAATGGCGTGGTGATGGCTGAGCCTGCGGCTGGTCTGATGTCGAATGACGACTGCAAGACGTTCTCGTCGCAGTATGTGAAACAGATTGTAGACAAGGTGCAGGATGACAACTTTATCGTCGTACTGCATAATTGTGGCAACACAGGACATTGTACGGAGGCGATGGTGGCTACAGGTGCTGCTGCTTACCATTTTGGCAATAAATGCAAGATGGAGGAGGTGATCAAAGAGGTGCCTCCAACGGCATTGGCGATGGGAAACATCGACCCTGTGTCTGTGTTCAAGGATGGAACAACAGAGGAGATGCGCAAGGTCGTTGTGGACTTGTTGGAGAAGATGAAGGATTATCCTAACTTTGTGCTATCCAGCGGATGTGACACACCGCCACATACTCCGATTGAGAATATCAACGCTTTCTTTAGTGCTTTGGAAGAATATAACAAGAGGTGACAGAGAAAACACTTAGCTTCGAAGAATTGGGGATAACAGCTGCTGACGTGTATGAGCAGATGGGTTATCACGATGCGCAGCCCGACAAGGCTACGCAACAGGAAACTGCCATGATACTGAAGGAGGTGAGTCAGTGGCTTCGACCACGATTCTCGTATTTCGTGGTGAACAAGCAACCCGACTTTGAAATGGGAAACATCATCCTGCGCCAACTTCGTGGTTCTGAGGCTTTTGCACTCTTTATTTGTACCAGTGGTTTGGAGTTTGAGACTTACCAACATCGGCTGAAAGAGCAGGGCGACATGGTGCGGGTGTTCATAGCCGATGCACTGGGTAGTGTGATTGCTGAGAAATGTGCAGACCAGATGGAGAAAGCACTGCAGGAAAGCATTGACAAGTTGGGATGGAAGCACACCAACCGTTTTTCGCCAGGCTATTGTGGATGGCATGTCTCGCAACAGCAATTGCTCTTTCCTTTGTTCCAAGGACATACCTGTGGAGTGAAGTTGACAGACTCGTCGCTGATGATACCAATTAAGTCGGTAAGCGGCATCATTGGTTTGGGCGAAAAAGTGCGCAAGTTGGAATATACCTGCGGACTTTGTGATTTCAAACAATGTTATAAACGAAAGAAAAAGGCTTGAAGATTTTTCAAGCCTTTATTCTTTATAATATGCCGATTTATAATTTGCCGAGCAATTGTTTTGCAACGGTGACGGCCGAGTTGGCATTGTCGCTATAGCCGTCGGCTCCGATTTCATCAGCAAAACCTTGGGTGACAGGAGCGCCACCTACCATCACTTTCACTTGGTTGCGGATGCCTGCTGCTTCGAGCGCATCAATGACTTCCTTCATATAACCCATCGTCGTTGTGAGCAGAGCACTCATGCAAAGGATGTCGGGCTGGTTCTTCTTCACTTCTTCAATGAACTTATCAGCAGAAACATCAATGCCGATATTGATGACTTCGAAGCCACAGCCTTCGAGCATCGAGGCAACCAGATTCTTGCCAATATCGTGCAAGTCGCCCTTGACGGTTCCAATGACCACCTTTCCTATAGAGGTGCTAGCACTTCCTGCGAGCATAGGTTTCAGCAGTTCCAAAGCAGACTTCATGGCACGGCCAGCCATTAACAATTGCGGCACGAAAGCCTTACCGTCTTGGAAGCGCTGGCCTACTTCGCCCATGGCGCGAATCATCTGTCCGTTGATAAGGTCAGCAGGTGCTATGTTCTGAGCTACGGCCTCTCGAGTGGCTGATGCCGCATCGTCGCTCTTGCCATTCAAAATGGCTTGGAAAAGGCGTTCGGCAGGATTTGTATCGCTAGAAGGACTAGAATTACTAGAAGAACTAGATTTACTAGAAGGACTAGAATTTCTAGAATCACTAGAAGAAGTGGGCTCTTTGGGGAAAACAATCGTTGGCTGGCCCATCTCCGCATTCAGAGGAGAAAGGAATATGCTAGCAACCGGTTCGATGGCTTTGGCCATCAAATGGATATGGGCATCCGTCGTGCCACAACATCCACCAACAATAGACAAGCAATGATGTTCCAGCAAAGGCCAAAGGTCGGCAAGCAGACTTTCTGGTGTCTTGTTGTATTGTCCGTTTCCGTCAGGCATTCCTGCATTGGGATAGAGGCTTACCTTGGTTCCAAAACGAGAGAGTTGTTGCACGAGAGGACTCATGGCTTTAACATCGCTGACGCAGTTGATTCCGACAGAGAATAGGTCTGAGGGCTTAAGATTGATGTCTGAACTCAGACTGTCGAGGAAAGCGCAGATGTCTTGTCCCAGCATGTTATGTCCATCAGGAGTGGAAACGGAGAAACTGAGCATGATAGGCAAAGAGGGAGTAAGGCGTTTGGCTTCCTCTATCGCAATGCGAGCATTCTGTGTATCGAAGATGGTCTCTATCAGCAAGGCATCGACGCCGCCATCAGCTAGCGCCTGAATCTGTTCGGCATAGGCTGCACGCAAAGCGTCTTCGCTGAGAGGTTCGCCACTCGTTGCAACAGATGTTGTACGACTGGTCGGGCCGACACTTCCTGCAACGAAACGAGGCTTGGCTGATGAACTGAATTCATCGGCACACTGACGGGCAATCTTGACGGCTGCGAGATTGATTTCTCGACAATAGTCCTGCATGCCAAAATCGCCCATGGAGATGCGCTGGGCATTAAAGGTATTGGTTTCGATGATGTCGGCACCAGCTTCAAGATATTTACGATGAATGTCGCGAACCACAAAAGGTGCGGTGAGCGAGAGCACATCATTACAGCCTTTCAGGTCATAGTTGTGATTGGCAAAACGAGCTCCACGGAAATCCTCCTCGCGCAATTGGTATCGTTGAATCATCGTTCCCATGGCGCCATCGAGCAAGAGAATGCGGTTGGTGGGGATTTCTTTGCGTTCGCTAGTATTACTAGAATTACTAGATAGACTAGAATTACTAGATAGACTAGAACCACTAGATAGACTAGAACCACTAGATTGACGAGAGAAGCTTGCTTCCGTCAAACGGATAATCTCTTCCACTTCACGATCGGCTTCGTCTTTAAAATCAGCAGGGTGCAAGAGGCGGGCGGTTTGGAAATCATCCACAATCTTCATGGCTTGCTCCACCTCACGTTCATTGTGGAAGTCCATTTCCAGATGTACACCATCGCCTCCGATATTGTCGAGCAGAGGACGCAGTTCGTCGAGCGTCACCCAACAAGCCATGATGCTCTTGCCGCCAGCAAGAATCTTCTTATACAGGTCATACCACTTTGGTGAACCGCCCTGAGGTTCTCCCACGCCTGGCGTCCACTGAATAGCGTTCAGCTCCTTGATTTCCAACAACGCGTCCAAATGATGCATCGCCCCAACACCGTCCAGATGATAAAGGGTATAGTCAATCTTCTGACATTGCTCACGGATAAAGGGCTGAACGAAGCGACGATAGTCGTCAACACTGATCATAGTTGAGATGTCGCTCTGCAACTTCGACATCTTGCCTGGAGCCCACGACGAGAAATAGCAGAATGCCATTTCATCGCCTTCGCGAATGATGTCGTAAAGCTCGTCGAATACTTTGAAATAGATGTCGTTAATCTGCTGCATCTGGTGTTCTAACACCTCAGGCTGCATCACCGTATCAAGTAACACCTTGTCCGTTCCCTTGATAGCTGCAAGTACATCCAGTCCTTCCATCAAGTCGGGCATACCTACATAATAATGACCCTGCGCTTTCGCCTTGCAAGCTTTCAGCAACTCCTTATGCAGCAGGTAGTTAGGATGCTGGGGATTGAATACGATATCATCGGTATAGTTAGGGTTGGGATGAATCCAGATGGTATCTTCGCCACCTTCGAACACACCGCCGAGAATAGCCGCTAGCGAACCAGGTCCTAATTGGGTATTAGCAACTGGCAACATGTCGGCCATCAGCGATGAGTGAGCTACATACCAATCCAAGTATTCTGCACGCCATTGAGGGTCGAACCAACGCTGGTTCAAATCCTTGTAAGGGGTGGGGGCTGGAATGTCGGCATGAGGCTGAACACCCTCTTGAAAGTGTTCCCACATGTTGAGTACAATGCCTTTGTGATTCCACCAGTCAATATAATGCTTTTTGGTCTCTTCGAGATTCTGTTTCCAAGTATTCATCATTGTTCTTATCACGTGTATTTATTTAATGACGAATCTTGTCTCTGTTTGTCACTATCAGACAAAGATTAGTGATGACATGACGTAGTCGCTGACGAAGAGTCCACGTCGTGTCAAGGCGAGATGATTGTTGGTGAGCTGCAACAAACCATCAGCTATAAAAGGCTGTGCTTCCTTCAGACAATAGGAGCGAAAGCGTTCAGACAAAGTGCTGAGGTCTAGGCCGTCGCTGGTGCGCAAGGCTGTGGTGATACCATCATTATAATGCGTCACTTCATCAATGTCTTCGCTTTCAGCAGGCAATTCTCCTTGTTGGATGGAAGCGATGTATTCCTTGATATCAGCAATATTCCAACTGCGACTCTTGAGGTCATAGCTATGAGCTGCAGCTCCCAGTCCGATGTAAGGAATATCGTGCCAATAGCTACTGTTGTGGCGAGAGCGATAGCCAGGACGTGCAAAGTTGCTGATTTCGTAGTGCTCATAGCCTGCTTCCGTCAACTTATCCATCAATAGCTCGTACATCGCACGCTCCGTCTCTTCATTTCTCATTCCTAATTTCTCATTTCTCATTTGCTCATAGAGCACCGTGCCTTCTTCTATCATCAGACAATAAGCAGAGATATGCTCTACATTCAGACTTAATGCCTCATCGATATCTCGTTTCCAATCATCAAGAGTCTCGTTAGGGAAACCATACATCAGGTCGATACTGATATTCTGGATGCCAGCTCCCCTCAGTATGTTGACCGCTTGCTGAACTTGTTCTGCCTGATGGCGACGATGCAGGAATCGCAGGCGTTGATTGTCGAAAGTCTGGGCACCCATAGAGACACGGTTGATGCCGAGCTGTGACAGAATCGTAGCATACTCAATCGTTACGTCATCAGGATTCATCTCGATGGTTATTTCCTCCGCATCGTTGCCATATACCTTATTTATATATAAGAAGAGCTGGCGCAGTTGGGAAATGGTCAACTGACTGGGTGTTCCTCCTCCCAGATAAATGGTTTTGATGGGTTCGGAAGAGGGACGCAAGGTCATTTCCTTGCAGAGTGCATCGACATACTGTTGACGTAAGTTTAAGTCAACAGTGGAGTAGAAGCCACAATAGATGCAACGACTCTTACAAAAGGGAATATGTATGTAAAGACCTGCCATTTCGCACGCAAAATTACTAATAAAGTTTAATATTTGAAAGTAAACGTAGGTTTTTTGGCCAAAATTGTCTACCTTTAGCCTCCGATTTCTGAAATAATAACTTAAAACAATAAGCCATATGAAAGTTTATCAGACAAACGAAATTAAAAACATTGCACTCATTGGCAGTGCGGGAAGCGGCAAGACTACTCTTGCCGAAGCAATGGTCTACGAAGCAGGCATTACAAAACGCCGCGGTACCGTAGAGGGTAAGAACACCATGAGCGACTATTTCCCTGTTGAGCAGGAATACGGCTACTCGGTGTTCTCAACTGTTTTTCATGTAGAGTGGAATAACAAGAAACTGAACATCATCGACTGTCCAGGTTCTGACGACTTCGTAGGTGGTTCTATTACCGCTATGAACGTTACAGACCAGGCTGTCATTCTCGTGAATGGCCAGTATGGTCCTGAGGTTGGCACGATGAATGCTTTCCGCAACACAGAGAAGCTGAAGAAGCCTGTTATCTTCCTCGTTAACCAGTTGGATCGTGACAACTGCGACTTTGACGCCATTCTGAGTCAGTTGCGCGAGGTGTATGGTAACAATTGCGTTCCCGTTCAGTATCCTATCGCTACAGGTGCTGGCTTCAACAGCGTTATCGACGTTCTGTTGATGAAGAAATACTCTTGGAAGCCAGAGGGTGGTGCTCCAATCATTGAGGACATTCCAGCTGACCAGTTGGACAAGGCCAAGGAGATGAAGGCTGCATTGGTAGAAGCTGCCGCTGCCGGTGATGACACACTGATGGAGAAGTTCTTTGAGAGCGAGGACCTGAGTGAGGACGAGATGCGTGAGGGTATCCGTAAGGGTCTTGTAACCCGCAGTATCTTCCCTATATTCTGCGTTTGCGCAGGTCGCGATATGGGTGTTCGTCGTCTGATGGAGTTCTTGGGCAATGTAGTTCCCTTCGTCAGCGAAATGCCTGTTATCAAGAATACTGCTGGTGTTGACGTTCCTGCTGATTCTTCAGCTCCCACTTCTCTCTATTTCTTCAAGACGGGTGTTGAGCCACATATTGGTGAGGTTCAGTACTTCAAGGTGATGAGTGGTGTTGTAAAGAGTGGTGATGACCTGACGAACGCTGACCGCGGTTCAAAGGAGCGCATGGGTACTCTATATGCATGTGCTGGTGCTAACCGTATCCAGGTAGACGAACTGCGTGCTGGTGATATCGGCTGTACTGTAAAACTGAAGGATGTTAAGACTGGCAATACACTGAATGCTAAGGATGTTGACAACAAGTTCGACTTCATCAAGTATCCTAACTCGAAGTTCTCTCGTGCCATCAAGGCTGTCAACGAGGCTGAGACTGAGAAGATGATGGCAGCTCTGCAAAAGATGCGCCAGGAAGATCCCACGTGGGTTGTTGAGCAGTCTAAGGAATTGCGCCAGATTATTGTTCATGGCCAGGGTGAGTTCCACCTGCGTACTTTGAAGTGGCGTATGGAGAACAACGAGAAGATTCAGGTAGAGTATCTGGAGCCAAAGATTCCTTATCGTGAGACTATCACGAAGATGGCTCGTGCCGACTATCGTCATAAGAAGCAGTCGGGTGGTGCAGGTCAGTTTGGTGAGGTACACCTGATTGTTGAGCCTTACACCGACGGCATGCCTGATCCAACTTCATTCACCATCAATGGTCAGGAGTTCAAGATGAACATCAAGTCGAAGGAAGAGAAAGACTTGGAGTGGGGCGGTAAGCTGGTATTCATCAACAGCGTTGTTGGTGGTGCTATTGATATGCGCTTCATGCCTGCTATCCTGAAGGGTATCATGGAACGTATGGAGCAAGGTCCATTGACAGGTTCTTATGCTCGTGATGTTCGCGTGATTGTTTACGATGGTAAGATGCACCCAGTTGACTCTAACGAGTTGTCGTTCATGCTGGCTGCACGTAACGCTTTCTCTGCAGCCTTCAAGGAGGCAGGTCCTAAGGTGCTTGAGCCTATCTATGACCTCGAGGTATTGGTTCCTGCCGACTACATGGGTGATGTAATGTCTGACCTGCAGGGTCGTCGCGCTATCATCATGGGTATGGACAGCGAGGCAGGCTATCAGAAGCTCAGCGCCAAGATTCCTTTGAAGGAGCTTGCTTCTTACTCGATTGCCCTGTCATCTCTGACCGGTGGTCGTGCATCGTTCACCACACAGTTCTCAAGCTACGAGCTCGTTCCAAACGATATCCAGCAGGAGCTCATCAAGCAGCATGAGGCTGAGATGAAGGAAGAAGAATAAGCGTGTTTGGTGGTTCTGCCACCATCACCTCTTTCCATAAAAAAAGCTCTCCAAATCGGAGAGCTTTTTGTTGTTATTAGTTGTCTGCCAGGATGATTCCACCCATTGGCTGTATGGTTATCTTTGCCTTACCATCTGCTCCAACCTTTAAGGTCTTCAGCTCTGACGTAGGCAACAACTCGTCTTTCTTCTTTGGCTTATCCGTATAATAACGAATAGTCTTTCCTGCAAACATGGGAAGTGAAAGTGTCAGCACCTTCTTCTCTTGTGTTCCGTTAAGACCACCAACATACCACTTATTACCAGTGCGACGGGCAATCACAGCAAACTGCGTGGGATAACCATCGACGAACTGTGTCTCATCCCAGGTAGTAGGAATCTCGCGCAGGAAGTCGAGTTCAAACTGAGGAAGCTCTTCCAAGTTGTTTGGATACATGGCTACACAGTTGACACTGGTCTGGATAACGATAGAAGAGGCCATCTCAAACACATCGCTGGTATAGCGAGGATGACGGCTCTTATTGTCGCGACTCATGTGGCGGTTCATGAGGACGCCACCCCAGTCGGCAGCGGCTACGGCATTGCGAGAGAAGGGATGCATCGTCAACTCAAAACCTTCTTTCTTAGCATGGTACTCTGAGAAGAAGATGTTCTCAGAGGCTAAAAAGGCTTCACTGGCTACGAAGTTAGGATACATGCGCTCCCAACCGCGAGGTAGCGTGCAACCATGGAAGATAACCTGTATCTTATGACGGTTGGCATCAGCCAGAATATCCTCATAAAGTTGCATCATCTCCTGCTTGTCACCTCCAAAGAAATCGACCTTGATACCAGCAACGCCGATACGTTCCATCCAAGCCATCTCTCTTTCACGAGCAATCGCTGTGCTCATGCCGTAACGAGGTCCCTGAGGCGCATCGTTCCAATTGCCGTTGGAGTTGTACCACAGCAACAGCTTGACACCTTTGCTTTGGGCATACTTGGAGAGCTGCTCCATACGGTCGCGACCAATTTGGGTATCCCACAGAGCATCGACGAGGGTGTATTCATAACCCATAGTTGCGGCAAGGTCAATCATCTTGACCTGGTCATCGTAGTTCGTGGCGGAGTCCTGCCAGAGTATCCAGCTCCAAGTGTAACGGCCGGGTTTGTAATTGGTAGAAGCCTCATACATAGGTTCTACGACATCATAGGGGATGGTTGTTTCAACAATGGGCTTGAGGGTACTTCCCACGGTAATGGTGCGCCAGGGGGTATGACCTCCAGGCATAGGAATGACGGGATGGCGACTGCCTTGACCTTTCATCTCGCCGGCATTGGGGAAGGTGATAGTATAACCCTTGCCAGCTTCATAGTCGCTCAGGTGTGTACCAACATATTGTCCGTTGGTGCCAGTCTCGCTGACCAGTACCCAGCCGTCGTCACCAATGTGGAACAGACAAGGGAAGGTGTAACCCTCGCCAAAAGCAGAAGGCTTAGCAATCGGGGCATCGGGGGTGTACTCCTCCTCGTAAGAGGGTTTGGTCTGTGCAAATCCCACCATGGTCTTGCTCTGCGGACAGATGAAGCTGGTGGTCTGTTCGGGGAAGTTGAAGCCAGTGGCCTCCTTCTTGATGACGGCATTGCCACAGAACTCACCCTTTCCCTTCGGCAGGGTGTAGTGGAAAGCCACGTCGTTATTGGCTACGAGGAAGGTAACCGTCATGGGCAGGCCTTCTTTGTTCTCGAAGTTCACGTCCAGTTGATTAGCTACGAAGTGAGAAGAAGAAGTCTTGGTACGTGTCATGGTGTAATTCTTGTTCACCTGACTCTCCTTGCTGTCTTTCAGCTTTAGTCCTTTAGTGAAGTCGCCGATGTCAGCCTTCAATCCGAGAGCCGAAGGTGTCACCATGTTCTTTCCATCGTAATTAACACTATAATAGGCCTGTCCGTTTTGACAGACAATACTCACTTGCAACTTGCCATCAGGCGAAGCTACATTTAAAGTCTGTGCCATAAGACCAATAAAGGACATAAGGCACAGACCAGTAATGAATAGTTTTTTTTTCATCATTATACAAATTTTACAAGGATTCGGAATACCTTTGCGGGAGCTGCCATCCATTCTTGCATGGCCTCCTCGGCATGTTCGGGCGTTACCTCATTGCTAATCAAGATGTCATAGGGCGGGTTGTTCTTCTCGAGATAACGGATAACACCTTCAAAATCTTCTGGCTGGGCATTGCGTGAACCACGAATGTCGAGCTCCTTTTGTACGAAAAGCTTGGTGGTAAACTGTACATCCTGCTTGGCATAACCAATGCAGACCACACGACCAGTAAAGGCTACCTCATTGACCGCCATCTGATAAGTAACAGGGGCACCAACAGCCTCGATGACGACATCAGGACCTGCGCCGTTAGTTATCTCCTGCAAACGATTGTGTACATTCTCCTTAGCAGAGTTGATGGTATATTCAGCACCTAAACCGCGAACAATAGCCAGTTTTTCGTCGTCCATATCGCAAGCAATGACTTTAGCACCACGCATGATGGCACGTACTACGGCACCAACTCCTACCATACCACAACCAATTACCATGACGGTATCAGTGTCTACCACCTGAGCACGACTGACTGCATGGAAACCTACAGACATAGGTTCTATGATAGCTGCATGCTCTACTGTGATATTACCAATGGGAATGACTTTCTGCCAAGGAACAGCAATATATTCACGCATGGCACCATTGCGCTGAACACCCAGTGTCTCGTTGTGCTGACAGGCGTTATAACGACGGTTCTTGCATGAAGGACAATGTCCACAGTTGGTATAAGGATTAACGGTTACTGCCATACCGGCCTTCAGGTGAGCAGGTACGTTGGCACCTGTTTCTGCTATCTCTGCACCAATCTCATGACCAGGAATTACGGGCATCTTCACCATCGGGTTCAGACCGCGATAGGTGTTTAAGTCGCTTCCGCAGAATCCTACATAATGTATCTTCAGCAGCACCTCGTCTGCTCCACATTGAGGTTTCTCAATGTTAACCACCTTCATCACCGAAGGTTCTGTAATCTGTAATGCTTTCATCATATCTATTTACAATTTTACTATTTACTATTTACAATTTATTTGCGAATTTAGCTATTGTACAATTTGTAATACTTATTCACTCATATTCTTGATGTAGGGGAGTTCCTTCAATTTGCCAAAGCCGAAGAAACGTTTGGCATTGTCACAGAGGAACAATCTTTTTTCTTCGTCTGTCAGTTCTGTGCTTTTGCTCACAAAATCGTAAGACATCTTATAGGTGATGGCGGTAATGGTGCGAGGATAGTCCGATCCCCACATCAGTTTCTCCATACCCACTTCGTCAGCAGCTTCCTTGATTGCTTTGATGGCAGAAGGGTAGGGATAGAACTCGTCGTTGAAGAGCCATGTGATACCACCGCTCTCGACGTAGACATTCTCATGGCGAGCCAACCGGATTTGCGACATCCAATTGGGACGTGTCACCATGCCGAAGTGCCCGATGGCAATCTTCAGTTTGGGACATTCCTGAATCACCTCTTCCATCTGACTAACCTGTACATCACCATCAGCCAGTTCGATGCCGAGAATAATACCATGTTGTTCCATATATCGGAACATCTGCATCATCTCGTCATTCAAGAACTGAACGTTCAGTCGTGCAGCAGGAATCTTAAGTCCTTTAAACCCTTGCTCTATTAATTGCTTGGCTTGTGGCAAGAAACCAGGCAGACGCGTCTCTGGCATTCCGAAGCAGAAGAAACGGTCAGGGTATTGTTGCTGAACCTGTTGCAGATAGCTGTTCTGGAGTCCGTCAATAAACTCCTGTGTGATGACAGCGGCAGACACCTGTGCATAGTCCATGTTCGACAGAAAACGTTCGGCAGTGTTTTGACCATCCGTCATATATGGAGGCAACATCTGGCGCTCCTCGCCAAAGAAGATGCTTCGGCTGCGATTGGGTTCAAGAGGGTGAATGGGCGAACCATTCACCACTGTATCTACATTCAGCCACAAGTGAGCATGCGCATCAATAATCTTACATCTTACTTCTTCCATCAGACATCTTTATGTATTGGCCCATGATACTCGCTGTTGGTCACCAATAATTTCGCGTACTTCCTTTACCAATTGCTCATCCATTGGCTCTTCGATATAGGCAATGTTTGTCTTGATAGCCTCAGGACGAGTGGTGCTGAATACGGTTGAAGCAATGCGAGGGTTCGAGCATGAGAACTGCATAGCCAATTTCTCAATAGGATAACCCTTTGCTTTACAATGCTCAGCAGCCTGCTTGCAAACTTCTACCAATGGTTTTGGGGCAGGATGCCAGTCGGGCACACCACGTTCTGTCAACAATCCCATTGAGAAGGGAGAAGCAGATAGTACACCAATACCACGCTCATCGAAGAAATCCATGAAGTCAACCAGCTTATCGTCGCACAGACAATAATGGCAGAAGTTCATGACGCTCTCCACCATGCCTGGCTCTGCATGCTCGATGACCCATTTCAAATTCTCCAACTGCAAGTCGGTGATGCCTACATGCTTCACGACACCTTCCTTCTTCAACTCATGAAGGGCGGGCAGTGTCTCGTCAACCACTTTCTGCAGTCCTCCTTCCATACGACCTTGGAACTCGATATCGTGTACATTAATAATATCGATATAATCAATATGCAGGCGCTCCAAACTCTCATAGACACTCTCTTTGGCACGCTTGGCAGAATAGTCCCATGTGTTTACACCATCCTTACCATAACGCCCTACCTTTGTTGATAGGTAGAACTTGTCGCGAGGAATGTCCTTAAGGGCTTTACCTAATACGGTCTCAGCCTTGTAGTGGCCATAGTAGGGCGACACATCGATGATATTGATGCCTGCATCTACTGCTGTAAACACAGCGTCGATGCCACGATTTTCATTGAAAGAGTGGAATACCCCACCCAAAGAAGAGGCGCCGAAGCCCAGCTCCGACACCTTCATTCCTGTTTTACCTAATTCTCTATATTGCATGTTTTGCGATTTGTTACATCTGGAAAGCATCACTTTCGTTGGGGCGATAAGCCTTACCGTCTTCGTCTTTTATATAGACTTGCAGATCGGTAAAATAACCTGTCTCCTGCAACTTCTTCAGCTCAGCCTTTGTCTCCTCAAAGCCGTGAAACTCTTTGGCTGTTGCAATGTGGTTAGTAAACTCCAATTTCTTCTTCTCGGTGTCGAGAACAGAGATCCACTCATCCTTGGTGCGGTCTCCAATAATGAATTTCTTGCTCATAAGTATATTTGTTTTTGTTTAAAACATCCAGCCAATACGAATAGAAGGCTCAATGTAGACTTTTGTATATGTTCCTTTTGTTTCTATTATGGGTCTGTGAGTGATAGTTCCGTCAGTAGCGGTATAGATGCCAGTTTCTGACGAGTACTTGCTAGCCGATTCTGATACAACGGTAGTACCGATGGTCTGTCTCTGGCCTTTCACTTCCGTATAGTTGCCGTTGGATTTCTTACCCATATTAAAGGTAATACCTAACTCTGCACCGATATACAACTTCTTATAGATATAATAGTCGATACCCGTGAAAACGCTTCCGAAGAAACCATTCTCGTTCACCTTGTCACCATCAGAACTACGTTTCTTGTATTCTGCATTTTCGTAGGTTGTATTGACGATGGATGATGTTGTCTCTGGCGTTATTGTAGTCGTTGACAATTCCTTCGTAGCAGAATAGAAACGTCCCAGATAGCCACCCTCAAGACCACCATAGAAATCCAGCCGTCCTGTGTTGGCAAAATGGTATTCGTAGCCTAATGAGAATCTCAGTGTCAAAGCATCGTTTGTTATTTTACTGAAAGTTTCTGTAGTGCTTGTTCCCTCCAGTCTTGATGAATTCTCATCAGTGTCCTTGTCAAATCCTACACCAACGCCCAGACGTACGGCACTTTTGTCGTTCAGGAACATACGGGCATTCAACTGTGCCACTTTCACGGGCTTCGATTCGTAGTCAAACGGGTTAAACTTCCATTCCAGTGTAAAGAGACCGGCAGGCAGTCCTACTTCTTGCTCCTGTGCTGAAACTGTAAGGCTTGTCAGCGCGAGACCTACGATGAATAACAGTTTTTTCATTGTCAAATCATTAGTGGATTAGTAAATTCTTGGCAAAGATAGCGAATTCAATTTAAACAACCAAATAAATGGTCACAAAAATCACTCAGGAATGAGTGCTGCAGCTTCCGGAGTCAGGAAAGGACGTATTTTTTCGTAGGGGATATTGAAGTTTATCATGCCAGCAGCATAGGGAGCAATTTCGTATTGCTGATAGCAGAAATTCAATCCTTCCTTGATGAAACAGGGAGCAGCACTGGGCAGAGGAATACGGTTCACATCGTCCACCTCAATCAGCATGTCCTTCAATTGTTCATCTGTCATCAGACTATCCTCGAATTCCTGGAAATAGCTGAGCACACCTTGCTTGATAAGAGCGTACAGTTCAGGAGATTCCGCATTTTTGAACAGTGTTTGGTCTTTCTTATAGAAAGATTCTGTTTCCTTGTTATACTTCGTTTCGTAACCGATGCGTTTGCCATCGCTCTTACGGAATGTCTGTCCTGCAGATGTGGCAAACCCGTGCGCACCACCCATAATACCTTCGCTATTAGTCAGGTAGGTTATGTAATGCTCATTGTCCTCCAGTAGCTTGATGCGCTGATAATAGGAGAACTGCATGCCAGGATAACCATTGTTTCTGATTTCTTTCCAGGAAGCTACCATTTCTTGATAACAACTATTTACGGTTGCTTTAATAGCCTTTTCTCCGTCATTATACAACTTTACCTCTGGTTCTCCTTCTTGCATAGGTCTTGAAGCCAATTCCTCAAAAATGTACTGGCGAATAGCTTGTACCAAAGAATCGTTACCACTAGCGGGCCAGTCTACGCAGACCTTCACACTGGCCATCGAGTCTTCTTTCTCCAAACCAATGCTGTCCGTCGTAAACTCAGAACTCTCAGAGTTCTCTGATCCCTGAGAAGCACGATGGCCGCAAGCACTGAGCATTGCGGCCATCATGATATAAAGAATTGTTCGTTTCATAGATTACTTACCCTTGATAGCTGCAACGCCTGGGAGAACCTTACCCTCGATAGCCTCGAGCAGAGCACCACCACCAGTAGAGATGTAAGATACCTGGTCAGCCAGACCGAACTTGTTTACACAAGCTACAGAGTCACCACCACCAATCAGTGAGAATGCACCCTCAGCAGTTGCCTTAGCGATAGCATCGCCGATGGCACGTGAACCAGCGGTGAAAGCGTCGCACTCGAAGACACCAGCAGGACCGTTCCACAGAATGGTCTTAGCACCCTTGATAGCCTCAGCAAATGCCTTCTGGCTCTCAGGACCAGCGTCAACACCCTCAAAACCAGCGGGAACCTTGTTGGCTGGGCAGGTGATAATCTCAGAACCGGGCTTTACAGTCATGGTGTCGAAGTCGAGACCGTTGGTAGCGGTGCAGTCGCTACCGAGAACCAGCTCTACGCCGTTCTTCTTAGCCAGCTCCTCAACACCCAGAGCTACGTCCAGCTTGTCCATCTCAACGATAGAGTCGCCAATCTCGCCGCCGTGAGCCTTTGCGAAGGTGTAGGTCATACCACCGCAGAGGATGAGCTTATCAACCTTACCGAGCAGGTTCTCGATGATACCGATCTTGGAAGAAACCTTCGAACCACCCATAATGGCGACAAAAGGACGCTTGATGTTAGACAGTACATTGTCAACAGCCTGAACCTCCTTCTCCATCAGCAGGCCCAGCATCTTGTTGTTAGCATCGAAGTAGTCGGCGATAACAGCAGTAGAAGCGTGCTTGCGGTGAGCTGTACCGAAGGCGTCCATTACGTAGCAGTCAGCGTAGCTAGCCAGAGTCTTAGCAAACTCCTTCTGGCTGGCCTTCATAGCCTTCTTAGCCTCGTCGTATGCAGGATCAGCCTTGTCGATACCTACGGGCTTACCTTCTTCCTCGGGATAGAAGCGCAGGTTCTCCAGCAGCAGAGCTTCACCCATCTTCAGAGCCTTGGCAGCGTCAGCAGCCTTAGCGCAGTCGGGAGCAAAAGCAACGGGAACACCCAGAGCCTTCTCTACAGCCTCGCGAATCTGACCCAGCGACTTCTTCATGTCCACCTTACCCTTGGGCTTACCCATGTGGCTCATGATGATGACAGCACCACCGTCAGCCAGAATCTTCTTCAGGGTGGGCAGAGCACCGCGAATACGGGTGTCGTCAGTAATCTTACCATTCTCATCGAGGGGTACGTTGAAGTCTACACGTACGATTGCCTTCTTACCGGCAAAGTTGAATTCATTGATTGTCATAATGCTTTGTATTATTAAAAATGTTATCTTCTCCAAAAACGATTGCAAGGACAGTGCAAACGAATGCAGAATCAAGCTTGCTTGTTATGCTGAGTGCAGCCTGTTCTCGCAAAAACTTTTGCAAAGATACAAATAATAAGTGAAAAGTGAAAGGTGAAAAGTGAAAAATTAAGAGTTTTTTACGAACCAATTTAAATAATGTAAGGCTGAGTTTGCAAAACTCATAAAAAAGGACTAACTTTGCACGCCAAAACAGAATTAACGAATAAAGAAAATGGAACCAATCAAGAATATTCCCGTATTGCTTTTGACGGGTTATCTGGGCAGTGGTAAGACTACACTGCTGAATCGTATCCTGAAGAATCAGGAGGGTATTAAGTTTGCTGTGATAGTCAATGATATCGGCGAGGTGAACATCGATGCCGACTTGATAGAGAAGGGTGGAGTAGTAGGTCAGAAGGACGATTCGCTGGTTGCTCTGCAGAACGGTTGCATCTGTTGCACCTTGAAGATGGACTTGGTTGAGCAGTTGCGCGACATTACCCGTATGCACCGCTTCGACTATATCGTCATTGAGGCCAGCGGTATCTGCGAACCTGCGCCTATCGCCCAGACTATTTGCAGCATTCCTACGCTGGGACCTGAGTACATCAAGGATGGCTACGTACAGCTCGACTGCATCGTTACGGTGGTTGATGCCCTTCGTATGCGTGATGAGTTCAAGAACGGTAACGATTTGTTGCGCAAGCACATCGATGAGGAGGATATTGAGAATCTGGTTATCCAGCAAATTGAGTTCTGCAACATGATTTTGCTGAACAAGGCTTCTGAGGTTTCTAAGGAGGAATTGGCTGAAGTCAAGCAGATTATCCGTGCCATCCAGCCCAAGGCCGAAATCATTGAGTGCGACTATGGCAATGTGGAACTGAACAAGATTCTGCATACGGAGATGTTTAACTTCGACGAAGTAGCTACCTCAGCCACTTGGATTCACGAATTGGAACACGATCACGATGATGATGACGACGACGATGATGACCATGATCATCATCACGATGATGAGCACGATCACGACCATCATCACGAAGACCATGAGCATCATCATGACCACGAACACCACCATCATCATCACCATCACGACGATGAGGGCGAGGCTGAGGAATATGGTATCGGTACGTTTGTTTATTACGCCCGTCGCCCCTTCAACCTTGGATTCTTCGACGATTTTGTGGCTCGCAAGTGGCCTAAGAGCATCATCCGTGCCAAGGGCATTTGTTATTTCAAGGGCGAGGAAGATGTCTGCTACCTTTTCGAGCAGGCAGGTCATCAGGTATCATTGACCAATGCGGGTCAGTGGTATGCCACCATGCCGAAGGACGAGCTAGACATGATGATGGCCCAGAACGACCAGCTGCGTCGCGACTGGGATGACCAGTATGGCGACCGTATGCAGAAACTGGTGTTCATAGGCCAACATCTGGACAAGGAGCAGATTGCTGCCGACCTTGACTTCTGTTTAGTTTAATGCTATCTCAACGCCTGCAATCACCCATGCGCCTGGTTGTGGTACATTGCCATAGTCGACGTATCGGTGATTGGTCAGGTTGTTTCCCTCTATATATATAGAATAGGTGTCCTCTTTCCAGGTTGCCTTTGCGTCTATCACGGAGTAGGGGTGATAACTCTTCACCTCACCTTCTGTGGTGGTATAGCTGCCCATACGGTCCTGGTATCTATAGCCCATCGTCACTTCCAGTTTCTCCGTCAGTAGAGCGGTCAATTGTGCCGTTACTTTGTGGCGTAGATATTCCAGTGAATATTGCGATTGCAGGTAGTCAGCTTCCTGTTTCGACTGATGCAGATGACAATAAGCCAGAAAACCCTTAACCCTTAACCATGAACCCTGAACCGTTATCTCTTGTCCCAACGTGTTCACCTTCGTATGGTTCACACTCTGCCAAATGGGGTCTGCATCACGTGTGTCCATCACCCAGTCAATCATGTTACGGGCATGATGGTGGAAGATGCTTGCCTTTATGTTCAGTCCCCTCGCGCTGTATTTTACGCCTCCTTCTACAGCTCTTAACTCCTCAGGTTTCAGGTACTTATCAGCTTTATGTCCACCCACGCTGTAGTAGAGCTCTGTGAACGAAGGCATGCGCAACGACTCGTTGTACGAGGCATATACTTTCCAATGATTGCCTATCCTATAGCTTGCGTCAATGCCAGGATAGAGCGTGAAGGGCATCTCGTTCCACGTGTTTTTGATGGCTATGAAACCTGCTGAAAGCGTGAAGTTCTGAAGCAGGACGTTATGCTCTAAGTGGAACGATAGGTTCGAACGGTTCAGACCATACTTATATTTCCCCTTCTCCTCGTGTAAGGGCTCGCCCAGGTTGCCGCTCACAATGTCCTCGTTGCGGAACTCGGCACCAAAGGCCGTACGTCCTAATTGCCAATCGAAATAGCTGTTCAGGTTTACGCCAAACACATCTGTGCGATGATGGTTGAAGGGCACCTTGTCCTCCAAACCGCGAATCAGTTCGAAACGGTCGTACGAGCGATTCCAATAGATGGATGGACGAAACCTTAGCCAGCCCTTAGTCTCGCCCTGCAGTGCAGTATAAAACTTGGTCGTCTTCTCATATTGCTCGTCATACTTTGCACTGTAGAATGTGTTCGAGCCAAAGCCTTTTATGCTCAGTCCTGCATGCCAGTTCAACTGTACTTGCTCACCATCGTAGCCTCCTTGATAGAAAGCCTTGCCGCCCTGATAGTCGCTGTTCAGATGTCCAGCCTTCGAACGACTGTATCCGTCGGAGCGTGTCATGGACGCACTCAAATGAGAAATGAGAGATGAGTAATGAGAAATACGCCCAGCTGCTGACAGATAGCCAAACGAGCCACCTTCTACCCGTGCCGCACCTTCCCATTTCTCATTTCTCATTTCTCCTTTCTCATTTCGTCGTGTCACGACGTTAATCGCTCCGACTAATGACGAAGTACCAAACACTCTGGCTGCAGGACCTTCCAACACCTCTATGCGCTCTATGTCGCTGATGTCGCAAGGCAAGTCGAAGGCGTTATGCCCTGTCTGTGGATCGCAGATGTTGATGCCGTTCAGCAGAATCGTTATCTGCTCCTGCGTTCCCCCTCGGATGCTGACGTCTGTCTGAGCTCCAATGGGTCCGCGCTGGCGCACATCCACGCCAACGGCCATCTTCAGCAAATCGTTAATACTTTGTACTGGCGCCGCCTGAATCTCGTCGCGCGACAGTACAGTGACCATTCTCGCTGCTTGCCCCAAAGCAAGCGGTGCGCGTGAGCCTGTTATCTCGACATTGTCGAGCGTTGCCTCCTTGTCTGGAGAGCTGGCGACGGAATCGCCAACCACACTTGAGGTTCCGGCCACTGTCAAATCGTCGGCAGTGGTGCTTGCTGCTGCGCGCAGCGTGGCCACGCTCAGCACCCCAATGGTGACAACCTTTCCTAAACAGGCAAACAGGGCATACCCCTTCCGTGTAAACTGTCGGAAGCGGAGCGCCTTGCGCTGATTGAAAAGTGGTTTATACATTATTTATTATTTAAAAAGGGATTACAGCATCAATTTTATTGAAAAAGCTATAATGATGATTCCTGCAATAAGCAGAATCATACACATGATGGCAAAGGGAATGAAGGCTGCGAGCAGTCGCCAGATGGTGCTGAAGTAGCTATAGCCCGACAACTGCTTGATGGGAATAATGGCTAGCAGCAGGCTCAGCAAATCGTAGTAGATTTCCGCCTTCACGCTGAAGCACAGCAGTGAGGGAATGATGCCATAGATGAGAATCATATCGGTGATATAGACCATCGCCACGAAGCACTCCGAAAGGCGCAAGTCGGGTATGGCAGGACTACGACGGAACAACAGATAGAGCGGCAGTGAGAAAAGCAGCAGGCCAGCGAGCACCAACAACGAACTGTGCTGTTCAATCCAATCACCGACTTCACCTTCTTTTTGTTTATACTCTTGATTGAACATCTTCTCCTTTTCCTCTTTAGTGAACAATATGCCATTCTTTTTTTCATCCGCTTTATCATCCGTCGCATTCTGCGATACTTTAGGCTTAAAGCGAGAAAAGATTTGCTCAGTTTCCTGCTCATTCTGTTTCTCGCGATTGACAAACTGAATGTTCAAGCCCGAATCGACCACCAGCCACAGGGCCAGAAGCAGGAAGAACATCTTGAAGGGTGGGAAGTAGGCCATCTGCATGCCACGGAGATAGTCGCGGATCATGTAGCCTGGACGCAGTATCAGGTCGCGAATGCTGCGGAACATGCCCCGATTGCCCAAGCCCCAGACATCAAGGAAAAGCAGGATGGCTTTCTTGAAGGAATAGCGGCCTATCCTTGCCGACTGCCCGCAACGGGGACAGTAGTTGCCTTCGTAGTGCGTGCCACAGGTTGCGCACTCGTGCTGTTCCTCAGAGAGCGGAGCCACCTGATGAGGCTCTAGTTTCCACTCCCTGTATCGCTTGTATCTATTGTGCAGATTCTTCATTCATTGCATATTTTGCATGCAAAGGTAGCAAGTTGTTTTGAAATATGCAAGAAACCAACCAAGCAATTTCAATGATAATATTTACTTTGGGTCGTTGTCTGTCAATGCAACAATGCTACCAAACTCCTTCCATGGTTCTGTATTATTACATCTGCAGTCTTTGTCTCAGTATTAAAATGATAATAGATGCCGTCAACATAAAGGTCACCAAGTTCTTCTATTGGTGTTTCTTCCTGATTGCTGTTGGAGGCAGAATCGCTTCCACATGCAGTCACTCCACAACAAACAATTGCAATTATTACGAGACCAATTAATCTTAATGTTTTTTTCATAATCATTAAGCTAATACTGACTTTTGTTATATCACAACGACCATATTCGAAATCTGTCTCGTTCCTCCTTGTCTTAACTCAGGGGTGTTGATGCGGATGTCGCAGTCTACAACGAAAATGGTGTTGGACTTGTTGGAGCGGATAACATTTTCATCATGCATATCGCTGAGGTAAATGTCTGGAGTGGCATAGGTCCAGTTACGAGGATTCTTCAGTTCGAAGCCCATTTGGTGCATGTAGTCTGCAATCTCTTCATCACTTACAGGCTGTCCATCAATGAAGGGTTGCTCAACGATAATCTTAAATTCTCCATTCTTGTCACGACCAAAGCCAAGAACGGTCAATCGTGTTTCAGGGAAATAGGTGTTGTGGAGAGCAATACGGTCGAGGGCAAAGATAGGTTGGATAAAATAATCAAGACCAATAGACTTAATCAGTGTGGAACCATGATCGTAGACTTTTGCCTCGCCACCCTCTGCAATCTGTTCGCCAAGAACTTTGGGCAATTGCTCATCTACGCTATCAGTCCATACTCCGACGGCTTTTGCCCATCGTTCAATTACATTTTCTTGCTGCGCTCCAAGTTGGCAATCTCTTTGGTAGTCGCTGAGTGCTGACGAATTCTGGCTATCTGAGCCAACTTCTGCTCCCGCGAGCAGGGATGCAATGACATTTGTTGCACCTCCCGCTGCGCAGCCATGCTGTTCCTGCGGTGAAAATCGTTGATAAACCAACCTTCCGCTAATAAATTGTTCTGCATAACTATCAAGTTTATGCAGGCCTTCAGACGTAAAGCCCTCTGAAATGATGACGTTGATGGATGCCCAAAAGTCTGCATTGTTCATATTCAGTTCCGATTTTTGCTGCAAAAATAATATTTTTCCCCCAAACTACCAAAAAACATTGGGCTAGAATAGTGAAATCTCTTTTTATAAACAAAGAGAAAGGGCACAGAAAACCGTGCCCTTCTGAAAGACATTACATCACACCGTGCTGCACGGTGTGATAGAAAGAGTGGAGCTTTCAAGGAGTTAAAACTTCTTTTTCGAGAAACTATCCCCCTATACACCAAACAGGCTTCAAATGACGATGTATAAAGGGATTGACGATGGTGTATAGTTGCTCAAACACTACACCATCACTACACCAACACCTCACCCAAAGATTTTTGGGGTCGATTCAAGATCTTGGTGAATGGTATGGTGTATAGTTGGTGTATAGTTGGCGAACTATACACCATGCTCAAACGCCCTGTGTATCGTGGCTTGCGGGGTGTTTGGTGTATAGGGGGATAGTTTTTGCGAATTATGACTGCTGAGCAATCAGCGGAGTAACTTTTGACATGCAGCCGAGCCTATGGAGACGATGTGAGTATAGGCTACTCGCATGGTGAGTAGTGGCTCCGCATCATGCGAGAAGCCTACATCCACGATGAAGATATAGGCTATGTTGCATGCAGATAGCCTATATGTTAAATGCAGATAGCCTAGATGTTTGATGAAGATAACGTATATGTTTGATGCCCTTGATTTAACGTACCTTATCGTTCAATAAGGGTGCCTTATTGGTCAATATTTGCTAAATGCCAGTAAATCAGCGTCTTTCTGAAACAAATACGATAATTTAGTAGAGGTAGAACTAATATTCTACATGATACTTGGTGAAAAACATCCTGTGCGCAAGAAACGGTGAAGTGTGCACAAACGGGGTCGGTTCCGCTGTGCACACCACGCTAGCTTAAAATGTACTTCTCGGCATTCAGGTGGAAGAGTTTTTCTTTTTCCTCTTCCGTCAGATCGAGCGTTTTCACGAATTTCATCATGTCAGCCAGGCACACGTAGGGATAATCGGAAGCGAAAATGATACTGTCGATGCCGAAAGCCTGCTTGGTACACTCAAAGCTGATTTTAGACATAACACCGCTGGTCGTCACCACCACATTCTTGTTCTTGAAGTAGTAAGCAACCGTGTGCTTCATCTTCACCTCGTCGTCCCTGATCCATGCAAAGCGGTTGTCCACCCTGTCGATGATGAACGGGAAGAATTCGCCCAAATGGCCGAGAATCATTCTCAGCTTGGGGAACTTGTCGAAGGTGCCGTTGAGAATCAGTCTGAGCGACGTCTTCATGGTATCCAGTCCGTATCCAAGACCAGGCGAAGAATACACATAGCCCATATCCTTCATATCCGTGTCGTCAGAAGCCTGCGGATGAACATAGACGGCACAGCCCAACTCCTCGGCCTTGGCCAGCAGCGGAAGGTATTTCTCATCATACAGGTGCTCGTGCATATAATTGGAATGCGTGTGCCAGTATTTGAATCCCAGTTCTTTAACGCAACGCTCCAGCTCTTTGATGGCCTCATCAACGTATGGCGTCGGCAAAATGGCAGTACCCATGAAGCGACCTGGGAATTTCTTGATGATTTCTGCTACGGCGTCGTTGGACTTCTTAGCGAAATACACACTCTCTTTTTCAGGCAGTTCCTCCACTGCAGGCGAACTGGACATCACACCGACATCAATGCCGTTACGGTCCATCTCCGCCACACGCTCTGCTCCGAAATTCATCATTTCGTCAATGAAAGGATAGGTGTTCGTCACACCACCGAAATGGGCATAGACATGATCCCTCACTTCCAAGACTTTTGTTTCCGGATAATACCTCATGGCCTCATCTCTCGTAGCGAGATAGTCCATCAACTCAGGCAGATAATAATGAAATTCGCAATCAATGATTTTCATATCGTTTTATCACCTCGACTAACTCAAAATGTACTTCTCGGCATTCAGGTGGAAGAGCTTTTCTTTTTCCTCTTCTGTCAAATCCAGCGTTTTCACGAACTTCATCATGTTTGCCAGACACTCGTAGGGATAGTCTGAGGCGAAGATGATGCTGTCGATGCCAAATGCCTGCTTGGTACATTCAAAGGTGATTTTAGACATGATGCCGCTGGTGGTCATCACCACGTTCTTGTTCTGGAAGTAGTAGGCTACCGTGTGCTTCATCTTCACCTCGTCGTCCTTAATCCATGCAAAGCGGTTGTCCACCCTGTCGATGATGAACGGGAAGTATTCGCCACAATGGCCGAGAATCATTCTCAGCTTGGGGAACTTGTCGAAGGTGCCGTTCAGAATCAGTCGCAGCGACGTCTTCATGGCATCCAGTCCGAAGCCGAGACCGGGCGAAGAATATACATAGCCCATCTCCTTCATATCCTTGTCGTCGGAAGCCTGCGGATGAACATAGACGGCACAGCCTAACTCTTCTGCCTTTGCCAGCAGCGGCAGGTATTTCTCTTCATACAGGTGCTCGTGCATGTAATTGGAATGTGTGTGCCAGTATTTGAATCCCAGCTCTTTGATGCAACGCTCCAGCTCCTTGATGGCCTCATCAACGTATGGCGTCGGCAACACGGCAGCACCAAAGAAACGACCGGGGAATTTCTTGATGAGTTCTGCCACAGCGTCGTTGGATTTCTTAGCGAAATACACGCACTCCTTCTCAGGCAGTTCCTCCAACGCAGGCGAAGAAGACATCACAGCGGCGTCAACGCCGTTACGGTCCATCTCTGCCACGCGCTCCGCTCCGAAATTCATCAACTCGTCAATAACTGGGTAGGTGTTCGTCACGCCGTCGAAATGGGCATAGATCTTATCCCTCACTTCCAGAACTTTTGTTTCTGGATAATACCTCATGGCCTGATCTCTCGTAGCGAGATAGTCCATCAACTCTGGTAAATAATAATGAAATTCGCAATCAATAATTTTCATGTCGTCATGTACTTTTTTAGTTGTTAATAATAATGTTTACGCATTTTCCTGCTCCCCTATGCGGGTAAAGGTAAGGGGAGCAGGCATCGATGCGTTTTGCGTAATTCTCACATTCACGATTTATCTGGAGTAGCCCGAAATCAACTTGAAGCACTTGTTGATGCGGGCTGCCAGGAAGTCGTAGCTCTGAGTGTGACCCTTCGTCTTCGGGCTGAGGTTCTTCTTCGCCAGGATGCGGTCGATAACATTCAGCACATATTCTTCACTATGAAGGATTTGCAGAGCTTTGTAGTTGGGCAGATAGTTACGGCTGAGCAGGATAGGCTCTTCCTGGGAAGTCAGTTTCACCAGAACGGTCACGTTGATTTCGATGGCAGGAAAGACGAAGGCATACTCCAGGAAAAAGGTCTCGAGACCCAAATCTCGATCCTCCTCTTCACATGTTATTTGAGGTTCTATGATATAGTCATTTGTGCCGCAGCCGAATACACGAGGAAACTGCGGATAAGTATCAAACCAGGCAGTGTAGTATTCAAACTGATCGTAACTTTTTAGGAATTTAGTACCCTCAATCGTCTGTCCGTCGAAATCGCCTGCCCCAACGAAATTAAAGACATAGTTGTCAACGTCTTTACCATAGTCTTGGGCAAAAGCACCATTGCGTCCTTCATCAAAGGATTCGTAGTAACAATCTTCCATAGGTTTTAATCCCATGGCCTTGCGGAACGGGTCGGTGCCTTTCCAGTGCATTTTCTTGCGTGCGATGGCCACAGCGTCCACCTGCATCCACTCTATCTGGTCCTCGGGGAATACGTTCGGATTGAGTACCACCTCTATACTGCTGGGATCGAAGAACGTCCAGTCGGCAGCATAATGTTTGGGACTATCAGGCCAATAGTCCACGATATTCTGGCTGAAAATGGAACACACCATCGGCGTATTCTTGATATTCCACACACCTTCGCCCAAACCAGTACCGGCTGTGATAAAACTTTTGCCCGGAATAGTTGGCGAAGCGGCCCCCATTACGGGTTTGGAGGTACTGATGATACCGTCGGTCTCTGCGTCGGCTTGTAGGCTGGCGTTGAATGTGCCGGTGATACGGCTGAGGGTGTCGGTGACGGTAGTGGAGGAATTCTTGTTGTTCTTGATCGCGCCGTACAAGGAGTACCCGTCTTTAGCAGCACTGATGCCGTTCGTGAATGCACCCTTGACATCGCCGGACTTGGCACTGGCAATAGTCGATACAACCGACTTACCTATATTGACAGCGTCCTTGATGAACCCGAAAACACCTTTCTTCTTACTAACAATCGTATAGGTCTTGGTCTGGTCGAGTTTCATATCTCCTTCCAGTTTGCCAGTGATAGCGGAGGTGAGCGAGACGTGATTCTCGTCCCACGAACGTATCTGCAGGCTGATAGACTGGTCGTCCGCAAAACTTTTGTCATCCGGGCGGTAGAGCGACAGGTCCACATCAAACGCCCACCAGCCTTGGTTCGGCGAGATCTTGCCGTCTTGTGCCTGCTGACGTACGTACGGCGTGACATAATCGACATAGAAATTTTCTTTTTCCTGCCCTAACTGCGTTTTATCGGCAATCGTCAGATCCAACGGCAGCCCGTAACCCCAAACGCTGCGCTGCGCCATCATATTGGTCATATCAATCTCCCAGAGATGGTCTTCGCCCGAGGTAACTTGGTTCGGCATATAATAGAAGAAACGCAGCACACCCGAGTACTTGTTATAGACGGCGAAGAAATTGTTGTTGACCATTGAGCGGTCACCGCAGAGGTTGAGCACCCACTCCCAACCGTTTTCTGGCAGGATGTCGTCGCAGAACGCGGGATCGAGGTTGGTATCGACCACGCCGCCTTTGTACCAAGGCATGTGCACCGTCGTGTAGCCCGTGCGACCCTTTTCGTCCTTCACGTCGGCTCCCACACCGTCGTAGATGTAGATGGCCTCCAGCTGGCGCCAGTTCTTGGCAGTGATGTCTTTGTCGTTGATGTTATAGTTGTCGGCGGAAGCGCCGAAGCCTAACTGCTGCATCCACTCCTGGTACATAGCATCCTCCGCGGTAGTGATGGGATGGAGGTTAATGATCTTGTCTTCGTATCTCATCTGAAGACAGGTGCCGTTATAGGACAGCATCCATTCCTTCTGCGAAGTAGGCAGATAGTTGGCGGTCAGCTCTACATTGATGACGCTGCCCGTCACGTCGTAGTTGCAGTTGGCGAAATAGGGATGTTCTTTTCCATCTTTTCCTACCGGCTGTATGGCGCGGTTCTGTTTATCCACCAGGATGTACGACCAGAAGCCCTCGCCGTCGGCATCGAACGAGCCGACGAGCACCACCTTGGCGCATTCCACGGCATTCTCGCCCGTGCCGAGCGTAACCTGCTTAGGGGTTTCTGCATACCACTTGCCTACAATCTTGTCGCCGAGAGGGGTCTGGGCGGCGGGATTGTCGCTGTTGTCAAGGCAGGAGCTGAGTGCTACTGCTGTTGTTCCGCACAGTATCACTGTGGTGAGGAACCAAAGGATTCTTTTTCTCATGTTTATCTTGTCATTAGTTAAGCTCAGACCGCACACGGGGAGCGCACACGGGGACAGGCCCTCTGTGTCTATAAGCGTGGGTTAGTGTTAATATTTCCATGCAAAGATATAAATTTTTCTCTACTTCTACAAGAATTCCCCCATTTTTTACTCGTTTTGAGAAAAAATAGGGGAGAGCGCACAGCGGGACAGACCCTCTGTGTCGCGATAAGATTTATTGGTTCCAGGACAAGATTTATAGGTTTTCAGACAAGAATTATAACAAATCTCAAAAATCTTTGGCTTTTCTCTACGCTTAACAGAAAATTTGCATTACCTTTGTAACCCCAAACGTATAGAAGTGATATGGAAAAGGATTCAGTACTGATATTAAGTGGTGGCGTTGACTCTGTCACCTTATTATATGATGAGCAGGAGCGCATAGCGCTGGCCATCTCGTTTGACTACGGTTCGAAGCATAATGCACGGGAGATTCCTTTTGCACGTATGCATTGTGAGCGGTTGGGCATCAGGCACATTACGATACCCTTGGACTTTATGACGAAGTATTTCGTGAGCTCGCTGTTGGAAGGTGGCGAGGATATTCCTGAGGGTCATTATGCCGACGAGAACATGAAATCGACCGTGGTGCCTTTCCGTAACGGCATTATGCTTTCCATTGCTGTGGGCATAGCCGAGTCGAACGGATTGAAATATGTGATGATGGCTAATCACGGGGGCGACCATACCATTTATCCTGATTGCACACCTGAGTTTGTGAAGGCGTTCGATGAGGCTGCTTCGGCAGGAACTTATGTGAAGGTACAACTGCGCTCGCCCTATACCAACATCACCAAGGCTGATATTGCTGCCAAGGGTAAGGCGCTCGGCATCAACTACAGCGAGACATGGTCGTGCTATAAAGGTGGCGAAAAGCATTGTGGCAAGTGTGGTACCTGCGTAGAACGTCGCGAGGCCTTTGCACTTGCCGGTGTGGAGGATACAACGGAATACGAGGATTAACGGCCCATCAGAACACGAAGCCCAGATTGATGTAATAATAGAACTTCTTCGTCACATTGCTGTAGCCGATGGAACCTCCCAACGGACCTAACATCGTGGTGTAGTAGTAGCTGAGGGTGCCACCCAGCATCGTTCTGTGGCTGAAGATGTCCTTGAGTTTCTCTGCGTCTTGTCCAGCAGCTACCCTTAGCAGAATGTTATTGTTGGTGGTGGGATTGAATTGCACTTGCAATTGTGCCGCAGCCAAGTTCTGCCAAGCCATCTCCAGATTGCCTGCACCCGCAAAGGGCACTTGTCCATCCGTATACTGATTGAACCATTCGCTACCCATGAAGTTGCTCATCACCAAAGGAATGTCGGTTCCCTCAACAAAACGTCCGTAAATCATGGGTTGGAAGGACAACTTGCTGCTCAGTGAGAAGTTGGAGCGGAACATGGCAGCATATTCGGTGATGCCCACCTTGTCGTTCAGCTTAATGAAATTGTCGGTAATGTAAGAAAACCTAGCCTGGAACCTCACACCGCTGGTGGGGAAGTACCACTTGTTCTCGCTGTTATACCACACTCTGCCTTGATAGCTGATGTAGCCCTTGTTCTTGACATTCTCATCGTTCAAGTGCTGTTGAACCTCCTTGTTTCCCAACAGCGAACGGTATTTGTAATAGTCCCAATTAGCTCCGATGCTGACATTGAAGTTGCGCACGTTGAAGTTGAAGAGCGACATCTTCACCGTATGCTGATCGTAGGTTAGGGTATAGACCTTATCGCCATATTCGTAGAAATCCATATCGTTGTTGCGATAGATATACGAAATGGTGGGTTGGAAGAAGTGGGTGGGGTGCAGCGTCCAGTCAACCTGTGCCTTGATGCGCTTACCTAGACGCAGGGTCAGTTCAAGGTCCATAGGCATCTTGGTTTGAATGGGCATCTGCGCATTAGCCTGCAATGCCACAGCCTCCTCGTTGTCGAAGCGCACACCCAGATTGAATTGTGGGTCCTTCCTCATTTTAGGCTTGGCATTCTGCTCCTCATCCGAAGGTGTAGCCAACGGAATGGAGTGTGTGATTCGCTTTTGGCTGACATATCCCAGCTTTTGGCGCAAAGCCACGAGCTCGTCCCAATGGGCCATTGCAGCCTCCTCGCCTCGACGTATCAGGGTGTCGATGGCTGCTTCAGTAAAGCTGGCTGCGCTGTATCCATCGGTATTCACACGAATCACGATGTCAGTCTTTTTCTTGTTCTCCTCGTATTTGTTCATGCAGAGCCAATTGGTTATCTGTCCTAAGATCTGTGTACCTGTTTGTAACTGGTCAGCACCCTTGGGAAGATCCTGCACATCCACGCCAATCACGTAGTCGGCACCCATCTCACGAGCAATGTCAGCAGGAAAGTTGTTGCGCATTCCTCCATCAATCAACACCATGCCGTCCATTCTTACAGGGGCAAAAACGCCAGGAATGGCCATACTGGCTCGCATGGCACGACTCAATATGCCGTTATGAAATACGTATTCCGTGTTGTCAACAATATTGGTTGCCACACAGGCAAAGCGGATGGGAAGTGTGTTGAAGTCGATGGAGTCGTTGTAAGGAGCCGTAATCCTATTGAAAAGGGGCGTGATGTTCTTGCCCCTGAGGAATCCGCCACCTTCTGCGTTGCCCACTTTTTTCTTCTTGCCCAGCGTGAGTGCTTTGGTCAGAATATAGGTGTTTTGCTTTTCGCGTAACTGCAAGTCCTGATCGCTTGAACTTTCGCGGTCGGAAAGTAGCATGTTCCAGTCTTGCGAACGGACTACTGAGTCGAGTACTTCCGAGGAATGACCGCAGGCATAGGCTCCGCCCACGATACTACCCATACTCGTGCTGGTAATGATGTCGATGGGGAATCCTGCACGCTCCAGCACTTTCAGCACACCAATGTGGGCTACGCCCTTGGCGCCTCCACCACCCAGCACCAGTCCTACTTTGGGCGTCTTGCGCTGTTGCTGTGCCTTCTCGCTATTCTCTCCACTGACCGTTTGCAGACATACAAACAGCAGTAATATCGGTAGGTATCGTCTCATGTCTTTTCGGTTTTTCATTTATCCAAAGAGTGCCCTCAGTGCTTCTTCCACCTTGCGCACAGGTACCAACTCAATATTGAATTTCTTGCGATTCAGTCCACCTATATTATATTTAGGTATAATCATGTGCTGGAATCCCAGCTTTTCAGCCTCCGCAATGCGCTGTTCGATACGGGCTATGGGGCGTACCTCGCCACTCAGTCCCACCTCGCCAGCCATACACCATCCGCTCTCAATCGGCGTGTCAACATTGGAGGAGAGTACAGCAGCGATTACACTCAGGTCCATCGCCATATCCGTCACTCTCAGTCCACCTGCAATGTTCAGGAAAACATCTTTCTGCATCAACTTGAAACCTACACGCTTTTCCAGCACAGCCAACAGCATGTTCAGCCTGCGCTGGTCGAAGCCGGTGGCTGATCGCTGAGGCGTTCCGTAGGCTGCTGATGACACCAGCGCCTGCGTTTCAACCAAGAACGGGCGAACACCCTCAATAGCCGAACTAATGGCAACGCCTGATAGACCGTCGTGATCTTCCGTCAACAATAACTCCGAGGGGTTCGACACTTGTCTGAGCCCTGTCTGCTGCATCTCGTAGATACCCAACTCTGAGGTGCTTCCGAATCGGTTTTTGATGCTTCGCAGAATGCGATACATGTAATGCTGGTCGCCCTCAAACTGAATGACCGTATCCACGATGTGTTCCAGAATCTTCGGACCTGCCAGCGTGCCTTCTTTCGTGATATGACCTATCAGGACGACGGGCACTCCAGAGGTCTTGGCAAAGCGGAGTAGGGCGGAGGCACACTCGCGAACCTGGGCTATTGAACCAGCACTCGACTCAACATCCTCCGTCGATATGGTTTGTATCGAGTCGATAATCACCAACTCGGGTTCCACCTCTTTAATATGGTCGAAGATGGCCTCCAGCGAATTTTCGCAAAGAATCATGAAGTTATCGTCAGCGACAGAACCGCTGGCAGCAGTAATGCGCTCTGCTCTCATCTTCAGCTGATGGGCGCTCTCCTCACCACTCACGTAGAGGATTCGCTTTTCGGGCATGTTCAGCATGGTCTGGAGCGACAGCGTTGATTTACCGATGCCTGGCTCACCACCCAACAGCACGATACTCCCTGGCACCAAACCACCACCCAGCACACGGTTTAACTCTGCATCGTGCATATCGATACGAGGGTCGTCGTGTGCAGAGATGTCCTTCAACCTAAGCACCTTGTTCTGACGCAGTTGATGACCTGCTGAGGATGCTGCCGTAGTGGCTATCACCTGCTTCTTCGTGTCAGCCACCTTAATCTCCTTAAACGTGTTCCACTGGCCACATGAAGGGCATTTGCCTATCCATTTGGCCGATTCCTGTCCACAATTGTCGCAGACGTACATGATTTTATCCTTTGCCATAATCGAGGGCAAAAGTACAAAAATAATTTGAAACCTAGACACTTGTGCAAACGATTTTGCATCAATAGAAAAGAAAAATGTATGTTGCGCATCATCGTATAAAGAAAAATGTGTATCTTTGCCCTTAGAATTTTAAAACCCAAAACAATGCTTAAACGATTCCTATTATTATTTGCCCTTACGGCACAGATGACGACTATGAGTGCAGCAAAGACAGTGATTGACCGTATTGACCCAACCAACTGGTTTGTGGGGATGAAGAACCCGCAGGTGCAGTTGATGGTGTATGGCAAGGACATTGCCACAGTGAAGGACGTTACGACCGACTATCCTGGTGTCAGGATTGACAGTGTGGTGCGCCTCGATTCGCCCAACTATCTGTTGGTATACATGAACCTCAGCGATGCGAAGGCAGGCACCATGACTTTGAAGTTCGACAAAAAAAAGGTTAAGTACACGTTGAAAGACCGCGAGATGAGTGGCAGCAAGCGTATGGGATTCACCAATGCCGACGTGCTTTATATGTTGATGCCTGACCGTTTTGCACAGGGTGCCAATCACAATCCTCAGGTGAAGGGTATGCGTCCTTATGTGGAAGACCGTACGAAACCCTCATTGCGTCATGGGGGCGACCTGAATGGTATTCGCGAACATCTGGACTATTTCAAGGACCTTGGAGTAACAGCCCTTTGGCTCACCCCTGTACTGGAGAACGATTCGCCTGATTCGCCCAACGGCTTCTCTACTTATCATGGTTATGCTACAACAGACTATTATCGTGTAGACCCTCGCTTTGGTACCAATGAAGACTATCGTCGCCTTTGCGATGAGGCTCATCAGAAGGGACTGAAGGTGGTGATGGATATGATTTTCAACCATTCTGGTTTTGAGCATCCCTGGACGAAGGATATGCCTACCAAGGATTGGCTTAACTTGCCTCAGTGGCTCATTGAGTCGAATGGTACTTCTGAAGCTCGAGGCACCTCGTTCCTGCAGACCAGCTACAAACTCACTCCTGTGAAAGATCCCTATGCTTCTAAGGTAGATTTACAGGAAACAGTAGACGGATGGTTTGTTCCCACTATGCCTGACCTGAACCAGCGCAATCAGCACCTTATGACCTATCTAATCCAGAATTCTAAGTGGTGGATTGAGACCGTAGGTATTGATGGCATTCGCATGGACACTTATCCTTATGCTGACGCTAAGGGAATGGCTCGCTGGATGAAGGAACTGGACGATGAATATCCTAACTTCAACACTGTGGGTGAGACGTGGGTTACTGAGCCTGCCTATACGGCTGCTTGGCAGAAAAACTCCAAACTCTCTGATACAAATTCGTATCTGAAGACGGTGATGGACTTCTCGTTCTTCGAAAAGCTCTCGATGGCCAAAAACGAAGAAACGGATGCTTGGTGGCAAGGCATGAACCGACTGTATAACTCGTTTGTTTATGATTATCTCTATGAAGACCCAGACCATGTGATGGCTTTCGTCGATAACCATGATACTGACCGATTCCTGGGTAATGGTCGCGACTCGCTGATGCTCAAGCAAGCGCTGGCTTTACTCATGACGGTGCGTCGTATTCCACAGCTTTATTATGGTACAGAGATTCTGATGAATGGCACGAAGGAGATTACGGATGGCTTTGTTCGTAAGGACTTTCCTGGTGGATTCCCTGGCGATGACCATAACGCCTTTACTGCTGAGGGACGCACCAAGGCCGAGAATGATATGTTCCGTTGGACTAGTAGATTGCTTCACTGGCGTCAGGGCAACGAGTGCATTACCAAGGGTAAGCAGACTCAGTTCATTCCCTTCAATGGCATTTACGTGATTGCCCGTCAGTATAAGGGACGTACCGTGATGACCATTCTTAACGGTACTACCAAGCCCGCCACACTCAAAGTGTCGCGCTATGCTGAAATCATTGGCAATACCAAGCGTGCCAAGGATATTCTTACCAATCGTTATTATGACCTTTCAAAGGATTTTGAGATGAAAGGTCGTCAGTCGTTGATACTCGACTTCTAAACCTATCCGGTAGTGTATCGACTTCTAAACCGATAGCGTAGTCCTCAGGACTGCTGAATGCTTTCAATGCGTAGCTTCAGCAGTCCTGCAGGAACGCGAACTTCCACTTCGTCGCCTACCTTCTTGTTGAGCAGTGCTTCTGCGATGGGCGACTTTATAGAAATCTTTCCTTCTCTTAGATTAGCTTCGTGTGGACTTGCTATCGTGTAAGTCATGCGGGCGTTGTTTGCCAGATTGGTCATCTCCACCTTGCTCAGCAAACCGATAGTGTCACCTTTCAGGCGCTCGGCAGGAATCACTCTGGCATTCTCCAGTATGCGCTGCTTGAAGCGTATTCTTCCCAGCAGTCGTGATTGCTCACGCTTGGCAGCATGATACTCAAAGTTCTCACTCAGGTCACCCTTGTCACGAGCCTCGGCAATGGCATCCCTTACCTGAGGCAGTTCCACGCTCTCCATGTGACGAAGTTCAGCTACGAGCTTGTCGTAGCCTTCTTGCGACATATATTCTATACTCATAATTAATATCTTCTAAGGAAAAGGCTGCCCTTGTGAAAAAGGACAGCCTTGTTATTGTGAAGTGTGGAGTAGGGGATTACTCGCCCTTCTCCATCTTAGCCTTCAGCTCAGCGAGTACGTCGATGTCGCCCAGTGTGGTGCTGGCAGCAACGTTCTCAATCTTTGGAGCATCGCTCTTTGGAGCGCGAGCCTTCTTAGCAGCGGCCTTCTTCTCCTCACGCTGAGGATCCTCGAAGGTACGGCTGTGAGAGAGGATGATGCGCTTAGAGTCCTTGTTGAACTCGATAACCTTGAAGGGCAGTGTCTCACCCTGAACGGCCTGTGAACCGTCTTCCTTCACGAGGTGCTTTGGAGTAGCGAAGCCCTCAACATCCTTGTCGAGTGATACAACGGCACCCTTCTCGAGCAGTTCGGTAATCTTACCCTCGTGGATAGAACCAACGGTGTACTTCTCCTCGAATACATCCCAAGGATTCTCCTCGAGCTGCTTGTGACCGAGAGAGAGACGACGGTTCTCCTTGTCGATGTCGAGAACGACAACGTCGATCTGTGCACCAACCTGTGTGAACTCAGAAGGATGCTTAACCTTCTTGGTCCAAGAGAGGTCGCTGATGTGAATCAGGCCGTCAACACCCTCTTCGAGTTCAACAAATACACCGAAGTTGGTGAAGTTGCGAACCTTAGCGGTGTGCTTAGAACCAACAGGATACTTAACCTCGATAGCCTCCCAGGGATCTTCCTTGAGCTGCTTGATACCGAGTGACATCTTGCGCTCGTCGCGGTCGAGGGTCAGGATAACAGCCTCAATCTCGTCGCCAACCTTCAGGAACTCCTGAGCTGAGCGGAGGTGCTGGCTCCATGACATCTCTGATACGTGGATGAGACCCTCAACACCAGGCTGAATCTCAACGAATGCACCGTAGTCAGCGATAACGACTACCTTACCCTTTACGTGGTCGCCCACCTTGAGGTTAGCATCCAGAGCATCCCAAGGATGAGGAGTGAGCTGCTTCAGACCGAGAGCAATGCGCTTCTTCTCATCGTCGAAGTCGAGGATAACAACATTGATTTTCTGGTCGAGCTCAACAACCTTATGAGGATCGTCTACGCGGCCCCAAGAGAGATCGGTGATGTGGATGAGTCCGTCAACACCGCCCAGGTCAACGAATACACCGTAAGAAGTGATATTCTTAACGATACCTTCGAGGATCTGACCCTTCTCAAGCTTGCCAATGATTTCCTTCTTCTGAGCCTCGATCTCCTGCTCGATGAGAGCCTTGTGAGATACAACAACGTTGCGGAACTCCTGGTTGATCTTAACAACCTTGAACTCCATAGTCTTGCCTACGAACTGGTCGTAGTCGCGTATGGGATGAACGTCGATTTGTGAACCGGGCAGGAAGGCCTCGATACCAAATACGTCTACAATCATACCACCCTTTGTGCGGCACTTGATGTAACCTGTGATAACTTCCTGAGCCTCGAGTGCAGCGTTCACACGCTCCCAGCTCTTAGACATGCGGGCCTTCTTGTGGCTCAATACAAGCTGACCCTTCTTGTCCTCAGCATTCTCAACATACACCTCAACGGTGTCACCTGCCTTCAGGTCGGGGTTGTAACGGAACTCAGAAGCGGGGATGATGCCGTCGCTCTTGTAACCGATGTTTACAACAACCTCTTTCTTGTCCACGCTGATGACTGTTCCGTCAACAACCTGATGCTCGCTTACTTTGTTCAGCGTCTCATCATACGCCTTGTCAAGCTCTTCCTTGCTGACGTTAGCCACTGTGCCATTCTCAAACTCATCCCAATTGAAGTCCTGTAATGGCTGGACGTTCTTAGTTAATTCTGACATAATAATAAAATTGTTTGTGCCCCTCGTTTGTTTGTCGGGGCGGGGTCTGAACAGACGTTTGCCAGACCATCTTTAAAGGGTTAATTGTTGATAGGAGTCAGCGCCTGTTCCAGCTCCTATTTCCCCGTTCGGGGACAAAGCGGGTGCAAAGGTACTATTATTATATGAGAAATGAGGAATTGAAAATGAGAAATGAATGTCTAGTTTGGATTATTTAACATTTTTAGACTTATTTAGCTTCTTGTTTATTTGCTTTTCTGTCTTTTTTGATGCCAAAAAGGTCGCGTATGCCATCAAAGTCCTTTTTCATGATAATACCAAGTCCTTGTGTGTTCAATGACGACTTGGTGAAATAGCGGTCGTTGGTCTGGTTGTATATCTTCAGTGCCAGATTGCCATTGGGGAAGAGCAGGTAACGAATGTCGAAATCGCCGATAAACGAGGGATTGGCTGTCTTTGTGTTATCGCGATAGCCAAACTGACCGTTGATGAGCAGTCGGTTGTTAAACAGTCGTCCGCTTACCAGTCCTTCATATTCTGCATTGTTCCAGCCCTCATCGCCAGTAGAGATGTTGGCGCCAAAACTCCAGTTGTTGCTCTTGATAACTTGTCCTAACACACTGTTAATCTGTCCACTGAGGGTTCCTGATAGTAAGCTTTGCATAGCCAGCGATGTCTTGCTGGGACCATTCTCTTTGCCTGTGTCTGCATTGTTGGCGCCCTGCGGATAGAAACGTCCTACTGCCAATAGGTAAACTACTTGCTGGTTCATTTCCTCCTGGCCATTGATGATGGAGCGTACCATCTGATTTTCGTCAGCATTTACGTTGGGAATCTCTAAGTCAAAGTCAATGATGGGAGCTCGGGGTTGTCCGGTAATGTTCATCAGACAGTTTACGCGAACCGTATTAGAGAAACTGCGTCCTACATTCAGATCGGACAGACTGACGCCATTCACTGTATGCTGGGCCTGCAGGTTCAGTTGGGCATCGTAAGGATCGCCACCAAAGACGATGGTGCCTCCCTCATTGAAGATAAAGTTCTTCTTGATGACGTTCTGTACGGTCAGACCATAGGCTCCCTCAGTTACTCGGTAGGTGCCGAACATCTGGAAACCACCTTTGTTAAAGTAAGTGGCGTGCAGTTCGCCTTCGCCCCTTAATGTGATGTAATCGTTGGTGGTTTGATCCATTAACAATCGGATGGCAGCCTGTGGTGTTGCATTCACCTTTAGTCGCAGGGTCATGTCAGAGCGATAGTCAGTGTTCAATCGAGATAGGTCTTCGTCAGAATCCAGTATATCCTTTGGTGCGTTCCATCGGATAAACTCCTGGTTGCCGATAGTTTCAGGTGAGGCGGCGTTATACACGAACACAGAATTGCGGAGTGGGGTAACATCGGCTTCTATTACCACGCTACCATCTCGTCCGTGAATGGCTACATTTCCATTCGCGTAAACAGTTCCGTAGAAAGTCTCATCGCCAAAATCCTTGAAGTTGTAGGCTAGCAACTCTTTGGCATCGACATAGATGTCGTATGTCATATCTGTCAGTTCCTTGTGATGGATGCCTCCTGTCAGGATGGCCTCGTGGTTGTTGACATCATAGATGGAACAATTGACGAACTCAATCTCGTTGGGCACCATGCGAATAGTATCATTGCGCAACTCATAGTCTGTACCTAATGTGGTGACGTGTACATTTCCGTTTACTGTCAATTCACCCGTCAGGTTGATAGCATCCAACGGACCAGCCAGTCTTACAGCGCCATGTCCATGACCCTTTACACTGCTTAGGAAACTTCTGGTAAACGATTGGGCAAAATCCAAATGTGTACCTTCTGCGCGTATCCCTAAATCAATATAGTTTTTATCTGGAGAAACATAGCCGTCGATATATGTCATCGCATCCTTTCCGTCATCAGCAATAGCTTGAATATCAATTTGTTTTTCTTCTTTATTCCAGTTGACATTAGCGTCCAGCGTGCCCATTCGACCATTCTCGAATTTGAAGTTTCTCACCTTCAGTTTTCCGTTGGCTTCCAAGTCTCCAAAGACACCCCTTACGTTACCTCCACCTGTGGCATATCCGTCAAATTCTACTGCATGGAAATTCACCAAGTCCAGCACATATTCTAAGTCGACATCCTGCATCTTTATACTTAGCGAATCAGCTGGGTTCTCTGATGCCGTACCATTCAGCGTCAGGAACTGTTTCTCGTTGCGGATAGAGAAATTGCTAATACCTACATGGTTCTTTGAATAACTGATAAATGATGGTTCAATGTTCCATTGCTGGTTGTGGACACTCATCTGCGAAGGCTCCACACTGATATACACCATTTGCTTGTTGTCTATAGAGGTGTCGAAACTGATGGTCGCATTCAACTGTCCCTTCATAGGTGCAGGCTCATGATTGTCCCATGTAAAGGCTGTAAACAGGTTGCTGTTCACGGCATTGCCCACAGCCTTTAGGTCAAAGTTCTCTCCATTGTCCATCAGTTTTGTAACGCTGATGTCGTATTTTAGAGAATCGCCTGGCGATGTCAGGTTTATCAAAACATCGGTGTATTGACTCTCCTTATAGTAAATCTGTGGAATCTGACATTCCAGTTCAATACTCTGCAACGGGTCGTTCACCATACCTTGTAGGTATAGTGGCTGAGGCAGTTTTACAGGTACTTGCAACAATTTCTCCAACCAGTCGGACTTGTGGATGTTGGCAGAGATAACGAAGTTGTTGTTGGTGTTCGAATTTACCTTTGGAATACCAGGCAGGGTAGGCAATTTGGCGGCTAGGAAGTTGGTGAAGCTCTGGGGCAGAGTCTCATAATCGAAATCGCCTGTTATTTCCACATTACCGAAATCGCTTTCCAGTGTTATGTGGTGGATTTCCTCAGTATAGCCCGACTCAATGTGCAGTGCCTGCAGAGCATAATTGCCAGTGGGCGAAATCATTGTGAAGTCGTTCAAGTCAATGCTACCCACAGCATCGTTCACGTTGCTGGCTGTGAAGTGGGCGCTCATTTTTCCAGAGAAAAGTGCTTCGTCCCATTTATCCGTCAGGTTGATGTTCTTTGGCAATAGGTGATCGACCAGTGCCGTAATCTCCACATTATGCTGACGTCCTTGTCTTTCTATGATTCCTTCAAGCTCAAAGCCCACGTTCGGGTCGTCAATACTTGCCGTACCATGAATATCATTTTTACTGTATAGACCATTTATCTTGATATTCTTATATTGGTATCCGTTGTAATCAAACGAGTTTACCATTCCGTCAGCCTCCACCCTGATATCGCCATCCTTGGGCAGTTGTCCACTTAATGCAATTTTGGTGGCTATTTTTCCGAAGTGGGGGTTGTCGAGTAGTCGCTTCAAGTCTACACCTTGGGTGTTGATGTCACCACTCAGCCAGCGTTGCTCGTCCACATTCAGGTTTACAACGATGTTTCCTGCATCCGTATTCAACTGGTTATGCGTCGTGATGTTTTGTAACCCCTGTCCTGTAGTCATGCCCTTCAGCGTCATTCTTCCTATGCGGTTTACGATGGGTGGCAGTTCTGTCTTTCTGCCTTTCAGGTTCTCCGAAATGAAATTGATGGTCTTTGCCGAAAGGTCTAACTGCTCGATATTCGCTTGCCACTTGGGCTGGGCTTGTTTGATACCGCTTATCCATGCTGTTAAGTTCAGTCCTATATCGCCCGTAGTTGAACCTACGGCCAACTTTTCTACAGCTACGTTTTCACCCTTGCCCTTGAATGCCGATTCTATTGTCAGCGTGCTGTTAAACGTCTTTAGTGAAGGAAGAAAACAAGCCAAGTCGGACAAGGTGATGGTTGAAGGCTTGATACTTCCTGTGTATTTTAACGAGGAAATGTCAATGCTGTCGTTCTTGAACTGATAAGAAGCACGTAAGTCCCCTAACTGAACATCTGTTCCTGGCATTCTAAGAATAAACTTCCTCAGCAAGCAGTTCGTTCTTCCTCCCCTCAGACGGAAAGATAATCGGTTCAGGTGCAGACCGGATTGTTCTTTCAGTGCTAATCGCTTCACATTCAAGTTGATGGAGTCTTCTCTCAGTGCCTTCAACGTGATGTGTGCTGTGATGTTCTTCACCCATAGATGTTTTGGATTAAACTGCTTGGGTGTCTTGGGAGCATCCCAACAATCGTAGCTTACGCTGGTATGGCGCATAATCAGCGAGTTGATGCGTAAGTCGAGTGGAGTAGTGCTAGTTGTATCCTTTGATGCCAATGAGTCCAGCATAAACTGTATGTTCAGCGGGTCTTTCTCTGTTTTCTGATAGAGCCTTGCATAGCTACTGAACACTTGTGCCTTGGTGATGACTATCTTGCCATCTATGAGTGGTAATAGTTCTACTCTGGCCGACAAGTGGCCGAACCACAGCATTTCCTTGTCTTTCTGGTCCTTTATCTGTACCTCGTTCAGTGTCAGTTCGTTCAAGATTAACCCAAAGCTTACGCTTCCAATGCTCACACTGGTTCCAAGCTTTTCTTCCAGCAGATTAGCCACCTTGTTGCCCAGAGATTCCTGTACTATGGGCAAACTGGTTACTATCAATAACAATAGATATAGACCTAATAGGGTCCATACTGTAGTGGTCAATATGCGTTTAATAATCTTCAAAACTGGCAATTAGAGATAGCAAATTTTTTATTTCATCTCAATTTTGGTACAAAATTACACTAAAAAGTTGGGAAAGATGAATATTTAGTTGTTTTTTTGAAACAATTATGCCTATTTTTTATTAATTTTGCAGCATTCTTATAGAGAAACTATTCAAATTCATCAGTTTTATAATGGCAAATGTAATCAAGTTACACAAAGGCTTGGACATTCATCTCCAAGGCAAAGCCGAAGAGCAATTGATCAAACTCCAGTCGAAGGGACTGTATGCATTGGTTCCCGACGATTTCGAGGGCGTCACTCCCAAGGTGGTTGTCAAGGAAGGTGATAAGGTCAAGGCCGGGGATGCTTTGTTCGTTAACAAACAGTATCCCGAAGTGAAGTTTGCCTCACCCGTCAGTGGAACAGTCCGCGAAGTGGTGCGTGGCGAACGAAGAAAAGTGCTTTGCGTAAAGGTGGAAGCCGACGCTCAGCAAGTGCAGGTTGATTTTGGCAAGAAGGATGTAGCCAAGATGAATGGCCAGCAGGTTATCGATGCTCTGCTCGAAGCTGGTATCTTTGGTTATATCAATCAGTTGCCTTATGCTGTTTCAACCAATCCTACTATTCAGCCTAAGGCAATTTTTGTGTCTGCCTTGCGCGACAAGCCACTGGCTGCTGACTTCCAGTTTGAGGCAAAAGGTCAGGAGCAGGACTTTGTGACAGGTATCATGGCATTGTCGAAGATCGCCAAGACGCATGTGGGTCTGGGTATTCAGCCAGACTTCCAGACGGAAATCCGCAAGTTAGGTATTGACCAGTATGCAGAGTTGACCATTTTCGACGGCAAGTGTCCTGCAGGCAATGTGGGTGTACAGGTGAACCACATTGACCCTGTGAATAAAGGTGAGGTGGTTTGGACCATTGGCGATCCTACGGTTGTGCTGTTCATCGGTCGTCTGTTCAATACGGGCAAGGTTGATTTGCGTCGTCGTGTTGCTCTTTGCGGCAGCGAGGTGAAATCACCCGCTTATGTTGATATGCTGGTGGGCGAAGAACTCTCTACCTTGCTTTCTAACAGTTATGATGCCGACCATCATGTTCGTATTATTAATGGTAATGTGCTGACTGGACGTCCCACAACGAAGGAAGGTTTCCTAGGCGCACACACTTCTGAGATTACCGTGATTCCCGAAGGCGATCAGGCTGACGAGATGTTGGGCTGGATTCTTCCACGTTTCAAGCAGTTCTCCGTCAACCGCAGCTATTTCTCTTGGTTGCAGAATCCCTGGTTCTGTAGCAAGAAGAAGGCCTATGCTCTTGATGCCCGTATCAAGGGTGGTGAGCGCCACATGATTATGAGTGGTGAATATGATAAAGTGCTGCCAATGGATATTTACGGTGAATACCTCATCAAGGCCATCATCACTGGCGACATTGATCGTCAGGAGGCACTTGGCATCTACGAAGTAAGTCCTGAGGACTTTGCTCTGGCTGAGTTTGTCGATTCCTCTAAATTGGAGTTGCAGCGCATTGTTCGTGAAGGTCTGAACATATTACGTAAAGAAAACGCATAAGACTATGAGCGCATTAAGAAATTATCTCAATAAGATCAAGCCGAACTTCGAAGAGGGTGGCAAGTTGCATGCCTTCCGTTCGGTTTTCGACGGCTTTGAGACTTTCCTTTACGTGCCTAACGACACGGCAAAGACGGGTGTGAACATTCACGACTCGATAGACTCGAAGCGTATTATGAGTATGGTGGTTATCGCCCTGATGCCTGCCATGCTGTTTGGTATGTATAACATCGGCTACCAGAACTACCTTGCTGCAGGCACACTGGCTACAGCTTCTTTTTTTGAGGTGTTCTTCTATGGATTCCTGGCTGTACTGCCAAAGATTCTGGTTAGCTACATCGTAGGTCTGGGCATTGAGTTCGCCTGGGCTCAGTGGAAAGGCGAGGAAATCCAGGAAGGCTACTTGGTTTCTGGTATCATCATCCCGCTGATTGTTCCTATTGGTTGTCCGCTGTGGATGCTGGCTTTGGCCTGTGCCTTCAGTGTTATTTTCGTGAAGGAGATTTTCGGTGGCACGGGCATGAACATGTTCAACCCCGCCATTGCCGCTCGTATGTTCCTGTTCTTCGCTTATCCTTCTGTGATGACTGGCGATCAGGTTTGGGTGGCTCAGGAAAGCATCTTCGGACTTGGCAACAACTTGCCCGACGGATTCACTGCTGCTACTCCTTTAGGTCAGATTGCTCAGGGCATCAGTCCTGATGCATCTATGATGGATATGGTAATCGGACTCATTCCAGGTTCTATTGGTGAGACCAGTGTTATCGCTATCGCCATTGGTGCTGTCATCCTGTTGTGGACGGGCATTGCCTCTTGGCGTACAATGGTAAGTGTCTTCGTAGGTGGTGCCCTGTTGGCATATCTCTTTAATACAACAGGTAAGTCTGACCTTTCTGTTTGTCAGCATTTCGTAATGGGTGGTTTTGCTTTCGGTGCCGTTTTCATGGCTACCGACCCTGTTACCTCTTGTCGTACGACTACGGGTCAGTACATCTACGGATTTATCATCGGTGCTATGGCAGTTATCATCCGTGTCATGAATGCAGGTTATCCTGAGGGTATGATGCTTGCCATCTTCTTTGGTAACATGATTGCTCCTACCATCGATCACTTCGTGGTAGAGCACAACATTTCTAAACGTTTGAAGAGAGGAGGTACCAAATGAAACTGAATACTAATTCTAACGCGTACATTATTATATATAGTAGCGTTCTGGTTATCATCGTTGCCTTCCTGCTGGCTTTTGTCTATCAGGCCTTGAAGCCTATGCAGGATGCGAACGTGGCCCTCGATATGAAGAAACAGATTCTCTATTCACTTAACATTCGCAATCTGGATGGTGCTGAGGCTGAGGCCAAGTACAAGGAAGTGGTGAAAGAGGAGAAGGTAATCAACGGACAGAAGTTGTATGCCTGTCAGATGGGCGACCAGCTGGTGGTTGTTGTAGCCCTGAAAGGTATGGGTCTTTGGGGAGGCATCAGTGGTTATCTTGCCATCGATGAGAATGATAAGGTCTATGGCGCCTACTTCAATCATGAGAGCGAGACTGCTGGTCTGGGTGCCGAGATTAAGGACTCTCAAGAGTGGCAGGAGAAGTTTATTGGCAAGAGTATTTTCGATGCCAATGGCAATGTGGCTCTCTCTGTTGTGAAGAAGGTAGAAGATCCTAACACGCAGGTAGACTGTGTGACGGGTGCTACACTGACCTCTAACGGTGTTGATGCTATGATTAAAGATTGTCTGAAAAAAATTAAGGAGGAGAAGTAAGTTATGGCATTATTCAGTAAACAAAATAAGGAGGTTTTCACCAATCCGTTGAACCTCGACCATCCCATCTTGGGTCAGGTACTTGGTATCTGCTCTGCCCTGGCTGTTACTTCGCAACTGAAGCCAGCCATCGTGATGGGTCTCGCTGTGACGGTCATCACCGCCTTTGCGAATGTGATTATCTCAATCATCCGCAACACCATTCCTAACCGCATCCGTATTGTGGTTCAGCTGGTAGTGGTTGCTGCGTTGGTAACTATCGTTTCTCAGATTCTGAAAGCTTTCGCCTACGACGTCAGTGTTCAGCTCTCTGTGTATGTCGGTCTGATTATCACCAACTGTATCCTGATGGGTCGCCTCGAGGCGTTCGCCATGCAGAACAAGCCTTGGCCTTCGTTCCTCGATGGTGTTGGTAACGGTCTGGGCTACGCTATGATTTTGGTCATCGTGGGTGCCGTTCGTGAACTCCTCGGACGTGGTTCACTCTTAGGTTTCCAGATTATCCCTGATGCCTGCTACGACTTCGGCTATGTGAACAACGGTATGATGACGATGCCTGCTATGGCGCTGATTCTCGTGGGATGTGTGATTTGGGTTCATCGTGCGTACTTTTATAAGGAGAAATAAGATATGGAACACGCAATATCATTACTATTCAGGTCGATCTTTGTCGACAATATGATCTTCGCCTTCTTCCTCGGCATGTGCTCTTATCTGGCTGTGTCGAAGACCGTGAAGACTTCGTTAGGACTGGGATGTGCTGTGACCTTTGTGCTCACCGTTACCGTTCCTGTTAACTATCTGTTGCAAACCAAGGTGCTGGGTGATGGATGTTTGGTGGAAGGTGTAGACCTCTCATACCTCTCGTTCATCCTCTTCATTGCTGTGATTGCCGGTATGGTGCAGTTGGTTGAGATGACGGTCGAGAAGTACTCTCCCTCGCTCTATGCAGCGCTGGGTATCTTCCTGCCGCTGATTGCCGTAAACTGCGCTATCATGGGTGCTTCGCTGTTCATGCAACAGCGCATCCTCATGGAGCCAACCAATTCGCAGGCTATCACCTCAGTGTGGGACGCTATCGTCTATGGCTTCGGTTCTGGTATCGGTTGGACACTGGCTATTGTTGCCTTAGGTGCCATCCGTGAGAAGATGCAGTACTCGGATGTTCCCAAACCCCTTCAGGGACTTGGCATTGTGTTTATCACCGTCGGTCTTATGGCTATGGCGATGATGTGTTTCTCTGGACTGAACATATAATAATTAAAGAATAAAAAAATAAAAGATTAAAAATATGGCTCAGTTTATAGCATATAGTATAGGGGTTTTCCTCCTGGTCATCATCCTTGTGGTGATTGTGCTGCTCGTGGCTAAGAAGTATCTTTCGCCCAGTGGCAATGTGAATATTGAAATCAACGGCGACCGTACCATCTCTGTAGCTCAGGGTTCATCGCTGATGGCTACATTGAACGAGAACGGTGTATTTCTGCCCTCTGCTTGTGGTGGTAAGGCTTCGTGCGGTCAGTGTAAAGTACAAGTTCTTGAGGGTGGTGGCGAGATTCTCGACTCAGAGAAACCTCACTTCTCTCGCAAAGAGATTAAGGCTGGCTGGCGTCTTGGATGTCAGTGTAAGGTGAAGGGCGACCTGAAGATTCACGTCGATGAGTCTATTCTGGGCGTTAAGGAGTACGAATGTACCGTTATCTCCAATAAGAATGTGGCTACGTTCATCAAGGAGTTCAAGGTACAGCTTCCTGCTGGTGCCCACATGGACTTCCTGCCTGGTTCTTATGCTCAGATTAAGATTCCTGCTTTCGATTGCATCGACTACGATAAGGACTTCGATAAGAGTCTGATTGGCGATGAGTATCTGCCTTCATGGGAGAAGTTCGGTTTGTTCCCCTTGAAGTGTAAGAACCCCGAACCCACCATCCGTGCATACTCTATGGCAAACTATCCTGCCGAAGGTGATGTGTTCATGTTGACCGTTCGTATCGCTACACCTCCGTTCAAGGCCGACAAGAGTGGCTTCATGGAGGTGAACCCAGGTATCGCATCGTCGTACATCTTCTCTTTGAAGCCTGGCGATAAGGTGATTATGAGTGGTCCTTATGGCGACTTCCACCCACACTTCGACTCGAAGAAGGAGATGATTTGGGTTGGTGGTGGTGCTGGTATGGCTCCTCTGCGCGCTCAGATCATGCACATGACCAAGACGCTGCATACCACTGATCGTGAGATGCACTACTTCTATGGTGCTCGTGCGCTCAACGAGGTATTCTATCTCGACGACTTCCTGGGCTTGGAGAAGGAGTATCCTAACTTCCACTTCCACTTGGCTCTGGACCGTCCTGATCCTGCAGCCGATGCAGCTGGAGTCAAGTACACTCCGGGCTTCGTCCATCAGGTCATGCTGAACACCTATCTGAAGGATCACGAGGCTCCCGAGGATATCGAGTACTACATGTGCGGCCCTGGCCCCATGTCGAAGGCCGTCGTATCTATGCTCGACTCGCTCGGCGTAGAACCCGAAAGCATCATGTACGATAACTTCGGAGGCTAATTATTAAGTTCTTAGACCTAAGGGTCAAAGCGACTAAGGTCGATTAAAAAGTTTAAAGTTCAATGTTCTATGGCTAAGACTCCAACTCCCCATATCGGGGCTCAGTACGGCGAAATTGCCGAGACTGTCATCATGGCGGGCGACCCGCTGCGTGTGAAACTCATGGCCGAGAAATATCTCGACGATGCAGTATGTTTTAATCAAGTACGTGGCATGCTGGGCTTCACCGGCACCTACAAGGGCAAGCGCGTCAGCGTGATGGGTCACGGCATGGGCATGGCCTCTATCGGCATCTACACCTACGAGCTGTATAACTTCTACGATGTCAAGACCATCATCCGCGTGGGTTCTGCCGGTTCTATCAACAACGACTTGCACATCGGTGATTTGGCCATTGCCATGGGCGCCTGCACCAACAGCAACTATGCTGCACAGTACGAGTTACCAGGCGACTTTGCACCCATCGGTGACTTCGACCTCATTCGCAAGGCTGTCGAGTCGTGTGAGAAGTTCGGCTACCACTACAAGGTGGGCAACGTCCTGTCGTCATCCATGTTCTACCACGAGAATCCACACACCGATAAGTGGATTAACATGAATGTCATGGCCGTCGAGATGGAGATTGCCGCCCTCTACATGAACGCCGCCCGTTCGGGCAAGCGCGCCCTAGGCATCTGCACCATCTCCGACCACATCCTGACAGGTGAGGAGACGACCGCCGAGGAGCGTCAGAACAACTTTACCCACATGATGGACGTCGCATTCTCACTCGTCTGAGAATGCCTCCTATAACCCAACCGCCCCACTGTCCCTTTCGAAAAGGCAGTGGGGTGGTTTTCATTTGTAACGACCTAAGTAGTGGCTCGCTGCAGATAGCCGTCTTGCTGGAACACATATTCCTCACGTATCAAGAGGGCGAGAGTAGCGTTAATATCTTGTGAAGGATAAGGCAGGCGAGCCAATTCAGTAATGTGATGAGGCTTGTCGTCAGCAAGAATACTAAGAATCTGTTGACGCAGGGAATTATCGTTTTTAGCAGAAGACAGGCAGACATCACACTGTCCACAGTCATGAGATGTAGTCTCGCCAAAGTAAGCTAACAGTTGGCGCGAACGGCACTTATCGTCACTTTGGGCATAATGGAGCATGGCATGAATGCGCTCACGATATTGTGTGAGACGGTCTTCGTACACATCACGATGCAACTGGATATGCTCTGCATCCTCACGTCGCTGTATGTATCGGATGGAAGGTACATTACGACGAGGTATGAAGTGGAGCAAATGGCGCTGGGAGAGTGCTTTCAGCACATCGTAGGTCTTAGGCTGGGTAAGTCCGGCTTGTTGAGCTACAATGCTCTCGTCGATATAACCATAGTCGGCAAAAAGGCCTCCGTAATTACGTAATAGAGATATGATGACACGTTCCTCGTCAGGAGATACTTGTTCCAGGCGGTATAGATCTTCACGACCTACAAGGAAACGCACACGAGCCTGATTGTCAGCTTCTTCGTCATATTCCAGATAACCAGCACGCTGAAGCAGTTGCAAGGCGGAATGAACCTGGATGGGGAAATGGTGGAAACGACGACAGAACTCCTCGATGTTGAACTCGCGAGCCACACCATAACCATCGCCCGTAGCTATCTGATAATAGTAGGCCAAGTGCTCGTATACCTTTCGGATATAGTCCTTGTCAGGGAAGGTGTCAACAACGCGCTTTTCCAGTTTGGCATGATCGCTATTGTTATACAGCAAGATAGCACGAGCGGGCTTTCCGTCACGACCAGCACGACCAGCTTCCTGGAAATAAGCCTCAATGGAATCAGGGCATTCGTAGTGTACAACCAAGCGGACGTCGGGTTTGTCAATACCCATGCCAAAAGCATTGGTAGCTACCATGATACGTGTTCGGTCGTGTTGCCAGTCGCGCTGTCTTTCGTCTTTCTGGGCATGGTCCAGTCCTGCGTGGTAGAAAGTAGCGCTAAAACCTGCATCTGTCAGGTGCTCGGCTATCTCACGAGCATGGCGACGACTGCGAACGTAGATAATGGCAGAACCCTCGTAGATTTCAAACAGATGAATCAGTTCGTTCAGCTTGTCGTCCGAATGGCTGACGAGGTAGGCAAGATTCTTGCGCTCGAAGGACATGCGGAAAACGTTGAATTTTCTTGCGTCCCGTTGGTAGCAAGCGTCCTTCGGCCGAGCGGAACTTTGAGGTTTTGATTTTGAGCTATCATCTTTGGGGGATGAAAGCTTATCGCAGATATCACTGACTACTGCAGGAGTAGCAGTGGCTGTAAGTGCCAATACTGGTACATGAGGGTGAAGGGTTCTGATATTGGCAATCTCCAGATAAGAGGGACGGAAATCATAACCCCACTGCGAAATGCAATGTGCCTCATCGACCGTGATGAACGACACATTCATGTGGCGCAACTTGGTCTGAAAGAGTTGGGAAGAGAGTCGCTCAGGCGATACATAGAGCAACTTCACGCCTCCAAAGACACAATTCTCAAGGATACGTAATATCTCTTCGTGCTGTTGTCCGCTATAGATAGCCTCTGCCCGAATACCCAACTGATGGAGGTGGTGAACCTGGTCTTTCATCAAGGCGATGAGGGGAGTGACTACAATGCAAACGCCCTCCATGGCCAGTGCTGGCACCTGAAAGGTAATGGACTTACCACCACCCGTAGGCATCAGTCCCATGGTGTCGTGACCACTTCCTATGGACTCAATGATTTCACGCTGAATACCACGGAAATCATCATAGCCCCAGTATTGTTTGAGTATCTGCCTATAATTACTCATCCTCAGAAGGTCGGATGTCCTCTATCTGCAACTGCACCTCGCCACGCTTGTAGGTATTCTCCTCAATGGTATAGACAATGTCGAACGAGCGCTTGCTTTTGATGTAACGAGCTGCAGCAGACTGTCCGAAGGCAATACCGTTCATGACCACTGCCGATTTAGAATCGACTAGTTCCAGCTTGATATGCTCTTGGTGGCGACCTACTACCTTTGAGGTACCATAGTCATAGACATTACGGGTAATGAACAATGGCTTGGCATTGCCTGGTCCATGAGGAGCCAGACGCTTCAACTCGTTCAACAGTCGTTTGTTGATATCGTGGAAATCCAGTTCAAGATCAATGTCGAGCGTCTGTTGCGTCTGTTCAGGCAGGATGTGACTATTGACATATTCCTGGAAACGACGACGGAACTCAGGGATATTCTCCTGACGAAGGGTCAGTCCTACCGCATAGGTGTGACCACCAAAGTTTTCCAACAAATCCCGACACGACTTGACGGCATCATATACGTCAAAGCCAGCTACAGAACGTGCAGAGCCAGAGGCCATACCGTCAATGACAGTCAATACAACGGTAGGACGGAAATAAAGTTCGGTTAAGCGTGAAGCTACAATACCTACCACACCCTTTTTCCAACCTTCGTCGTAGAGCACGATGCTCTGCATGTGACGCTGACTCTCCAAGCGAGCTACAATCTCGTTGGCCTCTTCCGTCATCTGCTTGTCCACATCCTTGCGCTGTTCGTTGTATTCATTGATGCGGGTGGCTTCTGTCAATGCTTTCTGCAAGTCACGCTCCACCAACAGCTCCACAGCTTCCTTACCATTCTGCATACGTCCTGAAGCATTGATGCGTGGCCCAATCTTAAACACGATATCACTCATGGTAAGCTCGCGATTGGTAAGCCCGCAGATTTCAATGATAGCCTTCAGACCAATGCTGGGACTTTGGTTCAACTGCTTCAGACCATGGAAGGCCAGAATGCGGTTTTCACCCTCTACAGGCACCAGGTCGGCAGCAATGGACACTGCACAGAAGTCGAGTAGGGGAATGAGACGAGAGAAAGGAATGCCATTGTTCTTGGCAAATGCCTGCATCAACTTGAAACCAACACCACAACCACAAAGCTGTTTGAAAGGATAGGTCGAGTCTCTGCGCTTGGGGTTCAGAATGGCCACGGCAGGTGGCAATTCATCGTCAGGCTCGTGATGATCGCAGATAATGAAATCAATGCCACGCTGTTTGGCATAGGCTATCTCTTCGATTGCCTTGATGCCACAGTCGAGCACGATAATGAGTTTAACACCTGTTTCTGCTGCAAAGTCTATACCCTGACGACTTACTCCGTAACCCTCGCCTTCGCGATTGGGAATGTAATAGTCGATGTTGGAATAGAACTGTTGCAGGAACTTGTAGACCAATGCTACCGCCGTACACCCGTCCACGTCGTAGTCGCCATATACCATGATGCGCTCTTTGCGCCCCATCGCATCGTTCAGGCGATCTACGGCTACGTCCATGTCATTCATCAAGAAGGGGTCAATCAGCTCGTTTAACATCGGACGGAAGAATCGCTTTGCTGCGCTCTCCGTCTTAATGCCACGCTGAATGAGTAGGCCTGCCAGAACGGGACTCATCCCGATCTTTTCGGCCAATTCCTTAGCCGCCTGTTGTTTCTCTGGTGTAGGTGGTTCGTAATTCCATTTAAATTGCATTTATATTTGTTTTTATTTTCTTTCGTCTCAGGGGTATTGTGTACTTAAGTACATAATACGAGGTCAAAGTTACGAAGAAAAAACAGAAAAACGGAACATACTGTAGATTTTTTAACAGTTATATTCCGTTTTTATCATTTATAATGGATTGCGAACATTTACTCCACGTAGTCCATCTTAACCACGATGACCCTGATTTTCTGGTCTTTCTTCTTGGTTTGAACCTTGGCGATATGCCAGTCGGAGGGGAAGAAAATGACAAACTGACCCGCTTTGACATTGAAGAAGTTGGTCTTCTCCTTCACATAGTTATAGCGCATCACATCCTTCTTTTCGTCATATGGAACACTGATGCTACTAGTGTTATGGTCGAGTAGGGCAAAGCCTTCCGTGCCTTTTACGACTATCATAAAGTCAATTTTCTTCTTGTGACTTTCTGTATTACGCTTCTCCAAAGGACTGTTCTCTGAGTCTTCCACACTTGCCATCAGGGTTGAGTTGGGAATGGGTTGCTTGCCCTTTGGTATATTTTCTAAATCGGTATCTTGAAGCCACTGAAACAGTGTATTCCATTGTTTTGTATTCTTCTGATACTGAGAATAAAACTCTTCTATTTTCAATGATTTGTGAGGCTTTGCTTTCGTGAAGCCATTGCGCCATTCTCCCTTCTTCATCCATTGACAAGCGTCTTTGTTGGTTTGTGCTGAAACGACAAGCGCCAGCATAATCAAGATAAGGATGTTGATAACTTTTTTCATATACATGTTTTTTGAAATGATTTATATACTAAACTATATTCACGATGTCCCAACTGCTCAGATTTCGTAGGATTACCAGAGGCCGTCTGTTCGATGCAACGTAATAGTTGGTCATGAACTTCTTCAAACGTAAGACCCTCCGTCACGATGGCTCCAGCATTGATATCCATGTCTTCCGTCATGTGCTGATAGGTAATGGGGTTGGAGCAAACCTTTACGACAGGGGATATGGCTGAGCCTGCAACAGACCCTCGTCCTGTCGTGTAGAGCACCAGGTGACAACCACACGCTATCATCTCCATGATTTCTGCATTGTCGTTGATATTGGGAAATCCCCAACGAGCCTCTCCGTCGGGCACTACATCCATCATCCATAGTCCTGGCGTATTGGGCACCAGACCCGGGTAGGTGAGTCCTTGTATGGGGCGCGAACCACTCTTGCAATACGATCCTAACGATTTCTCCTCAATGGTTGTCAGTCCTCCCGTGGCGTTTCCTGCCGAGAAACTGTCATGTCCCATCTGCTTGTAGTATTTGTCCGCCTTGACAATACAATTGTATAATTGTACTCCTATTTCTGGCGTAATGGCTCGTTCTTGCAACAATTGTTCGCAACCGATCAGTTCGCCTGGTTCCTCAAAGATGCAGGTGGCTCCTTGGTCTACAAGATAATCGAACGTACAACCCACTGAAGGATTGGCAGTAATACCACTATATCCATCAGACCCCCCACAGACAGTGCCAATCACAAGGTCAGACCATTGCATATCAACGGTGGGCACGTCAACGATGGCTTGCTGCATCCTGCTTACCTCACTGATGCCCTTTTGAATAGATGCCTGTGTGCCCCCTTCTTCTTGGATAACAATCAGGGAGGCCGGTCGTCCACTCTCTTGGATATCATGCAAAAGACGATGACGCTGGAAATTCTCACAGCCTAATGACACCAGCAATACAGCCCCCACATTCGGATGGGTGCATAACTGGCGCATCATCAGCTCTGCATAGTCGTTGGGAGCACATCCGCTAAAACCTATCAGGTGAACGTCCTCGTCCTGAAAGTGCTGGGCGATGCGTGCTGCCACATGGTGTGCACACTCCACCAGATAGGTTACCACAACGACATTGCGAATACCTTTGCGACCGTCTTTTCGCAAGAATCCACGCATAGACTTTGAACTTTGAAGTTTATAATCGACCTTGGTCGCTTTGACCTTCAGGTCTAAGAACTTTGAACTTTATGATTACTGGTCGAGACTCAATTCTTTATAAGACACACAATTGTTGTGTATCAGGTCCCAATCGAGTTCTACACCAATGCCTGGCTCTTTAGGTACGGTAATCATGCCGTGCTCGTCAATGGGCAACAGTCCCTTCATGGGGAACTGGAAATCTTCCTCTGGCACGAAATACTCGAACCACTTACAGTTGCGGATGGCACACGACACATGCAGGTTCACGATATCCATATAGTTCATCGTGGTGGTATGTATCTCACAGTTCATGCCAAAGCTCTCGGCCAGATGACAAATCTTCAGTGTTCCCGTAATACCACACTTCCAGGAAACATCTGCACGTACAATGTCTGCAGCCTTCTGGTTAATCACCTGGGCTACACCCCAATGACAGCCACGTGTGGTTTCTGTGGCGGCAATGGGAATGTCCAATGCTTCGCAGAGCTGACTATACTTATACAGTTCAAAGTCGCGGAAGGGTTCTTCCAGCCAGATATAGTTCAGACGCTCCAGTTGACGACCCACACGAATAGCTTCGTCAAGCGTGTATTCTGCTACAGGGTCACTCATCAGTCCGAAATCATCACCTACGGCCTTTCGCAGATTCTCATGAATGCGAATATCCGTCTCTACAGGTCCACAGGGATGAACCTTATAACACTTGATGCCTCGCTTCTGATAATAGAGCGCCTCGTCAATGTATTCCTGTTCCGTGTTGTGGAAAAGTCCACTGGCATAGACGGGCAACTGCTCGCGATAAGCTCCCAGATACTGATAGAGAGGCAGTCCTGCAGCCTTGGCACAGATGTCCCATAAAGCAACATCGATAGGACCAGGCAGATAAACTGGGAAGAACGTCAGGTGACGGTCAATGTTCCACAACTCATGCCATATCTTCTCATGGTCATAAGGTGAACGTCCCAACACCACAGGAGCTATATTGTCGTGGATGTACGCCTCGGTCACATTACCAGAACGAGCTGCCAATGCGGTAGCAATGCCCTCAACACCTGTATCGGTGGTCAGTTTCAGTACCATTACGTCCCAGTCCATCGCACTCTTTCCCTTGCGCTTGTCGTCGAAGAGGCATTTGTTGCGACGCACCCACCATGTTTCAATTTTCTGTATAATCATATTGCTTTAGAATTTAATTTGTCTAATAGGAACGAAAAGCCTCAATATCAACCATGCCAACAGATACATACAACTGGCTATCATGAAGATGGAGGCGTAGTTACCCGTCCACTCCAGAATGAGTCCGACGAATGATGAGGCCAGCGCTCCACCTACAGCACCACCCACACTGCTAATGCCCGTCATCGAACCCACCACCTGCTTGGGATAGACATCCGATACGATGGTGAAGATGTTGGAAGCCCATGCCTGATGCGTACTGGTTGCCAATCCGATAATCAATACCACGATCCACATATTCTCGATATAAGGTACCGCATTCAAGGGCAATACCAATAGCGCAAACAACAGGATGGTAGTCTTGCGGGCAAAATCGATGGAACGTCCGAACTTGATAAACTGCGAAGACACATGTCCTCCATAGATACCACCGATACTCGACATCGTATAGATGATGATGAGTGGCAATACGGTTGCTTTCAAATCTACTCCATGTGTCTTGTTCAGGAAGTCAGGTGTCCAGAACAGGAAGAACCACCATACCCAGTCTGTTACGAAGCGCGAGAACAAGATGGCATAGGTCTGCCGATGCTGGAACAATTGACGCCAAGTGATTTTCGTTTCTAGATTGTCTAGACTCTCTAGACTGTCTAGATTGTCTAGATCATCGTCAGAATGGATATACGCCAATTCCTCTTCATTCACCTGAGGATGTCTCTTGGGAGAATGATAGAGTACCCACCAGATTACTACCCAGATGAATCCCAACATACCCGTTACGATAAAAGCCCATCGCCATCCCCATTGCAGTGTAATGGCTGTTACAATGATGGGGGCAATAATGGCTCCAATCGTGGTTCCTGAGTTGAAGAGTCCGGTGGCATAGGCACGGTCTCGCTTCGGAAACCACTCCGCAATGACCTTTACAGCAGCAGGAAAGTTTCCTGCCTCGCCCAGTCCTAAGATGGCACGAGCCGCACCAAAACCTGTCACTGAACGAACGGTGGCGTGCAACACGGCACCGATGCTCCATACCACAATGGCAATGGAATAGCCCAGTTTACTGCCAAAACGGTCCAACATCCTACCTCCTAACAGCATACCGATGCCATATGCTATTTGGAAAGCAGTGACGATATAGCCATAGTCAGCCTCCGTCCATCCCAGGTCTTCCTGGATATATGGTTTCAGCAATCCAATGACCTGACGGTCGATGTAATTGATGGTGGTGGCAAAGAATATAAGTGCCACCACCGTCCATCTGACGTTGGTCATCTTCTTTTTGACGTTCGATAGTTTCATGGCTTAGAATGCTTCGGATGCACCTGCATCTACAGGTAGGAATACGCCATCTACATAGCTGCCTGCTGGCGACGAGAGATAGAGTGCTGCATAACCGATATCCTCTGGTTGTCCGAAGGTCTTCATAGGGATACGACGCAGGATGTTTGCCTTGCGTTGTGGGTCATTGTCCGTTGCTTTGTGGAACATCGGTGTGTCTATCCATCCTGGAGCAATGGTGTTGATGCGAATGCCCTTGGGTGACAGCTCTGCCACCAGACTGCGTTGCAATCCTAAGATGGCGGTCTTGGCGGTGGTATAGGCCACAATCTGCTCCATACCCATGATGGCCGACATCGAACTGATCAGGATGATATGTCCCTTGCCACGCTCCACCATCAATTTGGCAAACTCACGGCTCAGGGCAAATACACTCATCACGTGGACGTTCAGCACATCCAGAAACTCTTTGTCGCTGACATCCAATGCCCATTTCTTCAGGTGTATACCGGCACAGTTTACTAAGATGTCCACAGCGCCAATCTCTTTCACCAAGGTCGGAATCTCGTCTATCTTGGTCACATCGAAGGCACGATAGCTGCACTTCTCGCCCAACTGCTGCTGAGCCTGGCGCAATTTCTCCTCATTACGTCCTACGATGATCACTTCGGCTCCAGCCTCTATAAATACCTTGGCAATGCCCAGACCCAGTCCACTGCCACCACCTGTCACTACGGCTTTCTGTCCGTCAATTCTAAATGCGTTCATATTTTCTGATTTGTTTTACATTATTCCAAACTTTGCAAAGGCTTCCACAGTGCTCATGCCCTGTTCCAAAGCCTGCTTCACCTGTTTCTCTCCACGTGCCTTCTCGATAGCACCTGCAAAGGCTTCTTCCTCAGCCTCGCGAGGCACGATGATAACACCGTCCAAATCGCCGAAGACAATGTCGCCGGGACGAACGTTGATACCCCCGAACTCAATGGGTACACGATAGTCTATCACCTTGCCACGAGGTCCTTGGTCTTGTGCATAGGTACCTTGTGAGAAGGTGGGGAAGTTCAGGCGCAATATCTCATTGGTGTCTCGTGAGAAACCATCTACCACAGCACCAGCAGCGCCGATGGCAATGGCACGTGTGCTCATCAGTCCTCCCCACAGTGCATAGCGGGGCGACGAGCCACTACAGATATACACCTCGCCAGCCTTCAACTGGTCCAGTGCTTCAAACATGATACCAAAGGGTTTGCGCATCACTTCCAACTGCGTGTCTTGTTGGCGCTCAGCAAATACATCAGCCTCCAGCACAGGCATAGCACGTCCAATGACCACCATGTCACGTCTAAGGGGTTTGATATGTGGGGGCAGGAATTGGTGCAGATAACCCATCTTGTCAAGCACATCGCCTACCAAAGCGGTAAACAGTTCCTTGCGGGCTATGCCGAACAGTTCCTCATCGTTTTTCCAAAGGTTAGTCATAAGTAGGTTTGTTTTTGGTGAAATAATAGAAAGGGATGCGCACTGAGGCACATCCCTTTCATATGATTACAATCCCAGCTTCTTGCGAATCTCGGCGGGGATAGCGTTTTTGTTGATCAGGAAGTCCATGGTGTTGGCAGCGATAAAGGCCTTGGTCATATACCAGATGCCCTTGTAGTCGCCAGTCTTTCCCCATGAGTTCTGTACCATATAGTACTCCTTGCCGTTCTGGTCCTTGGCCACACCGAAGATGTGCATGCCGTGATCGTCGGTCAGTTCCCAGTTGTCGAAACGCTCCTGGCGCATCTCCTGTGTAGGAACGATCTCAGGCACTTTGCAACCCAGTGAGTCAATGATGTCGCGCTTCTTGGTAGCGGTCATCTTCAGCCACTTGGCCATGTCGCTGCCCTGCAGGCTCTGAGTTTTCTTGTCGTCTACGGCATAGGCCAGACCCTTGCGTGTAAATCCAGGCTCGCTCACGTCGCCACCCCAAGCTACGGTATAGCCCTGCTCAATGGCATTGTCGATAATCTGCATCATCTCGTCCATGGGCACGTTGTAGGAAAGTGGGAAGCGCCAGTTATCCTGCACCTCTACGGCAAACGCTGTGTAGAAAGGATGGTGGGTATAGCTGGTAATGCTTACATAGTCGTCGAGGTTGATGCCCAGAGAGGCCATGAAGCTCTTTGGAGTATATTCCTTACCCTCGTAGGTGAACTTCTCAGGACATTTGCCCAGATAAGCGTCGAGAATGCCCTGCATACCTGTCTTCCATGCTTTGCTCAGCTTCTTGGCGTCGCTCTTGGCTACTGCTTCTACGTAAGGTGACAGTACTCTGAAGAACTCGTTGAAGTTGTTCAGTGAGTCACCGTAGAGTGAGCCGGGGAAAGGCATAGCGTCAATGGGGCAGATGCCGTGGTTCTTCAGCGTAGAGAGCACATCTTCTGCACTTCCACCCTGTGCAAATTGGCAGTCACCGTGGTAGCGAACCACCTGGATGGCGCGCTCCATATAGGTCTTGTTGGCTACGAAAGCCTCACAGAGAGTGTACTGCTTGCCGGTAGCTTTCAGAATCTCTGCCTCGAAGAAAGAGAGGGTAGAATAGTCCCAGCACGTACCCGAACGGTTCTGGTCCTTAATAGTTGTGATAGGATTCTCCTTGATGACCGTAAATACGGGCTTGTTGTCAACCTTGGCGGGAGCCTTTTTCTTGGCTGCCTGTGCGCCTACTGCCACTAAGGCCAGCAGGGCAAATGTCATTAGTTTCTTCATCATATTCTATTTTTTAATTCAATTATAGCTGCAAAGTTACACACTTATTTTGTGGTTTCCAATTTTTTAGCGAGTTTTTTATCAATTTCTCGCCATGAATTCTTCCAATTCTTTTGGATGATAAGGAATGCGCTTCTGTCCCAGGAATCGGCAACCGTCCTTGGTAATCAGCACATCGTCCTCAATGCGGATGCCACCAAAGTCCTTGTAGGTCTCCAACTTGTCGAAGTTCAGGAACTCCTTGCAGTGGCCAGAAGCCTTCCACTCGTCAATCAGCTGAGGAATGAAGTAGATGCCGGGCTCGTCGGTAACGACAAAGCCTTCCTGCAGTCTGCGACCCATGCGCAGGCAGTTGGTACCAAACTGTTCCAGGTTGGGGCGTGTCTCCTCGTCGAAACCTACGTATATCTGTCCCAGTCCTTCCATGTCGTGAACGTCCATACCCATCATGTGTCCCAGTCCGTGAGGCAGGAACATGGCGTGAGCACCCGCCTTTACGGCTTCTTCGGTGTCGCCCTTCATCAGTCCCAGCTCCTTCAAGCGGTCTGTCATCATACGACAAACGGCCATGTGTACGTCAAAATATTTCACTCCGGGCTTAGCCACTTCCAACACATAGTCGTGACAAGCTTCCACAATACTGTATATCTCCAACTGACGCTGGGTGAACTTTCCGTTCACGGGCATCGTGCGGGTATGGTCTGAACAATAGTCGTCCAGTTCGCAACCGGCATCACACAATACCAGTCTGCCATCCTCCAACTTTGCCTCCGACGGATTTCCATGCATAATCTCTCCATGCTGACTGAAGATGGTGGCGAAGCTCACCTGGTTAGCCAGCGAATGGGCAATGCCGTCTACCTGACCTCCAATGAAGCGTTCTGTCACCCCGGGTTTAATCAATAGCTGGGCGGTGGTGTGCATGGCATAGCCTACGTCGCAAGCACGGTCGATGGCTTCGATTTCCTGTGTTTCTTTGGTGGAGCGCATCTTTACAACTGCCTGGATTAGAGCGAGTGACGCTTTCTCCTTTTGTTGAGAAGGATGGATGCCCAGCAGGTCCATGATCTGTATTTTCGTGTCGAAACGATAGGGAGGAAGATAATGGGTTTTTGATGTCTTCTGTTTGATGTAAGAGGTAAGTTGCGCCATCGGAGCCGTCTTGCTCACACCCACCTCCGCAGCCAAATCTGCCACCGATGGTGTGAAGCCCATCCATACAATATCCTCTACATCAATGTCGTCGCCAAACAACATTTCCTCATCATTGTCAATGTCAATCACGCCAACCAATCCGTCTCGATGCTGACCGAAATAGTACAGGAATGATGAATCCTGACGCATGGGAGCGTAGCAGTTGGCGGGGTAATTACAAGGTGCATCATTGTTTCCGAAGAGCACAATCACCCCTTCACCCACCAATTTTTTCAGCTCGGCACGACGCCGTATATAAGTTTCTTTTGTAAACATAGTTTATTGTTATTAATAGTATTAAATGTATGTCAGTCTTTCAAAAGGTCGGGTCTCAGTTTCCTCGTGCGCTCCATGGCCTGTTCCAATTCCCACTCCCTCACTTTCGCCTCGTTGCCGCTGAGCAGGATTTCAGGCACCTTCCATCCCTTATAGTCGGCAGGACGCGTGTAGATAGGAGCTGCCAGCAGGTCGTCCTGGAAACAGTCCGACAGGGCACTCTGCTCATCGCCAATCACCCCTGGCACCACGCGCACAATGGCATCGGCTATCATGGCAGCCACCAGTTCACCACCCGTCAATACGAAGTCGCCTATCGATATCTCCTTCGTAATCAGATGGTCTCTCACGCGCTGGTCAATACCCTTATAGTGACCAGCCAGGATAATCAGGTTACCCTTCATCGACAGCTCGTTGGCCATGTGCTGGTCAAAGCGCTCACCGTCGGGCGATGTGAATATCACCTCGTCATAGTCGCGCTCCGCTTTCAGGGCCGTGATACAACGGTCTATGGGCTCACACTGCATCACCATACCTGCACTGCCTCCGTAAGGGTAGTCGTCCACCCTGCGCCATTTGTCCAGCGTGTAGTCACGCAGGTTGTGCAGGCGTATTTCCGCCAATCCTTTCTTCTCGGCACGTGCCAGTATCGATTCGTGTACAAAGCCCTCCAGCATTTCGGGCAATACGGTGATGATGTCTATTCTCATTGAACTTTGAACTTTGATCTTTGATCTTTATGATTTGTAGAATTCGATGATGCGGTCTATATATTCTAGGCCTTTCTTGCGCCCCAGTAGATAGACCTTTTGCATCTGCATCGGGTCGTGCGATATGTGGCCGATGGGTATCTTTTCGTCCGGACGAATCACCAGACAGCGGCCCAGTCGTTCGGCGTTGGCTACATATTCCAGCTGATAGTTGTACATCTGATGCCGTTCGTCCAGGGCTTTCAGGAAGTGTGGGTATTTCCACAGGGCCATGCGCATCAGTGCCATCAGTCGGTTGTGCTCTTTCTGGTACCCCAGCGGTTGCGTCAGTATCACTACGTTACGCTTGTATCCGATGCTCTCGAAATACTGCAGAGGAATCGAGTCGCTCACGCCTCCGTCCAGTAGTTTGTGCCCCTGCACCTTCACCACCTTTGACGCCAGTGGCATGGATGCAGAGGCTCTGAGCCATTCCAGCTCATCATAGTCTACATGGTCCATCTTGTGATACACCGCCTCTCCCGTCGTCACGTCCGTACATACAATGATGAACTCCAGGGGATTCTCTTCAAAGGCCTTGATGTCAAAGATGTCGTACTTGTAGGGCACCACGTGATAGCCGAACTTCGCGTTGAAGTAATCGCCGCTCAGCAGTAGCGACTTCATACCGCTATACCGCGAGTCCTTGGCAAAGCGGGTGTTGTATCGGATGGCGCGACCTATCTGGCGCGATTTGTAGTTACAGCCAAACGCAGCACCTGCCGACACACCTATCAGTCCGTCAGGCCAGACGTTGTGCTCCATCATCACGTCAACAATGCCAGCGGTCCACAAACCGCGCATGGCACCACCCTCCAGTACCAGTCCTTTCTTGCCTATCACCTCTTACCTCTTACTTCTTCCTTCTTCCTTCTTACGCATTATATTCCTGCCAAGACTTGATCTTGATGTCGTTCTCGCCCAGTGCGGTGAACGCCTCGATGAAGGCTTTGGCCAGACGAACGTTGGTCATCAAGGGGATGTTGTGGTCAATAGCACCACGACGAATGCGGTAACCATTGGTCAGCTCGCGCTTCGTATGGTTCTTTGGCACGTTGATAATCAGGTCGAATGCATGGTTGGCAATCATGTCCATTACATTGTTCTCACCCTCTTCGTCGGGCCATGCTACGGGTGTAGCCTTCACGCCGTTATCGTTCAGGAAACGGGCTGTACCGCCTGTAGCGTAAATCTTATAGCCCTTCTTCACCAATTCCTGGGCAGGCTCCAGCAAGCTAACCTTACCCTTGGCACCACCACTCGAAATCAGGATGTTCGCACCCTGCTTCGGCAGACGGTAACCTGTGGCAATCAGCGAGTTCAGCATAGCCTCGTTCAGGTCGTCGCCCAGACAGCCTACCTCACCCGTAGAGCTCATGTCCACGCCCAATACAGGGTCAGCGTTCTGCAGACGGGCAAACGAGAACTGGCTGGCCTTCACGCCGATGCGGTCAATGTCAAACTCGCTCTTGTCTGGGCGAGAGTAGGGGGCATCGAGCATAATCTTCGTAGCCGTCTCGATGAAGTTACGCTTCAGAATCTTGCTGACGAAGGGGAACGAGCGGCTGGCACGCAGGTTACACTCAATCACCTTCACCTCGCGGTTCTTGGCGAGGAACTGGATGTTGAACGGACCTGAGATATTCAGCTCCTTGGCTATCTTATAAGCTATCTTCTTGATCTGGCGAACCGTCGAGAAGTAGATGTTCTGGGCAGGGAATACCATCGTGGCGTCACCCGAGTGTACACCGGCATACTCCACGTGCTCAGAGATGGCATATTCTACCACCTCGCCCTTGTCGGCCACAGCGTCAAACTCTATCTCCTTGGTCTCCGTCATGAACTTCGAAACCACTACGGGGAATTCCTTCGAAACCTCGGTAGCCATGCTGAGGAAGCGGTGCAGCTCCTCGTCGTCATAACATACGTTCATGGCAGCACCCGACAGCACGTACGAAGGACGAACCAGTACGGGATAGCCCACCTCGTCCACAAACTGCTTCACGTCGTCGAACGAAGTCAGCGCACGCCATGCAGGCTGGTCAATGCCCAGCTTGTCGAGCATGGCTGAGAACTTGTCGCGGTTCTCGGCACGGTCAATGTTCACAGGCGATGTGCCCAGTACGGGAACACCCTGGCGATACAGCTTCATGGCCAGATTGTTAGGAATCTGTCCACCCACTGAGACGATCACACCACGGGGCTGTTCCAGGTCTATCACGTCCAGTACGCGCTCCAATGACAACTCGTCGAAGTACAGACGATCACACATGTCATAGTCGGTCGAAACGGTCTCAGGGTTATAGTTAATCATGATTGACTTGTAACCCAGTTTTCTGGCCGTGTTGATGGCATTCACCGAACACCAGTCGAACTCTACGCTCGAACCGATGCGATAAGCACCTGAACCCAGTACTACCACCGACTTCTCGTTCTGGTAGTAGTTGATGTCGTGCTTCGCCTTATACTGCTCGCCCTCAGGATTTCCAAACGCGGGCGTGTGCGTGTATGTGAAATAGAGGTAGTTGGTCAGTTCGGGATGCTCCGATGCCACCGTCGGGATGCGCTTTACCGATGGCATGATGCCACGCTCCTTACGATAGCGGCGCACGGCCAGGTTCTCCTTCTCCATATTGCCACCCTGGGGCTTCAGCACGAAGCGGGCTATCTGGAAGTCTGAGAATCCGCAACGCTTCACCTCCAGCAGCAGTGCGTCGGGCAATTCCTCCAACTTATTATACTTCTGCAACTCATGCTTCAGGTCAACGATGTGCTTCAGTCGCTCCAGGAACCACACGTCAATCTTGGTCAGCTCCTCAATGCGCTCTACGCTGTAACCCTCCTCCAGCGCCTGTGCAATGGCAAAGATACGCAGGTCGGTGGGGTTAGCCAGCTCCTCGTCCAGATTGTCAAACTTGGTATGGTCGTTGCCCACGAAACCGTGCATACCCTGACCAATCATGCGCAGACCCTTCTGGATCATCTCCTCGAACGAGCGTCCGATAGACATGATTTCGCCTACCGACTTCATCGACGAACCAATCAGACGGCTCACGCCAGCAAACTTCGTCAAGTCCCAGCGAGGAATCTTACAGATCATATAGTCAAGACTTGGAGCTACATAGGCACTCGATGTCGTACCCATCTCACCAATCTGGTCCAGCGTGTATCCCAGTGCAATCTTCGCAGCCACGAAGGCCAGAGGATAACCCGTAGCCTTTGATGCCAATGCCGACGAACGACTCAGTCGGGCGTTGATCTCGATGATACGGTAGTCGTTGGTCTGTGCGTTGAAGGCAAACTGGATGTTACACTCACCCACAATGTTCAAGTGGCGCACGCACTTGATGGTGATTTCCTGCAACATCTTCACCTGCTCTGGTGTCAATGAACAAGTAGGAGCCACCACGATCGATTCACCCGTGTGGATACCCAGCGGGTCGAAGTTCTCCATCGAAGCCACCGTGAAGCAGTGGTCGTTAGCGTCGCGGATGCACTCAAACTCAATCTCCTTCCATCCCTTCAGGCTCTCTTCCACCAGAATCTGTGGAGCGAATGTAAAGGCACTCTCAGCCAATTCCTTGAAAGCCTTCTCGTCAGGACAGATACCACTGCCCAGTCCGCCCAGTGCATAGGCCGAACGAATCATGATGGGGAAGCCAATCTCGTGGGCAGCCTTCAGCGCATCGTCCATGTTCTCCACAGCGTGGCTCACGGGCGTCTTCAGACTAATCTCATCCAACTTCTTCACAAACAGGTCGCGGTCCTCTGTATTCATGATGGCCTCTACCGACGTGCCCAGCACCTCTACGCCATACTCCTTCAGCACGCCTGTCTGATACAGTTCAGTACCGCAGTTCAGCGCGGTCTGTCCACCAAAGGCCAGCAGAATGCCGTCGGGGCGCTCCTTCTTGATGATTTCCGTCACGAAGTGGGTGGTTACAGGCTGGAAGTACACCTTGTCGGCAATACCTTCAGACGTCTGAATGGTAGCAATGTTGGGGTTTACTAACACCGAGGAGATACCCTCCTCGCGCAATGCTTTCAGCGCCTGCGAGCCCGAGTAGTCAAACTCGCCTGCCTGTCCGATTTTCAGGGCACCCGATCCGAGTACGAGCACCTTCTTGAGTTTCTTGTTCATATAATCTGTTGTAAATTTGGTTGCATACTGACCTGCAAAGGTATGAAGAAAAAAGGAGATACCCAAGCATCTCCTATTTAAAAAATGCAAATGTGCATCATTCCTGCATTTTTATATTATATCACCAACTCCCTGGGCAGGGTAATCACCTTTAGGCGTTCATACCAAATACGGTTGGACCCCTCAAAGCGCTTTTGCGTGTGTCCACTGATAATGTAATAGCTGGCTGCATATTCATCCATCATGTCCAGAAATACCTTCTTGATGCGCGAGCATTTCTCATTGATGGCATTGTCCAGCGGATTCACCAGGTGGTCCACGCCTTCTTTGATTTTCTCTTTGTCCATCAGCTTTGCCGTTGCCATGTAGTATTTTATCAGTTCCTCACGATAATTCCCCAGCTTCTTGAATTCTATACCCTCAGGATGAGCCAGAAACAACAGATACACCGCCTTATGTACGGGCTGCAACTCCACCTCTTTATTATTATAGTCCACCATGAAGAATCGGTAGTCCTTCGTAATCTGTAATCTGCTCAGCTTGGCCCTTGCCGCTTCGATGCGCAGTTCTTCCAGCAGAGGTGCACCAATAGCCCTCAATAGCAAGTCTTTTCTACCTGCCATTTTCAGCTGTTCAGCCAATTGTCTGACCTGCTCAGCTATCTCTTCCGGGCTATGCTGCATCACCTCTGTCATTCAGCTACATTCTTCGCCAACTTATTCAGCCAAATCTTCCATTTCTCAATAATGGTCTGCTCTTTGGACTCTTCCACCACTACAGGCTCAGGTTTAGGTGCAGGTTCTGGCTCAGGAGCCTTCTCCACTTCGAAACTCAATTCCTGCTCTTTCGCCAACACCTCCTTTATCGTGGATGGCTCCTTCTTCGCAGGCTTATACAGCTTTGGTATCAAGTCCTCATAGAAGTCGTCCTCGTTGCTGTGAGCATCTTTCTGCACCTCACTGCGCAGGTCATCCTCCAACCCTGTTGCCAGTATCGTCACCTTCGCATCCTCGCCCAGCGAGTCGTCTGTTGCCGTACCCCATATCACATCAATGTTCGGGTCCAGCTGGTCAAAGAACTCGTCTATCTCCTGCAGTTCACGCACAAAGATAGAATGCTCCTCGCTGGAATAGATGTTAAACAATATACGCTTCGCCTTGCCAATATCGTTGCCATAGAGTAGGGGGGAGTCCAGGGCATTCAGGATAGCCTTTTCCACACGATGATCACCACTGGCCCTACCCATCGCCATGATGGCACCACCACCGTCCTTCATCGTCGTCTCAACGTCTTTGAAGTCACTCTTGATACCCCCATCACTGGGCAGTGTAATCAGTTCCGAGATACCCTTCACTGCATCCATCAGTATGTTGTCAGCCCGTTTGAACGCCTCCTTCACAGATAGCTCTGAGTCCGAATAGATGTCACACAGCCTTTCATTGTTCACTATCAGCAGCGCATCCACGTTCTTGCGCATCTCGTCCACACCCTTCAGCGCCTTGATAATCTTTTTTTTCTTCTCAAAATAGAATGGTATCGTCACCACGCCCACTGTCAGCAGCCCCATCTCCTTGGCAATGCCAGCCACCAGTGGTGCTGCACCAGTACCCGTGCCACCACCCATGCCCGCTGTCACGAACACCATCTTCGTGCCATCGCTCAGCAGCTTCCTGATATCCTCAAAGCTCTCCTCGCACTCGCGCTTTCCCTGCTCAGGATTGCCACCAGCACCAAGACCTGCACCCAGCTGTATCTTGTAAGGCACTGGCGAACGAGACAGCGACTGGCTGTCCGTATTCATCACTGCATACGTCACACCACCCACCTTGTCCAGGTACATGTTGCGCACGGCGTTACATCCGCCACCACCAACACCCACCACTTTGATGATGCCCTGCATCTGGTCCTTGATCTCTCTGTCAAAAAAAGGAAGTATATCTTCTGCCATCTTCTATATTGTTTTTTGTTCCGTTTGCAAAGTTAGCAAACAAATCCCAATTTTACAAATCTTCGCAAGGCTTGCGATAATTAGTATTCGTAGTGTCATTCTTTCTGAATATGTCAAGTGAGCCCCATTTGTATTTACAGTCTCTACATACAAATTGCTTGGAGTCTTCTGTAACGACACATCCACCATGAACAACCCTTTTCTCTTTTATTTCTTCCTCTGACATGTGAGGACTTAATCCATACGCTATCCTTACTATGTTTGTTCCATCACATGCAGGACAGAAGTCTCCACCTCTGGTGTCATGCCTTAAACCCTTGCGTTCAAGTTTCAATTGTTCACTTAATCGCCTTATATATTCACGTTCATAATTTTCATGCGCTTCTTTCTCCTCTTTATCCTTTTTTATAATTGTGTGTTGGCTATAAATCACGAACCCTTCAGCGATGATAATCAATACCAACGCTATCATCACAATGATATATACTTTCTTTTTCATATTAATATTTTTGGCAAATTTACAAAAATATTCTCAATCATACTAATATATTCTCTTAAAATCATCGCCAATTTGTCGCCAGAAGACATGTCTGAATGCATGCCCATTCACTTTAAGGATACGACTAATCTTGAAAGTCCTGTCTGCCTTGATATCCTCACGATAAGCCAAGATATACATACCTCCGTAATAGCTTGAATATTCAATGTCAGATATCCTGCATGAAAATATCTTGCCACTGCGCGTACAGTACTCTATAACGAGGGATTCATTTAATTGTACAGCCCTGTCAATCACCTCCTCGATAGCCATCTACTGCTGCTAATTTAAATGGATCATACTCTTCTTGTGAGAAAATTACATTGTTATTCTCCTCATTCATTTTTGATCCGATGATTTCTCCACCTATTATCGATTGTTCGTCACAATTCTCAAAGCGCGTATACTCACCTTTGAATTCCATCATGATGATACCTGTAGCACCTTTACGATGCTTTGAGATAATAACCTCTGCTTTCTGATGATAGTCTATCAAACCATCTGAACTCATCAAAATTCCATAATACTCAGGACGATGCAGGAATATCACCATATCTGCATCCTGTTCAATGGCACCCGATTCTCTTAAGTCTGACAATTGCGGACGTTTTCCTTCAGCACCATTACGAGCTTCCACGCCACGATTCAATTGGCTCAACGCTAGCACAGGGATGTTCAGTTCCTTGGCCAATCCTTTCAACGAACGTGAAATAAGCGACACCTCCTCCTGACGACTATTATACTTCATTCCACTTGCATTCATCAGCTGCAGATAATCTATCATAATCAGTCGTACGCCATGTTCCTTGACTAATCGCCGTGCCTTTGTCCTTAGTTCCATGACAGAGAGTCCTTCCGAATCATCAATGTACAGTGGTGCATCCTTTAATATGTCTATTTTGTTATCGAGTCTTAACCAGTCAGACCTGTCTAATTGTCCACTCAATAGCTTATGACCTTCTATCATACACGCATTTGACATCAGTCGATTAGTCAACTGCACGTCCGACATCTCCAGCGAAAAGAATGCCATCGGTATTTTCTGGTCTGCTGCAATGTTCTTTGCCAATGATAGCGCAAAAGCCGTTTTTCCCATGGCTGGGCGTCCTGCAATAATTACTAGGTCTGAGTTCTGCCATCCACATGTCTTATCATCAAGTTCTGTAAAACCTGTCGAAATTCCAGTAGTTCCTCCATTGTTTGAATGAGCTATTTTTACTAACTCTATTGCTTTATCCACTATAGGAGAAAGAACAGAAAAGTCCTTCTTTATGTTCTTCTGCGAAAGTTCGAAAAGTGTACTTTCTGCTTCGTCCACTACATCTTTGATGTCGTAAGTCTCATCCAGGACCTTTTTCCCAATATCACTGACATAATGAACCATCTGTCGAGCCAGATACTTTTCTGCCACGATGCTGGTGTGATACTCGATATTAGCAGATGTGACAACCTTTGCACTGAGTTCTGCTATATATCCAGGACCACCCACCTCATCGAGTTTCCCCATCTTGGCAAGTTTATCTGTCACAGTCAACACATCCACAGGACTCTCGTCCATGCTGAGTTGTCTAATGGCATCATACACCATTTGATGCTTTGGTTCGTAAAAGCTCTCAGGTACCAACTTGTCGCACACCTCCATATAGGCATCCCTATCAATCATCAAGGCTCCAAGCACAGCCATCTCCACCTCAATGGCTTGAGGCTGCACATGAGCATACTCTACAGGGACAGTACCATACTTCCCGTTACTCCGATTCCTGTATCTCTGTTCTGGCATTTTCTTCTATTTCATTTAATCTTCTTCACTTATCAGACCCTTAATCTGGGCCATTGAGATTTGTGTTTCTTTAAAATCAGCGAAATGCCATATATCACACAAGAAGGCACATGCAATCACTACAACTACGACATTTAGCCATAATAGCTCCTCTGTACTTATCAGAAAACTCACCATTGCTATTAATGCCAATGCTATTTCAATTCCCAATCTTCTAATCCTTCCCGTGAACAAGACAAAGCACCTTACATGTCCAAACTGAGATACCAAATTCGAGAATCCCTTTCTGAAACAAGCTCCAATACTGACTGCAAACAAGAACAGGATGCATATTCCTACTCCGTCCAATCTGTTCTGCAACAACCATTGCCCATAGTAGTTTGCAATACAGATAATCAACCACTCAATCGTTACAACCCACATTGCTTTAAACAGAATTGGGAAGTGACATTCCATCTTGTCAATCTTTACTTTTTCCATAGCTATATTGATTTTATTGTTGTTCTGCAGTTACCTTACACTTTTCAATCTCTATCAAAACATCACGCCGAATATTATAGAAGTCATTAAGTACACTAACCAAATAATCTTTTAAACCTGGAATCTGACGGACAAACAACATATTCTTTTTTGAATGCACACCAATTTCCTCTGCCTCTTGGTTAATGGTATACAACACCGTACAACTGGCCTTCGCGTTGATTTGGTTAATTGTCTTCTGCATTGCAGAAAACTCTTCCACATCACAATACGTTGACATGTGGTGCCACCATAAATCATAGATATTGATAAAATAGCATTCGTTGTCAGCTTCTATCATGAATCGTTCACCCTGATAGGTGAAGAAAATCCTGATATCATTCTCTCCTTCCGTTCCTTCCTCATACTCACACCCCATTTCCCTCAATGTTTCCAATACAAGATCTCTGGTCTCGTGCACAATCGTGTCCATGTCTGCACTCGCATCTACAGGTACATCTACTGACGTATTCATTTTCACACTCGCCTCTTGGTCATTCTTGTACATCTTATAAAACATGTACACCCCAAGAAATGTTGCCATTACTATAAATCCTTCCATATTCACTACAAAATTAAGTTTGATTGCAAAATTAGATGATTCTAACTATGTTTCCAAACGATTTTGCCCCACAAGGCTTGTGAAAATACGATTTTATTCCCAGACCACTAATTCACGGGGTAGGGCTATCTTCTTAACTTCGCCTCGCAATCCATCTATGTAATAATGTCTGGCCATGTGGTCATCAAATTGACCTACAAAGGCACCACGAATCCTGGCACATTTCTCGTTGATGGAGTTGAGTAGGGGATTGGTTACATCCTCTATGCTCTGCATGGCTCTTTCTGTCAGTCCCCATGGTCTGATATCCGAGTAGATTTTCATCAACTCTTGCCTATAAGCAGGTAAGTCTTTGAATATGATTCCTTCCGGGTGCTTTAGGAAGAGTATGTACACAGACTTTACCAGTGGCTGCATGTGTATCTCTTTTCGCTCATCACCTATGAATATCCTATAGTTCTTGCTGATAGTCAATCTGAGCAGTGGCTGTTCAGTATGAAAAAGAGAAGAGATATCTTTCTCACTCATACCATATTCCTTGAGTTTAAGTAACTTTTCTTTCACTTCTTCTACGAGAACGTTATAGAGATCCTGATTTTCGTTGTTGATGTTTGTGTTTGCCATAGTAGTTATGTTTTGTGGTTGTTATCCTTGTTGAAGCAATCTCTTAGTTGGTGCTTGGCTCATTCGAACACCTGCTTCCTAATGAGTCGAAGCAGGTATTCTACTGCCTTTGGAGCTTTCTCGCGAGCTGTCATCAACTTCTGCAGAAAATCTTCCTCAGTGATGTCTGAGTTGAAGTCATCCACCAACTCACGAGGCTCGTCAGATGTCTTTACCAAGGACAATCCCTTTCGCTTCATCAGGTAGCGGAGCGACAGAATACCCTTGTTGTATTTTGGCCTTGCTTTGATCAGCTGCTGCATCAGGTTCAGACCAGGGTCTCCGATATTGAGCTCATTGAGCATTGCTATCATATAGAGTACCTTGGTATCAGGAGTTGACATGTCAAACACATCACCCATCAGCACGTTCACAGCATCAGCCTCTTCATAGCGTTCGAGCTTAGCCAGACAGCGTGACTTTACATATAGCGCTTCCTGACACTGATGCTGAGCTAGCACGCTATCAGCATACACCAATGCCTGCTCATACTCACCGGCATAGAGACTCAATAAGGCAACAAGGAACTTGGGCGCCCAATGGTCTGAAGTCATCAACTCTGCAGGTACTTCTTCTATGCTTCCAAAGAGTTCATCGTCACAGATTACTGTATCGAGAAATCTCTTTGCCTGTTGCATAGCTTCTTTGATGTCACTGGCCGCTGCTTTATTCTGTACCAGCATCAGATACTGCTTTGCAGCTTCATCGTAGTCGTTGTGTGCCAAGAACTGATAGACGGCTTTGCCACTCTCAATCTCGCTGTTGATGATCTTCTCATCGTTATAACTGCTGGCATACGCCAACACTTCACGACTAGTGTGGGCATACTGAGGAATGATGGGGCGTGAAAGATACAGACCTCCCAGCGAACGCACACGACTCAGTGCCACATAGAGTTGGCCTGCAGCGAACATGCCTCTACTCAGGTCAAGGTAGAGCTTATCGAAAGTCATACCCTGACTTTTATGCACAGTGATAGCCCATGCCAGTCGAAGCGGATACTGGGTGAAGGTACCCATGAGTTCCTTCTTCATCTTGCGCTCCTCCTTGTCGTACTCATAACTGTATGACTCCCATGAGCAGTTAGGCACCACGTAGGTTTCACCACCTTCCACAGTCACCTTTATCTCGTCTTTCGACAACTTGGTCACTTTGCCAATGGTGCCATTCACCCAACGTTTATGCTGGTCATTGCGAGTAAACATTACCTGAGCACCCACTTTCAGCTTCAGTGTCAAGTCCACTGGGAAACGTTTTTCCTCGAACTTACCAGTGACGGTACCTTCATACGTGTACTCCTCTGCCTCGATCTCTGCAAGTTGCTTCTGATTGATATCATCAGCTGTCCTATTGAGTGATGCCAAGGTTATCACAGTACCATCCTCCTTCGTAGGCTGGCATACGCGTTCATTCAGGCGCATCAGTATCTCTGGAGTTGTCTTGTTCAGGCGAATGCACTCAAGGATTTTGAGGAAATCCTCATCCTCCTGACGGTACACTTTCTGAAACTCAATCTTCACCATTCGCATGCGTTTGATGACGTCTGCTTTGTAGAAGAAACAGTCATCGGCATGATATAGGTCGTGCATCAAGTCACTCTCTGCACCCTTCTTCAATACAGGTGGCAATTGGAACATGTCACCTACAAAGATGACCTGCTTACCACCGAAAGGTAGAGATGAACGCAGAGTCTTGCGCATTGTATAGTCGATGGCATCAATGATGTCGCAACGAACCATCGAGACCTCATCTATAATAATGGTGTCTGTATGGATCAGCGTCAGGATTCTCGCCTCGTTCATCTTGCCCATTGTACCTGGTGTGCAGACATCCATCGGTAGTCCGAAGAATGAATGGATGGTATCACCACCCGCAAGGATGGCAGCCACACCTGTAGGGGCCAATGTGATAAACTGCTTGTCCACCATCTTCTGCACATTGCGGAGGAATGTGGTTTTACCTGTTCCTGCACGTCCTGTGAGGAAGAAACTACTGTTGGTGTTGGCAATCAGGTCGTATGCCTGCAACTGCTGCTTGTTCTCTTGGTCGATCATGTTCTCCATAGTTATCGCTGTTCTAGTTTAGGAAGAATTTGGGTTAAACGTGTGTTGAAGTCTGGATCAAGGAAACTCTTGTAGCATCCGTTGATCAGTTCAGAGGCCTGCGCTGCAATCTGCTCTACTGGAGTGCAGATTCGCTGAGTTTTCATGACACCTGTCAGGTAGTCCTTAACCATCTGCTCCGACTCTTGGCGGATAAACGTCTCGTTGCGGAACACCTTGTCGTAGTCACGCTTCTGGATAAGTTCCATCTTCTGCCCGTTGAAGGCATAGAGTTCGATGCTGTCGATGTAGGTCCAGCTGTGATAGAGCCCCACCTTCTCAAGGATGACGATACGATCACAGAATCGGATACCACGATAGTATCGATGTCCGCCATTGCTCTCGAACTCGTCGCAGATGAACATCTTCTGGCTGTCATCCCATACAGGGATATGTACACGTGGATTACCAAATGACGGCAGGATGCTGTCAAACAGGTTCTTGTTGATTGCTTTAGTCAATGTTGCCATAGTCTTATCGTTTTAATGGTTAAACATCTTGTTATCTTCCTCGCAGGCAGTAGCCTTTAGGCCAACTGCTTGCGCTGCGTCTCTTCGATCATGCCTCTTGCGAAACTGATCAGTTCCTGATCACTCACGCGAGCACCCTGTATTTTCAGTTGACTCTCCAAGAAGCTCTTCAGCATCAGAATACTCTGCTCCTTGGCAAACTGTTCGCTGAAAATGCGATAGTCATAGCCACCCCAGTACTTCTGAGCAATGAGGTTTGCCTTCTGCCCATCATAGCAGTACAACTTGATGCCATTCAGGAAAGTGTGCAGATAACCTTGTCCAAGGTCGTAATAGACCACCAACCTGTTCGATAGGCGTATCGCTTTGTAGTACACATTCCCTGCTGCACTAGTGTATCCCTGCGAAAGGAACACGTTCTTTGCTGCGTTGTATGTCACTTGCTCGCCAGAAAGCGCTGGAAGAGCTTTAGTTGCGATGGTTTGGAGTGCAGTATTCATCATAGTCGTTTTCAGATTTAGTTCCCACCACAAAGCATTTGCAGCATCAATCTCGAGGTGGTATCGATGATTGACGCTGCAAAGGTAAGGCGATTTCCGCAACCTTGCAAGAAAAACAACCTTGCGAATGGTTCCGTTCTACTTGGAACCGTTTTCTCCCTCTTCTATCAATTCAAAATCTTGTTCACGAACAAATAAAGGGTAATACTTTTTCGTACTGGAGCTGCTATTTTGTTTATAATTCTTGATTTTAACTTTCTTTCCTACTAATTCGATATTTTTGAGAAGAACAGAATATTCAGTTCCAATATGGTAATACCCTTTTTCATCCATTTCTATAACTCCGTCTACACTAATACTTGCTCCCGTATTATCTTGTATTTGCCAGTTTGTCAAGTTTTGCTGCTTATCTGGATGTCTATTTAAGTACTGGATAAACCAAGAAACGACTTCAATAATGGCAAAAAGTAAAGAATGTATTATCAATGTATCTTTGTTTCCTGAAACATATTGATTCACCTCATACTGAAGATCAGGCCCCTTATGTGAGCCATCTTGTACCATCTTTACTACATATTCCATCAACATATGAAGAGCCTTAGGTAAAACATCCACCTTCAGATTATACGCTTCTGCTTTAGAACATATAAATCGACTAAAATCGTTGAGAGAAAGATGTTTCGGAACAATCCCCATTCGAGCCGCTAAAACATTCATGTTGTCAAGAATTTCCGTACGGAATCGATTGAAGTAGCTTTCTTTGCTGTAAATGGAGCCCTCTCTGCTTTGTATAAGCAACTCTCTGATTAAGTTATATGAGTTAGAATTGCATTGATTGTCAAATTTCTGGAAATAATACAGTTCTTTTTTAAACTGATTATCTATCTGAAATTCCGCACTATTGATTTTATCAACATCATTTTTTATTCTGTCAAGCAGAGGCGACAAGTTATTTTCTTTGAAGATTATTGCATCATTTTCTTTAAAATAGCTTAACTCGTCTTCGTCAACAAGGTCAGATAAATTAACACGTTGGGTATATAGGAAGAAAGGTATATGTTTATATCCTTCCCTCAGCCTCATAGCTCTTCTGAAACCAGAAACATTCGTTTCATCTGAGGGCGTAAAATCCTTTGCAGTAAAGTTTGCATCGACAATTACTGCATCAATACGATGGCTGACATTTTTCAACTTTTCTTCCAACATGGCAGCATTATTGCATTTTATTACTTCAACATGCTGCTTTGAAATCAATGCTTTGCCGTTTTCATCCAGCAAAGCATCGATTTCATCATCAGCCCATATAATCCGATATATCTTATCCATACAAAACAAATAAAAGAATAAATTACAACACTAAAGGAACAGAAATCATGAATGTTGTCCACCATTCATCTTTTTCCGCAGATGAAACCGCTTCGCTTATAAAGTCAAGCGTACCACCCATCGCAGAAACGATTTTGTACACATGATTGCCACCAAGACCAGAGCGACCAGTTCCTGTACCGAATTTTCCAGAGGCTATGTAATCGTCAATGCTAAAGTCCTTCGGCATCGGCTTTCCATTATTACCTACAGCGATAATAACCGAGTTCTCATTACCAATCATAGCCTGGTCAAGACGTATCTTGACTTTGTTATCAGGGGAATTAGTCTTGTGGAATCCATGCCTATTAGCATTGTCAAGCAGGCAGTCCATCATAATAGCAAGGGCAGTCTCGTTGGCAAAAATAGTATTCGCCTTTTCAAAATCGGCATCACACTGGAATTCGATAGAGAAAGTCTTGGAACCATAGTTCTCCCAACCAAGAATATATCGTTCTATAAAGTCAACAATGTTTATCTTCTTCTTGGGATAATCATTGAAGTCAGCACCGTTCATCTCTATCAGACGCTTGATATATCCGAAATTGTCTCGGATGTAGTTGATTCTCGATTTTCCTCCATCATCAGCATCCATAAAAAGAAGTTCCAACGCATTATTGATGCGGATATAAGGAGTACCCAACATGTGGATTAAATCCGAGGAAGTCTTCTTGAGCATTTTCCGCTCTTTTGATGCCACAATGTCATCAAGGTATTTTTCCTCAGCCCTAAATTCTGCTATCCTCTCCTTTTGTTGTGATATAGAAGGAATTTCGCCTCGTAAAGAAACTCCATGACTATCAATCATTTCAGTCAGGAAACATCTTTCCATTGTGGATTCTGGGTCTTCAAAATAAAAGGAATAATCGCGATTCCTAAGTAACTTTTCCCAAGAGCCCAGTCTGCAGAGAAAAAACACGAATTCAGGAAGTAGCCTGCTAAAATCAAGGACAAATACTAAGAAACCTTTAGGAGTATACTTGCCTTCTGCAACTTTTTCAAAACGCGCAGCAGGCACAAAAACAGGGTTGTTTTGATCAGCTATCACATAAGCCATTCGGGGATTCTTCATATCCAATACAAGAGCCTTTCGGTCAACTTTGTGGAAGGTTCGGTCATTTACAACTCCATCAAAGAGCTCGGACGGAATGACATAGATAGAATCCCAGTCCTTTGCAAAGTTGTCTGCGGTGAACACCTTACCTTTAGTCTCACCAAACTTCTCGAAATTGATTACGTCCAAATTACTGCCAAGATTACTCATAACAATCAAAATTAAAATTAAACTTTATTCCGCTTGCAAAGGTACAACTGATTTTCGATAGCTCCAAACATTTCGGCCTCATGAACGGTTCCGTTCTGCGTGGAACTGTTCCCTATTCTTCTAACGGCTGGATAATGCTAGCAAAATATGGATAAAGTTCTCTTACTTTCTCGTCTGTATTAATATCATACTTTAATATTTGCACCTTCTTGCCAAGCAAGCCATGCTTAGTTACAAATCCAGGATGTACCCCAAATTTGTTTCCGACATGAAAAAGTTTATTATCAATTTCAACTATACCAATTAACTCATTAGGCTGTATGCCGGCTGCATCACTTGAAATCTCGATTTTGACACATTTTGCTAGATTGGCAACTTTGTCAGGATGCTCACCTATATAAATATTCATCCACTGTACAATTTCGCAAAACTGTAATGCCATGCTAAATATCAGGAAACGTGAATTGACTCCTGACGATTTGATTTGTTTTTCATATCGTTGAATCTCAATTTCGCTCAATTCTGTAATATGGGATTGGTTTGTTGAATGAGAATTGGAATTTCCCAAGTTGATGATCAAAGACATCATGTCATGAATGTGCTTAGGAACTACTCGATCACCCACATTTCCATATCTGTATCCCAACTTCTCTGCATCGCGCCCTATGAGGAACATGAAACACTGATTCAAATTAACAATACCCTTTGAGAAGAAAACATCAGGTATTATTCCCACTTCACCTAAAGCCCTAAACACATACTCTAGCGCTTTTCTCATAGGATTATAGAATATTCGAGGAGCAAAATCCGGGTGAGATTTGGAGAAATGCATGGTTTCGAGAATAGTAAAGATATCTTCGCACACATCATTGTTTAATCGTATAAGTTGCTCGTATGTTTCATGGTACATCTCAATAACCTGAAGTCGATACGACATTTGGCAATGGGATTTGATTCTACTATAAAGAATCTCCCTATCAGTATCTTTCGAATAATACTTTTTCTTTTCCTTGTCAGTCCACTCCTTATCCCATTTTAGACGTTTGTCATTGATAGAGTCGGATACGTCAGTTTTATCACCGCCTGTTAATACATACCATGGTATCACCCTTCCTTTCTTTTCGCATATAGTTGAAATATCATCTAATGCCTCTCTTAAAAAAACGATGACATTGTCATCACTATCTCGATGATATCTACATTTTGCATCAAGAATGATGGCAGACCACTGATTGAAATTCTCTTCCAGCTCAACTCTTGCTTCATCCCAACAGCCAACAGAGACTAACTCTAAGTCATAATTCTCTGCTTCCAATGGATAAGTGTTCGTTACTTCAGGATCATCTTCAACCCAAAGCACCTTTATTAAATCGCTCATTTCCATATTTCAATTCTGTTAATTTACACTATTAGAACGGTAAAACGTTAGCAAATATTTTACCGTATATTCTTCTTGGGGTGAAGATATTAATTCTACTTTGCCATCATATCTTTGCATAATATCATCGATTTCATTACATCCTATCCCATTATGACCATCAGAATGGAGTGCCGTAGAAACACCATATTCCAGTAATGAAGCAGGATCTCGATCATCAGGAATAGGATATCCGTTATTTTCAATTAACAGATTTATTGACTTATTCTCAGCATACCAAGAAAACTTTATATGGTAGTCATTACGAGATTTAACAAAACCATGTGACAGTGCATTTGAGACGATATTGTCAAGTATCTTTTCTAATGCAGCTTTAGGAAACAGGAATTGGCTGAATGCCTCTCCTTTTTTAAAAAGGATCATGCCTGTCAAAGGGTCTATGATTTCATCTTTTGCCTTGTTGCTGCCTTCTACCCATGTGATAATTGGATTGAAAGTGATCCAACCTTTCTCATTTTTAGAAATGTAGTCGCCTATAAAAGATTCTGGCTCAATCCATTCTGGATCACCAAAAGAATACTCAACATCAGATATATGCTCCAAAACAGGCATAATGCCTTTTATGTTACGTGATAAATATTCAAATGCCTCATTGACGGTAGTTCTTTTAACACGCGATATAATTTCTTCGCCAGTCATATTACCACCTTTGCGAACACGATACGCATTAAGCGCATTAAACATGGCTTGTAAAGATGACATAGATTGGGTAAGAGCATGTTTGCGCATTCTTACAGACTTTTTTATGTCCTCATTAACTTTTGTTAGGGTTAGGGTCGTCCTCTCCTCATTAACGAGTCGGGAAACTTCATCGTCTATCAACCACTTGTCGAACGGTACTTTAATATCTTCAAGATGATCAGGAATGCCAAATTTCTCATAGGAAACAATCTGGTTATACACAATTGGCATCTTGAGGATTGCAGCCAAAGTATATATCGATACACCGTCATTTGGACAAAATGCCATGATACTTTTGTCAACAGCAACAGACTTTCCTTCAGAGGCAAAAATGGCAAACGGATTTCCATTCATATCGATCTTAATCAGTACAGCATCTCTCATACCGTCCAAATAAGTACACTTCCTATATTCAAGAACGCGTCTCCCTATTGGTTTTCGTTGATACCAAGGATAGCCTTCAGACAATTTACCATTGCTGTCAAATGAGTAATCGTCTGTATGGGGGGGATTGTTGGGACATTTTGCTTTCGCCACCTTAGAACAATTTATTGCCCCCTGACAGGTATAAGTCAAATTATCAACCTTAATCCATGGTGTATCCAAAGGAAGGTCAAAGTCCAAATCCTTGATAACAGTCGACACAAAAGAACATAGATTGGACAGAGGTATTGAATCCACAACATCCTGTGGTTTTTGCAAAACATACACTTGTGGAAGAAGTAGATTGAGATTCAAGTTCTTTTTATTGATAGTTACCAACTTTCTCAATCCCGTATTAGGTTCTTTACCATTGTTGAGCTTCATCGCTGAAATTAACTCAAGATTAACAGTCTGAAAGAATGGAACATCGTATTCTTCAGCCATCTTTTCTTTACCGTTGATAAAAACACTCCTGTAACCAGAAGGGAGCGTTTCTTCTGATGACTTTTGCTCGTTCTTCCTGATGACGTCCAAATAATCTTCCAATTCAATAATCCTTAGTTCTGATTTCTTAGCCGCAAATCGAGCATCAGTCATGATGACATCAGATGTTTGCCGTCCTTTTTCTATTATGACAATACAAAAATTGTAATTGAGCCCATTGCAAGTCGAAGGAAGCTGTATTATTTTGGCCAAAGAGCCTTCGCTAATCATCTGTTTCCACAAGTCTCCCATGGGGTAGTTTTTACCATTTTTCCACATCAAAAACTCTGGGATGATTAAAAGCATCTTTCCTTTGTTACTAAGCTTTTGATAAACCAATTCTAGCTTAGATGATATTGCTGCGTCACATTTATTCTCAATAACACTCTTATATGTATCTTCATTAGGATTAATGAAGAAATCTGTTGTTGTATAAGGCACATATGAGATTGCATAATCATACGAATCCTGAACTTCACAATTATCAACTACCTTTGCATTTCTATTATTTGCATACAAAGCCACTTTCATCCAAGCCCATAGCCAATTAGCATCGTCTTTATGTTTTCTTTCCCACCCTAAAGTATAGCTTTCTTCACAGACGAACATGTCTCTATTGAAGATTTTTGCGAATTGCGCAAATCCTGAGAATGGATTATATATAGTTGTGCCATCCGGTACAACAAATTCTGTTGCAACCAATTCTAATATCTCTGCTGGTAACAAGTGAACTTCTTTTCCATCGCTATACTCTTGGAAAATGAGATAAGAAGTTTCGATTATGTAGTTAACGACTTCTACAAAATGGAGGGTTAAGAAGGACTCCTCTTCTGTAGTAAAAAAACTGTCATCATAATAATCTGCTAATAGTTGGGTGAGTACACTTATATCAGCCTCATTACCCGCAGATGTCAAATAGAAGTGACCTAAAAGTTGCTCATTGACCTTAATTTTGTTTTCCAATTCAATGGGGTGTTTAACTACATTCTCAAAAAATGGAACATCCTCGCCTTTAGCAATTCTTTCTTCTATTACAGAGTTTTGTCTCCTCTCTTCTGCTTCTATATAATCATGGAGTGCCTTGACGTTCTTACTATTAGCACCCCCGATTTCTTCTCTATAAGAATCTATCAGGGTTGCTACTCTCTCCATATCTGTACCATACTGCTGCATAGCTATCTGTTATTTTGTTCGCTTTTTCTCACTGCAAATTTACGACCTATTTCTGATTGCTGCAAGCATTTATATCTAATATACAGTTCCGTTCTGCTCGGAACCATTATAACCATTATATCTTGATTCCAAACAAATTCTTTCATACTCAGTGCCTTATTAATATATGTTGTTTGCAATCTCATCTAAGCCATTTCTTGCTAACGTGTTTATACCTTCAAAGAAGTTGTACATCTGCAATATTCTTAAATACAACATATCAATATCAATCAAGGGCCTTGTTATCTCCTTATTTTTAATTGAGTTCGTCAAGAACTCATTGTATCTAAATAAAGTTCCATCTTCATCTGCTGCATTTAATTCTTCTATAAGTTTTCCTATTCTATCAACTTCTTCATCTTTAGGCTCAATATACTGCTTTAAGTCTCTCCACAAATTGGAAAGATTATGTCCATCCAAATTGGCTTCGCCACGTGATGTACTTTTTCTCCATAACCTAAACCTCAACAATGAGTCTTTCATTGTCAATTCAAGATATTGTCGAAAGCAAAACATTATTGGATTAATATAACTTTCCTTTAAGAATCTGTCATTTGACAATTTGATGAGGTTCAGTAATAATACAGAAGTGCTGGCATATCCATTCTGCATTAAGATTTCATCGTCATCAGAGAAGTGTCCATAACTATTGTCTTCTCGGGGTACAAATAGAGTATCCTCATCTTTTAGACTTGGCACATAAAGGGATACTGAATTAATGTCACTTCTTGACAAAAGGAACAAATCTCTTGACAATTGACGTTTAATCTGTTCCCTATAATTCTTTTTTAAACGACGTATTAAATGCTTAGTATTTCTCCTTGATTTCTTCTTCATTGTTTTTATCAAAATAAAGTTTCATCTGTTTTATGATAATCTCTTTTATTTGATCTCGCAATATTAAAGGCTGCATCACTTCTAAGTATTGCCCGTATGCAAGAATCTTACCTCGCAGTTCACGATTAGGTTCAATAGTTAACGTAACCTCTCCATATTCTCCGTCTTCATATTTCCCAAATGGAACAGACTCTTTCTGACTGTGATGCAGAGGTTTCGTTAGCAATAGACCATGTTGGTACTCTGTCTTTGTGCGAATCACTACAGTTTCAACTTTAGTACCTTTCTCGTGAGTCACACCAATGATGTCTTTAAAGAATTGCTGATAGTATCCTTTTTCTGCCGCTATATACTCTTTATTGTCTATTATCGAGATTTCACCCACGATTCTGTCAAGTGGAACATTGTAGGCCTTGAACGTATCGGTTATTTCGATGTCATTTTCGTTGATCCGGAGTCTTTCAGCATCCCCAAATACAAACCATCGACCATTGTATTCCTTAAGATACTGAGGATGGAATGTAAGGGAGAATGGCTCTTGTCCAAATCTCTGATAAGAGAATTGCAAAACTTGCTTATCTGTGATTGCTTTATAGAAGATAGGAAGGAGATTAATGTTAGTTAGGTTTTGCTCTAAGCTGGAGCGAATATGTCCATAACCATTTTCTTCTTCTCGGTTTGTATCTAGCAAGAGCTGAGTATTCTCAAAAAAGGACGAGAACCAGCTTGTCGGCATGATGCCAGCTGACGCTTTGCAGAATGCAACATAGTCTTCTAGAGACTTCTGCACTACAGCTTTACGTTCTTCTGAAAGTGGGTCATCTTTCTTTCCAATATAACGATATGCTTTTCCTTTACCTACCTTTCCATTGTCCTCAATACAATTAGAGTCGTAAGATCTTAATGCCTTAAGCACTTCAGGGAAAGCTTTCTTAAGTTCGCCGTAGCCCACTTCGCTGTTACATGATATCTTATCATAATAACCTTGTGGCCTTCCATAATATGCAGCAAGAACATCTGCGTAGGTTAAGAAATTGCGTTTCATTAATTCGTTGTAAATGCGATTAACGAACTCTGTTCTTAACCCAAAACCTGCAAAGATGTTCTTAGTAGCCATATCTGATATACATTTATTGCCGCAAAGTTACAATTTTTTTTCGATATTTGATACGATTTGAAGAGATTAGCGAAGAAAAAAAGAGTTTCGCAAGCCTTGTTATCTGTTTTTTCTTGCAAAAATCGAAGAACAGCATTACTTTTGCCACTGAAAATACGTAATCACTAAAGAGTTGAATTATGAAAAAGTTAATGATGACACTGATGGCAGTCGTAATCGCCATCGCAGCAAACGCTCAGTACAACACCTACTATTACAATCAGTATGGTGGCAGTATCGGTTCTTCGACAACTCGTTCGAATTATGGAGGTGGTTATACCACAAACTATTACGACAGGTATGGTGGCAGTACAGGTAGCGCCACAACACGTTCTAACTATAGCGGTGGTGTGACTACGGATTATTATAACCAATATGGTGGTAGTACAGGATCCGCTACGACACGCTCTAACTATAGCGGTGGTTACACCACAAACTACTACGACAGGTATGGTGGAAGTACTGGTAGCTCAACAACACGCTCTAACTATAGCGGTGGTTACACTACAAACTACTATGACAGGTATGGTGGCAGCATAGGCTCGTCAACTACTAGAGAGAACTATGCAGGCGGGACTACCACAACATACTATGATGCCTATGGTAATAATATTGGGTCAAGTGATGATTGGTAATAGGTATACGACGCTAACAAAAGTCCGCTCTTGCAATCAACTATGCAGGAGCGGATTATTTATTTGAAATACCAATCAAAAAAATCTTTCTTTGTCTTTCCAAGATTGGATAAGGAATTGCGAATTATCAATTCAGGTACCCAGACTTTGACTTTCTCCAGCCGTGACTTAGCAAATCTTGTTCAAGGGTTCCATTCTCTACGGTATATTCGAGATAGTCTTTCAAAACCCATTCAAAACTCTTCTTGGCTCCTTCTTCAGTATAGTCATAGCCAACCAAGTCTAACTCAGGGCAATAGGCATGAAAAACATCGTCTTCCTTAAATAGGAAAACAGAAACATCTATCTTAATACCAGTATTGTTTATTTCAATTGTATTCATTATCTCTTTCCTTACTCGAGTGCAAAGATAGTGCTTTTTTGTTTATCTTCCAAATTTTCGTCTAAAAACATTATTTCTTTAAAATAAATGGGAAAAAGTTTGGAGGGATAAAAATTTATCCCTAATTTTGCTATGTGAATATCAGAAAATAAGGAGGACTGATTATGACAAAGATTGAGAAGGTTTGGTTTGATGAAAACCGTATTTATTTGAAGACTGACCAAGGCGAAGAATTGAGCAGACCGCTAGAGGCTTTTCCTATATTAAAGGATGTTTCTGCTGAGGAGAGAATGGATTACCGCATTGGCAGGTTTGGTGATGATATTCGTTGGGAGAAACTGGATGAGGATGTGCATATTTCGAGTTTCTATGAAACCACAGAACCTAATCCTGAGAATGAGATAGGTAGGATTTTCAGACGTTTCCCACAACTGAATGTGTCGGAAATGGCTCGATATATTGGCATTAACAAAAGCTTGCTAGCAAAGTACATCTATGGCATTAAGAAACCTAGTGAGGAACGCTTGCAACAGATCAAGGATGCGATTCATATGATGGGCAAAGAACTCGTGGCGGTGTAACAGAAAACCGAAAAAAACTTGTTTTTCTGCAATAATATCCTTAATTTTGCTACCGTAATCAAAAATTATATATACAGATATGGAAAATTCGATTGAGAGTGTCAATGAGACAGATAGCGTTCGTCAGGAACGTGTAGCCTCAGAAATTGACCGCTTCTTTGGTGGTTGGAGTGAAGATCCACGTACTACCGATGAAATTATGCAGCAAGGCAAGTTGAAGACCCAGTTGGCCGACATTCTGATGCTTATATCCTGGGGAGACATCTCTATAGAATACTTTGGAAAATCAGGCTCATGGCTGTATCATAAATTGAACGGCATTGATGGTAATAAGAAGCCAACAGAATTCACTCTCGAAGAGCGATACCTATTGAAAGGTGCACTCATCGATTTGTCTGAACGCATTCGTCGCGCTGCAGAGAACATAGAATAACTGTACAAGATGAATGGATATTTCCGATGCTACCTTCTTGGCTTAGACTAGCAGGAAAGGGTAGGATATAAAAAAGGAAGCTTGGCCAGGCTTCCTTATATCATGTATGGTTAACTGATTATCAGACATAAATCACATCGCGATTAATATTGGATTTGAAAAGAGGACGCAGGGAGTCGCGAAGTCTTACCAAATCAACCTCGCAGCCAAAGAGTTGCTTCAAAGCTTCTTTCAACTCGTACATCAATTGAAGTGTAGGCTTTTTAACCTCCACTACAATATCGATATCACTATCCTCAGTGTGTTCGTTTCTTGCAACAGAACCGAAAATTCCGAGTCTAGTTATTCCATACTTCTTAGCAAACATCTTCTTGAAGTCTGACAACTTATGAATACAGTCTTGAAGCACTAGCATAACATTCTGTTATTATTTCTGCCTGCAAAGATAGCATATTTCTGCTTATCTTCCAAATTTTCGAATAAAAAACCTCAGCGGGAGGGCGCTGAGGTTTTGTGGTGTTATGATTAGTATTCAAATCGGGTGGAGACTAATATATCTTCGCAAGGCTTGCGAGCATTATTTATGGCAACGGAACATCTTTAGGAACACTGCGAATTTGCTCAATACCTCTTTGCAACTCTTCATCGTCAGCACTCCTGAACCACTCGACAGCCTGCTCATAGACAGCGAGTTTAGCTCTCATAATTCTAATTTTTTGAACGCAGTTGATCCCAATACGGCTGTAAATGAGTTCGGATAAGAGCACCAACATCTGTAAAGGACAATTGCTTGCTGTACTTGATTCCCGTTAGATCATATATTTTACGAGTTCGTCCATACGCTTGCCCAACCGCATGGCATTGGCGTAGGCATAAAGACGTGTGATGTCACTATCTTTTCGTGAAAGATAGTTGCGCAGAATCTCTGAACTGACATCTATTCCAATCCTGTTACGATACTTGACGGCATCGCAGACGGATACATCTTTAATATCGTGGCAGCCTTCTTCCGTTTCGACTCGATGATAATCATGGATTGTCTATTTCTCTACCAGAATATCATGTACCAACTTTCGCAGATCCTCCTTATTAGGCAGAAACAGCTCATATTTCGACACAAACAGATTCGAATCCATGCCATACGTGGCGTACTCTACCATCAGTTCATCTTTGTAATGACTCAAGATGATACCAATAGGAGGATTATCTCCTTCCACATTTTCCTCTTTAGCAAAATAGCCCAGATACATGTTCATCTGCCCAATGTCTCTGTGCTTCACAGCTCCACGCTTTAAGTCTATCAAGACAAAACACCTTAATATGCGATGATAGAACACCAGGTCGATATGGTAATGGGTGTTGTTGATAGTCAATGGGTATTGACGCTTGACAAACGTGAAGCCCTTGCCCAGTTCCAGCAAAAACATCTGCATATTGTCAATCAACTTTTCCTCCAAATCTTTCTCCTTATAACGCTTCTTTTCTTCTATGCCAAGGAACTCAAGCGTATAGGTGTTCTTCACGACATCCTCTGGCGTCTGCACCTGCTGCCCTTCATGAGCCAACGTCAGGACACCCTGTTTATCCTTGCTAACAGCCAGACGCATAAAGAGTCCGCTCTCTTTCTGACGATGCAATTCATTTACAGTCCATCCCTCAGAGATGCATTCCTTCTCATAAAATTCTCTCTCAAGTTGGTCATCTATAGTTACCAATTCACAGATGTGTGACCACGTCAATTTGTCAGATGTCTGACAAATTCCATTAGTCTGCAGATTGGGAAGCCCAGATTTGTCAGATGTCTGACAAATTGGATACATAAGGTAGAACTTCCTCATGTTGTTCAGGTTAGGCCGACTATATCCACGCCCAACTCTTGCCCTCAACAGCTTCGCAAGATTCGACAACAGCGATGTGCCATATTTCGCTTTTGCATTGCCCTGTTGCTCAAACTCCACGATATACTGCCCTATTCTCCAATAGGTAGTCTTTATAATCTCATTGATACTGACAGCCAGCGCCTGCTTACCTTCTTCTATCACCGACACTATTTTGTCTGCCAAAGCCACCAGCTCAGGATCAAGCAGTTCAACTTTCAATTTTTCTATTTCGTTTGCCATATTCTTAATCTTTTCTGCAAAGTTACACAATTTCCACAAAAAACACCAAATATTCACAAGCCTTGCGAACATTTTAGTTCTGGTAGCATGAGATAGGTGCCAGCCCCTGCTGTCTACACACGAGAGATATTAAGCAGGCGCTCCTTTACTGACCTTCCGTAGTTTTTGATTGTTTTTACCATACCGTTAGATCATATATTTTACGAGTTCGTCCATACGCTTGCCCAACCGCATGGCATTGGCATAGGCATAAAGACGTGTGATGTCACTATCTTTTCGTGAAAGATAGTTGTGCAGAATCTCAGAACTGACATCTATTCCAATCCTGTTACGATACTTGACGGCATCGCAGACGGATTTTTCCATATCGTATATCTTAACTTGAAAGCCCTCGATGACGGTTTCTGAAACTCCAAGTTCAAAAACGCTCTTACTCAAAAAGAATAGTTCAATGGGAGGGTATTCGGGCAAGGTAACCTTTCGGCTTCGCTCAATAGCGATACAATAAGCAAGGGGAATCTGGGTAGTCAGTCCATAGTGTGACCATGCAGAATACGCACACAATATGCCACCAGGAACAAGTCGTTCTACGTCAATCATTGGTTTCGCCAATCCTTCATTGAGCGCATAGATGCCTTGGCGCACACGAACAATAGTTCCCTTTTCAACCTCATACAAAAGTTGGTTGTAAAGGGATTTCTCCTTTGCTTCTGCTGAGGATATATATCCTCCGTTCTGGCTGATGTACTCCTTGATATTCATCTTTCATTAGAAATAATGCTGCAAATATACTGCATTTTTTTGAAAGTGCAGTAGTTTTGAAGGAAAATTTGCTATTTATTTTCAGAATATTGCTGCATTTGTCTTCTGAGGTACATTGTAAGCCTTATAAGGTTCTCTATCTGCATCGCCAAACACGAACCAGCGACCATTATACTCTTTAAGGTACTGAGGATGGAATGTTAGGAGGAACGGTTCCTGCCCAAATCTCTGATAGGAGAATTGCAGAACTTGCTTATCAGTAATTGCTTTATAGAAGACAGGAAGGAGATGGATGTTTGTTAGGTTTTGCTCTAAACTGGAGCGAATATGTCCATAACCATTTTCTTCTTCTCGGTTTGTATCTATTTATGTTTTAGATACCGCAAAGATACAACTTTTTCCTGAATGGAAAAAGGAAATGGAGCAAAATGTATTTTTCACAAGGCTTGTTATTGGAAATGGCTTGTGTTTCATGGCCAATTATGCTATTTTTGCGACAAAAATCGAAAAATAATTGGATTTATGTGGTTACCTTTTACGTTTTCTGGGTATAAAGAGGCAAAGAACAACAAATTAGTAGTTACAATTAAAAAAAGTACAATTATGAAAAAGTTAATGATGACCCTGATGGCAGTCGTAATCGCCATCGCAGCAAATGCACAGTACAACACCAACTATTACAATCAGTATGGTGGCAGTATCGGTTCTTCGACAACACGTTCGAATTATAGAGGTGGCTATACCACAAACTACTACGACAGGTATGGTGGAAATACCGGTAGCTCAACAACACGATCTAACTATAACGGTGGTGTGACTACGGATTATTATAACCAATATGGTGGCAGTACAGGCAGTGCCACAACACGCTCTAACTATAGCGGTGGTTACACCACAAACTACTACGACAGGTATGGTGGAAGTACTGGTAGCTCAACAACACGCTCTAACTATAGCGGTGGTTACACTACAAACTACTATGACAGGTATGGTGGAAGCATAGGCTCGTCAACTACTAAAGAAAACTATGCAGGCGGGACTACTACAACATACTATGATGCCTATGGTAATAATATCGGGTCAAGTGATGATTGGTAAAAGGTATACGACGCTAACAAAAGTCCGCTCCTGCAATAAACCATGCAGGAGCGGATTATTTATTTGAAATACCAATCAAAAAAATCTTTCTTTGTCTTTCCAAGATTGGATAAGGAATTGCGAATTATTAATTCTGGTACAGGATCAACATGAGTCTGCAAAGTTATTGGACGTAAAAGTCCTGGTTTAACCCATTTCTCATGACCTCCTCGACCTTTTGTTCCTTGCTCCACACGAGTACATCCTTGTTCAAACAAATAACGACGAAAATCGGCAAGGGATATGTTTGATAGCTTCTGTCTATTCATAACAATACAGGAATGGAATATTTGCTGAATTCTCGTTTACCAAGTACTTTTTTCAATTGGCTGCGTCTAAGCAAAGATGTTGGTGTTGGTTCTGACACCTTACCAGACTTTGACTTTCTCCAGCCGTGACTTAGCAAATCTTGTTCAAGGGTTCCATTCTCTACGGTATATTCGAGATAGTCTTTCAAAACCCATTCAAAACTCTTCTTGGCTCCTTCTTCAGTATAGTCATAGCCAACCAAGTCTAACTCAGGGCAATAGGCATGAAAAACATCGTCTTCCTTAAATAGGAAAACAGAAACATCTATCTTAATACCAGTATTGTTTATTTTAATTGTATTCATTATCTCTTTCCTTACTCGAGTGCAAAGATAGTGCTTTTCTGTTTATCTTCCAAACTTTATGGGATAAAAGAATAAAAATTACTTGATAGCTCTTAGCCACAAATCGGCCATCTTCTGATGACCTGCTGCCGTTGGGTGAATACCGTCCCAAATCCAGTAGGAGGCATTTTTCGCGGTAAGTTCGTTGAACAGTTTTTCGTAATCAAGTAGCGTGGCATGATAGTCTGAGGCTATACGGCGAACAACTGTAGCACATTCCGCTATAAGGGCTTTACGCTGCTGATAATTATCCTGCGAGCCAATCCGCCCGACCTGTGCTACAAAGGGCGTTCCGAGCGCAATCTTTACATCCGGATTTGCAGTACGAAGCTGGTCGAGTAGCTGACGATAATCCTTCTCCCACTGCTTCATGTCGAGCGTGGCCTTTCCACTCAGATATTGGTCAACATCGTTCGTTCCAACCAGTAGCGTAACCATATCAGGGTTGAGGTCGAGACAGTCTGCTTGCCAGCGTCCCTGCAGGTCTAGCAGCGTATTGCCTGATATGCCACGATTGAAGAACTGAGTCTCCAGCTCTGGGTAGTCGCTCTGAATTCTGGCTGCACATAGCATTATGTAGCTATGTCCGTAAATGTGGTTCAAGTCCTTCTTATTCCGTTGCTCCGTGGGCATCATGTTGCCTCCGCTACGTCCCCAACCACCATCAGTAATAGAGTCACCGATGAACAGGAAACGCATACCTTTCTTAATCACACTGCAGATGTTCGCAATCGTATTGTTAGCCTCCATATTCATACCTATATGAGGCGATACAATAATCAATGTCAGTAATAACAGTAGTTTCTTCATGTTGGCAAAGATAGCATATTTCTGCTTATCTTCCAAATTTTCGCAGAAAAAACCTCAGCGGGGGAGGGCGCTGAGGTTTTTGAATTAGAGAGATTTGTACTCCTTGCTCGGCAGGAAACACGGGCAATCCTTGTGAACATTGGGGAGTTCACGGTGGCCCAGAATTTTGGCGTCGGGGTAATCGACCTTGAGGCTGCGCAACAGGGCTACCAAGGCGGCCTTTTGCGCTGGGGTGCGCGTGTCGGCCGGGCGCCCATGCTCATCTAAGCCGCCTTCATAGCAGATGCCGATGCTGTGGGCATTGTAGCGGCGGGCATGCATACCGATTTCTGCTTCACTGCGGGTCTGATAGAGCTGGCCATCACGGGTGATGTAGTAGTGGTAGCCGATGCCCTTGCCGTGAAACTGGGCGTTATGACACGCCCGGAGGTCTTCGACGGTGAAACACTGATTGCTACGTGTTGCGGAGCAATGGATGACGATGAGGGAGATTTTACGCATGATTGTACAAATAAAGTGGAACTGATGGCAGTCAGGATGGTGACTACGATTTGAATGATCTGTTTAATGGTTTCTTTCTTCATAATGACTGATTTAATTAAAAAGAGGGTGAGTGACCAGGCAGGCTTGATGGCCGTATTGTGGACTTGTTGCGAGAGGTCCTCGCCGGGGTGACCATAGCACTGCCCCTGACTCACTCACACCTCTTCCGTCTTTGACCTAAAGGTACAAAGCGACCAAAGGTCGAGCGCTTACATCTTCCTTCTTCAATTAAGGCTGAGCAGGAGTCTCAGCTGCTTTCGGCGCCTCATAATCCTTGGCCTCTTCGAACGATACCTGCTCCAGCATATTGAAGGCAGAACGGGTGACACCGTTCGACTTCGTGGTGGTATATTCAGGCGAGAACAGAATCCTGGGGCTCAGGGTCGAGGCGGTCAGCTTCTCGGGGTCCTCGAATCCGCCACGCTGGTTGCGGATGCCACACTTGAAGATGCCGATGCCTTCGATCTTCACTTTCTCGCCCAGTCCGATGAAGTGCTGCAGGGCACCTCCCAACTCGTCCAGCACGGCGATACAGTCACTCTTCTTCACACTGGCCTGCATCTGAATAAACTCTGCCAACTGCTTGGTGGTGATGTGCTTGGTGCCATACACCGCCTTGGCATAATACTTACCATAGCCCAGAGACTTGGGGCTGGTAACCTTCTTCTTAATGAATTTCTGACTCATAACTTTAAATGGTTTAATGGTTGATTAATGTTTATTATTCTCTGTGTCGCAGATACTAGGTTTTTGCATCAAACATCTCGTATATGTTCATCAAACATTGCCTATATGTTTGTCGTACATCTCGTATATGTTCAGCCTACATAGCCTATATCTTTTGACGATACAAAGGTACTACATTCTGAAAGTTCATTTGCAGGATACGGGCCTTTTTGCCGAACTTTTTTTTCTAAAAATTCGAAAAAATGGCTTTTCGCAGGTATTCCGGAGCCTTTGCCAGTGCTTTCTGGTCCTGAAGGTGGGGTGGAAGGTCGATGCAGTAGTCCTCGCAGACATACTTGACGGCCTCGGGCGGCAACTTCTTGGCAATCACGCTGACGCCCATCGCTTCGAGAATCTCGCGACGAGACTCCAGGTAATAGGTGAAGGCTCGTGGACAGACCCCTGCACAAAGGGCCAGTTGCAGTTTACTAATGGAACGTTTAGGATCATAAAAGTTAATCATAAAGGTTTGAATTTTAGTTTATCGTTAATTATTTGATGGTTATTGTTTATTTTCCAGGATAAAGTCAATCAGGTCGATACCTCGTTCTTTCTGATCTTCGGTGGCGTGGTTCTCCAAGGTTTTATCGACCTTGATGTCGATGTTGTAGCGCTTGCTGACCAGCTTGGCATAGTCGAGGAAGAAGAGATAGTTCGACGTGGTGGCATCGGTACGAGGATAGAACGTGACACGACAACTCTGCAGCGGAGCCAGTAGGTCAGGCATGAGATGTGGCATCGTGGCGTAGGCCATCCAGAGGGTCTCGGGGAAGAGTTCGCTCAATATCACCGCCGACTGTTCGCTCTCAACGATAGCAATGGAATCGCCCTCATGATTCAGCAGCAGGTGCAGTCCGAAGAGACAGTGCGTAGGTCGCCAGTAGTTGAGCATGGGCTCTCGCTTCTTGAGTGCGTCCGATATCCAGCCGTTGCCGATGTGTGCATCCAGCGGGTCCAGCATTTCGGTTATCATCCAGTAGATAGGCTCGCCGCTCTTGGTCTTGCCGAGGTGATAGCGCTGGGCTGCACGATGCATCTGCTCGACCGTCAACATGCCCGCCTCGATGAAGGGCTGGAAAAAGTCGAAGTCATCGGCTCGACAAGCCTCTACCATCGGCATGGAAGGCAGCATCATGTCTACCTGGTGCTTGACCATAGGGGCGATGGTTTTCTCTAGCTCCTTGAAGGTGTGTTTATCGATTTCTGGGATTCTCATGATTCGACGTTTGGGTGGCTAAGCCCCCCTCTAAGGTCCCCTTATATAGGGGCCTAAGAGGAGGGGCTTTCGCCTTAGTCGGTCTCAGACTGGTTGAACATCTCCTGCTGTACCGGTTGGTGGACAGGCTGTTGGACAGGAAGCTGCCACACTGTTTTCCCGTTCTGGTTCTTCACCCGGACTATCATGCCGCTATCGCGAGCCTGACGGAACGTGTTGTTCCACATATCCGTCCCACATTTGAGCATCTGCTGGACTTTTGACTGCAAGTCAGAATAGAACAGTGGCCCCATTTTCAGTGCTTCGCAGAACAGTTCCTTGGTTTTGGGATGTGGCTTGTTGTTGTCGTCGAACCACAGCCATTCACGATTCATGTCAGGAAGTTTCTCGCCCGTATGAGTAACAGCCGTGTAATTACCGCCCATCAGGGTATAGCGTGTGGGCACTTCACTTATCACAGGCAGTTCCGTTGTGCTGTCCATGCGGAAGCACAAATAGTCATCCCAGTCGTATTTGCGGGTTAAGGTCTGCTCCACTACGAATACGTTCTCGGGCTTAAGTTTCTCGCAAGAATACACCTCGAAGGCCTTGTTAGTCAACTCAGTGCCAATCCATCCACGCAGGTTGCGATCATCTCCACCCTTGTTCTGGTGGAGCACGCAGACTATACAGCATCTGTACTCTTGGGCCAAAGCCATGAGTTTGTCAATAATTATCTGCGCCAATTTGCCATTGTTGATGTCTGACATCAGGTCACGCAAACCATCGAGCATCACCAAGTCTGGATGATACTTTTTTACAGCCACCTCAAACAGGTCGAGGCGTTGCTTGTATTTGAGACAGCGAACGTTGAAAATATCGTAATAATCTGTTGGCTGTACATCGCTGTCTGAAGGGATGTCCACCATCCGTAAGATACGGTTGGTCAGAATTTCCTGTGTTGACTGTTCGCTCTGCTCTGTGTCATACCAAAGACACTTGATGGGGCTGCACTGCCAAGTGCCGTCTACATCCTCGAAGGGACGCTGTATTTGCAGCACTTCCTCGCGGACACAACAAGCCATAAGCATTGAGTTGAAAAGTGTTTTTCCGCTCTTGGCCTTACCCGTTACGCCTACCAGTTCGCCACGCGGAAAACATGGTTTACCGAATACGCGGAACAGGAACTCCATCGGAGGTACTTTTTTCTCACAAGTTACGCGCTGCTCCTCCAAAAGTTTTTCATTGTCGGTCATCGAATTGTTGACGACCGACTGACGAATTAAATTAAATGATGTATTATTAGTTGCTGTTATCATATAATTAGTTTAGTTAATTTCTGACAGAAAATGACTGGTATAATTTTTTATAATATTTAAGACCGTGATATATCGTTTCTACCCTGGTCTCATAGTTTTCATTGTCGGCCAAATTGCTATGCATGGCCAGGTGTCTGGCAAAATCTTTCTTCTTTACCATAAGACATTCCTTTTCGAAGATAGGGGCAAATCTAATATAAATATCTACTTTATGGATATGTTCAAAATCAAATTCCAGATGGTTCCATTTTTCCGGATTTTTACTATTATCCATTCCCTTTAGATGAGGTTCCAAATTTATAAGAATATCCCTAAAATCAGGTCTTTTGTCGGACAATACGAGGGCTAGGAAACTTTCGTTTCCTTTTAATTTTTTCTTTTTCATAAATATCTATAATTTACTTAATAATATGCCTGACCAATAGTCACGGCAAACAATTATTTTCTCGTAAATTACAAGACGAAGGTTGGAGAGTTCTCCCGCAGGGCTCCCATTTTAAGAAAGGAAGCCCAGCAGAGAGAACCCGGGGTAATGGGTTTTGTTTCTTTCTTTTTCATTTTTCTTTACTATTGATTCTTTTCTGTTACAAAGTTAACACCATGAATCCTATTCCACAAGTATTTCTCGTATTTTTTTTGAAAAATACGCCCAAAACCCTAAAAAACATGTACCTTTTTTGATTTCCTCGCTAAAAAATTTGCTTTTTTGCGGCCCAAGGGGGATTGTCCGTGGCGGGCAGATGCCGCTGCCTAACCAAAGACAGTAACACATCTATAGAAAAAGAAGGGTATATCCCTTATTCCCTTCAGGCATGACCTGAAGGCTTTCATCTTGG